>ENA-UOJT01001796-UOJT01001796.1-human-gut-metagenome-genome-assembly--contig:-C15-NODE-1796-length-13349-cov-9.086129_pt1 | contig 13349 bp, 12 predicted proteins | sample MGYA00242357_ERZ723904 | MGnify/ENA metagenome assembly ERZ723904 | reverse complement strand
TATCCGGGGTTTGTTTTATCTCGTGATGAAAATAGCCAGTTTTTGTTAAAGCCTGAATAGAATTCAGGCTTTTTTTTATAACGGCAGCCTGTTTTCCTATTTGATATGTTTGCGCAGATAGGCTTCGGCAACCGACAGGTCGAGTTCCGACTTCATCCGGTTTTCCGGCAGGCAGGCATTGCTTCTGCTGCCGCGGGCAATAATTTTTTCGGCATCGCGGGTTTCCGGTTCGCCGGAAGTGCAGATATCGGGCAAGACACCGATACCGGCCAACTTATTCCCCGACGGCGTATAAATAATTCCGTTCGTCAGAGCCAGACGGCTGTCATTACTCAGTTTTATCAGCTTTTGCACGGTTCCTTTGCCATAGCTGCCGGTTCCGACCACAACAGCCCGGCTTTGTTCCTGAAGCGCTGCCGCCAAAACTTCCGCCGAAGAAGCCGTCTGCCCGTCAATCAATACCACAATCGGCTTATTGTCAAGCACGTCTCCGGCCGGCGCATTGTAATATTCCGTCGAATCGGGACTGCGGCCTTTGGACGAGGCGACAATTCCGCCGTCAATAAACAGCCCCGCCACCCGAACGGCCTCCTGAAGCATACCGCCGGGATTGCCGCGCAGGTCAATAATCAACCCCTTAACGCCGGAATACTCCGTCAGGCTGCGGGAAACGTTTTCTCCCGTATATTTGTTTATCGCTCCCAAGCGCATATACAAAACATCATTTTCGAGCAGGCGGTCATAGAATGCACGTTTGGGCTTAAATTCCGGCACCGGCGGATTACTCAGTTCCAAATCGGGATAATAGCTCGAATCGCGGTCAAATTTCTTGATGCCGTGAGCCATCATGGTGTCGATAATTTCAAAATCCTTGCGTTTGAGCTCGGGAGAAGCTTTTTGCGCCGACCGGATAATGTCCTGCGTGAATTTTACCCAGGCCGAAACATCGTGCGGATCTTCAGGCTTGCTCCGGCTCAGCATAACCCTTCCGTTTACATAAACAGAAACCCGGCGGTCGTCATCGGCAATCCGGACGCGTTTGTCAAGTTTGTTCAGCCCTTGCAGAGCCGGCATGGCAATTTCGTTCAGACTGACGGGTTCCAGATATTCGTCCTGTACGGTTTGATAAATTTCGGCCAGGGTCAGCCTGTCATCGGCCTGTGCCGGAAACGACAAAGAAAGGCATAAAAGGCTGACACCGATTAATTTATTCATCATTGTGCTTTTGCTCCGCCTGGTGATTGTTTTGTTTGATTTTTTCCTTGCGTTCTTTTTTCGAAAGTTTCTGTTTTGCCTTCCGGCGGCTTTTCTTCGGAGACGACTGCTTTTTGCCGGCGGAACAGATTTCGTCTTCGGTGCTCTCAACCAGCTTAAAGGCTAAGGTTCCGCTTATCGGCGAAGCTTCGGTCAGGCAGGCGGTCAGCCGGTCACCCATCATAAAACGACGGCCGGTTTTGGCGCCGACCATCTCATTGCCGCCGGCCGAAAACTGATATTTGTCCGAGGGAAGCGTATGCATCGGAATCAAACCTTCGGCTCCCAGACTGTCAATTGCCACAAAAATGCCGGCCGTGGTTAAACCGGTAATTTTCGTTTCAAATTTCGCTCCGATTGAAGGTTCGAGATAAGCCGACAGATAACGAGACAGCGTATCGCGTTCGGCCTGAACCGCCGTCCGTTCCGTATTGCAGAGATGTTCCCCGATTTCCTTAAACTGCGGCACATCCGCCCCGGCTTCAAGTTCACCGCCGTCAGGCATACCGCAGCCTTTAATCAGAGCCCGGTGTATCAGCAAGTCGGCATAACGGCGAATCGGCGAGGTAAAATGCACATAATCACTCAATGCCAAGCCGAAATGTCCGACATTCTCCGGCGTGTATTTGGCCTGGCATTGCAGGCGCAGCACCAGATTATTAATCCCGCTCCCGAGGTTATGGCGGCGGCACTCCTCAAGTATATGATTAAAATGTCCGGGCTGCAGCGCCGGATAGTCCGGCAGTTTCAGGTGCAGGCCATGCAGCAGCGGTTCAATATCTTTCAGCTTTTCTTCCAGCGGCTTTTCATGAATGCGGAACATTATCGGCAGTTCGGTTTGTTCCAGACGTTTGGCTGCCGAAACATTGGCGGCAATCATAAATTCTTCAATAATTTCGTGGCTGGCAAAGTGCTCGGCCGGCCCCAGAGAAAGGATATGCCCGTCGTTGTCAACCTTTATGGATATTTCCGTCGGGTCAAGTTCCAGCGTTCCACGTTTTTTGCGGGCTTTGCTGAGAGCAAAATAGGCCTCATACAACGGCTGAATAACCGTTTTGAACAACCCCATCGTCTGAAGGGAGTGCGTTCCTTCAAAGGCTCGCTGGACCTCGCGGTAAGTCAGACGCGCAGCCGATTTCATCACGGCCCTTTTAAAGTCGAAGCGACAAATGTTGCCGTCGTTGTCAATATCCATCAGGCAGGCCAGGCAAGGGCGCTTTTCCTTGGGGCGGAGCGAGCAGAGGTCATTGCTTAAAGCTTCCGGCAGCATCGGAATGACCATTCCCGGCAAATAAACAGAATTGCCGCGGCGGTAAGCTTCGCGATCAAGCTCGGAACCGGGACGAACATAATAGGCCACATCGGCAATGGCAACAATCAGACGGAAACCGCCGGGCGTTTTTTCGGCATAGACGGCATCGTCAAAATCTTTGGAATCATCGCCGTCAATGGTTACCAGCGGCAATGCCGTCAAATCCTCCCTGCCCTGAAGATGATATTCCGGACAGCAGGAAGCTTCCTTAACAACCGCATCGGGAAAACTGTCATTGATTTTATATTTTTCAAGAATGAACAGCCCGGTCGATTTGGCAATGTCAAAACGGCCGTAATTTTTGATGATTTTAGCCTGTTTAAACTTTTTTTCGCCAATTAACGCCACTTTGACAAAGTCGCCGACACGGCTGCTTCCCAGCTTGTCCAGAAGGTAGTCCATCCGGGAGTTTCTTTCGGCCGAGCGGAGATAAAACAGTCCGTTTTTTTCCACGATAACGCCGTATATCTGTTCCAGAGCCACTCCGGCGGTCATGGTGCGGGCCAGAGGCTTGGCCCACCAGGTATCGTTTTTGCGGGACAGTCTGGCAATAAATCGATCGCCTTCGGCAAGAGCCGGCTTTATTTTTTTGTTTTCCAACACATAAATTTTATAACCGTGAGGATTGTCCGTCGGATCAACCGCCGCAGCCATCAAATCGCCGAAGCCGGAGGCGCCGCAGATTTCGAGCTGGCAGTTTTCCGGCAAGAGGTCAGACGATTTCTTTTTATTTTTTCTGTTGCTCATGTTTATCTCAGTTCCGCAATCAGAGCCGTATGGTCGGAAGGCTTGCTTCCGGCGCGGGGCGTTTTATCCACTTCGCAAGACTGCAGGCGGTCGGCCGCTTTCGGTGACAGCCAGAGGTAATCGATGCGCAGTCCCATATCGTTTTGAAAAGCACCGCCGGCATAGTCCCAATAGGTGTAGCCGTTAAGCGGCAGAGGGTAAAGGGCGCGGAAAGCATCGGTCCAGCCCTGATATTCAATAGCTTTCAGACGTTGGATAACCTCCGGGCGAAACAGGGCGTTTTTACGAAAGAGTTCGGGATTATAAACATCGTGGTCCGTCAGAATGACATTGAAGTCACCGCCCAAGACGACCGGCTCGGCCGAATGCAGAAGCTCTGCGGTGCGATTATACAAAGCCTCCATCCAACGCAGTTTATAGGTAAATTTAGAAGTGTCATCAGGGTCATTGTAAGGCGGATTTCCGTTCGGCAGATAGATTGATGCGGTGCGGAAATTTTCGCCGTTTACATTGACAACGGCCTCCAGATAACGGGCATTATCGTCGTCAAAACCAGGGAGCCCTTCGGCGGCTACCTTAATTTTGTGCCGGCTGAGAACGGCCACGCCATTATAGCTCTTTTGTCCGAGAATCTTCGCCTCATAACCTGCGGTTTGAAATTCAAAAAACGGAAAAGAATTAAATTCGGTTTTAATTTCCTGCAGCAGTAAGATATCCGGACGCAACCTGTCCAGCCAGGGAAGCAGACCGTCAACCCGGGCGTTGACGGAGTTTACGTTGAATGTGGCGATTTTCATTTTATACCTTTTTTAATTTGTTTGTTATAATGTAACTTAAAATTATGTCATTGGAAAGGGAAAAAAATGGAGCTTGCAAACTATGCCCTTGCCCCGGAAAAAAGCCGGGGACGGATGTATGCAGATTTTACCAACGTTATCCGTTCGCCGTTTCAGCGTGACCGCGACCGGCTGATTCATTCCTCGGCTTTCCGCCGGCTGGACGGCAAAACGCAGGTTTTCGCCTATCACGAAGGCAAGAACTACCGCACCCGTCTGACCCACAGCATTGAGGTTGCCCAGATTACCCGCACAATCTGCAAATGCCTGAAGCTGAACGAAGAACTCGGCGAAGCCATTGCCCTTGCCCATGATTTGGGACATTCCCCGTTCGGCCATGCCGGCGAACGCGGCCTGCAAAACGCCATGGCCAAATTCGGCGGATTTGACCACAACATTCAGTCACTCAAAATCATGACCAAACTCGAAATTCACTATCCGGAATTTCCGGGACTGAACCTGACCTGGGAAACGCTGGAAGGAACGGTCAAACACAACGGTCCGATAAAAAAGACAACCAGCGCCTACTTAAAAGAATTCAACAAAAAATATGATCTTGACCTGAAAAATTATCCGTCGCTGGAAGGACAGGTCGGTGCGGTTGCCGATGACATTGCCTACAACAATCATGACATCGACGACGGTTTCAATGCCGGATTTTTCTCGATTGAAAAACTGCGCGAACTGCCTTTTATTGACCGGATCGTCGCAGATTTTGAAAAGGAACATCCGGGCTGCGATGACGACAGGCTCAAAATTTATGCCATCACGCGAAACATGATTGCGCGCATGATTTTTGACGTGCTGCGCAATACCAAGGAAAACATCGCCCGCCATAAAATCGCCACAGACAACGATGCCCGTTATCTGAAAGCGCTGACGGTCGATTTTTCGGAAGAAATGAAAGCGGAAATCAAACTGCTGCGCAGTTTTTTGCGCGATTATTTTTATACGCACACCAGCGTGGCGCGGATGGATATGAAATCGCAAAAAATTATCGAAGAACTGTTTAATGTTTTCATGAATGACTATAAATTACTGCCGATGGAACTGCGCTCAAAAATCACACCGCAGAGCAAAGACCGCGAGGCGGCGGAAATTATTTGCGAATATATCGCCTGCATGACGGACATGTGTGCCGTGGAAGAACATCGCAGGCTTTTTGACGTTCATACCAGATTTTAAGGCTGCGGTTAAGAGCTTGTAAAGGATTATCGTTTATAGTGAGGTAAAAAAGAATTTAACATGCAGGAGAGAAAACATGTTTCAGGAATTTCCGGAAGACAATAAAGGCGACGATTTCTTAAATGAATTTCGTCAGAAAATCGCCGATCAGTCTTCAAACAACATTGAAGAACGCCGCAACGAAATGAAACGTTCCAAAAGCGTTTTCATCGGCGCGGTTTCCGGCGTGGCTCTGGCCGGCGTAGTCGGCTGGTTTATTTTGGCTCCGCAGTATTCAGACACCGGAAACGTTGAAATTCCGGTTATACGCAGACCGCAGACAGCGGTTAAAGTTCAGCCGAGCGAACCCGGCGGAATGGAAATTCTCAATCAGGACAAAAGCGTTTATGACATTATAGAGAAAAAAGACAACGAACCTGTTGTCGAAAATCTCCTGCCGCCGCCGGAACAGCCCAAACTGCCGGAAGTTATTCCGAGCCAGCAGGTTGTTCAGGCCGCTCCGCTGCAAGTCAACGACCAAATTCCCGAAAAGGTAATCGGCACAGCGCCGGTAGCACAAGTTAAAGAAGCCGCTCCGCTGCCGGTTTCCGCCAACGCACAAACCGGTGACGCGCCGGAGGCAAAAGTTATCGGTTTGAAAGAAGCGGTTCAGCAAGAAAACGCCAAAGCCGCACAGGCAGCTCAGATTCCGGCGCAGCCCAAAGTTCAGCCGGCGGTTCAGCCCGAACCGAAGAAGCCGGCCGCACCGGCCAAGGCAACTGCCGGAATGTGGCAGATTCAGCTGATGTCTTCGCCGAACAGACAGGCTGTCGAGAAAGCCTGGATCAGCCTGAGCAAGAAATATAAAATGCTGCAGGGACAGCCGCACGAAATTGAAGCTGCGGATCTTGACTTTGACAAGACGTTCTATCGTCTCAAAGCCGGCGCCTTTACAGACAGAGCCGGAGCAGACGAGCTTTGCAAAGACATTAAAGCTCTGGGCGGAACCTGCATCGTAAAGAAAAAATAATGTGGCTGGATTTAACATTCAAATATACAGCCATTTTTACGGCAATCATCCTTCATGAAATCGCTCATGGTTATGCGGCGCTGCTCATGGGGGATGATACGGCCAAAAAAGAGGGACGTCTGTCGCTTAATCCTTTAAAGCATGCCGATTTATTCGGCACTTTTTTATTGCCGCTGATGCTGTGGATTGCCCATGCGGGAATTATGTTCGGCTGGGCCAAACCGGTGCCGATTGATTTCAGAAAACTCAAATATCACCGCAAGGGGATTATTTTGGTTTCAGCCGCGGGCATCATCATGAATATTTGGGTTGCCGTAATTTCGGCACTGCTTATTTTGCTTATTCAGTTTATTCCGCATCCTTACACGCAGATGATTCTGCACATGTTTTTTCTGAATATGGCGGCTTTTAACATTATCATCGCACTGTTTAACGCGCTGCCGATTCCGCCGCTGGACGGTTCGAAAATCCTTTTTGGCTGGAGCCGGGAGCCATGGGCGGTTAAATATGTCAATTCAGGCAAAGCGGGGCTGGCCGCAATTGTCTTTCTGATATTCATTATGCCGGAGATCGGACGTGCCTTGGGGCTTGATTTAAATCTGTTCCGTACCTATCTTATCGGCACGACCCGTTATCTGCTCTCGCTGCTGGTGTAGAGGTAAGTCATGGAAAAGCCAATTCTTGCCGCAATGCTCTCCTGCAGTTCCGTCAAGCTTAGTGATGCAGAAAAGCGCCTGTTTGAAAAATATAATCCGCTGGGGGTTACCTTATTCGGCAGAAACCTTGTTTCGCCGGCTCAAATTCAGGTGCTGACGAAAGAGATAAAAGAAACCGTCGGCCGTGATGACGTCTTAATTGCGGTTGACCAAGAAGGCGGACGGGTGCGTCGTTTGCAGGGAGACGGCTTTTATGATATCGTTTCAATGGAACAGTTGGGAAACATTGCAGCCAAGCAAGGCATCGGCAAAGCCATCGGTGCTGCAATAGAACACAGCATTCTCACTTGTCAAGATCTGCATAAGGCAGGTTTTAACTTTAACTACGCTCCCGTTTTAGACATTGCCTATCCGGAAACGACGCCGGCCCTGCGCAACCGCTGTTTCGGAAGTGACGAGAAGCTGATTGTTCTGCTGGGCGGCGTTATGGCGGAGGAATATGCCGCAAACGGTATCTGCCCCTGCATAAAACATTTGCCGGGACACGGACGGGCGCAGGCGGACCCGCATTTGCATCTGCCGGTTATCACGGCATCGCTTAAAGAACTGGAAAAAGACTTTTATCCGTTCAGGCAGCTTAATCAGACACCGGCCGGCATGACGGCTCACGTCGTTATCGAAGCCGTTGATGATTTACCGGCAACACAATCATCCAAGGTTATCCGAGAAATTATCCGCGGCGTTATTGAATTTGACGGGTTATTAATTTCGGATGCCATTGATATGAAAGCGCTGAGCGGAACAGCCGCCGAAAAAGCAGCCGGAGCGCTGAAGGCCGGGTGCGACGCAGTCTGCTATTGTTCGGGAAACGCCGCAGAAATGGAAGAAGTCTGCCGTTCCTGTACAAATTTAGCGGATAAATCGCTGATTAGATTTGCCAAGATTAAAAATATCATACAAACTAAACTTAACACGGAGGTTTTGGCTGAGGCATATTATGAAATTACCGGCCCGGCTGAAACCTATGACAGCCAATATGATGCGACGGAAGTGCTGCATCGCATGCAACAAAAAGATTAAAGGAGAAAGATATGTTTTCAGGTTTTTGGGGATGGTTTTTAGTCGTGTTGATCATCGCGGCCATTTTCGGCGCGGGAAAACTTCCCGACTTGCGCAAAGAAGCGGAAGAGAAACTTAAGCTCGGTATGGCCGCTTTGGAAAAAGGCAAAGAAGAACTGAACAAGAAAATTGCCGAAAAGACCAAGAAAGACAATGCCGCAAAGAAAACCGCCGCGGATGAAAACCAAACCGGCGGCGAGGAAAAAACGGACGGCGAATAAAGCTTTTTGCACAGCATTTGTGTTGCCGCGGGCCTGAGGTTCCGCGGTTTTTTTGTGCCTTTTCAACGGGAAATCCGAAATTTGTGGATTTTATAAAATTATTATGTTACAATCGGATATATAGCATTGGAGAAGAGCAATGAATGTATCGTCTACTAGAAAAGTGTCGAGCTCTTCCTCCCCGATAAAACGCACAGAACGTCATTATGCGCCGGGGGCGGAAGGACATCCCTTTGTTGAGGTTGTGGATACCACCAACAATGTTTTGGTGCGGGATGAGTCTGATGAATATAAACGCCAGCAACCGCCGTTTGAACGGCAAGACAACGAGGAAAAACAAGGCAGCATTTCCTCGGGAAAGGCTTATGTTTCTTCAGGCGCCATAGAGGCTCTCAGCGCCAGCGGCGTGTATGAGACTGAAGAACCCTCCCCCAATTATCAAAACCGCCAGGTCAACGTTTATGACAATAATCAGGCGATTGTCGAAGATGAAAATGACAATGCGGCGGACAACCCTTATCTGAAACATCTTTACGAAAAAAACAAAATTCTGGAAGAAGTCGATGAATTTGTCTGAAGCATTGTGGAGATGATAATGAATGTTGACGAGTTTGAAGCATTGATGGACCGATGCAAAATTATGCTGAATGATAACGGAGAAGTCTCTTTTGTACCTTATTCGGACAAAGACCGAATGCGCATTAGCAAAATCATAACAGATAACAACTTGCAAAAACTTCCGCTGGCTAACTTCAATGCTCTTGTTCAACAGCATAATCCTCTTTATCAGACACGGCGAAAACTCAGGCAACAGAAAGCCGAACAATTTTCAAAACTAACGACCTCACAGGTTGCAGAACTCCCTATCGAACAGAAGCTTGACTACATGGATGTGTTGTTTCCCCGTCGTCAAACACTCAATGAACTGTTGGAAGTCTGCCGGAAAAATGAAGCAAACCTCAGAGCCTGTTTGTTCAACATGGATTTTCCGAAAAGTTTTTGGAAGAGCGAAAGGAAACTGGCTGACCGCTATGCCTCTCTGCTTGCGTCTCAACCCGAAATTACCGATAAAATAAAAAGCTGGCAGGAGATATCTCCCGAAGATAAAAAAGACGTGATTAAACAAGCGGCCAAGACCTTTGAATATGTCTACGGAACAGTACCGGAGATTGTCTTTTTTACACCGGAAGAAGAAAGAGCCAAACGCAGAAAGGCAGGATTGAACGAGGAGGCGCATATTAACGCCGCTTATTACCACAACGGAAAAATTCACTTTAATGAAGAGCGACTGCAAGAGAGTGACAATCTGTTCGGGATATCGGTTTTATTCCATGAGGGAACACATCATCGGCAGCATGGCCAGAATTTTGACGATGCTCTGGTAAATCGGATTTTTGACTGTGATATGTTCAACGCTGCTCTTTATGAGGATGAACTCAATAATAAAACATCCTCAACATACAAAGATTTATACTGCATGCAGCCGGCTGAAACCCATGCCCACGGACTGCAGGAATATATGGAACATCAGTTTATGGAAAAAGCCGCCATTCAGAAATCACCGCATGCCGACACCAAAGAAACCCGATATGTCCATAACAAAGCTTTTTCTATGGCTCGACTGACACAATACCGCTCCCAATAGAGAGAATATCACTAAATGAGAAAATTAATGTAATCTTCATTGAATAGAATCTATAGGCGTTTATTTGATAAAAGATAAGAAAGCCCCTCGTTTGAGGGGCTTTCTATTATCTCCTCTTTTGTACCTAATATTTCACTACCGGACGAACGTAGTAGTAAGTACTGTTTTTGGCGTAATAGCCTTTATCTCCATTATTAAGACTAAATCTCCAAGCATAATTACTCCAATATTCATTCGACGACCAATAGGATTGATTTCTGTTAATAGTTACTGCTCCATCTATCAAGTTTATGGTTTTATTCAAATTATCAATAACACTATACATCTTGTTTAATTCATGTAAGCTGGGCAGGAACCATTTATTCTTCTGGCAAAATGTCTTGCTGCAACTTGTCGGCGCATAATTATAGGCGGCCATTGCTGCCGTATTGGCTTTACCATTGCAACCGTCTTTCAATTTTGTCATATTGACCGAACCGTCAATATCGCAAGTTAATGCATCCTGTGTTATGCAACCGACATAAGTCGTACAACAATTCAGCAGCGGGGTATCGCAATCTCCACCCCAAGCCATACCGGCAGTTCCCGGTTTACCGCTGCTGTTGACATCGGTCAGAGCAACAGCCAAACGTTTGCTTTCGTCAAAAACCAGGCCTATCGGCGTTTTGCCGGTTTCAAGTTTTTTGCTGACAGTTCCGTCAGAATACAAAATAGGCTGTAATATTTTGGGCTCGCCATAATAAACGACCGGACGAACATAGCTCTTTGCAGCATACTTATCTTGATACTCTCTTAAGCCGTCAGACATATCTTTCGTCCAGGCATTACTTTTATTGTATTCAGTTGAGGACCAATAACTTCCCTCCTCAGCGAGAGACTCCGCATTTCCGCCAATTTGCGACAATAATTTTTGTATTGCGGATTTATTCGCATAAATTTTCTCTAATTCTCCCATATTGGGCAGAAACCACCTTTTCTTCTTACAAAAATTTGCGCTGCAACCGTCGGGTTCATACGAAAATGTTGCAAATGCTGCCGGTCTAGATATTGAATAATGGGGTTCAGCAAGGTCAAAACGTAAAAGCAAATATGTATTTTCCTCCCCTGTTTCACCACAAGTATCAACTGATGTACTGCCAGCATTGAATTCACAATTATCCAATACAGGTTCATCATACCCTTGGTATTGATAAAACCACTTCATTGATGAGCTACCTGCAGAACCACTCTCGTTAATATCCGTCAGCGCGACTGCAAGTTTGTTTTTTTCGTCAAAAACAATGCCTACCGGGGTTTTACCTGACAAGATATTTTTATCAACCGTACCATCACCATACAGAATTGACAAAGCCGGCATTGTTTTACAAAAGACTTTGGAGGTGTCGGTTGGACAGGCCACTTTGACACCGTCGGCACAGTCGGTGGCAGTCATTGTATATCCGAGTGACGCGCAGTCCGGCGAGGCGGTGCAGTTTAATTCGGCAATAGCTGAAGTGGAGAAAAAAGCCCCTAAAACCCCACTTAAAATTAATACTGATTTTCTCTTCATCTTTTCTCTCCTCTAGTTTGCATAATTCTCTATCTATATTTTTTACTTAATTGTGCAGGCTGTTTTATCGGCATTTAAGCTGTACCCCTTTACACACTGGTCACAAGTGCCATGCTTGGAAGAACAATACAAACAATTCATAACACCACAACTGCTATAGATAAGCACCGGACGAACATGGTATTTGGTTGTTTTAGGCATAGCAATTCCATCGGAACCACCTAATTTGACAATTCCTGTTGCCCATGCCTCATCGGCTGAGTATTCATTAGATGACCAATGCATTGTCATCATCATCGGTTGTCCTCCTGCTTTCAAAATTCCTTGCTGAATTATGGCTGAATTTTTTGCAATAGTGAGCATTTCAGAAACACTGGGTAAGAACCAATCCATACAAAAAATTTTATTACAAGTTCCATTACTTCCCAACATACTTCCATAACTTCTGATGGCATTATAGATTTCGTTAGCTTCACATGAGCTCCCTACCATATCGTTGGTATTATCCCATCCCTCTATTGCACATGTATGGACATTCATATTATCCTTACAATTTTCAAGATTTATTATATCGCACGTTGTATTGTTCCATGGCATTTGTTCATACCCTGGAGAACCGTCAGCCTTAATATTAGTTAAGGCAATGGCAAGCTGTTTGGTTGTATCGAAGACAATACCAACGGGTTTGACACCGTCAGGGAGTTTATCCTCGTAACAAAGCTGGTCATTACCCAGGATTGAGCCAACGGCGCAAGGAACAGGTTTAATGCCTTCTTCCTCTTCTCCGGCTTTGCAGGCGGCTTTCGTCAAGTCCCAAGGGCATTTCAGGGCATCGCCGCTGCAATCTGCCGCGTTTTGAGTAAAGCCCAGGGCGGCACAGTCCGGAGCCGGTTTGCAATCCTCTGCCATAACGCCCGATGCAAATCCGAAGACACTGCAAAGAGCCATAATCTGTATTGATAATTTCTTCATCGCTTTTCTCCTACTCACAGAAAACTGCTGCCGAGTTATACGGACATTGCAGATAGCCGTCCGAACATTGGCTGACTGATTTGGTATAGCCCAATTTGGCGCAGTCGGTTTCCGGTTTGGTACACCAGTTGACATAGCCTGTCGCGCAACCCACATCGCAATACTTGCCCGAGCAGTCCTCAAGCGTACAGCTTACGCCGGCCGGACAGCTGTCCAGTTTGCATTTGTTTTCGCAGGTCTTGCAATTATTGTAATACTTGATGCCGTTCATCTGACAATAGTCGCTCGGCGTAACCGGCCCGAGTTCCGTACAGGTCTGATTATAACCCGGCTTGCATTCGCAGGCGGTGTATTTTGTCGTGCCCTTATAAGTGCAGCCGGTTCCCCGTCCCTGTTGGTTTTGTCCGGTACAGGTCTCGGTATAATTGGACGGACAGACACATTCCGAATAACGGGTGACACCGTTTGCCGTACATGAAGAACCGCTTCCCGTGGCCGGAACCTGCGGCGAGGTACAACTCGTTACCGGATAAAGTGTCGTGTCACAGGTACATTGATATTTGCCCCCGCAGGAAGTTTTACTTAGAGTATTCGGATAAGTGCAGTTGTCTGCTGTATATTTATAAGAAGCGTCACAGCATTCTTTGAAATAAGCATTATTATAAGGACAAAAAACCGACGGATTGCCGGATGAACAAGAAGTTTTGGTATAGCCGAGATCTTTACAGTTCTGAACAGAAGTGTCTTCAAATGCTGGGACATTAAATTGTAGACTGTTAGATTCAGTCAAAAAATGAACAGATGCAAGTTTGGGGAAATTTTTAACAGAAACAGACCCCGCATC
>ENA-UOJT01001788-UOJT01001788.1-human-gut-metagenome-genome-assembly--contig:-C15-NODE-1788-length-13387-cov-9.135089_pt1 | contig 13387 bp, 8 predicted proteins | sample MGYA00242357_ERZ723904 | MGnify/ENA metagenome assembly ERZ723904 | reverse complement strand
TATGTTAAAACTCTTTTTACCACGGAGTAACACAGAGTATAGCAGAGTTTTTTGCTAATAATCAGTAACTTAAATCACCTCTGTGTTACTCTGTGTCCTCTGTGGTGAGTTTTGACGCACCCTCTCTGTTCCCTCTTCCTGAGAGAGATTAGGGTTGCGGTCGCCGATCTGTCATCTCAATTTCCAGTGTACTTCCCGCCACAATGTCATCATGTGTGAAGAAAGGCTTTTCCAGCGGTTCCCCGTTCATCTTCATGCTTTTGATATACTTATTCTTTTTAGAGTTATTCTTGGCTATTACTATAAATTTCTTTCCATCAGGCAGATTGACTACAGCTTTGTCAAATGCAGGGCGTCCTATGGAATAAACCGGTTTACCGGGACATACCTGATAGAATCCCATGGAGTTCAGTACATACCAAGCGGACATTTGGCCGCAATCTTCATTACCCGATAGTCCGTCTACGGTATTGGCATATTGGCTGCGGTATACACTGTCTACCAATTCCTGAGTTCGCCATGGACGGTTCACGTAGTTGTACATGTGAATCACGTGATGGCTTGGTTCATTTCCATGTGCATATTGACCGATCAGTCCGCTGATATCCGAAGAGATCGTTTCGCCCTCCAGTGAGGAGTCGGCGGTAAACAGAGAATCCAGTTTGCCGACAAAGGCATCTTCACCTCCCATCAGTTTCACCAGACCTTCGATATCGTGGGGGACAAACCAGGTCCACTGCCAGGCAGTTCCTTCGCAATAGTCGTCGTTGCGGTGAGTAGATGAACGTGGATTGAACGGAGTGCGCCATTCCCCCTTACTGTCCAGTCCCCGCATAAAACGGGTTTCCGGGTCGAAGTAGAATTCATAAGCTTTCGCAAAGCGGGCATATTTATCCCGGGTGTCATAGTCATTCAGTGCATCGGCAAAGATTGAAATGCACCAGTCATCATAAGTATATTCCAATGCTTTGGCAACCGATTCGTTTTCGCGGTCGCATGGCACGTAACCGATCGAGTTTTTATAATATTTTGCTTTCGGCATCAAGTGAGGCAGCACCAGGGCAGGACATTTGATTCCTGTCGTATCATATTCAGCCGCACGCACACACGCACGATAAGCCTCCTGAATATCGAAGTTGCGGTCACCTTTCATATACGCATCTACAATAACAGGAACAGCATGGTAGCCAATCATTGTACCGGTATAATTGGAAGCCATGTCCCACATCGGGAAAATCCCACCTTCCTGTTGCTTTTTGATCAGAGAACGTATAAAGTCATTGTTCAGGTCCGGATCGATAATGGTCATCAACGGATGAAGTGCACGGAAAGTATCCCACAGTGAGAAGATGGTATACATCGGATTAAGCGTGTCACCTTGATGTACTTGTAGGTCCATGCCCAGATAGCGTCCGTCCACATCTGTAAACAGGTTTGGGCTGACGGCAGTGTGATAAAGTGCGGTGTAGAAAATGGTCTTATCATCCTTGTCATTCGTGGTGATATCTATCTTCGATAAAGTTTTGTTCCATGCTTTGCGTGCTTCCTTACGTACTCCGTCAAAGTCCCAGTCGGGTATTTCTGCTTCCACATTTTTGCGTGCGCCTTCTATATCTACGGCGGATATTCCGACTTTTACAAATACTTGTTCGTCTTTTGCCGTGTTAAAGTGTAGCAGTACTTTGCAGGTCGGCAGTAATTTACCTCCTTCGTCAAGCGCCATCGAGTCGGTTACCAGTGTGTAAGTGAAAGGTTTTGAGAATTTTGCATAAAAGTTGATGTATTGGTCGAAGGCCCAGTACATTGTTTTCTTTCGTCCACAAATTTCGGTAGGGCTGATGACTTCTATCTCCATCTCTTTATTGGTCTGTCGTTGCAGGCTATAGTCAAAATCGAGGATGAATCCGGCTTCTCTACTTTCCGGGAAAGTGTATCTGTGGATGGCTGCCCGTTTGGTTGCAGTTAGTTCGGCCTTTACCTGATAGGTGTCCAGGAAAACGGAGTAATAGCCCGGTTCGGCAGTCTCGTTCTGGTGTGAAAAACTGGAAGCATAAGCCATCTTCTGGCTCTGTGAACCTGTTGGGAGATATTTCTGTTCGCCTACCGTAGGCATCAGCAGCACATCCCCATAGTCACAACAACCGGTTCCGCTCAGGTGGGTGTGTGAAAATCCGTTGATGGTAGAGTCTGCATAGTAATAGCCCGAACAAGCGTCCCACCCATCTATACGGGTGTCCGGGCTGGGTGAAATCATGCCATGGGGCAGGATAGCGCCCGGAAAAGTGTGGCCGTGTCCGCCGGTACCGATAAATGGGTTGACATAGGCTGCATAATCAGTCATGTCCGGCGAGTTTGTGCAGGAGTTCAGAGACAATAAGCCTCCTAAACATCCCGCCAGGAATGTTCTAAATCTCATGGTACTATATGTTTATTTTAATTAGTTGTTTACTTGTTACGTGAAGAAATAAAAATATTATCTCCCACGATCTTATAACTGATTGGTATAGAGTTGTCCAGTGATTGGAGTACAGACTCTATATTATCTTTCTTTTTCAGTACACCCGAATAAGTTTTGTCTGACTTTATATCGGGTGAGAGAATGATCTTCACATCATAAAAACGTTCCAGTGTCCGGGTGATGGCAAAGATGTCGGCTTGTTCAAACGGAATCAGGTCATTGTGCCATACGGCATCCAGTTTGGCATCTACCTGCTTCACTACCAGTCGGCGGGTTGTTTTATTCAGTTCGGCTTTTTGTCCCGGCGAAAGGATGATCATTCCTTCCTCATTGTTGCCTTTAACCTCTATTTCTCCTTCGATTAATGTCGCTTCCGCCAGTTTGTGGCTTTTGTCACACTTGAAGTTGAAAGTCGTGCCCAATACTTTGACGCGCATCGCTTCACTTTTTACGATGAAAGGACATTGGCGGTTTTTAGTGACCTCAAAGTAGGCTTCTCCGTCAAGGAATACATCTCTTTCGGTATTGGAGAACTCTCGTGGATACCTCAGCGTTGCCGACTGATTCAGCCATACCTTACTGCCATCGGGCAGTACTATTTCCTTCACTTTTCCGTCCGTAGATGAAGCTGTTATCATATCCCGGGTGGGGTCAGCCTGGTAATATAAATATCCGCCTCCGGCACCGACCATCAAAGCCAGTATGATGATGGCTGCATATCGCATCCATTGGTGCATTCTGATAACTTTGCGGCTATGTGCCTCCTCCTGAGCCAGCTTTTTGCATAGTCGTGCTTCTGCCCGGGCTGTTCTTTTCTGATCCGGGAAGCTGTCGTGTCTGCCCAGATGATATACCTCCTCCATCCGGAAAAGTCGGCGGGCATTGTCATCTGATTCCTTGATCCAAGCGTTTACTCTGGCAAAATCTTCGTCAGAACATTCGCCCGTCAGATATCTCATCAATATTTCTTCGCTCAGATTATTCATCTTTTCTTTTTCATTATATAATAGAAACAACTAATTCTTTAAAAACACTTATCTATTTGATAAAAAATAATAGGAATAAAAGCCATAAATGGCTAAGACGGCTGCGTAAGAACTTCAGCGCCTTGTACATGTGGGCTTCTACCGTGCGTAAAGATACTCCCATTACGTCAGCTATCTCTTTGTTTTTCATTTCGTGCAGGTAGCTCAGTTTGAATACCTCCTTACATTTGTCCGGCAGTTCATTGATGGCTTCGTAGATTTCGTTCCGCAATTCACGGTCTTCTATTCGCCGGATAACTTCGTTGTTGTCCGGTTGGTAGAATTCAGCCCGTTTCTGGTTGATTTCTTCCACAGCGGCGCAGTATCCATCCTCTATACTGCGATGTTTCAGCACATTCAGCGCCCGGGTATATACCGCCCGGTAAAGGAAGGCCTGGATTTGGTCACCTATCACCATGGAGTCTTTTCGTCTCCACAGTTCCACAAATACGTCTTGAACCACGTCTTCTGCTTCTTCGTCACCCACCAGGCGGGTGGCGTAGAATATCAGGTTCGGATAGTATTTGCGAAACAGTGCTTTGTAGGTTATGTCAAATGTATCGTCCATCTTTTTAGCTACATATTACCTCTTTTTTCCCATCTCAAATTCAAGGATTGCACCACTCATGATCTGTTCATGTGTAATATAACTCTTATCATAGGGCTTCCCATTCAACTTGGTTGACAGGATATAAATGTTTTCCTTGTTGACTGCGGGAGCTTTGACAGTGAATGTTTTTCCGTTGCCGAGGTGCATTTGTATTTCCGGGAAAAGGGGAGTGCCTATCTCATATTTACCGCTTATCGGATCGACGGGATAGAATCCCATAGCGCTGAATACATACCAGGCAGACATTTGTCCGCAGTCTTCATTACCACAAAGTCCGGCAGGAGTGTTCTGGTAAAGTTCGTTCATCACTTTGGCTACATACTCCTGAGTCTTCCAAGGCTGACCTACTGCATTGTATAAGTAGATGACGTGGTGGCTGGGTTCATTGCCGTGTGCGTATTGTCCGATCATTCCGGTGCTGAACAGAGGAAGTTCGTCATCAGCCGAGGGATGGAAGGTGAACATGCTGTCCAGCTTTTGGGTAAAGCGTTCTTTTCCTCCGACCAGGCTGATCAGTCCGTCTACATCGTGTTGTACTGACCAGAAGTATTGCCAGCCGTTGCTTTCACAGATGTGAGGAGTATAAGCGTCTGCTTCAAAGCCTTTCTGGAATTCTCCTTTGTCATCACGTGGCTGCATAAACGAGGTGGCAGGGTTATACACATTACGATAATTCTGCGACCGCTTATAAAATTCGTCCGCAATCTCTTTCTTTCCCAGTTTTTCTGCCATACGAGCTATGCAGTGATCATCGTAGGCATATTCCAGTGTTTTAGACAATGACCAGTTTTCGGCATTATAACTGTCTTTTTCATTGAAGGGGACATAGCCCAGTTTTTTGTAAGCGCCTATTCCGCGATAGTTGTCCAGATTGGCGGTAACTACACAGGCTTCCAGTGCTTTTTCGGGATCGAAATTGCCTATACCTTTTAAATAAGCATCCACAATTACGGGAACAGCATGATAACCGATCATCATGTCGGTTTCACTTCCATAAAAGTTCCAGACCGGTAAACGCCCGTTCTGTTCGTAGAATGCAAGAAATGATTTCACCATGTCGTTCACTCGTTCCGGTTCGGTATATGTGAACAGAGGATGTGCGGCACGATATGTATCCCACAGTGAGAAAGTGCTGTAGTTCACCCATCCGTTTGCTTGATGTATCTTTTTATCCGGTCCGTAGTAAGCACCGTCCACATCGCTGTAGATGGTGGGGGCAAGCATACTGTGGTACATCGCAGTGTAGAAGTTTACCCGGTCGTCTTTGTTGTCACCTTTGATTTCTATTTTAGAGAGCTGCCTATTCCAGTTGTCACGGGCAGCCTCACGGTATTTTTCAAAATCATTTTCAGGCACTTCAGCTGTCAGGTTCTTGGCGGCACCTTCCATGCTTACGCCTGACAGTGCTGTATTGACAAGAATCTGTTCACCGTCTTCCGTGTCAAAGTCGAAACGGGCTACAGTAGCGGTACCTATTCGTTTACCGTCTTTCATAATGGCGGTAGTATCCATCTGTACGGCAGCAAAAGGCTTGGAGAAGCGGGTGCGGAAGTATACGTGTTGATTTCGTGCCCATCCGTCGGAAAAGCGATATCCCTGAATAGTCACCGAATCTATTACTTCTATGTGAGAGTCGTTGGTGAAGTCCCAGTTCATAGCCTTTTTCAGGTTGAGGAAGATAGCGGCTTTCGCTTCGGGAAAAGTGTAACGCTGAATGCCACACCGTTCGGTGGCTGTCAATTCTACATTGATTCCATAATCTTTCAGCAGTACCTGATAATATCCTGCCGTGGCGCTTTCGTCCTGATGGGAAAATTTGGAGTAGACGCCCAACGGAGCTTCTGCTTCTTTGTAGGGCAAGGTGACAGGCATAAACGAAATGTCATATAAGTCTCCGGCTCCCGTACCCGAAAGGTGAGTATGGCTGAACCCGGCAATTGTGCTGTCGGGATAGAAATATCCTGAAATGCGGTCCCAGCCGGGCAGTCCGTTGTCCGGACTAAGCTGAACCATGCCGAAAGGTGCTTGCGCTCCGGGATATGTGTTACCGGTGAAGTCTGTTCCGATAAATGGGTTTACATATTGTGTGTAATCAGTGGTTGTCTGCTTGGGGGCAGACGTACAGGCTGTGAATACGAATAAAAGAATAAATGATAAATGAAAAAATGCTTTCATGCGGCTTGGGTTAGAATTTTAGTAATTGATTGATTCAGTGTACAAAGGTAGAGAATATAAATGTAAAACGAAAGAACTTATGTGTGGATTGATTCGTCTTTTTGTTTTTCGGCTCGTTATTACGGGGTAGGAGGACTGCTATTCTAAACTGCTGAGTGTAGACAATACATTTTCCGTTTCGGTTATCTCTTCTTTGTGTTTTGAAAATAGATATGTATAGATAAAGTACTTCTTCCCCCTGGGCGATCGAATGTATAAGTGTGATTTGTGCAGAGTTCCTATAGGTGGTTTAAAGGAAGGGAATCATTGGTTTAAAACCGAAGGGGCATTGGTTTTAAAGGAAGGACCTTTTGCTTTTAAACTAATGTTTGGGCAGTTAAAGGTCTGTTTATAGGTGAATTGTAATTTATGCTACGCTTCGACTTTATCTTCTGTAAGTCGTATTGGATTTGGAACTTCCTTTTGACGTTTGTCAGGAAAAGATATTTGAATGTGAAAGCTTTCAATGATATAGCAGTCCGGAGGGCTGAGCGGATCGTGACAATACATATCGCGTGCACGCATAGGTACAAACAGAACCTGCTAAAAACAATATTCCGGTAGAGGTCATCATATCTCCTAAACTTACCAGGGGCGATACGATACCTCCGAATGCAAACCCGGTGGCTCCCAAAAGTGCCGAAGCAATGCCTGCATTCCGTCGCTCACACTCCATGGCTAACGTGTTGGATGCCGTAAAAGTCATGCCAATCATGGAGAGTAGAGCGAAGATCAATAACTCGTAGATCCAAAAATCACAACCCAGAGGCAAGAACACCATTGACAGCGCAGATACTAACAACATGCCCCGGCTTCCTATATATAAAGCCCGTTCCATAGTAGGCAATTTTATCGATATTGCTGAAGAGATAACCATTGCTATCGCATTGATTCCAAAGCAGAGGCTGAACGATAGGGGAGAGAGTCCGTAGTGTTGCTGCATGATGAATGGTGCAGAAGAGATATTGGCAAACAATATTCCCATGGTAAAGCCATATTGCAGGACGTAGCCTACATAACGGCGGTTGCGGAGGACTTCCCAAAAACGATGGTATAGGGCTTTCCAACTCACAGCCTGTCTGTGTTCTGTCGGAAGCGACTCATTCAGGTGCAGACTTCCGGATAGGAGAGCCACTCCCATAAGGAATAAGCAGATAAAAATGCCTTGCCAGCCTGTTATCTGGGCCAGAATACCTCCTCCGATGGGGGCAACGACTGTAGCAATTCCGTTTATTCCCCCGATAATGGCGAGCATACCGGCCAGTTGGTGTCCCGAATACTCGTCGGTAGCTATGGAGCGGGAAATCACGACGCCACCTGCTCCGGCAATGCCTTGTAAGAATCGGGATACCACAAATAGTGAAATGGTGTGTGAAAAGATACATCCCAGCGTAGCGAGCAGGAACAGAATCATAGCTAAAAGTAATGGAGAACGCCGTCCGTACTTGTCACTCAGGGGACCGAAGATTAATTGTCCGGCAGCCAAACCAATCATACTGGTTGTGAGTCCTAATTGTACCATGGAAGATGAAGTCTGGAAAAAATCTGCCATAGCCGGCAGGGTAGGCAAATACATATCCATTATAAAAGGACCGAAGGCACTTAATACACCTAAAAATAATAATAAGAACCGTCTGGAATTCTGTCTGTCAGTCATTGCTATTCTCTTTGATCAATACAGTCGCAAAATTACTTCATTTGTTAGGAACCGGACGTAGGCTAATCTGTACAAAATATGTTGTTTTCAGAACAAAATAGTCCGAATACAAAAAATAAACCTACATTTGTTGCCTAAAACAGACTTTTATGAAAACAGACCAATTGCTTGCCGATACGAAAACGATCCGATATGAAGAGACAGATCTGACTTCTTTGATATCGACTCCATATCATTTCCGGTGTGGTATCTATCTGATTTGTACGCGGGGGGAAGCCGTTGTCTCTACCGGTGTGCAGAAATATATATTTAATGAACAGACAGAACTGATCTTCCTGACCGGTAGCTTGCTGCAAGTGCTTGAAGCTTCCGAGGATTTGCAGGTGAAAATGTTGATGTTTCCTAAAGAAGCATTTCTAAATGCCATGTTACCTATTGATACACCCTACTTTAATTATACTCACGAACATCCCTGTTACCGCCATACTGCTGACGAACGAAGTCAGAAGACTTGGCGCCAGATCAATTTGTGGATGGATATGGCACAAATGTTGTTTACCGAACCGATGCCGCAGTTCAGAGGACAACAAGAGCACAATTTTTTGCAAAGTTTGCTCATGTGGCTGTTTAATACGATTCCGGAAAAGTTGGCTGTCAGCAAGCAATATAGCCGTACTCAATTACTCTGCCACCGGTTTATGCAATTGATCCGCGAATATAGTATGCATGAACATCAGGTCGCTTTTTATGCCGGAAAACTTTGTATATCGTCTCGTTACCTGCATAAAATTACAGTTCGGCATTTAGATGGAAAGAAACCCAAGCAGCTTATTGATGAACAGTTGGTGGCTGAAATAAAGGTACTGTTGAATGAACCCCGTCTATCTGTAACAGAGATAGCTGAGCAACTGCATTTTCCGGATCAATCCTATTTGACACATTTCTTTAAGAAGAATACAGGTATCTCTCCAAAAGAATTTCGGGCGATAAAGAATCTCGGATGAGGCTGAGTCTGCCCACTCTTCTCCGTTATTGTAATAGTGGGAGCATGGCTCTTTCATTTAACAACCGTCTTCCTCCCTTGCCTCCCCCACAAAACCTTCCATTCGCACACAGCGATGCGGAAGCAGTGCTTCGTTGTTTCTTTTTTAAGAAAGAATCCGGCTGGCTATTACCGGAGAAGTGTAGTAGATTAACCATTGTCATACAACTCTTTATCCCAGCCCGCATACCTGGGCTGATAAGCCCACATACCCGGGCTGATGAGCCCGCATACCCGGGCCGATGAGCCCACATGCCCGGGCTGAGATAAAGATCCGACCATTTGCACTAAAGAGAGTAAGGGAAATGAAATGCTTTTAGAGAGATAAACGGATAAGAAATTGGATATATCCATTTGTTTTCCAAATCGTTACTACTGAAATTTCCCCTAAAACAGCGGGTGGAAGATGGAAGATGGGGGTGGAAGATAAATGGTATAAAAACCGCATCTTCCATCAATCTATACATCTCACAATCAACGATATGCATTCTAAAAGGTGGAAGATGGAAGATCGAAACGTGTTTTTTGTATGAGAAGAAGGCGGGGTATGAAAGAGCCGTGTAGTGGGAGTAGAATAAAAAAGATAATTCTTGCTTTTCCGGGTTATTCTTGCTATTATTGCAACCATAGTAACAGGACTATGAAAAACTAATTTCGGGAAAAAGGTGATTTACATCAAAAAACACTTTTTCTTCCTCAAAAAGAAATTGTATGAAATATATTTGTTTTTGGGCATGTATATTGCCAATGATATTATGTTCAGGTTGCTCCTCTCCCCATTTTAAGGAAATAAGTTTGAATGATGCGGAGTTGGGACTCTGTTCTTTTCGTGAATTTGACTTAGATTCTACCAATATCTTATATCCGCGCGGACTTTTTTATTTTGATCATCACTTGATATTGGTTGAGGTAAAAAGCAATCCGACACTTTCTTTCTGGACGTCAGACAGCTTGAAGTATGAGTTTTCATCGGGGTATATAGGCGGAGGCCCCAATGAGCTGATTCGTCCCCGCGCTGATTACTTTACAAGCTCCGATTCCAGTTTCTTTATCTTAGATTCTGATATAGAACGAGAAATCAAGATTGAAAACAGGGGCATTTGTATACTAAATAATATTACGATAGCCGTTTCGGATGCAATAAATCAGCTGGTTCCATTGGATCATGGGCAATATATCATGACCGGCAAAACGGACGGAGCTTCGGGTAAAGAGCATTTCATATATTCTAAAGGGGAATTTACCCCTTTTGGAGATTATCCTTCTACGAATTTAGAGAAGATGGAGCAAGCGAAATTCGATTATAAGTTTACAGCGGGAAAAATGGGAAAGAAGGTTATATTGGATTTTTATTTGTATCATAATCTTATACGGAAGTATAGTATAAAGGGAGAGCTGTTGCAGGAAATCAGGTTGCAGGATATTCCGGACAGACATAATACGTATGAAAAGTTCAGGGAACAAAGTGTGTATCCTTATTGGCGCAAGACTGTGGCTACTGATGATGCAATTTACGTTCTTTTTTATCAAGGAGTTACTGAGAAAGTAATATATAGTGAAGGAGCAATACCGGAATTGCAAGTATGGGATTGGGAGGGAAAGCTGAAATAGAGATTTTTATTTGATAAAATCTATGATAATTTTACTGTCTCTCCCGACGGTCGGTTGTATGCATTGAATACACAGGAGCCATATAAGATATATACTTATGAAGTAGGTAAATAATGCTTTGCCATTGGATAAAGTGAGTTTATGATATTTGCGTCCGATGAAGGGGGAATGAAATAGGAAGAGCCCGGCACAATACCGGGCTCTTTACTCGGGAGACTATGATGTTTGATCTGACTTCCAGCTTTATATGGAAACTTTCGGACAGCGTGGTTCCCTTCTCGTGGAGAGTCGGGACTTTTAGATACCTGCCAGTTCCAGTACCTTTTCAACAGCAGCGTTCAGTCCGTCCGGATTTTTACCGCCGGCTGTCGCAAAGTGAGGTTGACCGCCACCGCCACCTTGAATCAGTTTGGCAGCTTCTTTTACCAGATTACCTGCTTTCAATCCGCCTGCAACCAGATTATCGCTGATCATGACCGTCAGCATTGGCTTGTTGGCATCAACTGTTCCGGCTACAAAGAACAGGTTCTCTGTAATTTCGCCACGGAGTTGGAAAGCGATGTTCTTCACTACTTCCGCAGGCATCGGCAGGCAGAACTTAATGACTTTAATGCCGTTAATTTCTTGTACATTCTTCAGCAGGCGTTCTTTGACGGCGGCTTCTTTCTCTTTCATAAAGTCTTCCACCTGTTTTTTCAGCCCTGCGTTTTCATCGATATACTTACGAATGGCTACGCCAAGGTCGGGAGCATTGTTGAAAAGAGCTTTCAAATCGTTCAAAGTATCCTGGATCGTATCCAGCATTTCTTCTACGCGGGCTCCGGTATATGCTTCGATACGGCGTACACCGGCAGCTACTGAACTCTCAGAGATAATTTTTACCATACCGATGTTTCCGGTAGCAGCAACGTGAGTACCTCCACAGAATTCAATGGATGAGCCGAACTGGATAACACGTACGTGGTCACCATACTTCTCACCGAACAGGGCGATTGCCCCCAGTTCTTTAGCTTCTTCGATAGGGATGTTGCGATGTTCCTGCAATGGAACATTGGCACGTATCTTTGCATTTACCAAATGCTCCACTTTGCGGATTTCTTCATCCGTTACTTTCTGGAAGTGAGAGAAGTCGAAGCGCAGAGAATCCGGAGTTACCAAGGAGCCTTTCTGTTCAACATGTTCTCCCAATACTTCACGGAGTGCTTCGTCCAGTAAGTGAGTGGCAGAGTGATTGGCTGCACAAGCTGCACGTTTGTCGGTGTTTACACAAGCCATCATCGGAGCCTCCGGATGTTCGGGAAGTTTTTTTGTTATGTGTATCGGAAGATTGTTTTCTTTTTTAGTGTCGATCACTTCAATAGTTTCGAACTCACTTACCAATACACCGGTGTCACCTACCTGACCACCGCTTTCTGCATAGAACGGGGTATAATCTAATACGATTTGGTACAGAGTCTGATTTTTCTGTTTCACCTGGCGATAACGCAGAATAGAGGTTTCATATTCTGTATAGTCATACCCTACGAATTCTGTTGTGCCTTCTTTCAAAATAATCCAGTCGCCTGTTTCAATGGCAGCGGCGTTGCGTGCACGTTGTTTTTGCTGTTGCATTTCGGCGTCGAATTCCACTGTGTTCACTGTCATGCCGTTTTCACGCAGAATCAGTTCTGTCAGATCGAGCGGGAAACCAAACGTATCATACAGCGTAAAGGCGTCTTTGCCACTGATTTCTGTTTTTCCGGTGGCTTTTGTGTCCGCCATGGTTTTGTCGAGCAAGCGGATACCGGTTTCCAAAGTGCGTAGGAATGATTCTTCTTCTTCTTTGATAACCTTTTCGATCAACTCTTTTTGAGCAATCAGTTCCGGATAAGCATCACCCATGCTGTCAATCAGAACCGGAAGCAATTTGTACATAAACGCTTGTTTCTGTCCAAGGAATGTATATCCGTAGCGAACGGCACGGCGAAGGATACGACGAATCACATAACCGGCTTTGGCATTCGACGGCAATTGTCCGTCGGTGATTGAGAAAGCGATAGTACGGATATGATCGGCAATCACACGCATAGCGATGTCGTTCTGTTCATTCTTGCCATATTCTGTTCCCGCCATTTGAGCGATTGATTTGATCAGTGGCTGGAATACGTCAGTGTCGTAATTGGATGTTTTACCTTGCAAAGCCATGCAAAGACGTTCGAATCCCATACCGGTATCGATAACTTTTGCCGGTAGCGGTTCGAGGCTGCTGTCGGCCTTGCGGTTGTATTGCATGAATACGAGGTTCCAGATTTCTATTACCTGGGGATGATCATGGTTCACCAAATCGCGTCCTGAAATCTTAGCACGTTCTTCAGCCGGGCGGAGGTCGATGTGGATCTCCGAGCAAGGGCCGCAGGGGCCTGTATCACCCATTTCCCAAAAGTTATCATGCTTGTTGCCGTTGATGATATGGTCTTTGGGAAGGAATTGTTCCCAGATGGAAGCTGCTTCGTTATCACGTTCCAGCCCTTCTTCGGGGCTTCCTTCGAACACCGTGGCATACAGGTGTTCCGGGTTCAGCTTCAATACATCTATTAGATATTCCCATGCCCAACTGATGGCTTCTTTCTTGAAATAATCGCCGAATGACCAGTTACCCAGCATTTCGAACATGGTGTGATGATACGTATCGTGTCCCACTTCTTCAAGGTCATTGTGCTTTCCGCTTACGCGAAGACATTTTTGCGAGTCCGCGACTCTGTGGTATTTCGCCGGGTGGTTACCCAAAATA
>ENA-UOJT01001736-UOJT01001736.1-human-gut-metagenome-genome-assembly--contig:-C15-NODE-1736-length-13676-cov-28.124000_pt1 | contig 13676 bp, 9 predicted proteins | sample MGYA00242357_ERZ723904 | MGnify/ENA metagenome assembly ERZ723904 | reverse complement strand
ACTATGAACAAGCAGGAAGTTATGGCCAAAGTCGCTCTGACCGAGAAGGACACTGGCTCTCCCGAAGTCCAGGTCGCTCTGCTGACCGCTCACATCAACGAGCTGAACGAGCACCTGAAGAAGAACCCGAACGATCACCACAGCCGCCGTGGTCTGATGAAGATGGTTGGCCGCCGCCGCAATCTGCTGGCCTACCTCCAGAAGAAGGACATCGAGCGTTACCGTGCTCTGATCGCAACTCTGGGTCTGCGTAAGTAATTTAAACAGAGGGCAGGTACCGCAAAGGTGCCTGCCTTTTGCTTTATGTACAAATGGCAGCGGCTGCGTATTGCAGCAGTAAATCGAGCGCCCGTGCCGAAAAAGCAGTGCACGGACGTTGGATTTATTGCTATGATGCGCGTGCCACCGCCTTTTGGATAGAAAAAAAAAAATAAAAGATCCAAGGAGGCAAAAACAATGGCAATTGAATTTGGTTCCCGCAGAGAGACCTTTGAGAACTACAAGGTCTACGAGACCATGCTGGCAGGCCGTCCGTTCAAGGTCGAGATGGGCAAGATGTGCGGTCTGTCCAACGCCAGTGCGCTGATCCGCTACGGCGAGACCTGCGTCATGTGCAACGTGGTCATGAGCCCCAAGCCCCGCGAGGGCGTGGATTTCTTCCCCCTGAACGTGGAGTACGAGGAAAAGCTCTACGCCGCAGGCCGCATCCCCGGCAGCTTTATGCGCCGTGAGGGCCGCCCCGGCGAGCGCGCCATCCTGACCAGCCGCGTGGTGGACCGCCCCATGCGCCCGCTGTTCCCCAAGGAGATGCGCAATGACGTGTGCATCACCATGACTGTCATGAGCCTTGACCCGGACTGCAGCCCCGAGATCGCCGGTATGATCGGTGCGTCTCTGGTCACTGCCGTGTCCGATATCCCCTGGAACGGCCCCATCGGCGGCGTGCAGGTGGGCTTGGTTGACGGTGAGATCGTGCTGAACCCCACCCAGGAGCAGCGCAAGGTCAGTGACCTGGCCCTGACCGTTGCCGCCACCATGGACAAGATCGTCATGATCGAAGCCGGTGCCAACGAGGTGGACGAGGACACCATGCTGAACGCCATCAAGGCCGCTCACGTGGAGATCAAAAAGACCATCGAGTTCATCAACAAGATCGTGGCCGAGCGCGGCAAGAAGAAGATCGACTTCCAGGTCGTGGGTCTGGATATGGACGTGTTCCACGCCATCCAGGACAAGTATCTGGACGACTTCAAGGCTGCCATGGACACCGACGACAAGAACGTGCGTGACGCCGCTCTGCTGCCCATCATGGACAAGATCGCCGAGGAGTACCCCGACCTGTCCGCTGCCGACCTTGACCTGGTCAGCTACAAGATGCAGAAGTTCGTGGTGCGCCGCTGGCTGCTGGACGAGGGCAAGCGCGTGGACGGCCGCGGCATCAACGAGATCCGCCCGCTGGCCGCAGAAGTCGGCATCCTGCCCCGTGTGCATGGCTCCGGTATGTTCACCCGCGGCCAGACTCAGGTGCTCACCACCTGCACCCTCGGCGGCACCAAGGACAACCAGCTCATGGATGACCTGACCGACGAGCAGACCAAGCGCTACATCCACCACTACAACTTCCCGCCGTACTCCGTCGGCGAGGCCCGCGCACCCCGCAGCCCCGGCCGCCGCGAGATCGGCCACGGCGCACTGGCTGAGCGCGCTCTGGTGCCCGTGCTGCCCTCGCTGGAGGAGTTCCCCTACACCATCCGCTGCGTGTCTGAGGTGCTCAGCTCTAACGGCTCCACCTCGCAGGCTTCCATCTGCGGCTCTACGCTGGCACTGATGGACGCCGGCGTGCCCATCAAGGCACCTGTTGCAGGCATCTCCTGCGGCCTGATCACCGAGGGCGACCGCTGGATGACCATGCTGGACATTCAGGGCGTGGAGGACTTCCACGGCGATATGGACTTCAAGGTGGGCGGCACCCGCAAGGGCATCACCGCCATCCAGATGGATATCAAGATCGACGGCCTGACCTACGACATCATTGCCGAGGCCTTCGAGAAGTGCCGCAAGGGCCGTCTGTACATCCTCAATGAGATCATCAAGCCCGTCATCGCAGAGCCCCGCCGCGAGCTGAGCCGCTGGGCCCCCAAGATGTTCAGCATGATGATCCCCACCGATAAGATCAAGGACGTCATCGGCAAGGGCGGCAAGGTCATTCAGGACATCTGCGCCACCTGCAACTGCAAGATCGACGTGCAGGAGGACGGCCACGTCTTTGTCTCCGCCGTGGATCAGGAGGACGCAAAGCGCGCCATCTTCACCATCAAGACCATTGTGGAGGACCCGGAGATCGGTGCCATCTACAAGGGCAAGGTCACCCGCCTGATGAACTTCGGTGCCTTCGTTGAGATCGCACCGGGCAAGGAAGGTCTGGTGCACATCTCCAAGCTGGACACCAAGCGTGTGGAGCGCGTGGAGGATGTGGTCGCTGTGGGCGACGCCATCGTGGTCAAGGTGACCGATATCGACCAGCAGGGCCGTATCAACCTGAGCCGCCGCGACGCCATTCTGGCTCTGGAAGCCAAGCGCGCCGAGCAGGCACAGCAGCAGTAAGCGCCCGATCCAATCAGCAAAAAAGAGGACCCGATGCAGACGATGCATCGGGTCCTCTTTGTATAACGAGATGAAATTTATACCATGCGGCACCGGCGGTCCAGTGCCCAGCCGAAGGCGAACAGCAGCAGGCCGCTCACGGCCATCACCGGCACGGGCCAGTTCAGCTGGCCGGTCTTGGGCAGGGCGGGGTTCGCCGGGCGGCCGGGCTGAGCCGGAGTATCCGTGTCGGCGGGGGTGGACGGCTCATTGGGTGCGTCCGGGAAATCCGGCGTGGCCGGGGTGCTCGGGCCGTCGGGGGAGACGGGCGTGCTGGGAGTGTCCGGCGTTTCCGGGGTCTCCGGCGTGTACGCGCCCACCTTCGGGCTGGCGTCCACATCGTAGAGCCACTGGCCGTCCTCTGCCAGCGGCAGGGAAACCAGGAAGGGGTTCACGGCCTTGTAGCCTGCGGAAGCCTTGGTCTGCGCCACGAGGTACAGGCCCAGCTCCAGATCTTCAAAGACTGCGTTGCCGTCGTTGTCCACGGCCTGCACCGTGCCTTCCGAGCCCGGGGCCAGATAGTCCAGCAGGCGGCCTGCCAGAGAGCTGTCGCCCAGATCGTTCAGGTCGCCCAGCTCGATGCCGCAGCCGTAGAAGTCGCCGCAGTATTCAAAGCTCAGGTCGCCGTTTTTGCGCTGGACCTCGGCCACGCGGTAGATGGTCAGCTCGCCGCCGCGCAGGGCCTTCTGGCTGGCTTCGTCGTACAGGCGCACCCGGATGGTGCCGGTCATGGGGTCGCCGTTGCGGTCGGTCAGCTTGATGTTGGCGCTGGTGGCAAAGGCGGGCAGTGCGCTCACCGCCAGAAGACACAGCATCAAAAGCAGGGCCGCAGCGTGCTTTTTGAACTCAGTGCGTTTCATGATTTTCACCTCTTGAAGATTTGCGTTTGCGGGTGGAGAACAGCAGCCAAATCAGCAGTGCCAGCAGCAGCGGCAGGGCGATGATGGGTGCCGTGATGATAGGTTCGATCTTGGTGGCTTCGCTGGTGACGCGGATGTGCTTGAGCTTGTCCGGCGTCTCGATGCGCCGTCCCCGCACCAGAAGGCGGTGGGAGTTAATGCCGTAGGGGGTGCAGGTCATCAGGGTGACGTAGTCCCTGCCTTCGGTCACCTTCAGGTTGTCCGTCTCGGTGGGCAGGACGATGGAGATCTGGTCCACCTCATAGGTGAGCACCCGGTCCAGCACCGTGATGGTAAAGGTGTCGCCCACTTCCAGCTGGTCAAGGTTGGTGAACAGCTTGGCGCTGGGCAGGCCCCGGTGGGCCGAGATGACCGCGTGGGTGCTCTCGCCGCCCACCGGCAGGCTGGTGCCTTCCAGATGGCCCGCGGCCACCTGCAGCACGCCGTCGCTGGTGCCGTGGTAGATGGGCAGCTCCACGCCGATCTTTTCAATGGTGATGTAGCCCATGATGCCGGTGCCGGTCACGTCCAGCGTGCTTTCGTAGCTGGGGAAGCGGTCCGGGTGGTACAGGGCGTCCGGGTCGGCGGCGACCTGGGCGTTGAAGGCGTCTGCGGCGTCAAAATAGGCGCTGTAATCCGCGTTGGTCAGCTTGTCCACATCGGCGGCGTAGGTGGCCACCGCGCGGGACTGGTGCCGCTGGTTGACGTAGTCGCTGAGGGTGGGGTATAACATCACGGATAGACCCACGAAAAAGACGAGGATCAGGATGATTGTGCTTTTGTTCTTTTTCATGGGCTACTCCCTAATGTTATAAGGATAGGAGCCGGAGGCCTTTTGGGCCCCGCGCTCCGGTGCTGTGGGGGATAAAGGAGAAATTACTTGTTCTCCATGCGCTTCTTGGTGACCAGCAGGACGATGGCTGCCACCATCAGGCCGCCGCCGACAACGTAGAAAATGGTGGTGCCGATGCCGCCGGTGCTGGGCAGCTCAGTACCGGCCTTGTTCTCAACGCGAACAGTGTAGCTGGAAGTCTCAGCGCCATCAGCCGTAACAGTGTAAGAAGCAGTGCCATCTGCAGCATCAGGCAGGTGGCTGCTGATCACAACGGTAATAGGAGCGGTCAGCTTGTTGTAGCCCACAGGTGCCTTGGTCTCCTCCAGATAGTAGGTGCCAGCGTCCAGACCCTCAAATGTGATGTTACCATTAGCGGGGGTCTTGACCTTGATGGCTTCAGTTGCGTTGTTAGTCCAGCCGGTCAGCTTGTAAATGCTGGTGTTAGTGCCGGTTTCGGCGAACTTTGCGTATTTCTTGGTTTCGCCGTCCATCTTGTACAGCTGGAACTCAGCCTCTGCCAGCGGGGTATCCTCTTTGTCAGTGCCGAGGTTTGCAAACTTGCGCACGCCCATCCCCCAGACGTAGGTGGTGGTGGTGTGTTTAACAGTGGTTTTGTTATTATTATACTGGAGGTAAGCTTCATTGGTATTGCCAGAACCAGCAATTACTGCCTTATTGTTGACAGTTGCAGTGTAACTAATGGTGACCGCATCATTGGGCTCCAGCGTGCCATCATCAAACTTTACTTCAAAGGTGCAACCATCGCCAGGATTTGTAACCAACGTGTAGCCAGTTTTTAAATAACCAGAAGCTTCATCGTCAGAATGACGGAGAAGGAAAACCGAAACACTATTGCTGTTAAAGGTCAGACCTTCGCTCATTTTATCATGTACAACATAACCTTTGGGCTGACCATCTTTCACAACAATGTCGAGCTGGAAGTTTACCACATCGCCAATGCCAGCATTGTTAACACTTAAGAGTTGGTTACCCTCAAGAATACTCTTATCAAGGGTGGAATTGCTGTTCTTCTCTCTGATTTCTACGGTCGGGTCGGTGGTATCAATGGAGCAGAGAGCACCCTTGTGCACGTCGACCAGGTCGGAAACCACCAGATACCAGCCAAGGGGCAGGTTTTCAAAGGTGATGCTGGTGCTATTGTCAGCATTGCCATGTTCACCCTCTTTGCCTTTCGCTGTAATGCTCTTCACTGCTTGGACGCTATGATCCTTAGCATATGTACCGGCACTGTTTGCAAATTTCTGAATAGCAGTGTCATTATTCTTGGAATTGTCATTGATCCAGGTAACAGCACCGGTTTTTTCGTCTAACTTCAAGTCACCGGTTTGGCTGCGAACGAAGTCTTCCCAAGCTTCATTCGCCGTATAACGGTAAGAGTTGGTATCTTTGTGGTACTCCAGATCCAGAATACGGTAGATTGTATAGGTTTGTCCAGTAATAACGTTATTGATGGTAATTTTACCCTCGCCAGTGGAAGCAGCGGCAGCGGTAGCATCACCATCAGTCGCAAACGCCGGGATCGCCATGGCGCACACCATGGCAACTGCCAGCAGTGCGGCCATGAGTTTCTGAATGGTCTTTTTCATAGTGGGTGAAAGTCTCCTTTCTATTTTTTATGATTCCTCGTTGTAAAAACGGTCCTGTCTGCGGCGCAGAGAGTTTTGCGGCCGCAATGGAGGGTGCAGCTTGTTTTAATCTGCCCTCCTCTCGCGTCTGCGCTTTTGACAGAAACCACACACCAGTGCGGCAAGCACCATGGTGCCGCCCACTGCTGTATACAAAGTGGTACCGGCTCCGCCGGTAGAGGGGAGTTCGTAGCCCCCGGCGGGGGTCAGCTTGTTGGTCACAGTCAGCAGGCCGCCGCCTGTGACGCCAACAGTAGTATTGTAAGAAACCTCATACAGATTGCCCGAGTCGGCTTCCTCAATGTAATAGATATGGTCAGTATCAATGCCGTCGGTCACGGTGTAAACCCATTTGTGGGCTTTTTCAAGTGTGATGGTCTCTACAGATGCAGTCGCCTTATCACTGCCTTTCTTGTAGGAGTAAAGATTGACGGTGATAGATTCTGCGTTGACATCATTACCGTTCAGTGCACGGCCATCTTCGTCCACCCAGAACTTCTGGATGGTCAGGTAGGTACGCTCGTTGGGCACATACAGGCTGTACTCTTTCTGGTTGCCATAAAAGGTGACGTCAGGCTGTTTGGGCAGCGCGTTGCCGTTGGAATCCGTTGTTTTGTCGCCCACAGCAGCCTGATAGGCTGCTTCCGGGGTAATGGTAGTGTCACTCTGGGTGCTCATCCAGATAAAGTAGAACACCTCGTCCGACTTTTTGTAGCCTGTTGGGGCGGTTTCCTCGGTCAAACGGAACAAATTCTTATCCGGGACGGAAAGATCACCGCGGTTGCCAAAGGGAATCACGATGACACCGTCCGTGCCGTCTACCTTTTGGGTGGTAAGCGCTGTGGAATTCAGAACTTCCCAACTGCCCTTTTCACTGTCGAAACGTTCCAGCTTAAAGACAGCGCCGTTCAATGCAGTGCCGGGGTTCAGCTTATCCACCTTGTGGATGAGCAGCCTACCCTGATCAACAGTGGAAGCGCCATCAATGGCGCCAATGTCAGTCGTGTCGGAGCCGGTATCCTCCTGCCCGCTGATCGATACGGTGTTTTTTAGTTTGACATTCGTTGAGGCGTCGGTGTTGATGGTATATTCCAGCACGAATGCGCGTGCATTCGGGACATCTACCGTGAATGTATAAGTTTTATAAGGCTCTTTTTCTGCGGTGCCTGTCAAAGACATTTCCGACACATTGTATTGCGTTGTCGGCAGAGGTTCAGAGATGTTCGTCTTGGGGTAATCGTACAGCTGGATGGAGCTGTAGTCCAGCTCGGCAGAAACGTTCTTTGTACACACCCCCAACGTATCGGTCACGGTCACCATACCGCCGTCGCCCAGCTGACGGGCGGTGGGGTTGATGACAACGGTGTAGTGCACGTTGCCAGTTTTGCCTACCTGCTCGCCCTTCTTGGTCAGAACCTTGACGTTGCGGTTCAGGGTGACAAATGCCTTGGCGTTCAAGTTCAATGCGTCGCAGGAAGCGGTGTTGGTGTAGGATTTGCTTTCCAGCCGGGGGTTGGTGGTCCATTCAGAATCGTTGACCTTGACCGTATAGCGGATCACGAGCGCTTGGATTTGGGCGGCATCTGCGTCCGAAATGCTGCTCAGGCCGCTCAGGGTAAAGGTGAGGGTCTGGCCTTCCTGCGTCACGCTTGTGGTAATCTTAGAAGATATGCTCCCAACCGTCTTGCCGCTGTTGTCTGTCATCCGAAAACCAAACAGAGGAGATTTGCTGTCCTTGTAATAAGTCAGACCATCCGGCAGAGTGTCGGTGATGGTGACAGTGTCGTGATCCTTGAAGCTGTTCCAGCTGGAGACATCCAGCATCAACTGGTAAGAGAACTGCTGTTCGCTGGCGGGATCATATTTATCGACCGTCTGCGTTTTTTCATACTTGTGCCAGCTTGGCAACGAACTGGTGATTTTATCGTTCGTGCCCTTTCTGACGCCCTTTTCCAGCGCAGCAGACTGCCGGGGCTTGGTGTAGGAGTAAGAAGCATCGCTGCCGCACTTGTTGGCGATCTTTACCGTGGAGCCTTCGGCAACATTGCTCAGGTCTACCAGAGTGTTGTAGCACAGCTCCATGTTTTTAAGGCTGCCGCCCGTATATTGGGAAGGATCGATACTGAGTTTGAAGCTGAGGACTTTGGTGTCATTGTTAGTGTTCGGTACGGTGGTACCTTTTGCAGCGTTGCCGGAATAGCATGTCAGCGTGATTGCGCCGCCAGCAGCGATAAAATCATCATAACCGAGTGTTTTATCGCTGCCGGAAAGGTAGAACTTCAGATTGGTCTTGATCATATTCAGCAGATCAGCCGCATAGGTGTAGTGTTCAATACCGGAGCTCGTGGTGTCGGTAAAATCTTTCTCACCTGTGCCTACAGGGCTTGTGATCTTCCATGCGGCGCTGTAAATACCCTCCGTCTCGGTCGGGGTCAGATCATCCGCATTTGTGGATTTTTTTGCGTTCCACTTGGGGGCGGTGGGCTTCTCGGTATCCTTGGCAGTGTAGCTTTCGTCGCCTTTGGAAAGGGTAGCTGTGTTGGTCACGCCGTCTGTCAGCGCATTCGTGGTGTAGACAAACTGGTACTGCTTGGACGTACTGCCTACCGCGGAACTGCTTTTAAAGGTATAGGTGAAACCATCGCCCGTATTGGGGGCGAATGTCTCACTCGTTTTCTCCTTATTGGTTACCGTGATATCGCCCATGATCGCTGCATCCTTCGTATGGGTGTCCGTGACGGTCCAACCGTCCAGATCTTCGCCGTAGGGGTTCTGCACGGTAACGGTCCATGTGATCAGGCCGGTATCCGGGTCGTAAGTGCCGCTCTTTTTGATGCGCTCTTTAAATTCCACCGACGCATCGTCTCTGTGGTCTTCATCGACCTGAACGCGGTTGTCCAGTTGCGCATCACCCTGCGCCGAAGTGATATCATAGGCCACATCATAGGTCAGCACATACGTTTCCTCTTTGACGAGCGCAGGCAGATTGGTATAAGAAAAGCCGGTGTCAGTGATAGTGGGCGTGTCAGACAGAGTGGACTCGTTCTTGTTGGCGTCTATCTTTTTCAGGGTAAAGGTATCTTTTACATAGATGCCGTTTACGCCGGTGCCGCTGAGCGTATCCTTGATGTCGATTGGCTCATTCCATCCGGTCGAAGAAATGGTAACGGTGTAATGGACAAGCTTTTTACCGGTGGTGTCTATCTTACCTTCCTTTTTGACCTTCAAACCCGTAGGGTCTTTCACGGTAATGATGGTATCTGAGCTGCCGGGGATGATGATGTCGGTTTGGGACTCACCCTCTTTGGTCACGGACTTCCAGTTCAGCGTGAATTTGCCAACAAACGGATCATTAAGGTTAATGTAATTGCCGCAGTCATCATTGAAGGTCAGGGTGGTGGTGCCATCGGTGCGGATGACCTGCGTGCCGATAACATGTCCGTTATAGGTGATATCACGCGTGAGTTCTTCTGGCGGGGCAATGCCGTTTGGGAGCTTATAGTTCAGCACATATTCGCCTTCTTCCAGAACACTGCCATCTACAGAGTAATGGAAAGTGAGAGATACAGTTGTGCCGGAGGTGATCTCCATGTTGCTGTTAACGGGCGAATTATCAATTACAATGTCGATCCTGGTAATGCCGGCACCATTGCCATCGGGAAATTCATCAAAGTAAGCGACATAGGGGGGTTCCAACGTATCTGTGCCATCCCCCGCCACAGCCTGTGCACTTGCAACAGACACCAGCGCGGTCACGTCCGAAGCGTTCAGGGGGACCTCAGCCACATTGCCGTCCACATTGCCGGAGATGACCGACAGCGTACCGGCGTCCTCATCCACATCGGACACGATGCCCACCGTCTCATAGGTGACTGTGCGCTGCTCGGTCTGCGGTTCCGTCTCGACCGGGTCCAGCGACAGCAGGGCAATGTCTGCATCCGGGGAATCATCCTCGACCACAGCCGGAGTGTCGTCCACGGCCACGGTCTCGGTGACCATGGTGTTGTAGAACACGATATCGCCGGGCTGGATGCTGCAGAAGGACGATGCACCGTCTGCAAAGCCAAGGTCATCGGCGTCCGCATCGGCAAAGCTCTCCTCCTCCGGCAGTCCCTCATCGCACAGGGCAATGGCGTCCTGCTGCGCGGCGGGGATACTCTGGGGGTCCATCAGGTAGCCGGCACCGCGCAGGTCGCTGCGCAGGGCCAGCACACCGGCGCGCTGCGGGATGGCAGACTGCGGGATGCCCGCGTAGTTCAGGCAGTAAGAAAGGAACATCACGTCCCATTCGCCGTAGGGGTTGCCGTACCACTCGCCGTAGCGGGTGTAGTGGCGGACGGTCACGCCGTCATCGGCATCCACTTCAAAGTTCTTTTCGCTCTGGGTGTAGCCCAGCTGGCTCTGCGCCACGGTCAACAGGTCTGCGGACCAGTCGCCGCTGAGGGAGGTGCTGGTCTTGGCCAGCCATTCGGATTCGTCTTCCACATCGGCCAGCGGGTCGGCCAAGCAGTTCACGGTGTGGTGATGCTCCTCCAGGCCGCAGGTCAGCACTTCCTCATAGCAGTCGTCGGTGTGGTAGTGGATGGGTGCCTCGATCACCGGGCTCACGACTACGGGCTTCGCGGCCACCGGTGCCTCAAACGCCGCCACAGCCGTGTAGGCCGGGTTCAGCTCCTCCACCAGCTCGCCGTCTTCCAGGCCGCACACCAGTTCATAATCGGTGGTGTAGCAGCTGTCGTCGTGGACGTGCTCAAACTGTTCGCAGATCAGGCTGCCGTCCTCGGGGTCAAAGCAGTCGTCGCCATGGACGTGCTCCTCCTCGAGACAGGTCAGAGTCTTCACTTCCTGATAGCAGTCGTCGGTGTGCTCATGCGGCACATAGATGTACTCCGGTTCGGCAGAAAACAGCGCAATGCCGTCGTCTTCTGCGTCCACGCCAATGCTCTCGTCAAGCGAAGCGCTGTCATCGAAGGTGGCGTTCCAGTCCTCGGGCTGGCCTTCCTCATAACCGCAGACCAGCACTTTGGTGTAGCAGTCCGCCGTGTGCGTGTGCTCCTCCTGGTTGCACTGGTACTGCGCGGTGGCCGCAATGCCATCGCTGTGCAGCTGCCAGTTCACGAACAGCGTCGTGATCATGGCCAGCGCAAGCAGCAGCGCCGTGTAGCGCCGCAGTGCTTTCCGCTGCAGACGGAACCTTTCCCGATAATCTCCCACAATGTCTTTCATTGCCCCAAAGCCCTCCTAATTTAATGGATCAATGAGAAACTGGACAAGGGCCATACCCTTATAAAGACCTTGCCCACGATCTGATTCTTTTCTACGCAGCCAATAACGCTGCTGCGGCTGTCGATGGACGTTGCGCGATGGTCGCCCAGAACGAAGTACCGGTTCTCCGGCACCTGATAGGGGAACTTGATGTCGCATTCGCCCAGGGCCAGCTCGTCCACATAGGGCTCGTCCAGCACCGTGCCGTTCACGGTGACCACGCCGTTTTCATCCAGCGAGATGATATCGCCCGGCAGGCCGATGACCCGCTTGAGCAGGAGCTTGTTCTGCCAGTAAAACCCGCACAGATCGCCGGTTTTCAGGCTGCCGCTCTTGACAAGGACGATCACGTCCTTGTCCTGCAGGGTGGGGTTCATGCTGTCGCCGGACACCTGCAGCACCGGCAGGAACAGGGTGGCCAGCAGCACCGCAACGGCTGCCACCACCACCAGCGCGTAGATCGTGCTGCGCAGCACCCGGGTGTAGCGGGAGCGGTAGGCCAGCCGCTCCCGTTCGGCCTTCACTTCCTCGGTGGAAGGAATGGCCGCGAATTTGATGTCGTGCTCTTTCATGTTGTGTGCTGACCCTCCGGCAGAAAGTCGATCTTCTGGTAGTTGTCCAGCACCTCGCTGGCGCGGCGGTCAAACTCGGCCCAGCGCGCCCGGACCTCCTGCTCGGCCTTGGCGACCATCGCCTTGCAGTCGGCTTCGGTCTGTGCACGCTTGCGCTCGGCCTCGTCGGTCATGGCCCGGCAGGCTTCTTCGGTCTGCCGCTTCATGGCCTCGGCCTGTTCGCGGGCCTGCGCCAGGGTCAGCTGCGCATCAGCCGGGCCGTCCGCCGCAGCGGCTGCACGGACCGATGCAAGATATTCGTCCGCTGCGGCCTGTGCCGCCTCGAAGACTTTATTCAGTTCCAGTGCCGCCTGCGCGATGGAACCGGCGTTCTGGATGTGGAGCTGCCGGTCCTCCAGCTGCGCGGTCAGCGCCGCGTTTTCGGCTTTGAGCTGGTCTTCACTCTGCTTGAGCGCAAAGATGATCTCGACCAGCTCGGTGCGGCTCATGTGCCGCAGCTCACGATCTGGCATAGTGATGTGTCTCCCTGTGATTCTTCGGCACGGCATCTGCACTGCAAAAATCGGTTTTTGCGACACCGGATAGATACATGGATTTTTAGGTCGCCTGCCGGAAGAACTGATATATCAATTTGTGACCTGCCTTCGCAGATTTAGACTTGTCGTATCAAGTTATATGATAGCACAAAAGAAAGTATTTGTATAGGAAAAATCCATATATTTTACATCATTTAATCGAAAAAGATATACTTTTATCGAAAAAAGCGGAAACGCTCATGCCGTTTGTAAAATATGCACAAAACGGGCAGCCGAAAGGCAGCGGGCAACAAAAAAGAGCCGCCCCCGGCTGGGGACAGCTCTCAGAGAATGCTTATGAAAAGAGCAGGCTTAGGCCTTTGCGAAGCCCTTCAGCAGATCGTTCAGGCTCAGGAAGGACTGATAGATCACGTTGACGTTGTTGATGATGGAGCTTGCGCCGGAGAAGATGCGGGCGATGTAGTTGAACACCTTACCAACATTCAGGAAGCTGTTGTAAGCGTCGCTGGCACCACCGTCCAGGTAGACCATTTCTTCTTCATCAACGACAGCGTAAGAAGCGGGCAGTTTCATAGTAGACATAATAGTATCCCTTTCCATTTTTAAAAATTAAAATTAAATTTTAAAATCAGCTGTGGGTGAGATCAGAGCAGCGAAGCGATGGCCAGCGTGCCGAACAGCACACCCGCCACAACAAAGCCGCCCAGATGATCCAGGATCTCCGGGCTCTGCACAGGCTCGGTAGGAGCAGCAGGCGTCGTGGCCGAGGAGGCATTCTTGACCGTCCAGTGTGCATACACGGTGGTGTCACCGGTGAACACGGTGGAGGTGCTGATCTTGGTGCCGCCGACAGGCTCCGTGTACCAGCCGTCGAAGGTGTAGCCTTCCAGCGTGGGCTGCTCGGGCAGAGCCGAGAGCTTGCCGCTCAGGTTGGTGGTGACGACCACCACAGAGGTGGTGCCGCCCATGGCGTCCAGACCGATGGTGTAGATCTCTGCTTCCTTTGCGTCCGCAGCAAAGGCGGCGGGCACGGCGCTGCACAGCAGCACAACGGCCAGCAGACTGACCAGCAGCGTTTTCAGAACCTTTTTCATAAAATTCCTCGCTTTCCTGACAGAATCGGGCATGGAACCAGCGGTTCCAGAACAGACCTCTGCGTCCCGCAACGAAAGCAGACGGATCAGCCGGGGAAGGGAGGTTTATTCAATCTATTTTTACCATACGATGCGCAACAAAAGAGCAACAAAATGGGCCGTTTTTCCATAGGAACACAAAAAATC
>ENA-UOJT01001728-UOJT01001728.1-human-gut-metagenome-genome-assembly--contig:-C15-NODE-1728-length-13697-cov-20.309119_pt1 | contig 13697 bp, 8 predicted proteins | sample MGYA00242357_ERZ723904 | MGnify/ENA metagenome assembly ERZ723904 | reverse complement strand
TATACGAAGCACCCTCGTCCGAGTATACGAAGCACCCTCGTCCGAGTATACGAAGTACCCTCGTCCGAGTATGCGAAGCACCCTCGTCCGGGTATGCGAAGCACTGGCATTAATTATCTTTATATGAAACCACTAATAGAAACATGATACATTTATCCCCCCTATATGCTTTTATTATTCTCAGCCTCGTATTGATCCTGGCTGTCTTCCTGGTGCTGATGGTCAGATGCCGGCGGAATATGGTCCGTACCCTGGCGCAAGCCCGGAACGCAATGAACCTGGAAAAACTCCGCACCGATACCATCCTCGGCAACCTCCCCGTCGGTATAGAGATTTACTCAAAAGAAGGAATCCTGGTAGGGATCAACGACTGTGCCTGCCGGATCTTCGGCGTGGTGGACCGCCAAGAGGTGATCGGAGCGGCTTCCATCAGGGAGAATCCCGTCATCCCGGAAGAATTGAAGGAGGCCTTCGAACAGCAAGAGGAGGTGGAGGCGGAGTCCTACTACGATTTCTCCGTCGTGCGGCAGACGGGATTCTACAAGACCACCTGCGGCACGGCGATGAAGCGGATCAGCAGCAAAGGAGCGCCCATTTTCGACCCTGACGGAGCCATGCAAAACTATGTCTTCATCATGAACGACATCACCCGTGAGCACGAGCAGGAACTGCAACTGAAGGAGAACATCCAACTGGCGCGGCAGGCCATACAGGCCGCCGACCTGGTGCACTGGCGGTACGACAACCGCACCCATCTCTTCACCTCGCACAACGAGCCGCTGACCCATTACGACGACAACCTCCTGGTCAGCCCGGCCGATTATACCCAAGCCATCCATCCGGACGACCTGGAGTGCATCCGCCGCTACATCCGGATGATGGAGGAGGGAGCCGACTTTGTCGACGAAACCTCGGTGCGCATGAAATCGGACTATGACGACGACTGGCAGGACTGCGTCGTCAACGCCACCCCTTTCCTGCGCGACGAAACGGGCAAGGTGGTGCTCTACACCGGCTTCCGCCGCAACGTCACGCCTACTAAAAAACTGCTCAAAGAGCTGAGCGACGCCAAGGAGCGCGCCGAAGAGTCGGACAAGCTCAAATCCGCTTTCCTGGCCAACATCAGCCACGAGATACGCACACCGCTCAACGCCATCATCGGCTTCTCAAGCCTGCTGATGAATACGGACCAGAAGGAGGAGATGGACGAATACAAGCAGATCATCACGTCGAACACCGACTTGCTGCTCCGGCTGGTGAACGACGTGCTCGACCTGTCGAAGATCGAGTCCGGCACCATCGACGTTAAACTGGCCGAGTTCGACCTGGCCATCTACTTTGAGGAGTTGTGCAACTCCATCCGCCCGCTCGTAGTCCACCCCGAAGTAAAGTTAGTTTGCGACAACCCCTACAAGCGTTTCATGGTGCTGCTGGACAACAACCGGTTGGCGCAAGTGATGCTCAATTACGCCACGAACGCCATCAAATGCACCCGGCAGGGGACCATACACATGGGCTACCGCTGCGAGGGAGAGGGCATCCGCTTTTACGTCTCGGATACCGGCATCGGCATCTCGGAGGCGAACAAGCCCCGCCTCTATCAGCGTTTCGAGAAGCTCAACGAGTTTGCCCAGGGCACGGGGCTGGGGCTGGTCATCTGCAAGGTGGTCACCGAAGCCTCCGGCGGACAGGTAGGCTTCGAGTCCGAGGAGGGCGTGGGATCGACCTTCTGGTCATGGGTTCCCTGCGAATACAAACGTCCGGAAGAGGTGGAGAAAGCGGCCGGTGCAACTACCGACGCTGCTTCCTGCATGTCCGCCGAACTCAGCGAGGAGGAGATGGCGATGCCGGAAAGTATGCGGGCATCTGCCATCGTGAGCGGACAGCAGCCGGCGCTTCCGGAGCCGGTGGACGTTCCGGAATGTCCGGAACTTGTCCGCGAGCCCTCGCCCGCAAGTGAAAAGCGGATCCTGATAGTGGAAGATATAGAAAGCAATTACCTGCTGATGCAGATCCTGCTGAAAGGCAAGGGCTACCGGTGCTACCGTGCGGCAGATGGCGTCGAGGCAGTGGAAAAGGTGCTGTCGGAACACTTCGACCTGGTGCTGATGGACATCAAGATGCCCCGGCTCGACGGTTTGGAAGCTACCCGTGAAATCAGGAAGACCAACCGGGAAGTGCCTATCGTCGCCCTCACGGCCCATGCCTTCAACGCCGACAAGGAACTGGCGATAGCCGCCGGTTGCGACGGCTATCTGGTGAAGCCCATCAACGAGAAAGCCTTGAATAAGGTGCTGGGCAAGTACCTGCGCGAGCCTATGGAGACAAGTGTTAATAATGATATAGTTAATTGAAGCGAGCGAGCGGAAAGAGAGACGAGGGAAGAAGCGACTGAAGTACGTGTCGATTTGCAAAGGTGGGGCAAAGGGCTGAGAGGGACGAAAGCCGCGTTCATCTGGTTTGGTCTGTCGTGAGACAGGAACGTTGCGGTCTATTTCCTCTCGCATGGCCCGGCTCCATCAGCTTCTTTCCCTCGTTCTTGTTTTTCCCGTATTTTTTTCGTGAGTTCCTCTTCTTAACTTCTCTTCCCTTTCCTTTGTTCTTTCAGTCAGAATGGAAATGAAACCCTGGTATGATAACTACTGCTTCGCAGAAGAGTCTTTGAAACGTGACCCGGGAATGTTCGACTCGCTGAAAGATACCGAAACCAAAGCCGAAGCACAATGGCAGGAAGCCGTTGAGCGGATAAGGGTTTACCACAAAATGGCACAGAGTAGCACAGAGTGGATGTCAAGTCGTTGGTTATCGGCTTGACTCCCTCTGTGCTACTCTGTGGTGAGTTCCTCTTCTTAACTTCTCTCTCTTCCTCCCCCCAATGCCTGATACAAGGTGATGACCCCCTGGATTTCAGTAAACCGGTTGGCCACTTGCGAGAGTTGCGCATTGAGCAACGTCTGCTGTGCGGTGAGCACTTCCAGATAAGTCGTGTTGCCATGCTTCATCAGCAGTTGTGTGCTGCGGGCGGCGTTTTCGAGGGAAGCCACCTGCTTCTCGAAGTAGTTTGCCTTGTCCCGTGCCGTCTGATATTGCACCAGGGCATTGTTGACCTCGCTTCCGGCGTTGAGCAACGTCTGTTCGAAGCTGAGGCGTGCCTCCTCCTGTTGCGCTTTGGCTATGCGGAGCTGGGCGATGTTCGCTCCCCGGTTGAACAAAGGCTGCGTCAGCGAGGCCACGGCGGTGGCAAGGAACTTGCCCGGGTTGACGATCATCGCACCTGCCGAGTTTGTCCAGCCGGCGCTGCCGCTCAGCGTGATCGAGGGGTAGAAGGCGGAACGGGCGGCGTTGGTAGTGTAGAATGCCTGTGCCAACGCCTGTTCGGCACTGCGCACGTCGGGGCGGTTGGCAAGCATCTGCAAGGGCACGCCCACCGAAAGGTTCTCCGGCAGGCGCTGCTCGGCGAGGCGTCCGCGGGGAAGGGTGCGGGGGACGTCGGCAAGGAGGAGCGAAAGGGCGTTCTCCACCTGGTTGAGCTGTTCGCGCAGGTCGAGCAGGGTGGTACATATATTGTAGTATGTGGCCTCAGTCTGCGAGAGGGCGGCTTCGGTCACCATTCCGGCAGCTTTCATGGCGCGGGTGGTGGCGACGCTCTCTTTCCAGGCGGCTTCGGTGGCGGTGGAGATCTCGATCTGGGCGTCGAGCATCAGCAACGTATAGTAGTTGTTGGCGACGGCGGCAATCAGTTGCGTCTGTACCGCCTGTTCATAATCACGGCTCTGCGCCACGACAGCTTGTGCACGCCGCTTGGCGTTCGTCAGCCGGCCGAAGATGTCGATCTCCCAACTGGCGCTGACGGGCAGTGAGTAGGTTTGCGAGGCTTTCCCGCCGTCGAAGCTGCTGGCCGTTCCCTGCGGAGAGAGGGAGAAGGCGGGCAGATAGGAGAGTCGGGCGGAGAGCAAGGTGGCTTCGGCCTCTTTCACACGGAGGTGGGCCGTACGCAGGTCGGTGTTGCGCACGAGGGCGGTGTCGATCAGCGTGCGGAGGCAAGGATCGGTGAAGACCTCCTGCCAGGGGAGGCTGCCGAGGTTGGAGGCGGAGTCGGAAGGATTCGCGCCTTCTTGGCCGTAAAGGCCGTCGGGAACCTCGGTAGCGGGTTTGTATTTGGAGTAAATGCCGCAACTGCTGAGTGCCAGCGTGGCGGCAAGGGATATGATTAACTTTTTCATGATTGCTTGTTTTATGGGAGCCTCCCTCCCCCGGTTCCTCCAGTGAAAGAGGAGGGGAGGGGGCTGCTAATGATAAATAGGGTTGAACGGGGGAAGAACTCTTTTCACCACAGAGTAACACAGAGTATCACAGAGTGATATGGAGTGGTACGGAGTCATACAGAGCGATACGAAGTAAAGTATCGCGGAGTAGTACAGAGTATCACCGGGTAGAGTATCACCGGGTGAATCTTGCTCCTTTGATCGTTCATACCAATAACCTGTCTTCCTCTGTGTCACTCTGTGTTCCTCTGTGGTGAAAAGAACCTTTTATTCCTTCAAAGCCCCTCCTTTCGCTTCCTTCTTTTCCCGGTCGCTCGCTACGATCTCTTCCTCGATCTGCCAGTCGTGCGTCGGTTCGGCCTGTACCGGACGAATGCGTTCCTGCAACCACTGGAAAGCGATGAAGAGCGACGGCACGATGAACAGCAGTGCCAGCGTGCCGATGACCATACCGCCCACGGCGCCCGTTCCCAATGAACGGTTACCGTTTGCCCCTACGCCACTCGCCACCATCAGCGGGAACAACCCGAAGATCATCGTCAGTGCCGTCATCAATATCGGGCGCAGACGGGCTTTGGCGGCGCTCAGCGCGGAGGCTATCAGCCCCATGCCCGCTTTGCGGCGTTCGGCGGCATACTCGGTGAGCAGGATCGCCGTCTTGGCAAGCAGACCGATCAGCATGATCAGTCCCGTTTGCAGGTAGATGTTGTTCTCCAGACCGAACAGGCGGGCGAAGAGGAACGAACCCATCAGTCCGCACGGCACGCTCAGGAGCACCGCGAAGGGGATCAGGAAGCTCTCGTAGAGCGCGCTCAGAATCAGGTAGATCATCAGGAAGCAGATGCCGAAGATGATCGCCGTCGTGCCGCTCTGCTCCGTCTCCTCACGGGTGATGCCTCCGTAGTCGTAGCCGTAGCCCTTGGGCAGGGCGGTGGAGGCTGTCTCCTGTACGGCACGGATGGCGTCACCCGTACTGTAACCGTCCGCCGGCATGGCGTTCACGGCGATGGAGTTGTACATGTTGAAGCGGCTCAGCGACTCGGCTCCGTACGTGCGGGTCAGCGTCACGAACTGGCTCAGAGGCGCCATCTCGCCGTTCGACATCCGCACGAAGGTGTTGCCCAGCGAAGCTTCGTCGAGGCGGTATTGCGGGTCGGATTGGATCATCACCTTATATACTTTCGAGAAGCGGTTGAAGTTGGACACGTACTGCCCGCCGTAGTAGCCCGAGAGGGTGCTCAACACCTGGTCGGGGGTGATGCCCGAGCGCTTGCATTTCGACGGATCTATCTCAACCAGCCATTGCGGGTAGCGGACGTCGAACGTGGAGTAGGCCATGGCGATCTCCGGACGCTGGTTCAGCGCGCCCAGATACTGCTGCGTGGTCTGGAAGAAGGTGTTCACGTCGCCTCCCGTCTTGTCCTGCATGTGCAGTTCGAGGGCGTTACCCATACCGTATCCGGGGATCATTCCCGGTGAGATGGCAAATACGGTGGCGTCCTTGATGTCGCCCGTCCGTCCGTATACCTGGCCGATGACCGACTGCACGTTGTCTTCCTTTCCGGGGCGTTCGTCCCACGGTTTCAGTTTCAGGATCAACATACCGAACGAGCTTCCCTGGCCCGCCAGCAGTCCGTAGCCCGCCACTTTCTGCACGTGTTCCACTTGCGGGATCTGTTCCATGCGCTGCTCGATGCGCTTCATCACCTCGTCCGTCGTGCGCAGCGAACTGCCGGCGGCGGTGCTGACGTTGACAAACACTACGCCCTGGTCTTCGTCGGGCACGAGGCTGGTCTTCGTCGTATTCATCAGCACCACCAGCAGGGCGATACTTGCCACGAGGAGTCCGCCCGTCAGCCAACGGTGCTTGATGAAGAAGAGCACGATGCCCTTGTAACGGTCTATCACCACGTCGAACGCCGCGTTGAACGCTTTGCGGAAGCGGGCGGCGAAGTTCTGCTTCTGCGTGCCGTCCTCGTTGATGTACGGTTTCAGCAGCAGCGCGCAGAGGGCGGGGCTCAGTGTCAGGGCGTTCACGGCGGAGATGCCTACCGCTACGGCCATCGTCAGTCCGAACTGCGTGTAGAACGTCCCCGATGTGCCGGACATGAACGATACGGGGATGAACACCGCCATGAATACCAGCGACGAGGTGATGACGGCGTTCGAAATGCCTTTCATGGCGTCGATGCTCGCCATGTAGGACGATTTGTAGCCCACGTCGAACCGTGCCTGCACGGCCTCGACCACCACGATGGCGTCGTCCACCACCGTACCGATGACCAGTACCAGCGCGAACAGCGTGATCAGGTTGATACTGAATCCCGCCATCGCCATGAAGGCGAACGTACCGACGAGCGACACGATGATGCCCACCAGCGGGATCAGCGTCGAGCGGATGTCCTGCAAGAAGATGTATACGACGAGGATCACGAGCAGGATGGCTTCGAGCAGCGTCTTCACCACCTCGTGGATGGAGGCGTAGAGGAAGTCGTTGCTGGACATCAGTTGCGTCAGTTCCACTCCACGGGGGAGGTCTTTGCGCGCCTCTTCAAGGAAGTCGTTGATGCGGTTGTTCACCTCCGTGGCGTTGGAGCCTGCAGTCTGGAAGAGCATGCACGAGATACCGTTGTGCCCGTCCGTCGTTCCGCTGTAGGCGTAGCTTTCCTGTCCTAACTCGATGGTGGCGATGTCCTTCAGTTTCAGCACCTGCCCGTCGTCGGTGGAGCGGATCACGATCTCGCCGAACTCCTCCGGGGTGATGCGGCGGCCTTTGTACTTCATGGTGTATTGGTACGTCTCGTCGGAGTTCTCGCCGAACGATCCGGTGGCAGACTCGATGTTCTGTTCCGCCAGCACCGCCGAAACGTCCGAGGGGATCAGGCGGTATTGCGCCATCACGTCCGGTTTCATCCAGATGCGCAGGCTGTAGTCGCCTCCCATGATCATCATGTCGCCCACGCCCGAGATGCGGAGAATCTCCGGCTTGAGGTTGATACTGATGTAGTTGGCCAGGAAAGCCTCGTCGTAAGAGTCGTCCGGGCTGTGGAGCGAGAACATTTGCAGGATACTCGTCTGCCGCTTCGAGGTGGTGACACCCACCTGGTTCACCTCCGAGGGGAGCTGTCCCGTGGCTTTGGAGACCCGGTTCTGCACGTTCACCGCCGCCATGTCCGGGTCGGTTCCCTGTTTAAAGTAGACAGTGATGGAGACCGTTCCGGCGTTGGTGGCGCTGGAGGTCATATACGTCATGTCCTCCACTCCGTTGATGGCCTCTTCGAGCGGGGCGATGACACTCTTTTGCAACGTCTCCGCGCTGGCTCCGAAGTAGCTGGTGGAGACCATGATGGTTGGCGGGGCAATATCCGGGTATTGTTCGACGGGCAACGTAAACAGCCCGATGATCCCGACCACGACGATGGTGATGGAGATAACGGCCGATAGGACGGGCCGTTCGATGAATGTTCGTAAGTTCATAATGGGTTTATAGTTTGGGATTTGATTTACCACAGCGTTCCACAGAGTGGAAATCAACGAAGGAGAACCCTGTGAAACTCTGTGTCACTCTGTGGTGAGTCTTGTTCTTTGTTTTATTGCATACGATGAGCGTTCACCGTTTTTCGTTGATAACCGTTCCTTCCCGGAGCAGTCCGACGCCTTCGGCCACGATCACGTCACCGGTCTGTAGCCCGCTCTCCACGATGTACTCCTGTCCGCCGTTGACGCGCGTCACCTGTACCGGAGCCGATTGCGCCTTGCCGTCCACTACCTTATATACAAATACCTTGTCCTGTACTTCGAATGTGGCCGCTTGCGGAATCACCAGCGCTCCCGTCTTCTCCGTCGGCACGATCACGTTTCCGGCGCCGCCGCTATGCAGCAGCCCTTCCCGGTTGGGGAACACCGCCCGCAGGCTCACCGTTCCCGTCGTGCGGTCTATCACCCCGCTGATCGTCTCGATCCGTCCCGCCTGCGGATAGTCCGAACGGTCATTCAGTTGCAGGCCGATTTCCGGCATCTGTTTCAAGGCTTCCTCTTTCGATCCGTAACGGCGGATCAGTCCTAAGAGCTGGTTTTCCGTCATCGAGAAGTAGACGTACATGTCCGAGTTGTCCGAAACGGTAGTCAGCGGTTCCGGCAGGCTGGCGCTCACCAGTGCTCCCACCCGGTAGGGCAGCGTGCCCACTACTCCGTCCGCCGGACTCTTCACCAGCGTATACGATAAGTTGTTGCGTGCGTTCACCTCCTGTGCCTTCATCTGCGCCAGTTGTGCCTGCGCTGCCAGGAGAGAGTTCTTTGCCGTGCTCAGGTCGAAGGCGGACACCACGTTCTGCCTGTACAATTCCTGCTTGCTGTCATACGTCAGTTGTGCCGTGGCCAGCGACGCCTTTGCCGCCTCCACGTTTGCCAGGGCAGTCTGCAAGGCAGCTTCGTAAGGCACTTGGTCGATGACGAACAGCGACTGTCCCCGTTTCACCCGTTCCCCCTCGCTGACACACACCTGCGTCAGCGTACCGCCTACCTGCGGATAGATCTCGATGTCTTGTCGTCCGCGTATCGTTGCCGAATACGTACTCGATAGCGTCCGGTCGGCAGGCGCGAGGGTCATCACTTTGTATCCCGACTCCACGTTTGCCTGCGGTGCTTGCTTGCATCCCCCGACGGCCAGACAGCAGGCCAGTATCACGGCCTGTTTCACTTTACTTACCTTTTCAATCATAGTTCCTATTTAATTTTGTCGCGGCAAAGGTAGAGCGTTTTCCCCTTCGGCAGCTTTTCATACCCGCCTCACTATTGTTCATAATCGGAACAACTTTTCGCCTAATTCACTAAAAAGACCTACCTTTGCAGGCGAAATAAAGAACACGATATGGAAAAAAGTAATCTGCTCACTCTCACTCTCGACCAGCCCTTCGTGGCAGGAACCGACGACTTCGCCCCTTTCTACAACCGGCTGCACAAGCTCAACTGTGCCATCATTCTCTACTGCCGCAGCGGTCATGCCACGCTTGCCATCGACCTGAAGAAATACGAGATCACCCCCAATACCCAGGTTGTCCTCCTGCCCGGCTCCGTCATCACCCTTGAAGAGAAGAGCGACGACCTGCAGATCTCCTTTTTCGCCTCCCACATCGAGATGTTCCGTGAAGCCTGCATCCGCTTCGAACCCTCCTTCTTCCGCTTCCTCAAGGAGAAGCCCTGCTATACGCTCCCTCCCGAATTTACCGCCCCCATCAATGGTCTTCTGCACGCCACCGGCGCCATCTTTGCCGACACCGACCACCGCTTCCGCAACCAGATAGCCCGCAACCACCTGCAAAGCTTCCTGCTCGATGTATACGACAAAGTGCACCGCCTTTTCACCCATAAAGAGATCGAAGGCGGCAACCGTCCAAACGAACTTTTTCATAAGTTCGTCACCTTGGTGCACGAGCATTGTTGTTCGCAGCGCGACGTTGTGTTCTACGCTGACCGTCTCTGCATTTCTACCAAATACCTGACGAGCATCTGCCGCTCCCTTATGGGCGGCTCAGCCAAAAAAGTGATTGATGATTTCACGGCCTTGGAGATCAAAGTCCTCCTCCAGTCCACCGACCTCAGTATCCAGGAGATAGCCGACCGCCTGAGCTTCCCCGACCAATCTTATCTTGGCCGGTATTTCAAACGTCACGAAGGGGTTTCGCCGATGGAGTACAGGGCGAGGTTGGCGGGTCTAAAATAGGAGTTCTCTGGGAAATGCGTAGTTGCGACATCCGTCCCGGTAATCTTGATAATCAGCAGATTGTATTTACCTATATTTTTCTTTCAATGTAAAACCGTTTACCCCGGTACGTAAAGCCATTTACCCCGGCACGTAAAACCGTTTATCCCGGCACGTAAATGAAGTCGGCATTCAAGGTAACAGATGTCCCCCTGTAGGATGCGCATCCAAACGACGCATTCTCCGGATGGAACCGAAGTATCCGGTTCTTGTGTGTGATTGAATAAAAACAGGAAAGGCGGTTGCTTATGTATACCAGATTTCGTTATACACAGGTCTTGTCCGGCTTTCTGCCGGAGTCGCCTTCCATGCCTGTGAAGAGGTATCTCCACATCCTTTTTCAATTGGCGACTGTTCCAACAGAGTCGATTCCAGAACAACTTTTCTGCCCGGTGTGCTGTTGATAATGACTTCGGAATGACTGAAACTGAAATTCCGTGTAGTTTTCATTCCGGAGAATGCTTTCATTTCTTGTGACATAAGCGGTAGTTATTTATAGTATGGTAATGAATAACACCGGAGGTACGAAAGTGTTTGCTAAATGGCGTTGTTTTCTGTTAATTTAAAAGCAGGGATGCCGGTTTCGGATTAAATCTATAAGGAAAGCATGACGTAGTCCGGTTTGTATTACCTTTGCCGGTGAACTAAAGAAATCAGGCTATGTCTGTATTGTCAGAACCTTTGGGCATATCCGATGCCGCCTTGCAGCAATATGCCGACCAACTCCGGAAAGGGGGACATACGTTTGAGACTTATCAATAATATCCGTGCCTGAATGGACGGACGGCAGAAGAATTAGGATACTGTGAAGGGATAATTGAAAAAAATACCCCTGTCCCTGTCACATAATTAAAAAGAAAGATGTAATTTTGCATGCCAAAAAACAACTTATCTTATGGCAGTTTACGTAGAAGAAGTATCAAGAACTTTCGGTGAATATTTACTTATTCCCGGTCTTACCACCAAACAGTGTGTACCTTCCAATGTATCTTTACGCACCCCGCTGGTGAAACATGCGGCAGGCACACAAGCAGCAATCGAATTGAACATTCCTTTCGTTTCGGCAATCATGCAGTCGGTTTCCGGTCCCGAACTGGCTATCGAGCTGGCACGCAACGGAGGACTCTCGTTTATCTTCGGCTCGCAACCCATCGCCAGTCAGGCGGAAATGGTGCGGAAAGTGAAGAAATTTAAAGCCGGTTTCGTGACCAGTGACTCGAACCTGACACCGGAACATACGTTGGATGATGTACTTCGCCTGCTTCGTCAGACCGGACACGCTACCATCGGAATCACGGATGACGGCACACCGAACGGACATCTTCTGGGATTGGTAACCAGCCGCGACTATCGCCTTTCCAGAGATCCGCTGGACAAAAAGATCAAAGACTTCATGACCCCTTTCGACAAGCTGATTGTAGGCGAAGTGGGACTGACACTGAGCGAAGCGAACCAGATTATCTGGGACCACAAACTCAACACTCTTCCCATCATCGACAAGGACGGCTGTCTGGCTTATTTCGTTTTCCGCAAAGATTACGACAGCCACAAGGAAAACCCTAACGAGGTGTCAAGCCCCGATAAGAAATTGCTGGTGGGTGCCGGTATCAATACCCGTGACTATCAGGAACGTGTACCTGCTCTGGTAGAAGCAGGAGTGGATGTGCTTTGCATCGATTCTTCGGACGGCTATTCGGAATGGCAATATGAGACTCTGCAATGGATCAAGCAGCAGTATGGGGATAAAGTACTGGTAGGTGCCGGTAACGTGGTAGATAAAGAAGGCTTCCTCTATCTGGCGGAAGCCGGTGCGGACTTCGTGAAAGTGGGCATTGGCGGTGGATCTATCTGCATCACCCGTGAACAGAAAGGTATCGGACGCGGACAGGCGACTGCCTTGCAGGACGTGGCTCGTGCCCGTGACGAATATCAGGCACGCACAGGCATCTATGTGCCTATTTGCAGCGACGGCGGACTGGTGCACGACTATCATATGGTGCTTGCCCTTGCCATGGGGGCCGATTTCCTGATGATGGGCCGTTACTTTGCCCGTTTCGACGAATCGCCTACAAAGAAGCTCTGCATCAAGAACAATTATGTGAAAGAGTACTGGGGAGAAGGTTCGAACCGTGCCCAGAACTGGCAGCGCTATGATATGGGCGGGACGGAATCTTTGAAGTTCGAAGAGGGAGTCGATAGTTACGTGCCTTATGCCGGTAAGATGAAAGATAATCTGGCTGCCACACTGAGCAAGATCAAAGCTACGATGTGCAGTTGCGGTGCCGTTACCATTCCCGATTTGCAGCAAAACGCCAAGATTACATTGGTTTCGTCTACCAGTATCGTAGAAGGCGGGGCACACGACGTGATTCTGAAGGAAAAAGGATAATAAACTTTTCACTATCCGCACACAGGCCATCCAATAAGTGCGAATAATATAGGACAGGCGGACGGATACGGGGTTTGAGATGACTGTATAGTTGTTGAAACTCGTTTCGGTCCGCCTGTTTCGTAGGTTTGACCTTATTTCTCTGCGTTCCGGAACTTCTGTGGGGTCATCCCCACTTGCTTCTTGAAAAACTTATTGAAGAACGCCGCGTTGTTGAATCCCAGGTTCAAGGCAATGTCTTTCACCGGAGTGGGTGTGGTTCGCAGCAGGGTTCGGGCAGCCAGGATCAGGATACTGTTGATGATTTCCATTGCTGTCTGTCCGCCCGATTCTTTCTTTATGATGTGGCAGAGGGTAGTTGATTTCATTCCCATTTCGGCCGCATAAAACTGTACCTGATGTTGGCGGGCATGATTCTCCTGTACCAGTCGGACAAACTGGCGAAAGACGGCGGAATGTTTGTTGGCGGGCGCTACCTGCGACAACGCTTTTCGCTGACTGAGCTCTGTGAACCCCTGTAGGAGTGCTTCAAGCATAGACTTCAGTGTGGCATGACTGAAGAGGAACGGAGCGTCTTTATGGATGTGTGTCAAAAGCGCGAAAGTCTGGACGTAGATGCCGAAAATTTTCGGGGACAATGGGAGCAAGGGGTGTTCGTTGATGATGTAGAACGTATGGATGATCGATCTGTCCAAGTGGGTTTCGTGGATGAACGCAAGTGAAAAGAGTACCGCATGCAGCTGCACATCGTCCGATGTCTTCAGCACTTGTACGAAACTTTCTGAGGGGATAGCGATCATCGTACCGGGACCGATATTGTATTGCACCAGGTTGATCATTGCCTTGACACGCCCCCGTATGCAGAGGGCAAATATGACGGCTTTTGTCTTTTTGAGTTCGGCACAATATGCCCACAGTGTTTCGCTGCTGATGCGGTCGGCAGTGGTGAAATTGGCCGATATATTTAATTCTGGAGTAAGCATGTTCTTTTGTTTGCTATAACGCTGAGATCCCTTTTTGGTTGCAAAAGTCATTATATTATGGTCTAATATAGTTAATGACTTGTTAATTCTGTACGGGGCTTTTCCTGTCATAGTTAAAAGTGGTCAATCCGTACACGATGGAATATTTTGTGAGAATAATAGAATATTATTTCCAACCCGATCCGTTGCCGATAACTGATATTAGTACGATCTTTGTGCCTTGACACAACTTAATTTATATGAACAGATCTTCATTAAACACCTTTGTTTTTCCTGTCTTTTTTTCTTCTTTGGCCATT
>ENA-UOJT01001706-UOJT01001706.1-human-gut-metagenome-genome-assembly--contig:-C15-NODE-1706-length-13821-cov-7.512785_pt1 | contig 13821 bp, 14 predicted proteins | sample MGYA00242357_ERZ723904 | MGnify/ENA metagenome assembly ERZ723904 | reverse complement strand
TGAATGGGTCAGCAACGCTTTCCGTGCTTCGGAGCTGAATCCGCTAACCTTGCACACCAATTCATTATTGGCAATCTCACGGAAAAACTCCGCCAGCGGCATGATGTCTTCCTGACAATCACGCAGCGGCGGAACGGTTATCTTGAAGTCGTGCAGACGGTACAGCAAGTCCTGCCGGAAACGCTTTTCATTGACCGCTTTTACCAGATTCTCGTTGGTGGCAGCGATAATACGGACATTGAAACTTCTATCCGTCTTATCACCAACGGGGCGGTATCGCCGCTCCTGTATGGCACGCAGAAGCATCTGTTGGGTTTCCGGTGCGAGGTTGCCCACTTCGTCCAAAAACAGCGTGCCGCCTTCGGCTTCATGGAAATATCCTTTCTTGGCACTGTCCGCACCGGTGAACGCCCCTCTGACGTGTCCGAAAAACGCCGACGGCGCAAGTTCTTTGGTGAGCGAACCGCAGTCCACAGCCACAAACGGTTTTCCTGCCCGTTTGCTCTTGTCGTGCAGCAAATGGGCGATATGCTCTTTGCCCGTGCCGTTCTCCCCGAATATCAGCACGCTCATGTCAGTTGGGGCTACCAGCCTTATCCGGTGCATGATTTTCTGAAAGGCGGAACCGTCACGGGCAAACACGGGCATACGGCTCCGCCCGACATTCCGTTCTTTCAGTATGCTGCGGAGCAGAGGCACAAGTTTGTCCTCGACCAACTGTTTGGGTATGTAGTCCAGCGAACCGAGTTTCATGCTTTCCACCGCCGTATTCACTTCGGCATAGTCGGTCATGATGATGAACGGCTGCGTCATGCCCTTCTTGCGCATCCAGCGCAACAGGTCGATGCCGTCACCGTCGGGTAAACGCAGGTCAGAAACCACTATGTCCCCGTCAGCGGCTTGTTGCAGAAGTTTCTTCGCTGTCGAGAGGTGGAAAGCCTGCACGGTACGGAATTTCTCCCGTGCCAGCAGGTTGCAGACAAACTCGCAATACACGATGTTGTCCTCCACCACGATTATTTTTGTTTTATCCATTGTTGTATTTCTTCCTTTCTTCTTTTGCCATTTTAATAATCATTAAACCCATATCCGAAACAGTTTTTACAGCATTGTGTATTGCCTCCCAATCTGGCGTATTCTCGCAATGAATCAGTTTATAAAGTTCCCTCAACGGTTGGTCGGCACGGAGTATCTCCCACGAGCTGCGAAGATGGTGTGTAAGGGCGTCCAGTTCTTGAAAGTCTTTCCGTTGTTCCGCATCCCTGACCGCCTGCATTTCCTTTGCGGTTTCCGTTATCAGCTTCTCCAGCATAACAGATTCATTGCCGTAGGATAACAAGGTGGAGAAATCCGGCATTTCATCCTGTGTCATATTCAGGGCACAGTTATCTGAAACTTCCATTAGTTCCGATATGGAGAACGGTTTGAACAGGCATCCAGCAAATCCACGTTCCATAAGCTCCTCCTTGCTGCAACTGCCTGATGCGGTAGTCACGACCACCGGAATAGTCTTTGCATTGCCCACGTTTGAAGCACGCAACAATTCCAATAATTCAAAGCCGTTTATCTCCGGCATATTCAGATCAGTAAGCAGCAGAGAATATTCTTTCCGGCGTATCATTTCCATCAGTTCCGCTGCATCGGTGCAGGTGTCGCAGTGTATCCCTTCCTTTGCATACATTTCTTTCAGCATCAAAAGTAGCACTTCGTCATTATCGATGGCGATTACCTCATGATATGCCTCATTGTGGCGGACATATCCTTTACGGGGTTGTTCAGGCTGTTCCTCGGCTGTCTGCATGGGGATTTCCACAGAGAAACAGCTGCCTTTGCCTTTTTTGCTCTCCAGCCGTACTGTACCGCCGAGCATTGTCACGATACGCTGCACGATGGACAATCCCAGTCCGAAACCGTCTTTTGTGGCGGCGTTTGACAGACGTTCAAATGCACCGAATATCCGTTGTTGCTCCTCTTCGGTCATGCCCGTTCCTGTATCTTCGACGATAAGCTTCAGCAAACCGTTATCATAATCCGTTGTCAGAGATACGCCGCCGCTCTCGGTAAACTTGATGGCGTTTGACAGAAGATTATTCCCAATTTGCAGGATACGCTCTTTATCGGTCAAGACAACGGCATCCGTGCGGCAATCTATCATAAGAGCCAGACCATTGCTTATTGCAACAGGCATAAACTCCGTTTCAAGTGTGTGGGTGATTGTTGAAATTCTGCATGGGGCAAAATTCGGCTGTTCCTTACCGTTGTCCAGACGGAAGAAACTCAGCAACGTGTTGAGCATTTCACGCATACGCTCGGAAGATTGCTGGATGTTTTGGATATACAATCCGATTTTATCAGCATTGCAATCCTTCTGCATCAATCCGGCATAGCCGATTATTGCTGTCAGCGGTGTACGTAGTTCATGGGTGATGGTATGCACTGCTTTTTTGCGGGAGGCTATAAGTTCCTCATTTTGCCGAATAGACAGTTGCAGTTGTCCTATTAAATCTGCAGTTTTACGTTTATACTGTTTGATGCGGTTACTATCCCAATGTATAATTATATAAGAGATCACTAATAGAAGAAAAATAAAAACAGTCAAAATACTTATTTGTATAAACGACTGTTCACGCATGGCGGTTATATCAACTTCTCTTTTTTGCAAATCGGCTTGTACCTTACCGTCTATTTGAATAATTAACTCTTGTAGTTGTCTGTTTAGTTCAGTATTTCGTGCGGTAAGGCTGTCGGCATATTCTGATAGGGTTCGGCTTTTAGTCTGCTGTTCAGCTATCATATTCTGATTGAATGACTGGAGCATCATGGTAGTCACGGTAGGCTTTGTTTCCTCCTTTTTGCCGAATATGCCTAAAAATCCTTTTCTTCTTGTTTTTTTGGGGCGCTCTTGCGTGCTTTTTTGTACAATGGCAGGTACTCGTCGAGCGATCCTTTCCTTGATGATTTTCTGCTCATCAAGTATCTGCACAATCTGACATATTTGCTTTTCTTTATCTTCTAAAATATGGCGCAAACTGTCAATGTGTTCAGATGGATAGATAGACATGAAATAACATAGTATACTGTCCACTGCAATACGCTGCAAATGGTAAGTTTCAATATCTTTATTATCCCATTCTAATATGGTTTCTCCTAACAGAGAAATTCTTGTTAAACGAAAATTTAAGTCGTTAACATACCGACGCAATTCATCCGTGGCTTGATTCTCCTTTTCTAATGCATCAAGCCTTTTCCATTCATACTGATAGCAATAAATAATTATTCCTATTAGTATAAATATTAGAATATAGCCACAGGAGATCAGCTTGCGGATTGAAATCATAAATTTAATGAAGGTTGGAGGATATAAAATTGACAATATCCTGAAGGACTTCGGGGGCGATTGTTTCTTCAATCGTTCCGTATTCTGGTACTGCGCCTGTTTGAGCGTGCTGGAAAAGGTGATTAAGTCCAAGATAAAGTTTTACTGTCGCTTCGGGTGCGATTCGCTGCATTTGAGGTATATTCAGCTCCGGACGAACTTGTATGTCCTTTTCCCCATAAAGCACGAATATCGGGCAATCTGTTTTCGCAATGCTTTCAGCCGGCGAAAGACCAATATAGAAATTTAACCATGGGTTGGAGTCAGATGCAATCTTTTTAAGATTGGCTTTCAAAGAAGCATGAACGGAAGTATTTCCCCAATCTGAACATATAGCTTCAATACTGTCAGAAGCTACGCTGTTACCTTTCATTATTCTCAGTTCATATATTTTATGTAGAGCTTCTACATAGTCAGTCACCAAATCGGTCGGCATATTTCCCTGTCTTAATATTGTCGCACTCTGATCTACCAGAACGGTGTCGCCACGAACTGCCTGTGCGCCAATTGCAATAATGAATGATGGATTGCTAAATAGCTCAGAACCATTTTTAGCTCCCAACATAAAAGCGACAGTCGCACCTTCACTATGTCCTAACACCCCGATATTATTGAACTTCTCTTCTATTCGCATATATTCCAATGCTGCTTTCGCGTCATTTGCGAAATCCTCAGTCGTTGCGTTCTTTCCATCGCCAGAGGAATCTCCATACCCTCTGTCATCATACCGTAATGAGGCAATACCATTACGAGCAAGATAGTCTGCTATAACGGCAAAAGGCTTATGTCCGAAAATCTCTTCATCTCTATTCTGAAGTCCGCTCCCTGTCACCATTATTATTGCGGGCGTTACGTTTGTATAACCATCTGGCAAAGTAAGTGTCCCAGCAAGAGTAACATTGTCCGTTGGATTGCTTATCTGAACCTCTTTTGTTGTGTATGGATATGGCGGTTTGGGAGTTTGAGGCCGATTTAATTCCACTTTTCCCGGAGATAATTCAATATTGGTACTCATTGCGCCCTGACTACATTTCCCAATCAGCTTACCATCGTGTTTCCGTCCGGCAAACGTCAATCCGATGCGTCTGACTGCCACATTTACAGAATCAGATGAAATGAAATTCACTTCTCCAGCTATTCCATATGCTCCCTGATCCGGAGAATCAAGCGTTACGGACGGTTTCCCATCTTCTCCAACCTTGAAATTAAACACAATTTTCAACTCCACTTGCGGATTTATTTTCAGAGAGCCACGCCATGCGCCCGATATATTTTTATCGTGAGCCATAGCTTTGACCATACAGCAAGCAGCTATAAAAGCCGCAATGATTATTCGATTCATAATTTCTTGCCTATTATTTTGTTAGTACAATCAGGATATGATCATCAGCATCCATTAAGTACATCGTGGACGTATCTTTTAGCTCATAAGATTTGATACATCTAAGATTTGCCTCGATACTTCTCTCCAGTAGCATATCATCACAAGAAATTATGCCTTCAATGGCTTTTTCAGTAAGGGATATATTGGAGAACGCAAGTGTTGTTTTATCCGTCTCAAAATTGCCGGAGATATTATTGCAGTCTGTTGTACAGCAAAATACACCGGTGTTATCTAACTGCAACACATAATTCTCGTTCTTTTCGACTTGTGTAAGCCCATAAGATGATGTAGCAATAGAATTATACTTTTCAAGCCTCCACCTCCCGTATATCGGAGAATCTGATTGGTCGTTGCATGAACCGAATAATACGGCTAATAGCAACGTTAGAACTGTGATAATATTTGGTTTCATGTTATTATCGTTTTATAGTCTGGCATTGACGCTTTGTCATCTCCTCTGCATACGCCATTTCGCCATGCTCTTTGATATAACGTATGCAGGCCGGACGGTCTGAGTTGAAAATCAGCGCAAACACTTTGCTTATAAAGTTGGAATAGGTTTTACACTCTCTTACGTCACACTCACATTCGGCACAAGTATGATAGCCTCTGCTTTTGCAACATTGGCGGATTTTACACCACGATGCTTTCTCATTGTCTTTACATCCGGGGCATTTTCCTGACAAGAATTTTCTGCACGCTCCGCAATAAAGTCCACAGGAGGCTATCTTGTTTTTATCTACTGTTATTTCTTCCATTATTTTGAATGATTGCTTAGTCGGATAAGTAGCTACTTCGTGAAACAAACTTGAGCGTTTTCACACAATTACTTCATGTACAAACTCTCCTTCATACCATACGGTAGCTGATGAACCGATAAAACGAAGAAGCACATAGTTGGGATCTGTCGGACCTTGTGGATAATGTCGATACATCCATTCCTCCCAAAGTTCTTTGCGTTTTTCATCATCATTTACTATTTCTACCAAACCGGTCATTACCATCGAGCGACCTTTTTCAAAATAGCATAAACCCGCTTTCGGATTGTTCCTAAATTGTGCCACCTTTACAGAATCTGCTCCAGTTGATACCCATACTTCATTTGTCCCTATAGAATGAATCTTACACATCGGTATAGGTCGCGGAAATCCATCTTCGTCAACCGATGCAAGTATGAGATCTTCACACCGTTCCAGAACTCGTGTTATCCGTTGTTCTAATGATTGTTCCATGCTTATATAGATATTTTCTGATACAGGATATGCCGTATTACATAACACGGCAAATCCAAAGTACCAGATTAAGTATTTATGACGATATTTTTGTTGGTCGCAACTGTCAATAATGGCAGTCAAACTTATGGCATCTATCGTTTTACAGACGAAAAAAATATCAAATAATTTTTATACCACAATATAACCAATCTTTTAATTGCTATTCGCCGTTTGATGACCAATATTCGTTGCAAATATAGTAGTTGAACTCCAGCGTATAGCTTGATTCCGTCGGCAGCCCGCTATTTAGTCCGGGGTGGAATTTGGGAAGCATACGCGCTACACGTAGAACTTCGGCATCAAGTGTCTTGCCGGAGCTTTTAACAATTTGGGCATCCTTTACAACTCCGTCTTTGGCGATGGTAAGCTGTACGGCAGCATCCATGTTAAGAACGCCGTCTTTGTATGCGGTTTCTGGGAAGGAGATGTTTTTATTGATAAAAGCTCTCAGTTTGTCCTTGCCGCCGGGGAAGCTGGGGGCGGTTTCTGTCCTGATGAACGGCACGGCATCGTCCGCATCCGCTTTCTCCGTCACTACCACATCGGAACTTCTTTCTGTCACGCGAATGGTGGGATCGGATTTTTCGCTAATTTTGTAGCGTAGTTCCTCCACCGGCATAGCGGCAGATACTTCGTTGATTACTGCTGACACCGCAGGGGTGGCCAGACCGATTAACGCAAGTGCCATCGCAGGCACAATGACAAAGGCACGCACACGGGCTTTGCCTGTCGGTTTGTTTGATAACATCATAGTTATACGTTTTTTAAGTGAACTGTGATTGAGACAGTTGGAAAGAGTTGCGAACCTTGCTCCAACTGTCTTTTTTATTAGAAACATCTGATACTCTTCTCGTTTTACGCCCGATGCAAGCACACGGCTGTCGGCTTCATACTCATGGAGGGTGTGAAGTTCATTGCGCAAAAGCCATATAGCCGGACAATACCAAGTAATAATAAACCCTGCCTGCATAAAAAGCAAGTCAATCCAATGGCGACATTCTATATGCGCTTTTTCATGGCATACTATCATCTGCCCAAACTCGTACCAGTCACGTCTTGGCATCATGATATATCCGCACCATGCAAACGGGGCCACACCATTGTGTCGGTGAAGTATAATATGATAGCTGTCCTGTTTTATATGCTCGCCTTTGAGAATGAACATTGCCAGTCTTACCAACGAAACAAGGAAATAGAGGGACATAAAAATAGCTCCTATAAGGTAAAGTGTCACTATATAATCCCATATCGGAGTTATTTCCTCGGATACCGTATTGGCTATATAGGCAATCTCAACAGGATTAAAAGCGACTTCAGTATTATTCTCCACTATATCCGCTATCCAAAAAGGATTAAGGATAACGATTGGGGAAACGAATGCAAATATTATACAGGATAACAACAATATCCTGTTAAACCGAAAACATCGGGCATTGGAAAGAACACATTTATACACCGCCCAAACTACAATCAGAAGGGTGCTTGCCAATAATGAGTATGCTAAAAATATGCCTGCCATTTTTATTCCTTTTCTACTTTTGATATTTGCAAAATCATTTCTTTTGCCTCTTCATCACTATATTCTTCACTTTTAATCAAGAAGTTTACGACATTATGAATGGAATTATCGAAATACCGTTTTATTACGCTTTTCAGATTGTGACCGCAATATTCCTCTCGCTCTATTATGGGGAAATATACGAATCCGGAACTTTCAGCCCTATGGTCGAGATAACCTTTCTGTTCAAGAAACTTCACGAAAGTTGCCACCGTTGTCCGACTTGGACGTGGCTCATCGTGAAGGTCCAGGAGTTCTCTGACCGAAAGAGCTCTTCTTTCCCAAAAGAAGTTCATTACTTCTTCCTCTCGTTCTGTAAGCGATTTCATACCTGTTACTATTCGGTCTAATTGCATTAGACTGTTTAATAACACAAAAGTAGTCTAAATTATTTAGACAGCAAAATAATATGGCAGAAAATTTGATTATGTATTGCGGATAGTGGGGAAAAGCATTCGGTTTTCCCCACATTTCCATACGTTTACGGCTCTTTACTTGTCAGCATAAAGTCCGACGCGATTTCCAACAGGATCAGATATGATGGCAAAGTAGCCCCAGCCTTCCGCTTGTATCTTTGTCTTAGGGGTAACGAGAGTTGCGCCGTTGTCCAGAGCCGTTTTCACGTCGGTATCCAAGTCTTTTGCTTGGAGATACACCAATACCCCGCCAGTGGAAGGAGCGAAGCCGGGGAATGAGGGCGCAGAAGATATTGAGCATACGCTCTTGCCGTCTTTCATCAGACACGCCATTTTCTCGTCGCCGAACTCTGACAACTCCAGCGTTTTGCCGAAAAGTGCCTGATAGAATGACACCGATTTCTCGAAGTCATTGGTTGGAATTTCAAAAAATGCAATCATACTTTTTATTATTTTGATTAGTACGCTGCAAAGTTACGGCGATACAGAAAAGTGGGATAGTAAAAAACAGACAATCCAAATGAACAGATAGATTTACTCTGCATTTCCGGATTTATAACTTGTCTGTAATTTATCGCTGAACGATTCTCTGAAAGCAATGCGCAACCCGTTCATAAAAGATTCGTTTATATAGATTGAGGATGTAGGACAGTTGTCTGCGCACAACCGGCATTGGATACAATTATTCTCATTAACCGGGAGTACCTTACCTTCATAATCAAATATGTGCATTGGACATATACTGATACATTTTTTACAATGCACGCAGGTAGTGGTATTTAGAAACACCACTTTGTTACCGATAACTATATCTGATTCTATACGTCGCAACGCAATACCGCCCGAATATTCCGTGACAGGCATTTTTCTTACATCTGTCAGCGGGTGCAGTTTCCACCGTATTTTTTCCGCAAACAGTCGAGCCTTGAATAAATCCCGTTCATCAGGACGGGATTTATTATAGCCATCCATGACGACCCACGGGCCGGTACGGTCAAAACCTCGACATGAAAACTCACCGACTATTTTGCCTCCTTTTCGTTCTATTATTTTTCTGAGTGGCTTATGATATGCGCCTAAGAAAGGACGGCAACGAGTGGAAAATACAAATATATTTTTACCCTTGAGATTAAGCCCTGATACATATCTCTGAAGCTGAATGTCGTGAGCTGCAAAGTTAATAGCGGATCCAAATCCGATTAAGTCATAATCAGACAGACATATCCGTGGGGCATTATCTATTGGAACAAGCTCGGCAGATAAAGCATCCGACATAGATTGGGCGATTTTCAACGTATTGCCTTTGTATGATGAACGGTAGAATATTATTGATTTCATCTTGAAACGGATATTATTGTTTCGGGTGTTCCGGGGCCTCCGTTTATACCCTTATAGCCCACAAACTCCAAGGTAGTCGTGGCAAAATAATAGTCACAACTCCAGAATGCCGACATAAAACCAGTCAAACTTACTTCTATTTTGACGGTGTTCCTGCCGTCAAAGTTTTCGATACCTTTCTTGACAGCCGACATGGTGTAGAGTTTGATATTATCAGGGCGGAAACACTCATATTCCAACGACTTGCCGTTATTCAAGGTCAGTGCCGCATTGTAGGCAATATTTTGATACCATGGTTTTCCTTTACTTTTTACCGTTTTAGAAATCCGCTTTCCGTTCAATAAGCCAGAAATGCAATAAATTCCATTGTTTAATGTTACTGTCAAATCTGTTTTTGTAGAAGCATTGACCATCTTCCAGTACTCTGTCTTGTACCCGTGTCCTATTACATATTCATGCTTTTCATTATCTTGAAATGTATTCAAATATACTTTACCGCCCTTACGTTCCTCAGACCATTTTATTGTTTTCGTTGTCTTACCGCAAGTTGAGGTATAATGCCGTTCTTGTGCCATTGCAAGAGTTGAAAGGCATACTATTACTGCTGTGATAACGATTTGTTTCATATTTATCCGAAGCACTTGCATTTCCTTTCTCATAATGAAAAATAGTCAGAGAAAGGAGAATTATATTTGATATAATCTGTCGGAGTATAGCCTGAGAATAGCTTGAACTCTTTAATCATGTGAGATTGGTCTGTAAATCCACAATCATAAGAAAGTTGTGCAAACCCAATTTCAGGATTGTGTTGCATTGCCGATAATATGCGTTGAAGCCTTACTATACGCATAAACTCTTTTGGCGTTGTTCCTACATTTTCTGAAAAAACTCGACAGAATTGCTTTTCACTCAGACATGAAATATCAGCAAGCGTTTTGATATTACCCTGTCTTGAATTGTTTATGTAACGGATTACTTCTGCAAGCCGAGGCAAATGGTACGACGTTTCATAAATCAACCGTTTGCATAAATAGGATTCAATCAAATCAATGCAGGCATCCTGATCTTCGCAGTCTTCAATCTTTTTTGCAAGATCAAGCAGTGCCATGTCTCCAATATCGGACAACGCAACGTTCCTGTCACGGAGGATATTGACAGGCATACTGAAAAACATCTTTGCCGTATGAGGCTGGAATACGACAACAATCATCTCGATATTTCCTGTCGCGATTATCTCTGAATATCCGCTTTCCTGACCGCAAATAAAACTGCGGGGCTGTAATTCTTGACGGTTGATAATCCGCAATCTTTCGCCACGATGGAATACAAGGGATGCACAACCCATAGGCAACGTGCGCTGTGATACGCTGCCTGACGATGAAGACTGTAATATCCAATAATATCGGATAAATGGCTTCAGAATATCAGATGGTTGTATAACTCTGAAAGTTTGCATCTAATAAAATTATGGCGAAATATCCTGCCGTGATAGTAAAAAACGGACAAATTCAATCAACCGAAAATTCCTCTGAATGATAGTTGCTGTAAAAGCGTCCGGAAATTGCTGTGAATTTAAGCACACAATAGTCGGGATCGGTGACACCTTCCGGATAATATTCCGTATCTCCGTCACGCCAAATCATTTCCTTGCTTTGGGCATCTGTCAGCACTTCCATTGTTCCGCGAAGCATTGCGCCTCTGAAAAAGCGGTTGTCACAGAAATATACACAGGCTTTGTTGTCTGAGAGATATTGACGCACACGCATCGAGGATGTGTTGGTTGTGAAGTAGAATACTTTTATGCCTTCTCTTTTCCGAGGCTGGAGCATAGCCTTGACATTCGGGAATCCTTGCTCGTCAACAGAGCCGATGAAAGCGGTTTTTAATTTGTCAGCCATATTTCCGACTGTTTGTTCCGGATTTCGCATAGTTTATAGAATTATAGAGTAATATGTGCAAATTCATGGTTTATCCAAATAGTTGCCTCCTTGCCGATGAAATGCACAAGCACATAGTTTGGATCTGTCTGGCCGGCTGGGAAGTAATTTATAAAATGCTCCTGCCACATCCGTTTGCGGGTTTCATCATCTTTAATGACTTCAACTGTGCCTCGCAACGCGACACTATCGCCGTAAAACGAATATGATAGTCCAGCTTTAGAATTGACGTTGAAATCCTTGACTTTCTCCGAGTCAGCAGCAGTGACTACCCAGACATCATTGCAACCTACCGAATGGATTTTATCCAAAGGCACAGGACGCGGAAAACCGTCCGCATTGACCGAAGCTAACGTAACTTCTTTGCACTGAGAAAGAAGATGTGCTGCCTTTTCAATCAAACTTCTCCCATCTTTCTGCTTCCAGCGTTTTAACGTCGGAAAGAGTTGCTGCATTTGAGCCTTTGCCTGTTGTGGTGTCAGATTCCAACCGGTTTCCTTGTTAATCTGGTCGGTAAACTGTGTGCAGAACTCTATCATCTGATTCATGTTAAAATCCTGTAAGAACACACCGTTCTTATAGCAGTAGCCACAATAGTCCTCGCTTCTGCTCCTGTCTGAATTTGTACCGATATTTGCATCGGTAAGCGGCATCCCGCAACTTTGACAAAATCTTTGTTCCATATATTTAGTCCTTTTTATGTTCAGTCAAACCAATCCATACTATTCTTGAAATTTCAGCTATGATAGCTGACGTTTCTGCCATATCATAGCCGGAGTCAGCTACAAACACCGCAATGGAGTATCTCTTTCCATTGGGCAGGTTAACATATCCGCAGTCGTTTATAGCTGAGATGCGTCCATCTGGTGTCGGGAATCCAGTACCGGTTTTATGTCCAATCGTGGCATCACTTGACAATAAGGGCGCAACAAGCCTGTCAATCCCGGTACGGCATTGTTCAAGCATAGTTGCGATTTCGGAATACGATAGTGATGTGTTCCTCATCTCAGTATCAAATCTGTCAAATAGCTGCGCCATTGCCAAAGGTGTTGTCCTATTTAGATAACTAAGGTATGGATCCCTGTGCATATCGTCTTCCGAGGCTCCAATTTCAATATTGTCTGGGACACCAATTTTTCTCATTATTTTAGTTGCGCCGGATATTCCGCCAACATGGTTCAAAAGTATATCGGCAGCATTGTTATCACTCTCCACCAAAGACCATTCAAGCAGTTCTCTTATAGTCATGGTATTGCGTTTTTTACCATACCTTTTGAGCATCGGGCTATAAGTATTCTCTTTTAAGGCTTTCTCACTGAACGCAATAGAATCGTTCAGCGACAAGCCGTTAGCATCTATCCATTGGACAACAGTCAGAGCCAACGGGAATTTTACTACGCTCATCATAGGAAAATCCCGCTTGCCGTTGACAGATACTGTATCTGTGCCATTGACTATGACAGCAATACCAATCCGGGCATCTTTATCGCTGACATATTCCAAAAGAGCTTTTTCTATCGTTTTGTTTCCATCAGCGGAAGCTGGCAATATAAAAGACAGAGATATTAGTATAAACAGTAATCTTCTCATTTTTGACGGTTACCTTCTATTACTTGATTTATCAATTCCCGGACTTCATCGTCCGACATCTGCCTGTCCCTTACAAGAGTGCTTATCACTCCACGAATGGAATTATTGAAATATCGCTGTACTACATTCATCAAATTGTTACCACAGTACTCCTCTCTTTCTATAAGGGGATAATAGATGAATCCGTTGTTCCCAGCCGGTTTATGACCTAAAAAGCCCTTATCAACAAGAAACTTCACGAATGTAGATATGGCAGTTCGACTTGGACGAGGTTCGGGATAAGTAGCGATAATCTCCTTAACGGTAGCTTCGCCTCTCTCCCAAAACTTGTTCATCACTTCTTCTTCACGCTTGGTAAGTTGTTCCATCATCAAATGAAATTTAGTATATGCAAAGTTAGTCTAAATAAATTAGTCAAGCAAGCAAATACTGCTATTTTTATGATTTATAAGCAAACATGATTATTATGGCAATGAAATTTGTAGATTAATGAGTGAAAATGAAGCAAGAGGACGATATTAAATGATTATCTCTCTTGCTTCATTATTATTTACATTTTTATCCCTTTCGGACGGTTTTCATCCTTGATCTGAAAACCTGGACGTCCGATGATGATATGGTCGGCAATGAAATTGCCAGACGGACTGCGTTCATCCACCGGGCTGCGTATCTGCGGTACATCTTCGGTGGGTTGTGGTGGCATGTTCCGTACACCTCCCGCATCCGGATTGATCTTCTGCCCGTCCTTTTCTTTTTCGGCGACTTCCGGCGTAGGCGGCGCAAGCTCCAGTTGTATCTTTCGGTCGAGTGCAGCAAGTTCGGACTTCAACTGTTTCAGGTCGTCCTCCTTCTTCCACACCTTGCCGGCTATCTCCTGTAACTGCGGAATCTCCTTCTCCAGCACCTCGTTCTTCGCCTTGTACTGGTCGATGATGGAGGGTATCCTCT
>ENA-UOJT01001696-UOJT01001696.1-human-gut-metagenome-genome-assembly--contig:-C15-NODE-1696-length-13893-cov-17.985041_pt1 | contig 13893 bp, 3 predicted proteins | sample MGYA00242357_ERZ723904 | MGnify/ENA metagenome assembly ERZ723904 | reverse complement strand
CATAAAGTCGAACATCCTTGTGAAAAAAGTGTAAACCAATATTGACAATATCAATATTTGCCATTTCACGCTCTGCTTCATAGAGGGCATCCGCAGCTTCCTCATAAGTATCATAATGCACTCCTGCAGGTGTGATGTCCTTAATCTGGTTCTGCAAATGCAAAAGTCTGTAATCCCCGTCTGCATACGGATCGTCAATTGCAAAGTAATTCTGTGCCAAGTCAAGCACACCGACCTCACTCCATTCATTGTAATTGACAAGGAACACTTCATTTTCCCTGTCCGGCTCGTCCTGTGCGTGTTCCTGTGCAATCTCCGAAAGGATCTCCTTTGCTTCATCAATGACCGGAGCCTGTTCTTTTGTATGCTCTGCCATAAGCTCCTTTGCAAACTCCGGCACTTCCCTGTAACCGAAGGAATCCACATAATAGCTCGTATTCTCCCCGTTTTGATGAAGCACCACCACATCACTGACGGAAAGGGAATGTCCCCTGAAGTCTGCCGGACGATCTATATTAAAGCGGGTGTAAATATCCTTAAGGCTTGTGCCTTCCTCCAGAGGTGCGGTATAAATCAGGTCATAATTCTCCTTTGTAACCGCAATCTCCTTACTTTCAAGGTAGTCGATGTTCATAAAGTGAATATCCCTTGCTTCTCCGGTGTCTTTGAGCTGATAGATACCCAATCTGTCCTCACTGCCATATAAAAGCTGTGCTTCCCTGTTAGCCGGGTTTTCCTCTAATTCCTTTTTCATGGACTGATGTTCCAGAAAAGCACTCCAATCGTCTTTTTCCACGCCAAACAGTCCCTCATGCTTCTCCAGATTGTCGCTATCCTCAATCAGCGTTTCAGAACCATCCACATGGAGCTGGTAAATGGTCACATCTTCCCCGAAAAGTTCCGCTGCCTTATCCTTCGTCAACGGGAGCATTTCATTCCATGAATAACCATACTCGTGCATCTCGGAAAGTCCCACCATTCCGTCCGGGAGCGCTTCAATCTCTGCCTTTGCATCAATGACAGTAAGTGCTTCATTGACAGGCTCATTTTCAATCATGTAGGCAAGTTTCTCCGCTAATGCTCTAGTTTTTTCGATGTCATCGAGCTTATAGTTATAATTCACAATCAAATCTCTTTCACCATCGGTAAAGACCGTTGCACCATGCTCCATACAGTTAATAAGATTTTCCGCCTGCTGAATGGCTGATAATTCGGAAGATGCCCTTACTCCTGTGTCTGCATCGTATTCAAAGTCAAAGAACTGCGGGGCGTGTTCATTCAGCCCGGCACTGGAGCTAATCAAGGTCATTTCTGCCCCATGCTGCTTCAGATACTCCGTATAATCCCCGTCCCACCCGGAATCCGGTAAGAGAGCCATATCATTAAGCAGCTTTCCTACCTCATCCGGGGACATATTCGTGATTTTGGAAATCTCCCATTCACTTCCCATCGAACCGGAGAATTTTATGACCACATCCCCGGCAGCAATCGGCTCCATTGCCTTATCATAGACTGCCTGCTGCTCTTTCATATCTACAATCTCATCGGTGTCAGTATTATAGCGGACATCAAGGTGGTATTCTCCAAACTCTCTGGTTTCTTCATTCGCAATCTCCGTAGTCCATGCTCCTCTGCTCTCCAAATATGCCTGAACACTCAGCTTATCGTCCTCGCTCATGGCAGAGAGGGCATCCACAAGCTCTTGTCTGTCCATTCCCTTGACGCTGACAAGGCTGTACTGCGTCAGATCATCATTCTGTATCAGAAGAATACTCTCTTTGTCCTGTTCCTGCTCTGCCATTCTGTCCATCTGCAATTCCGCCAGCCTGTTCTCAATGCCTGTAATCAGCTCCGAAGCTGTCTTTCGTATGGCATCGAGGGAAGATTTCAGTTCCTTCATATCCTTGCCGCTGCTCCAGCCTGCGATATAACCAAAGGAATAATCCGAGGTATCAATCCCGAACCGCTGGCATACCGTATAAGCAATGCTCTCCGCTTCCACTTCCTTTGTTCTGCGGTCTTTTCTTTCCGCATCTTCTATCTCCTGATTCAGCTCCCTGTCATGCAGTTTTGCATGTGACACCTCATGGACAGCAGTTTTTACTGTCTGGCTCTGGCTCATGCCCTCCTGTATGGCAATCCGGTGGTCTGTGGTATGGAAATATCCCTTTGCATCCCCGTCTATATCTTCATAGGTAATAGGAACCGGAGAAACCTCCGTAAGTGCCTGCATAAAGTCCTCATAATCCTCCACGCTGCACGAAAGCTCATTGACTTCAATATCCGGCAGATCCTTTCCTTCCGTCTGTGACACGTCAAAAACCGGAACCACACGAAAAGCGGGTATCTTAATCTCCACTTCCTCGGTAACGGGCATCCCATTTTTATCAAGCATAATCTCTCCCGTTACTGGATCAAGTTTCTCCTGCTCCTCTTTAATCTTATACGGTGCCGGGGCAAGGATACGGATACCCTTTTCCCCCTTTTTAACGTGCCTTTCAAAATTCCTCTGCCAAGCTTTGTATCCGGCTACCAGCGTAGCGTCAGGCTTCTGCATCGCAATCAGCATGGTGTTGTTGAAGCTGTAATTGTGGAATTTTGACATGGTATTAAGGTAAGATTTATATTTCTCACTCTCAAAAAGCTCCTTTAACCCCTGCTCCAATTTTTCCGTAATTTCCTGTACTTTCTGTTTTTCTGTCTTAGCGTCTGCCATTGTATGTCCTCCTTGTCCTGAAAACAGGAAAAAGCAAATAGATCACTCTACCTGCTTCCTCCAAAACTTTACTTGTCTATAAACATTCTTCTTTGCTCTTAGCTTTCTGCTTATCCGGTTCTTTCTTCTGCTGTTCGGATTTTACTTTCATCTGCGACAGCTTTTCCTTAACAGACACCCTTGCGCCTTTCTCTGCTTCCTTTCCGGTATCCAGCCCGGCAGAAACCTTATCTAGCTTATCCACTGCCCTATCTATCCGGTCTATCTGCTTCTGCAAAGCTGCGATATTCTTCTTAACAGGCATATTCATTACCCTTGTAAGACCGACACCCGGCTTTTCGTCAGATATTTCCTTTGTGCCTTTTCCGGATATAAGCCGCCCCACGTTGGCAAAGCTGTTCCCGATCTGTTTTAACTCGTCTCCGATGCTGTCTATCTGGTTGGCGGTCTTTTCATAGCTTGTAAGTACATCCACCATCTGCTCCCGGCAGCCGGAAAGCACCGATTTCACACCGGAAATGCCTTTCTGAAGAACCCTGTTCATTTCCTCCCTGCCTTTTTCCTTAAAAGCTGTAACTGCCTGTGCTGCAGTATCAATCAAATGGTCTTTCAAAGCTGACAGACGTTCTGCTAAACCGCCGATTTTTTCCTGAAGGTGTGACACCTGCTCCAACAGCTTGCTGCTGACCGCCTTCGGCTGGCTCTCCTGCATCTTTGCAAGCTGTTCCCTCACGCCCTGCAATTCGTCCACCATTGCCCCAAGCTGAAGCTGCATCCCGGCAATGTACCTTAAAACCTCCACAAAGTCCTGTGACTGCTCTCCCATGCCCTGCTGTCCCATGATCTCCGTAAGCTGCTTGATTACGTCCATTTCTTCTACATTCTGCTCTTTGTTCTGTTCGTTTGCTTCCATAGCTTCCTCCTTATAAACTTTCTTCTTTTCCTTTGCCTTTTGTTATATCCGGCTTCTCCACTGATTTCTGAACATTCGCTTTATTCCTGCCTATCTTGGCGCTCATTTCGGCAAGTTTTTCTTTGACCGACACACGCCCTCTGGAGCTGTCCGCTAACATCTGTTCCTTGCCATGCTCTGCAATGCTCTCTGACATCAGGAAACTTGAAACAGGTTTTAAAGGCTCGTCTGCCACCGCTTGGGTATCTTCCGCCCTGTCCGGCTCACTGCCTTTTGCCTGTTCGTCCTGCTCCCCGGCTTCCGGTTCCTCATCGTCCAGACCGATACCCTCATTGCCTTTTTCATCCATGTTAAGAAGCGCATTTAACTCGGCAAGCCGCTCCAGCTTTTCTGCAAGCTCCTCCTCTTGGGCAAATGGTTTTGTGACCTCCACCTTTGCAGTTTCAAGTTGATGCTCCACATTTGCAAGTTTCTGCTCCACCTCTGCCGCCTTTTTCGGCATGGCTTCCAGAACATTGGAAAGCCTTTGCAGATTTCCAAGGGGATCGGCTCCAATTTCCACCTCATGGCTTAAACTCCCTTTTAAATTGATCGTGAACTTGGAGTAAAACGAATCAAACGACACACTCATCTTAAAGCCCTGAAATTCTCCTATCGTTACTGCCATATTCGGCTGCTTTGCGCTCCGGCACATATCAATCAGAGTAGCTCCCGCTTCTTTTTTGTCCGTAAATATCCGGGTGCCGATTTTCATGGAAAAGATATCTTTGTCTAGCGGTTTATTCTGCGTGTATGTCTGCACGTCCGCACGATACCCTGCAAGCCTTTCTTTCATGGCAGCGATCTGTATCGGGTAATGCTTGGAGATATTGTCCTCCAGACGGTATTTCTGGCTAGTATGGTTCGCCTTTAACAGCTTCAGCTTCGATACCTGTATATCCAAGTCCATCTTTTCTTTAATGTAGGGATTGCCCGTTGCGAGAGCTTTTACCTCTGCATACGATAACGCCGCTTCGTCAATATCCTCACAGCTTCGTACCGGGGACTTGCTCGTCATGATCTGACCGATGAATTTCTGCTTGTTCTCAATAAGCTGCCACGAATAACTGTCGAAGGTGCCTTCCGTCACATAGCGGAAAATCTTAACCTTTGGATTCAGGTTGCCCTGCCTTAAAATTCTTCCCTCCTGCTGTTCAATGTCAGACGGACGCCAGGGAACATCCAAGTGATGCAAAGCAATCAGCCTGTCCTGTACGTTGGTTCCGGCTCCCATTTTTGCAGTTGAACCCAATAAAAAACGAACCTGTCCGCTTCTTACCTTTGCAAACAGCTCCGCTTCCTTGTTTCCGTATTGGCATCGTGAATAAATGCGATTTCTTCCGGCGGGACACCCTTTTCGATCAGCTTATTCCTGATGTCCTCATAAACATTGAATGTACCATCTCCTTTCGGTGTTGATAAATCACAGAAGATAAGCTGCGCCGACTTCTGTTCCTTTGTTTCCTCCCATATCTCAAAAGCCTTGTCCACACAGGTTGCAGCTTTGGAGTTTTCCTCATCGGGAAGCATATCGTTAATTAAACGCTGGTCTAACGCCAGCTTTCTTCCATCATTTGTGATTTTGAGCATATTATCAACATAAGGGGCAACCTCCCTGTTTCTGACCGCTTCGGCACGATCCGCAAGGGACTGCACCATATCCTGCTGATATTCGCTCGGTTTTAACACCACATTTTCATACTCTGCTTCCGGTACGGGAAGGTTTAACATATCCGGTGTCTGAATGTCCGCACTTTCCTTGAAAAGTGCGATCAGCTCCGGAAGATTGAAGAATTTTGCAAACCTTGTCTTTGCCCGGTATCCGGTTCCCTCCGGCGCAAGCTCTATGGCGGTCTGTGTTTCCCCGAAAGTAGCCGCCCAACTGTCAAAATTGCCAAGACCTAACTTCTGGAGCGTATTGTATTGCAGATAGCGCATATTGGTGTAAAGCTCCGTCATGCTGTTGGAAATCGGCGTACCTGTTGCAAAGGTAATGCCCTTGCCCCCTGTCAGTTCGTCCATGTACTGACACTTTGCGAACATATCCGAAGATTTCTGTGCTTCCGTCTGTGCAATGCCCGCCACGTTCCTCATCTTGGTGTATAAAAAAAGGTTCTTATAGTTGTGGCTCTCATCTACAAACAGCCTGTCAACGCCAAGCTGTTCAAACATCACCACGTTGTCCTTACGGGAAGAATCATTCAAGCGGTTCAACCTTGTCCGCAGGGATTTCTTGGTCTTTTCCATCTGCTTAATAGTATAACGCTCGCCCTTTTCTGCCTTAACCGCTTCGATTGCCATTTCAATCTCCTCGATCTGACGCTCAATCATGGCTACCTGTCTTTCGGTGGACAGCGGAATTTTTTCAAATTGACTATGCCCGATAATGACCGCATCATAGTCCCCGGTTGCGATACGGGAACAGAATTTCTTACGGTTGGCAGGCTCAAAGTCCTTTTTCGTGGCAGCCAAGATATTCGCTCCCGGATATAACCGTAAAAAGTCACTCGCCCACTGCTCTGTCAGGTGGTTCGGCACGACAAATAAGCTCTTTTGGCAAAGACCTAACCGCTTACTCTCCATTGCTGCAGCAATCATTTCAAAGGTCTTTCCTGCCCCGACACAGTGGGCAAGAAGGGTATTATTTCCGTAAAGCTGGTGTGCCACTGCATTGAGCTGATGAGGGCGGAGCGTAATGTCCGGTGTCATGCCCGGAAACTTTAAATGCGAACCGTCATATTTCCTCGGTCTGGTGGAATTAAAAAGCTCGTTGTACTTGGCACATAGCGCCTGCCTGCGCTCCGGATCACGAAACACCCAATCTTTAAAGGCTTCCCTTATGGCTTCCTGCTTCTGGCTGGCAAGCGTGGTTTCCTTTTTGTTAAGGACACGCTTTTCCTTTCCATCTTCTTCTATCGTATCAAAGATACGGGTGTCACGAAGATTTAAGGAATCCTCTAAAATACGGTAGGCATTTGCCCGGCTCGTTCCATAGGTCATATTTACAAGGGCATTTCCACGATCCGCATTTTTGCCTTTTACGTTCCACTGACCTGTTACATCAGAATACTGCACCGCCATAAGGTTGCGGTCAAAGAGATAATCCGGCGCTTCAAAAGTTTCCCGCATGAAGTCCTCGATGTATTTCGTATCAATCCATGTGGCGCCGATACGCACCTCGATCTCGCTTGCATCAAGCTCCTTTGGCTGTACGCCCTCAAGTGCGGTTACATTGATTGCAAACTCCGGACGGTTCTCTGCAAATACCCTTGCGGTTGCCAGCTTCTCCCTGGCATTGCCGCTTAAATATTCGTCCGCCGTTTCCCACTTCTCTGTGACCGGGTTCTGGAAGATTACTCCGGCAAGCTCCTTTGTCACTTCCTCCTCACTTTTGCCTGTAAGCTCCGACATATAGGCTAAATCAACTTTTGCCTTTTCTCCAAGCGATACCGCCAACGCTTCACTTGCGGTGTCCACGCTTGTGACCACTTCCTGCTTCTTGATCGTCCGCTTGGAAAACATATCCGCCTTGCCCTTAAAGTTGCCCTCATCGTCCAGCTTTTCCAATGAACAAAGCAGACAGTAGCTTGAATCCTGATTGAAGGCTCTCTTGTTGGTCTGTGAATTGATCAGACCGTATTTTTTCGAGAACGCATCGTACAGCTCGTTAAGCTCTGTCTGCTTATTCTTAATCATATTTTCCGGGTATTCATTTAACTGGAAATCAATCAGCTCCTGCGTACAGTCACGAATCTGCACCATACCTTTCATTCGCTGCTCCATCGTCTCTGACACTTCCACAGGCTTCATAACGGAGTTTTCCCGGTAATACACCCGCTCGTCCACTATTGTGTAACTGTAATTTTTAACTCCCGGATCGGCAGGAATGGCTTCCCTTGTCAGTTCATCGTCAAGCTCATTAAACTCTACTGCGTCAATGCTGCCCTCGATGTGCGACATGGCTTTTTTAAGCTGTTCAGACAGCGGAATGGAATTGTCCGGGTTACAGGTGGCTTCCATGCCAAACGGTCCCGACACCATTTCCATTTTTCCTAAAATCATCTCTGGGTGGTCTGCAAAATAGGAGTTCATGGCAATGCCATCTTCATTCTGGCTTAAATGCACCCAATCCGGCTCTAAATCAACCACCCTGTCACGTTTCTTAAAAAACAAAATATCCGACGTGACTTCCGTTCCCGCATTTTCCTTAAATGCTGTGTTCGGGAGCCTGACCGCCCCCAAAAACTCGGCTCTCTGTGCAAGGTACTTTCTGACTTCCGGGCTTTTCTTGTCCATTGTTCCCTTTGAAGTGACAAATGCCACCACGCCGCCCGGTCTGACCTTATCTAAGGTCTTTGCAAAAAAGTAATCATGGATCAGGAAATTCTGCTTGTCATAGGCTTTATCGGACACCTTGTACTGTCCGAAAGGCACGTTTCCGATTGCCACATCGAAGAAATCGTTTGGATAGTCCGTCTTTTCAAAGCCTGTGATCTTCACATCGGCTTTCGGATAAAGCTGTCTTGCGATACGTCCGGTAATCCCGTCCAGCTCCACGCCATACAGCCTGCTCTCCTGCATCTTCTCCGGCAGCATACCGAAAAAGTTTCCGGTTCCCATTGCCGGCTCTAAAATATTGCCTTTGGAAAATCCCATCTTATCAATCACATCATAAATGCTCTGAATGATGACCGGACTTGTATAGTGGGCATTTAAGGTGCTTTCCCTTGCGAAAGCATATTCCTCCAGAGATAACAGGCTCTTTAATTCCTGATATTCTTTCGCCCAATTCGCCTTACTCTCATCAAAGGCATCGGCAAGACCGCCCCACCCCACATATTTTGCTAAAATCTCCTGTTCCTGCGGCGTGGCAATGCGGTTTTCACTCTCGATCAGCTCCAGCGTCCTGATTGCTTCCACGTTCTGACGGAATTTCTCTTTCGGTGCAAAACCTTTTCCTGTGGTTTCTTCCGTATCCGGCGTAATGCGGTAATTAACCGCTCCCGATTTATCAATCTCCGGCTTGCTTTCTTCCAGACCTTCCCGGACTGCCTTTGTACCAATGTCAGACAAAGTATCTTCCTGCTCCTGCATATCATCTTCAGAAATGTCCTGCCCTTCATGTAAAAAATCGGATAATTCCTCATTTTTCTGGTTAAACTCACTCCATATTCTTTCTGAAACAGCAGAAAAATAAGGAGATTCATCTTCCATAATGCTATACTGAATCTCCTGTAAGTCCTCAAGGCTCTTTGCCCCGACTATTTGAGCATGAAATTTATAATATAATGCTTCCCTCTCAAGAATACCCTCCAAACGTTCAAGCTCCGGCTCCGACATACGCTCCAAAATATCATTTTTCTCCGTATGAATGGTAAAGCCTTCTCCGTCATCATGGTATTCCAGAGTGTATTGCAGTTTATCATGTTCCCCACGAATATCACACTCAAAATCATAGACAGTTGTCCGTGTGCTTCTGATGTATTCCCTGTTTATCAATACAAGATTCTGGACATCATCAGCAGTCAAAGGCGGTTCTTCTGTGGTCATTTCTTCTTTCTGTTCCGGCTTTTCCTCATAACGCAGCACATATTGCTGTGCGCCCTTTAGCAGAGCGTCCATTTCCAAAGCCTTCTGTGTATTTCCGCTGATTGTCTGAAGCATCACATAGTCCGCAGCTTCCGTAAAAAGGAAATCATAGACCTCTTTTCCCTCTAAGGTTCGCTCCCCGTCAGAAATGCTTACTGCCTGTGTATCCTCATTCCAGCCGACCACTTCTTTCTGGTCTAAAGCTCCGCAGATTTTTACCACTGCCGACATTTCAGACACTCTTTTGTTTAACTGCTCTATGTCTGATTGTCCGGTTTCCGGTTCCGGCTTTGGAACATCTTCTTTGGAAGAAGTGTCGGTTTCCGGTTCCTCCCGGTCCGGCAAAGGCTGTTTATCCGGTTCCCGGTCTAACTCCTGATATAGCCTTACCATATCAGTAAACCCATCAAGCACAGCAGGGTGTGACGTTACAACCAGATCTCTGGTATTCCAATCCGCACCCGGAACGATACCTTTTGCCCATTCCTTATTATTGACGGAAAAACGCCCGTCATGTGACAAGTGCGTGATTGTATTGGCAAGGACATATTCCACCCGTTCCTTTCCATACTGTTCGATAACGCCCTGTGCGGTATCTCTTGGCAGCGTATAACCGTCAAATTTCTCCGCAATCGCCTTTTCAATGGCTTCCTTACATTCCATGCGGACACCATGCTCTAACTTCTCCTGTTCCTTCTGCATGGCTTTTTCTACCTTCTCCTGCTTGTACTGTGCATAGGCTTCCTTGCCCTGTGGGGAAAGATATTTGTCCTCATTCACAAGCTCCCTGATACGTTTTTCCACCACGTTCCACTTTAAAAGCACCTTTGCGTAAGGACTGCCATAGCTGCCCTTCTCCAGACGGATACCTTTGGCATCGTGATCTTCGTGTCCGCTGTCGCTTCCCGGAAGTGCGTGGGAGCTGCCGCCCGTACCATATTCATTTTTCAGGAAAGCAATGTTGTCTTTCTTGTCATGCCCCTCCATGAAATACTCATAGATACGGAACCTGCCATGTTCAAAGCCGCTTCCGCCTGACAGCCTGTAATCAATCTCATCCTGCGTGATAAAGTCCTCACGCTTTACTTCCACCGTATCAAGCGCCGGAAATTCTTTCTTTTCCACCCTCAGACCTGCTATTTCCTCCCGCAGTTCCTCCGGTGTGTAAACAAATCGGCAGCGCAGCTTTTCTTCTCCTGAATCAAGCGCCCTTATCGCCCTGTCCATGCAGGTGCTGATGACATCTATTTCCTCTCGGTTTGAAAGCATCTCCATCAGGTGTGTGTGGCTGTCCGGAAAAATATGGTTTATGGAAAGTTCTTCCGGCATTTCCCCCATACCGTCCCGGAAAAAGAAATACAGGTTGTTGGCAATCCGGCTTCTCTCGCTCTCGTCTACAAGGAATGCTTCATTTGCACTCATATAAGTGCCATTCTCCACCATAGACCGGATATGGCTCTCTACTTCCTGCCAGCTCATGGCTGCAACCAGGTTTTCCTTTGCCGATGTGCCATAGCCCGCACGCATACCGGATTCATCAAACCATACGGAAACAGGATTTTCCCCGAAATCAAAACCTTTTCCCGTTGTCCGGTACTCCTTTTTCAGAAACTCCGCCATTTCTTCCGGTGTCTTTCCCTGCTGGTACTTGGCATAGATACGCTTCCTGCTGTTATCCCGTCCGCCACCACTTCTAAGAATGGTGTCAAGCTGCTCCTGCGGCAAAGAAAAAGCAGCGGGCATGGTGTATTTTACACTTGCCTGCGCTGCTGCGATAGTGCCGACCTGTTCCTCAAAACTTGGGAAAAGACTTAACTGCTGATAGGTTCCCTCCGGCTGTTCGATATTTAGCTGTAAATCAGTTCCGTCAGCACGATCTCCTCCGCCGAATGCCTGATGTTGTTCATCTTCTGCACCCAAAGCATCTGATTTTCCGCTTTGAGCTGTTCCGTCACTCCCTCTTTCTCCTTCATCTGCCCGGTCAGAAGCTCCATTCTCTGCTCTGCCTGCTCCTGTATCGAAAGCAGGTGTTCCTTCAGCTTTCCTTTCAGAAGAAGCCCCGTATAAACCCCGTTCTTGTTCTCCTGTAAGAATTTCTTCCTCATCAGTCCGTACTTCGTGAGCGTCCCCTCCGGCTGTCCGTCTGTCTGTAACATCGGTATCTGATAGTCCCCGTTCTTCTCGTATGTCAGATTCATCTTTCTGGCTCCTTTCCCCGGCTTCTCCGGTCTGTGTGATAAATTCTCCGTCTTTGCTTTCGCTTTCACGCTTTAAAGCATTGTAGCGTGTTTCAGAGGTATTTTCAAGTCCTTTTTCTCCTAAATTTTTCGGTTCTAAATTCTGAGCCTTTTCCCTCTCATACACGCCGATTGCTTTTCCTATCTCCATCAGGATAGGCTTGGATAAATCCGATACGCTGCTTCCAAGCTGTGACAGTGTTTCCACCGTATTAAATTCGTGGATATAAGGGAAGTCTATTTCTTCTGCAAGCTCGCTCTCCTCCATGCCGCACCGTTTTAACACTGTATAGGCGATACTGTCAGCCAGCGTTTCCCTTATCCTTACTTCCACGTTCAGATCATCAAACTCCTCCAAAAAGCTCCCTTCCTTGAGATATTCCATATCCAAAGCAAGCTCTTTGTAACAATCCTCTGCAATCCGTCCGGCAATCTCCCGGATACGCCCTGCAAATCCGGCTTCCGCATTGGTTTCCCCGTATATTCCCTCCAGACGTTCAAGCACCACTTCCGTATGCTCCATGCGCATCTCCCACAGGTTGGGAAATCGCCCGATTCTCCTTGCCTTATGCACGTCTGAAATATCAAAGACATATTTCAATCCGGAAAAACTGTCCTCATCAATCAGTGCGATGCCTTTTGCCCCCTTATTTACCCAGCAGTGCATCTTTTCATTCCATATCTCTATGGAAGCACAGGCGGTTGCGTCCGGTCTTTGGGCATAGATTAAAAGCTGTTCTTTGAACGGATATTTGTACAGTCTGGAAGCGGTATTTAAGTACCGCCTCCAGCTTTCTTCATTCCGCACGACTTCTTTTGCGGTTTCCTCTGCCAGAGCGGAAATCAATTTATATTTTCTCATGGTAAACCTCCATTCCTATTTGATTTTCAGCAACAAAAAAAGGTGGCTATGGTTCGTTCATGATCCATTGCCACCAATGACGGTAAACTTTATTCAATTTTTGTCTGCTCCTTTCTCCTGATTTTTACATAAGAAAAGCACCTAAGATTTCTCCTAAGTGCATTTTTCATTTTATTCTAAATCATTCATTTAAAAAACCTTATGAATAATTCGCTTTATTGTATCATGTGAGATTCCTATCTTATCTAATATCATGACATATATCATACATCTGGCTAACTGATATGTATAGGCATGTATATTTTCTAAGTTTTTAGGGTGTCCATGCCCTATCTCATTTCGCATCTTAGAAAAAATGTGCCCTAAATTGATATTTACATCAAGACTAATTTTCATTCGCAGAGCCAACGATTTCTTATAATCATTTAAAATATCTGAGTAATTATTTAACACATTATTAAACTGTTCCTCTAAAGAAAAATCAAGTTTATCAAAATCATCTAATATCTTTCTCGCATATTTTACAATTTTATCCTTCTTTTTTCTCGATGTCTGTTGCTCTTTTAATTCTTCAACATCACTTTGAAAGCAGTTTTTAATATATTCCAATAGTTCCTCTCTTAAATCATCACTTTCATCCTGATGAACTAATCTACACGATTCATTTATGACAACATCATTTGCCAACTGTTTTATCTGCTGGAACTCTGAATTAGTTTCCGCTTTTGTTTCCTGTGTCCGATCATATTCCCCTTCAAAACTTAATGCACATTCCAGAAAACTTGTATGGCTTACTTCCTTATATTCCCTGTCATTATCTGGAATAAACAACTCATCCGAAGTATCTTTTTGACGCCTTTCTGCTATGTACTGAAAAAGTTCTCCGAATTTATCCCCAATATCTCTTGTGAGAATTGTATTATTATCTATGTTTGTATATTCACCCCTATCTATCGTTCTAAAATGAACAACTCCCGTTTTTTCAAATTTTTTATCTTCTACTCTCTTATAAATAAAAATTTCATCGAATTTAATATTTCGCCGAAAACTTAAAAATTTCATAAAATCAAATACCCATAGATAACACTTAGGTATCATTTCAATTCCAACCGATTCCTTAAATTCAATAAAAAATCGTGGCGTACAAGTACCTATATTACGTTCTCCCCACCTATCATTATAATAAATTGCGTAATCAATCCCTACTTCACATAAAATTCCATCGACCTTCACTGGATATTTTGTATTTATTTCCTTCCAATATTTAGGTTCTTTTATATATGCACGTTTCTCCCAATCTATTTCGTCATCAATCCGCTTCATTACACTAGCACTACCACCAGCAAATATATCTATCGGCTTTCCAGTAAACATTATTCTATCAAATTGTGAAAGATTATCCGGTGGATTATTATAGCTTGAGTAGACATACCCTTTACATGAAAGGCTCCGCCCATTATATATACACCCAAACATCTTAAAATAACGATTACCTAAAAGATACCACTCAACAATGTCCTTTTCTATTATGGATTGT
>ENA-UOJT01001688-UOJT01001688.1-human-gut-metagenome-genome-assembly--contig:-C15-NODE-1688-length-13941-cov-6.132147_pt1 | contig 13941 bp, 8 predicted proteins | sample MGYA00242357_ERZ723904 | MGnify/ENA metagenome assembly ERZ723904 | reverse complement strand
CTTCTTTGGCCATCTAATCCTCTGGGGTATCACTACCAAGTTTTGAACCGGCAAGATAATGCCGAAATTCATCAATTAAGTAAAGAATTGCGCGTTTAAAACGCAGCAAAACAGTTTCGGCGCATTGCCCAAGCGTCACGGTACAACCGAACGGAAAGCGCATTCGTAAAGGGGATACAACAGGATAAACGTCAGGACGTTATCTGAAGCGAAGGTCCCAAACGGCGGCGGGGCAACAGGCAGAAGCTACTCTGCGGCATAATTATAACACCCTCACAAAAAATATGCGGAAAACATTTAGGCATTGGGCATAAAGAGCGTTCTCGGTATCCAGAAGTCGCGCGGGAGCTTCTGCTGGCGGCTGGCATCCAGATGTTCGATGTACTGGCGTCGCGGGATCTCAACGGCGCCGAGGGAGGCCGTATGCTCATTGAGGACCTGACAATCGATCAGGTTTCCGCCGCGTTGTGCGAATTCCTGGCAGAAAATGAGCAGCGCGGTTTTCGAGGCGTTCACCGCGCGAGAGAACATCGACTCGCCGCAAAACAGCGTCCCTTGCGCCACGCCGTACATGCCGCCGACGAGTGTGCCGTCTTCCCATACTTCGATGGAGTGAGCGTAGCCAAGCTCATGAAGCTGGTGGTAGGCGGTAATAATATCGCGGGTTATCCACGTCCCTTCATGGCGGTCTTGCGCACAGCCTTCAATGACCTGACCAAACGCGTGATTGAGGGTGACGCGGTATGGAGATTTGGCATGGAAACGCTTCATGCTGCGGCTGAGGTGAAACTGCGCTGGCCACAGCACGGCGCGCGGATCGGGCGACCACCATAAAATCGGGTCGCCGGGAGAAAACCACGGGAAGATGCCGCGCTGGTAAGCCATCAAGAGCCGTGCAGGGCTGAGGTCCCCACCCAGGGCCAGCAGCCCATTGGGCTCACGTAGCGCTCCCTCCGGCGACGGGAACGCAATGTTATGACGAGAAAGCTGGACCAGGCGCATGACAGCAAAACTCCAGTACGCGAGTGAGGACGCTACAAATATAGTCTACAGACGCTGTTTAAACTGGTAGTAGCGACCCTGTTTCGTCAACAGCTCTGCGTGACTACCTTGCTCAATAATGTGTCCGTTGTCCATCACAATTATCCGATCAAAACTTGCCAGTCCACGCAGGCGGTGTGTGACCATCAGCACGGTTTTCCCTGCCATCACATTCGCAAGTAAATCAAGGATTTGACTCTCAGTCGTCGCATCCAGTCCTTCAGTCGGTTCGTCGAGCAGCATCAGCGGTGCATCATGCAGCAGCGCACGCGCAATCGCCAGACGACGCAGTTCTCCACCGGAGAGCTGACGACCACCTTCACCCAGCCAGCTGTTCAGCCCGTCGTCCTCAAGCAGTTTTTGCAGCCCGACCTGTTCCAGCGTGGCGCGAAGCGCGTCGTCCGAAGCCTCCGGCGCGGCCAGTAACAGGTTATCGCGCAGGGTGGCGCTAAACAGATGCACACGCTGTGGAACGACGCTGACGGTCTTACGTAGCGCCTGCTCGCTGAAATCTGTCAGCAACGTATTATTGAAGCGAATCTGGCCGCGCTGCGGATCCCAGGCGCGGGTCAACAACTGTAGCAGCGTCGATTTACCGCAGCCGGTGCGGCCAAGGATCGCAATCCGCTGCCCCGCATCAACTGACAGAGTGATACCTTCCAGCGCATTCTGCGCCTGTTTGTCATAGGCGAAGGTCACGTCATCAAGCGTCAGCGTCACCTGCTCAGGCACCGCGGTCTGCGCTGCGCTGAACGTTACCTCAGGCTCCTGCTCGGCAATCTGGGTGATGCGCAGGGCAGAGGCGATCACCTGACCAAGATGCTGGAAAGCGCCCGTTACCGGTGCCAGCGCTTCAAAAGCGGCCAGTGCGCAGAAAACGAAGAGGGCAATAAGCGGACCTGGCTGAGGATTACCGCCAACTCCGCCGGAAGCCAGCCACAGCATGGCAATCACCGCCACGCCGCCGATCAACATCATCAGCGCCTGAGAGAAGGCCGTCAGTTCCGACTGACGGCGCTGGGCTTCGTGCCAGTTCAGCTCCGTACTTTCCATCCGGGCGCGATAGCGCTTGCTTGCGCCAAAAATGGTCAGCTCTGCCTGCCCCTGAAGCCAGGAGGTCAGCTGCTGGCGGTAATCGCCGCGCAGACGCGTCAGGTTTTCCCCCGTGGATTTTCCGGCGCGGTAAAACAGCGGCGGCAGAATAATGAGCGTTAGCAGCATGATCCCGCCGAGCGTTAGCGCAACGGGAACATCCAGAACAGCCAGCCCCAGCGTGACCACCACAATCACCACAAACGCGCCCACGATCGGGGAGATTACGCGCAGGTAAAGGTGATCCAGCGTATCGACATCCGCAACGACACGGTTCAGTAATTCACCCTGACGAAAACGCGCCAGCCCGGCAGGGGAGAGGGGCAGCAGTTTGCTGAAGGTGTAGATACGCAGATGCTGCAGGACGCGGAACGTGGCGTCGTGGCTGACTAAACGCTCGAAATAGCGTCCGGCCGTGCGGGTAATGGCTGTACCGCGAACACCTGCCGCCGGAAGCATATAGTTGAAGCTGTATAATCCGGCAAACCCCGCCACGGCCGAGGCCGACAGGAACCAGCCGGAAAGCGTGAGCAGGCCGATACTGGCGAGCAGCGTCACAATGGCCAGCACAATCCCCAGCGTCAGCATCCATTTATGGCGTTTATAGAGCGCAAGATAAGGCAGCAGTGCACGCATCAGATGTCCTCCTGACGGTTTGCCAGCAGGGCGGCAAACGGCCCCTGCGCGGCAACGAGTGAGGCGTAATCGCCTTGTTCAACAATACGTCCGTTTTCCATCACCCAGATCTCGTCCCAGTCAGCAATTCCTTCCAACTGATGGGTAACCATCAGCGTGGTTTGTTGCAAGGAGGCGGCGTTCAGCGCCGCCATGACGCGCAGCTCACTGTGTGCGTCCAGACTGGCTGCGGGTTCATCCAGCAGCATTAGCTGGCACGGGTTAAGCAGTGCGCGGGCGACGGCCACGCGCTGCGCCTGTCCAACCGACAGCCCGGCAGACTGGTCGCCAACCACGGTATCTACACCTTGCGGGAGCATCGGCAGAAACTCGCTGACCCAGGCGCGGTCGAGAACCGATTGCAGTTCATCTTCACGCGCATCCGGGCGCGCCAGAAGAACGTTTTCACGCAGCGTAGAGGCAGGCAGTTGCGGATTTTGCCCCACCCAACTGAGCTGTTGACGCCAGGCGTCAGGATCGAGATGACGTAGTTCGGTTTTGTTGATCCGCAGTGAACCGGTGTAGGCCATAAAACCGGATAACGCATTCAGCAGAGAACTTTTCCCGGAACCGCTGGTGCCAACCAGCACCACGCGCTTTCCCGCCGGCAGGGTGAAGTTCAGCGGGCCTGCCAGCACTTTCCCTTCCGGCGAGAGGATGCAGAAATCGCTCGCGTCGAGGGTTACCGGCTCTTTGCTGTTCAGCGTCACGTCACCCCGATCCGGATGCGCCAGCGGCGTCTCCAGGAATGTTTTCAGGCTATCGGCTGCGCCAACTGCCTGCGCTTTGGCGTGATAGAACGTCCCCAGGTCGCGAAGCGGCTGGAAAAATTCCGGGGCCAGGATCAGCGCCAGGAAACCGGCGGAAAGGGTCACTGCCGTGCCGTAATGACCGAAATCCAGCGCGCCCAGATAGGAGAAGCCAAAGTAGACCGCCACGAGGGCAATAGACAACGAGGTAAAGAACTCCAGTACGCCGGACGACAGGAAGGCCAAGCGTAACACCTCCATGGTGCGCTGACGGAAGTCCTGCGATGCCCGACGAATGTTTTCGGTTTCCGCTTCACCACGACCAAAAATGCGCAATGTTTCCATGCCGCGAAGACGGTCCAGGAAATGGCCGCTTAAGCGCCCCAATGCCAGGAAGTTACGGCGGTTGGCATCCGCAGCACCCATTCCGACCAGCGCCATAAAGAGGGGAATCAGCGGCGCGGTGCCCATCAGGATCAGCGCAGCCATCCAGTTCACCGGGAAGATGGCGATCACAATCAGCAGCGGAACGAAGACGGCGAGCGCCATTTGTGGCAGATAGCGTGCGTAGTAGTCGTGCATATCGTCAATCTGTTCAAGGATCAACGTCGCCCAGCTTCCGGCCGGTTTACCCTGGATCCACGCGGGCCCGGCTTCATGCAGACGATCGAGCACCTGACGGCGGATCTCGTAGCGGATATGCTGTCCGGCATGGAAACCGACGCGCTCGCGCAGCCACACCACCCATGCGCGCAGGATAAAAATCAGGACCAGGACGATAAAAGGCATCAGGAGCGCTTCGCGCGGAATGTTCTCCATGATCATGTGGTTAAGAATGCGGGCCAGCAGCCATGCCTGGGCAACAATCAACAGACCACTGACAAACCCCAGAACACGGGAGATCGTAAGCCAGCGGCGGGAAATAACGCTTTGCTGTTTCAGCCAGCGTGTTAACTCTTGTTGACGGGTTTTTTCCATTGCGTATTTTGCAGGTGACGTTATAAGAAATTAGACATCTGCATGTTACACGCGAGCAAAAATAAAGGCGACCTGTGGCCGCCTTTATTTACGTTTGTTACTGACTTGTAAAGATTATTTACCTTGTTCAGCCAGTCCATCAAGATAGCGTTCTGCGTCCAGCGCGGCCATACAGCCGGTGCCCGCAGAGGTGATCGCCTGACGGTAAATATGGTCCATCACGTCACCAGCAGCGAACACGCCAGGGACGCTGGTTTGAGTTGCATTACCGTGAATACCAGACTGCACCTTGATGTAGCCGTTTTCCAGTTCCAACTGACCTTCGAAGATAGCGGTATTCGGGCTGTGACCGATTGCCACAAACAGGCCAGCCACGTCCAGCGTTTCGACGTTATCGGTGTTCTGGGTGTCACGAATGCGCAGTCCGGCAACGCCCATCTGATCGCCCGTTACTTCTTCCAGGGTGCGATTGGTGTGCAGCACGATGTTGCCGCTCGCCACTTTATCCATCAGACGTTTGATCAGGATTTTCTCGGCGCGGAAAGTGTCACGACGGTGGATCAGGTGCACTTCAGAGGCGATGTTTGCCAGGTAGAGCGCTTCTTCCACGGCGGTGTTGCCGCCGCCGATAACCGCGACTTTCTGATTGCGATAGAAGAAACCGTCGCAGGTAGCGCAGGCAGAGACGCCGCGGCCTTTAAACGCTTCTTCAGACGGCAGGCCGAGGTAGCGGGCAGAGGCGCCGGTGGCAATAATCAGCGCGTCACAGGTGTACTCGCCGCTGTCACCCGTCAGGCGGAACGGACGGCTCTGAAGATCGACCTTGTTGATATGGTCGAACAGGATTTCAGTTTCGAATTTCGCGGCATGCTCGTGCATGCGCTCCATCAGCAGCGGCCCGGTCAGGTCGTTCGGGTCGCCCGGCCAGTTTTCCACTTCTGTGGTGGTGGTCAGCTGACCGCCTTTTTCCATACCGGTGATCAGTACCGGTTGCAGGTTAGCGCGTGCAGCATAGACCGCCGCGGTATATCCCGCAGGTCCGGAACCAAGGATTAGCAACTTACTGTGTTTGGTCGTGCCCATGAGATCCCCATTGTTGTTGGCAGGCAATGGGCTGGATTGTAGGGAATTTGTTGCCGTAAAAAAAGAGCACTGGAGTTTTGCTTTCGATATATGCAATAGCTACGACCGATGGATATGACGCAGTGTTATCACGTCTGCTTCTGAAAATCGCGCGTTTATAAGGCAGTAAAATGAGGATTAATACCCCTCCGTAATGAATATCCGGCATCTTGTACTAAAAATCGATGTTTTGCTTTGACAATCCCCTGCGCTTTTGCGAAAACATTCAAGGAAGAAAAAAAACCGCGTTAACCGTATGCCGCATAGGCATGCACGTAAATGCCATTTTTACCGTGTCAGTGAAATCTACGCATGGCGTGGACAGACGCCATACGTGATGTCGGTGACGGCCTTCGGGCAACGGTCTTCTTACCAATAGAACCCGAATCCGCATCGCGTCAAATACATAACCAGGCGATGTGATGACTAACGGGTACAGGCTCTGAACAGTGATGTGCACAGGGTCCAGGCAGGAGTAGGGAAGGAATACAGAGAGACAATAATAATGGTAGATAGCAAGAAGCGCCCTGGCAAAGATCTCGACCGTATCGATCGTAACATTCTTAATGAATTGCAAAAGGATGGGCGTATTTCCAACGTCGAGCTTTCAAAACGTGTGGGTCTTTCCCCGACGCCGTGCCTTGAGCGTGTGCGCCGACTGGAAAGACAGGGTTTTATTCAGGGCTATACGGCTCTGCTGAACCCGCATTATCTGGATGCCTCACTTCTGGTATTTGTTGAGATTACTCTGAATCGTGGTGCACCGGATGTGTTTGAGCAATTTAACGCCGCTGTACAAAAACTTGAAGAAATTCAAGAGTGTCACCTGGTGTCCGGTGATTTCGACTACCTGTTGAAAACCCGTGTGCCTGATATGTCCGCCTACCGTAAGCTGCTGGGGGAAACCCTGCTGCGTCTGCCAGGCGTGAACGACACCCGTACTTATGTGGTGATGGAAGAGGTCAAACAGAGCAATCGTCTGGTTATTAAGACGCGCTAACACGGAACAGGTGCAAAATCAGCGTAGTTTGATTACACTCCTGTTAATCCATACAGCAACAGTGCCGGGGAGTCCCGGCGCTGTTGTCCGTTTTAGCAAACAGGCAGGATATGCCTGATACCTGGAGAGCCTTTCTTGAGCCAGGAATACACTGAAGACAAAGAAGTCACACTATCGAAGCTAAGCAGCGGACGTCGTCTCCTCGAGGCTTTGCTGATTGTTATTGCCCTTTTTGCCGTCTGGCTGATGGCAGCCTTACTCAGTTTCAACCCTTCCGATCCCAGCTGGTCACAAACCGCATGGCATGAACCTATCCATAATCTAGGTGGTGTACCCGGTGCCTGGCTTGCGGACACGCTCTTTTTCATATTCGGTGTGATGGCCTACACCATTCCCGTCATTATCATCGGCGGATGCTGGTTTGCATGGCGTCATCGTCAGAACGATGATTACATCGACTATTTTGCGGTTTCCCTGCGCCTGATTGGCGCGCTGGCACTGATCCTCACCTCCTGCGGGCTGGCGGCGATTAACGCCGATGACATCTGGTACTTCGCCTCCGGCGGGGTCATTGGTAGCCTGCTCAGTTCTGCGTTACAGCCCATGCTGCACAGCAGCGGTGGCACGCTGGCGCTGCTGTGCATCTGGGCGGCAGGATTGACGCTGTTTACCGGCTGGTCATGGGTGAGCATTGCCGAAAAAATCGGCAGCTTTATTCTCACGATCCTGACGTTCGCCAGCAACCGGACCCGTCGCGACGATACGTGGGTCGATGATGACGACTATGAAGAGGAGGAGTACGAAGAGGAAGACGAGGCCCCGGTACCGCGTCGTGAATCTCGTCGTGCCCGTATTCTGCGCGGTGCCCTGGCGCGTCGCCAGCGCGTCGCGGAAAAATTTGCCAACCCGCTTGGACGCAAAACGGATGCTGCGCTCTTCTCCGGTAAACGTATGGATGAAGACGAGCAGGTTGAGTACCGTGCCGCGGGTGCCGCTGTCGATCCTGATGATGTGCTGTTCTCCGGCAGCCGTGCTACCCCGGGTGAATTTGACGAATACGATCCGCTGCTGAACGGCCATTCGGTCACCGCACCGGTTGCGGCAGCCGCAGCCGCCACGACGGCAGCGCAGGCTTATGCCGCGCCTGTCGAAGCCGTGATGCCATCCGCGCCGGTTCCACCACCAGAATCCGTTATTCAGCAGCCAAACGTTGCGTGGCAGACCGCACCCGGTGTTCATACGCCGGAGCCCGTTATCGCGCCTGAACCTGAAAGCTATATTCCTGTGCAGCAGGAGCCGTGGCAGCAGCCTTACCAGCCGCCGCAACCTGAGTATGAACCGCAGCACTATGAGCAGCCTGTGGCCCAGCCGTATCAGGAATATGTGCCTGAACCGGTTGAACCTGCGCAGCCATATGCAGAGCCTCAGCCTGAACCTGAGGTGATGGAAGAGGTGAAACCGTCTCGTCCGCCAATGTACTATTTTGAAGAAGTTGAAGAACGCCGCGCCCGTGAACGCGAGCAGCTGGCGGCCTGGTATCAGCCTGTGCCTGAACCCGCGCAGGAGCCCGTTACGAAGGCACCTTCAGTTTCGGTTCCGCCGGTCGACGCAACGCCTGCGGTTGCACCTGTCGCCGAAAGCGTGAAGCAGGCCACCGTGGCCGCTGCTGCTGCCGCACCTGTCTTCAGCCTGGCTACGGGTGGCGCACCGCGTCCTCAGGTGAAAGAGGGGATTGGTCCACAGTTGCCACGCCCTAACCGCGTTCGCGTTCCTACCCGTCGTGAACTTGCCTCTTACGGCATCAAACTGCCATCCCAGCGTATGGCCGAAGAAAAAGCACGTGAGTCGGACTACGAAGATGACGCAGATGACATGCAGCAGGACGAACTGGCTCGCCAGTTCGCGGCACAGCAGAATCAACGCTACGGTGAAGAATACCAGCACGATGAGCCCGCTCTGGACGATGAAGATGAAGCTGCAGAGGCAGAGTTAGCGCGTCAGTTCGCGGCAACGCAACAGCAGCGCTACTCCGGGGAACAGCCAACGGGTGCCAACCCGTTCTCATTGTCTGATTTCGAGTTCTCACCAATGAAAGACCTGGTGGATGATGGTCCGAGTGAGCCTTTATTTACCCCGAGCGTGATGCCTGAAGCTGAACCTGTGCGTCAGCAGCCTGCCCCGCAGGCCTACGCGCAGCCGCAACAACCGGTTCAGCAGCCGTATGCTCAACCGCAGCAGCCACAACACCAGCCGCCGCAGTTCCAGCAGCCAGCGCCACAGCCGCAGGAGAGCCTGATTCACCCGCTGCTGATGCGTAACGGTGACAGCCGTCCGCTGCAGCGTCCAAGCACGCCGCTGCCTTCACTGGATCTGCTGACGCCACCCCCTGCTGAAGTCGAGCCGGTTGATACTTTTGCTCTGGAACAGATGGCCCGTCTGGTGGAAGCCCGTCTGGCTGACTTCCGCATTAAGGCGGATGTGGTGAACTACTCCCCGGGTCCGGTCATCACCCGTTTCGAACTGAACCTGGCGCCGGGCGTAAAAGCCGCGCGTATTTCTAACCTGTCTCGTGACCTGGCGCGTTCTCTGTCGACCGTGGCGGTGCGTGTGGTGGAAGTGATTCCGGGTAAACCGTACGTGGGTCTTGAACTGCCGAACAAAAAACGTCAGACCGTCTACCTGCGTGAAGTGCTGGACAACACCAAGTTCCGTGATAATCCCTCTCCGCTGACCGTGGTGCTGGGTAAAGATATCGCTGGCGATCCGGTGGTAGCAGACCTTGCGAAAATGCCTCACCTGCTGGTGGCCGGTACGACCGGTTCCGGTAAGTCCGTCGGGGTGAACGCCATGATCCTCAGCATGCTTTACAAAGCGCAGCCGGAAGATGTGCGTTTCATCATGATCGACCCGAAAATGCTCGAACTGTCCGTCTACGAAGGTATCCCGCATCTGCTGACGGAAGTGGTCACCGACATGAAAGACGCTGCCAACGCCCTGCGCTGGAGCGTCAACGAGATGGAACGCCGCTACAAGTTGATGTCTGCATTGGGCGTGCGTAACCTGGCTGGTTATAACGAGAAAATCGCCCAGGCGATGCGCATGGGACGTCCGATTCCGGATCCTTACTGGAAGCCGGGCGATAGCATGGATGCCCAGCATCCGGTGCTGGAAAAACTGCCTTATATCGTCGTGCTGGTGGATGAGTTCGCTGACCTGATGATGACCGTCGGTAAGAAGGTGGAAGAGTTGATTGCTCGTCTGGCGCAGAAAGCGCGTGCGGCCGGTATTCACCTTGTGCTGGCCACCCAGCGTCCTTCGGTGGACGTTATTACGGGTCTTATCAAAGCGAACATTCCGACGCGTATCGCCTTTACCGTATCAAGTAAAATTGACTCCCGTACCATTCTTGACCAGGGCGGCGCAGAGTCGCTGCTGGGTATGGGGGACATGCTCTATTCCGGCCCGAACTCCACCTCTCCGGTGCGTGTCCACGGTGCGTTCGTCCGCGATGAAGAAGTTCACGCCGTCGTGCAGGACTGGAAAGCACGCGGTCGCCCGCAATATGTGGACGGTATTACCAGCGATACGGAAAGCGAAGGCGGCGGCGGTGGCTTTGACGGCGGCGAAGAGCTGGATCCGTTATTCGATCAGGCGGTTAATTTCGTCACCGAAAAACGTAAAGCCTCGATCTCTGGCGTCCAGCGTCAGTTCCGCATTGGCTATAACCGCGCGGCGCGTATCATCGAACAGATGGAAGCCCAGGGCATCGTGAGCGAGCAGGGGCATAACGGTAACCGCGAGGTGCTGGCGCCGCCGCCGTTTGATTAACCTTCAGCGATTGCAAAGAAGGGTAAATCAGCCAAAATTAAGCATTTTCTTCTGTCGCCTGCCTTCGGGCAGGTCCAGAATAGATGACGGAAACCCCATTTCGGGAAGACGTATTTTAAGGAATAACAATGAAAAAAATCGCCATTGCCTGTGCATTACTCACCAGTTTTGTAGCCAGCAGCGTCTGGGCTGATGCGGCCAGCGACCTTAAAAGCCGACTGGATAAAGTGAGCAGCTTCCACGCCAGCTTCACGCAGAAAGTGACTGACGGCAGCGGCAACGCGGTGCAGGAAGGTCAGGGAGATTTGTGGGTAAAACGCCCGAATCTGTTTAACTGGCACATGACTCAGCCGGATGAGAGCATCCTGGTCTCTGACGGTAAAACACTGTGGTTCTTCAACCCGTTCGTTGAGCAGGCCACGGCAACCTGGTTGAAAGATGCCACCAGCAATACGCCATTTATGCTGATTGCCCGCAACCAGGCCAGCGACTGGCAGCAGTACAATATTAAGCAAAACGGTGATGAGTTTGTCCTGACGCCGAAAGGCAGCAACGGCAACCTGAAGCAGTTCACCATCAACGTCAGCACCAACGGGACCATCAATCAGTTCGGCGCGGTTGAGCAGGACGATCAGCGCAGCAGCTACCAGCTCAAGTCTCAGCAGAACGGCGCCGTGGATGCATCGAAATTCACCTTCACCCCGCCGCAGGGTGTAACGGTGGACGACCAACGCAATAAGTAAGAGGCATGAGTGAGCAATCTGTCGCTCGATTTTTCAGATAATGCGTTTCAACCTCTGGCCGCTCGTATGCGGCCAGAAAATTTAGCGCAGTACATCGGCCAGCAGCACCTGCTGGCTGCGGGGAAACCCTTGCCGCGGGCCATTGAGGCCGGGCATTTGCACTCCATGATCCTCTGGGGACCACCCGGGACCGGCAAAACTACCCTCGCTGAAGTGATTGCCCGCTATGCCAACGCTGACGTCGAACGTATCTCGGCGGTCACGTCCGGCGTAAAGGAGATCCGCGAGGCAATCGAGCGCGCGCGCCAGAACCGTAATGCCGGGCGCCGCACCATCCTCTTTGTCGACGAAGTTCACCGCTTCAACAAGAGCCAGCAGGATGCTTTTCTACCGCATATTGAAGACGGCACAATTTTCTTCATCGGCGCGACCACCGAAAACCCCTCGTTTGAACTGAATTCGGCGCTGCTCTCTCGCGCCCGCGTTTACCTGCTCAAATCCCTGACCACCGAGGATATCGAAAAGGTTCTGACCCAGGCGATGGACGATAAAGCACGCGGCTACGGCGGGCAGGATATCGTTCTGCCTGACGAAACGCGCAGGGCGATTGCGGAGCTGGTTAACGGCGATGCACGCCGCGCGCTGAATACCCTGGAAATGATGGCCGATATGGCCGAAGTGGATGATGCCGGAAAGCGGGTGCTGAAGCCGGAACTCCTGACCGAAATTGCCGGTGAGCGCAGCGCGCGTTTTGATAATAAAGGCGATCGTTTCTACGATCTGATCTCGGCGTTGCATAAGTCCGTCCGCGGCAGCGCCCCGGATGCGGCGCTTTACTGGTACGCGCGCATAATCACCGCGGGTGGCGATCCGCTGTACGTAGCGCGCCGCTGTCTGGCCATTGCCTCAGAAGATGTCGGCAATGCTGACCCGCGCGCCATGCAGGTTGCCCTTTCTGCCTGGGACTGCTTTACCCGCGTGGGCCCGGCAGAAGGCGAGCGTGCGATTGCGCAGGCGATTGTCTATCTGGCCTGCGCGCCGAAAAGCAATGCTGTCTATACCGCGTTTAAGGCCGCGATGTCGGACGCACGTGAACGCCCGGATTACGATGTGCCGGTTCATCTGCGCAACGCGCCAACCAAACTGATGAAGGAGATGGGCTACGGGCAGGAGTATCGCTATGCGCATGACGAGCCCAACGCCTATGCCGCCGGGGAGGAGTATTTCCCGCAGGAAATGGCACAAACCCGCTATTATCACCCTACAAACAGAGGTCTTGAGGGCAAGATTGGTGAAAAGCTCACCTGGCTCGCCGGACAGGATCAAAATAGCCCTATAAAACGCTACCGTTAGTTCGATCGTTGCGGTAATGTTGGCATAGTATCCTTGTGACCGCAGGCTGTGGTCACATTTTCCTATTTTAATTCGATAAGCACAGGATAAGCATGCTCGATCCCAATCTGCTGCGTAATGAGCCAGACGCAGTCGCTGAAAAACTGGCACGCCGGGGCTTTAAGCTGGATGTAGATAAGCTGCGCGCTCTTGAAGAGCGTCGTAAAGTTCTGCAGGTACAAACTGAAAATCTGCAGGCAGAGCGTAATTCTCGATCGAAATCCATTGGCCAGGCGAAAGCGCGCGGGGAAGATATTGAGCCATTACGCCTGGAAGTGAACAAACTGGGTGAAGAGCTGGATCAGGCGAAAGCCGAGCTGGACGTTCTTCAGGCCGAAATTCGCGATATTGCGCTGGCGATCCCGAACATTCCTGACGACAGCGTGCCTGTCGGCAAAGACGAGAACGACAACGTTGAAGTGAAACGCTGGGGTACGCCTCGCGAGTTCGACTTCGAGGTGCGCGATCACGTCACGCTGGGCGAAATGCACGCGGGTCTGGACTTTGCGGCCGCGGTTAAGCTGACCGGTTCTCGCTTCGTGGTGATGAAAGGCCAAATTGCCCATCTGCACCGTGCGCTGGCCCAGTTCATGCTGGATCTGCACACCGAGCAGCACGGTTACAGCGAAACCTACGTCCCGTATCTGGTCAACCACGATACGCTGTACGGTACGGGTCAGCTGCCGAAATTTGCCGGCGACCTGTTCCATACCCGTCCGCTGGATGAAGAAGCGGACAGCAGCAACTATGCGCTGATCCCTACCGCAGAAGTGCCGCTGACTAACCTCGTGCGTGATGAGATCATCGACGAAGACGAACTGCCGATCAAACTGACCGCACACTCTCCGTGCTTCCGTTCTGAAGCGGGATCTTATGGCCGCGACACCCGTGGTCTGATCCGTATGCACCAGTTCGATAAAGTCGAGATGGTGCAGATTGTTCGTCCGGAAGACTCCATGGACGCGCTGGAAGAGATGACGGGTCACGCCGAGAAAGTCCTCGAGCTGCTGGGCCTGCCGTATCGTCGTATGGCGCTGTGCACCGGTGATATGGGCTTTGGTGCCTGCAAAACCTTCGACCTGGAAGTGTGGGTACCTGCGCAGAACACCTACCGTGAAATCTCCTCCTGCTCTAACGTCTGGGATTTCCAGGCGCGCCGCATGCAGGCACGCTGCCGCAGTAAATCTGACAAGAAAACCCGTCTGGTTCATACCCTGAACGGTTCTGGTCTGGCTGTGGGTCGTACGCTGGTTGCCGTGCTGGAAAACTATCAGCAGGCAGATGGCCGTATTGAGATCCCTGAAGTGCTGCGCCCATACAT
>ENA-UOJT01001677-UOJT01001677.1-human-gut-metagenome-genome-assembly--contig:-C15-NODE-1677-length-14004-cov-9.782780_pt1 | contig 14004 bp, 9 predicted proteins | sample MGYA00242357_ERZ723904 | MGnify/ENA metagenome assembly ERZ723904 | reverse complement strand
GCGTAAAAGTGGGAGAGTAGATAGCCGCCGTTTTAGAGTCACAGACTCCAAACAAATGAAAGGAATCAATCGAAAGGTTGGTTCCTTTTTGCGTTTATAGCTGATGACTCTGACTATCCATAAATACATTATTTGTATTTGGTTTATATTTGTTTTGTGGATTATGTAGCATTTGTCTGTGGAATAATTCTACGAACCCCGTTTTTAATAAAGAAGTTGTTCTATTTGGTTGTTTATTTATATGGTTAGTATTTAGGGATATAGCGTTTTTTAACAAATTGTATTGAACAATGGTACGATTATTTCATTCTTACAATATAGAGATAGAACAATAGAAAATTTAAATGTCATTTATAGATATTAGTAATGGTAGGAGAAAGATTAGTAAAAGGAGGTATCGTATTAGTCGCCCTTTTAATGTTGGCAACAGGATGTCGAAAAAAAGAAGAGCCGTTGCGTCCTCTTGTCATAGTTGACAAGCCTCAGAAAGAAGATGTGCAAATTTTTGGTGAATATGTAGGCCGTATTCGTGCCGCAAGTTATGTAGAGATACATGCACGCGTAGAAGGTTATCTGGAAAGGATGCTGTTTGTAGAAGGTAAACAGGTGAAACAAAATGAACCTTTGTTTATAATAAATTCAGCACTTTATAAGGCACGCGTAGAGAAAGCGAAAGCACAGTTAAAGAAGAACGAAGCTCAGGCGGCAAAAGCCAAAAGAGATGTAGAGCGTTTACAGCCGTTGTACGAACAGCATGCGGCCAGCCAGTTGGATCTTGATAACGCATTAGCTTCCCTGGATGATTCGGAAGCAAATATCGCAATGAGCAGAGCTGACCTTGATCAGGCACAACTGGAGCTGGGTTATACAACAGTCACTTCACCGATTGCCGGATATATCAGTGAGCGTTTTGTCGATGTCGGCGCCCTGGTTGGTCCCGGTGTTAACTCCAAATTAGCGGCCGTGGTAAAAAGTGACACAGTATTGGTCGACTTCAAAATGACAGCATTGGATTATCTGCGTGCCGAACGCCGTAACATTAAGTTCGGTGAGCAGGATACGACCCGTTCCTGGCAGCCGACTGTAACCGTGACGCTGGCCGATAATTCCGAATATCCGGTCAAAGGCGTAGTCGACTTTGCCGATCCGATTGTAGATCCTCAAACAGGAACTTTCGGTGTACGTGCAGAATTGGCTAATCCGAATCAGAAATTACTTCCCGGACAGTTCACCCGCGTGAAACTATTATTAGATGTACGTGAACGAGCAATCGTGGTTCCCCGGAAAGCTATTTCCATAGAACAAGGCGGTGTCTTCATCTATATTATCCGGCGTGATAATGTAGCGGAAAAGCGTTTTGTGCAAACAGGACCTGAAATCGGAAATAACATTGTTATTGAGCGCGGTCTGGGAGAAAATGAAGCAGTAGTTATCGAAGGCTATCATAAATTAGTTCCTGGTATGCTGGTGCGTCCGGTTCAGGCAGGGGATGACAAAGCCATTGAAGCATATAGAGAGGAGGCAGGAGAATGAAGCCGGGATTCTTTATAGACCGTCCCGTATTCTCGACCGTACTATCTTTATTGATCGTTATTGTCGGGGTTATAGGATTGATGATGTTACCGGTGGACCAGTATCCTCAGATCACGCCTCCGGTTGTGAAGATCAGTGCCTCTTATCCGGGAGCCAGTGCCTTGACGGTGTCGCAGGCTGTTGCAACACCGATCGAACAGGAATTGAATGGTACTCCGGGTATGATCTATATGCAGAGCAGCAGTACGAACTCCGGAGGTTTGACTATAACAGTCACATTCGATGTTTCTGCCGATGCTGACCTTGCTGCTGTGGAAATACAAAACCGTGTGAAGCTGGCTGAATCGCGCCTGCCTTCCGATGTTGTTCAGAATGGTATCACCGTGGAAAAGCAATCGGCCAGCCAGTTGATGACGTTAAGCCTGAGTTCGGATGACCCGCGTTTTGATGAAATCTATCTGAGTAACTTCGCAACGATCAATGTGCTCGACGTACTTCGCCGTATTCCGGGTGTGGGACGTGTCTCCAATATCGGTAGCCGTTACTATGGTATGCAGATATGGGTATATCCGGACCGCCTGGCCAATATGGGACTGACGGTAAAAGATATCCAGGCTGCCCTGAAAGAACAGAACAGTGAATCCGCTGCCGGAGAATTAGGTAAACAGCCGGTTATCGACGTGGATATCACTTTGCCGATCACTGCCCGCGGACGTCTGTCTACGGTAAAAGAATTTGAAGATATCGTTGTCCGTGCCAATCCTGACGGATCGATTGTCCGTTTGCGCGATGTCGCGAGAATATCTTTGGAAGCCTCTTCTTATTCTACGGAAAGTGGAATAAACGGAAAGAATGCGGCTATCCTGGGTATTTATATGCTACCGGGTGCCAATGCTCTGGAAGTGGCAACGAATGTAAAAGAAGCGATGAAAGAGATCAGCCAGAACTTTCCGGAAGGGCTGGAATATAAGTTCCCTTTTGATATGACCGAATATATATCACAGTCTATCCATGAAGTTTATAAAACCTTGTTTGAGGCTTTGTTCCTGGTTATACTGGTTGTATTCCTGTCATTACAGAATTGGCGTGCCGCTTTAATCCCGACTATCGCTGTTCCCATATCATTGATCGGGACATTCGGATTTATGCTTATCATGGGATTCTCCCTGAATATGCTGACCTTGCTCGGACTGATCCTGGCGATCGGTATTGTGGTCGACGATGCGATTGTCGTAGTGGAGAATGTGGAACGTATCATGCATGAAGAACGGCTTACAGCCCGCGAAGCCACCCATAAAGCGATGCGTGAATTATCGGGAGCTTTGATTGCAACATCGATGGTATTGGCAGCCGTATTCGTTCCGGTGAGCTTCCTGAGTGGAATTACCGGAGCATTATATCGCCAGTTCTCTATTACGATCGTGGTTTCCGTATTGTTGTCGACTGTCGTTGCTTTGACATTAAGTCCGGCGATGTGTGCTTTGATATTACGTCCGACTGTAGGGAAGAAAAACTTCGTCTTCCGGAAGATCAATATATGGCTGCATAAAGGAAATAATAAGTATATCCATTTGCTGACCCGTGCGATCACTAATCCCAAAAGAATCCTGGCCGGATTCGGTATGGTACTTGTTTTTATCTTTGTGCTGAACCGGATTATTCCTACCAGTTTTATCCCGGAGGAAGACCAGGGATTTTTTACGGTGGAATTAGTTATGCCCGAAGGTGCGACATTGGAGCGTACCCGTAAAGTAACCGACAGGGCGATAGAATTTCTGGAAAAACAACCGGCCGTCGCTTACGTCCAGAACGTGACGGGAAGCAGTACCCGTGTGGGAACTTCGCAAAGCCGCTCCACGCTTACCGTTATTCTGAAACCCTGGGAAGAACGTAAGTCTTCCGGCATGGGTGTTGAAGATGTGATGGCTGTGGCCCGTAAAGAATTTGAATATTATCCGGAGATACTCGCTTATCTGAATCGTCCGCCGGTAATACCCGGTCTGGGAGAAAGCGGAGGTTTGGAAATGCAGTTGGAAGCCCGCGGTGAAGCCAGTTGGGAAAATCTGGTGAGTGCCACCGATACATTTATGCTATATGCGTCGAAAGCTCCCGAACTGACTGGCGTATCTTCCGCCCTGCAACCGGAGATTCCGCAACTATACTTTGACGTAGACCGTGACCGGGCAAAGTTCCTGGGTATCCCTCTGACGGATATCTTCTCGACGATGAAAGCCTATCTGGGCTCCGTCTACGTGAATGACTTCAATATGTTCAACCGTATATATAAGGTATATATCCAGGCAGAAGCCCCTTATCGCGCTACCCGTGATAATATAGGACTGTTCTTTGTCCGTGCACAAAACGGTTCGATGGTTCCGCTAACCGCTTTGGGTACGACGAGCTATACGACCGGACCGGGTACGATCAAGAAGTTCAATATGTTCTCGACAGCTGCCATCAGTGCAGTGGCTGCCCCCGGCTATAGTTCCGGTGAAGCGATGGCTGCCATGCAACGGATTGCCCGCGAACATTTACCCGATAATATAGGTTTGGAATGGAGTGGTCTGTCTTATCAGGAAAAGAAGGCCGGCGGACAGACGGGCATGGTGCTTGCACTCGTATTCCTTTTTGTGTTCTTGTTCCTGGCTGCACAGTATGAAAGCTGGATCGTTCCGATCGCTGTTATCTTATCTTTGCCGGTTGCCGCTTTGGGTGCTTATCTGGGAATTTGGGCTACCGGGTTACATAACGATGTCTATTTCCAGATTGGGCTTGTCACGCTGATCGGGTTGGCGGCGAAGAATGCGATCCTGATCGTCGAATTTGCCAAAGTACAGGTCGATGCCGGAATAGACGTTGTTCAGGCTGCTATCCATGCGGCGCGGATGCGTTTCCGTCCGATCCTGATGACTTCCCTGGCATTCGTATTAGGTATGCTTCCAATGGTGTTGGCTAGCGGACCGGGATCAGCTTCACGCCATAGCATCGGTACAGGGGTGTTCTTTGGTATGTTGGTTGCCATTACGGTAGGTATTGTATTGGTGCCGTTCTTCTTTGTTCTGATTTATAAGATTAAACGAACGCTGCGGATGGATCGTGTTGCGCGGATAATACCTAAAAAGAAGATGCTCTTTTTTATGGTTGCTGCGTCGGCTGTTACCTTCTCTTTTTCTTCCTGTAAGCTAGGAGAGAAATATGCCCGTCCGGAGTTGAACCTTCCGACTGAACTGGAGGCCGGTGCCGACAGTCTTTCCGTGGATAATATTCCCTGGGAAAGCCTGTATGCCGATACCACTTTGCAACGGCTTATTACGACTGCCCTGGAGAATAATAAAGATATGAAGATAGCAGCCGCCAAGATCAAAGAAATGATTGCAGCCAAACGTATCACTTTTGCCGACCAGTTCCCGGAGATCGGTGCACGTATCTACGGTCAGAAAGAACGGCTGAATTATGGTGGTGATAACCCTAAACCTGATCCTGAATACGGTGCTAAACTCACCCTATCGTGGGAGTTGGATTTATGGGGTAATCTTCGTTGGGCAAATGAAGCAGGTATTGCTGCCTATATGCAATCAGTAGAGGCACAGCGTAGTTTACAATTGACACTGGTCGCCGAAGTTGCCGCTGCTTATTACGAACTGTGTGCCCTCGACCGTCGTCTAAATATTGTTCAGCAAACCCTCGATGCCCGTAGGGAAGGTGTTCGCCTGGCCAAACTTCGTTATGACGGCGGTTTGACCTCCGAGACTTCTTATAACCAGGCTCTGGTAGAATTGGCACGTACGGAAACTCTCGTCCCGTCATTGGAACGTCAGATACGGATAAAGGAAAGCGACCTGTCTCTCCTGTTGGGCGAGTATCCGGGATATATCCCCCGTGGCTTGTCTCTTAGTGAACAGCATTTGCCGGACGCCCTACCTGTAGGACTGCCTTCGGCGTTACTTGAACGTCGTCCCGATATGCGCCAGGCGGAGTTGAAGTTACGTGAAGCGAATGCTAAAGTAGGAGTAGCCTATACCGACCTGTTCCCTAAGATCAGTCTAACCGGTAACTTAGGAGCGGAAAGTGAAGAACTGGGCGACCTGCTGAAAAGTCCGGCCTGGTTTCTGGCAGGCGATCTGCTGCAACCACTTTTTGCTATGGGTAAGAACAAAGCAAAACTGAAGGCTGCAAAAGCTCGTTACGAACAGGAAGTGTACAGCTATCAGAAAAGTGTGATCGGCGCTTTCAAAGAAGTGAACGATGCAATCGTAACTATCCATATGGCAAAAGACATCCGTCGCTCGCAGGAAAAACTGGAAGCTGCTTCAAGAAAGTACGTGCAACTGGCAGAACTGCAATATATAAACGGAGTAACCAATTATATTGATGTGTTGGATGCCCAGCGTGGTTATTTGGATGCCCAGATCAGCCTGAATAATGCGGTATTGGATGAACTGCTGTCGGTAGTTTATCTGTATAAAGCGCTGGGAGGAGGTTATCAGGAACAATAGATATCTTAAAATAATTTCGCCCCGCTACCACCTGTAAAGGCGGAGTGGGGCGAAAAGTTAAAAAGCATCCCTTTTACAACCCTAGTCTGCTGTGATATTATCATTTTTAATATCGCCTGTACCCCAGTCGGAAACAGAGACATCACCCAGGATTACTCCTTCACCGTTCAGGCGAAGTTTTAGCGTGGTGTTCTTACCCTGTATCAAATTAATGGCAGTTGCTGGCTTGTAAGTAAATGTAGCATTGCCGACTTCAATAACGATTGTGATTCCATTTACATCCTGAATGGTCTGTACCGGTAGAACAGCACTGAAAACACTTCTGTCTGCCAGCGGTTTGATATTCACTTTATTGGATCCGCTAACAGTTGTTGTAGCCGGAGTTAGATCAGAACCATTGTAAGTAACTGTATAATCAGCTATAGCATCTTTGATTGTCACCGATTTGATAACGGGATTATCTATCGCTGTTGCATTTACTTCGATGGTCAGCTTGGCTAACGCATGCTTTAAGTCGAGAGACAGCGCTGTGTATTTGTCGTCACTTGCGGCTTTAGCTATCGATGTGTAAGCAACCAGCAAGTCCGAGTTTTTATACTTGTCGGCTGTACTTTGATTCGTTTCCACTTTGGCTGTAGTTGGAGCAGCAACAGGGGCTGTTGCATAGAAAGGAATGGAACCGGTAGCAGCAGCATGTATTGTGGCCCACTTCATCTTATCCGCGCCCAAATCCCAGATGGCGCCATCGTAACGGAAATCGGCATACTGGCCGGTAGCTGTATTTCCGGCCGTATTGTAATATAGATACAGTTGGTCGCCTGTCTGCCCATAAGAGCTGCTTGCCTTTGTGATCACTTCACCGGTCACGGTGGGGACAATCGTTACATACTTGCTGCTGATGGCAGGCGTTGGGTCATTCTCGTTATTACATGCGGTGAATAACAATGCGCTTAGCGCTAAAGCGGCTGTACCGCTTACGATTTGTTTTGTTCTCATAATCTTAATATTTAACTAGTGAATAATATGTTATAGTGATCAGGTTTACGGGGTATCGATAGTTATATTGCCGTCTGCCGCGGCCGTTGTCCAGTCGGTTACCTTCACATCATCCAGCTCGACACCTGTACCTTTTACCGTAAGCGTCAGGGTGGTATGTGTCCCATTTGCCAGACTGACAGGAATTACGGGGGCATAGGTATATACATTGGTAGCTGTTCCGGCTGTAATGGTGGTTTTTACTTTTGCACCACTGTTACTGATCTCTTGCGCCGGAAGAATGATGGAATAGACCTTTATCGTTTTTACTCCGTTATCCTCATAGGAGTCGTCAGCTTCGCTATGCGGCGTGAGTTCTGTCGTAGTTGCGTCAGACTTAACTACGACTGTAGCCGGAACAGCGGCGGTAGGTGCCGGAGATGTATAATTAACCGTAAACTCCTTTTTTGCATTTTGAATAGTAACCGTAGAACTCGTAAAGTTGGTTATAGTACCCACTTTCACCTTCACCGTCAGCTTAGCCAGCATGTGTTTGAAGATAAGAGGGACTTTAGCCTTTTTGGCAGCCACTTCAGAGAATGCCATCAGCAGGTCGGAATTGGCGAAGTCGGCGTTGGCACTTTGGTTTTGCACGATAGAGCCAGTCGTTGCCTTGTCCAGGTCTGTAGGCGAAATGGCGAAGAATGGATATTCCCCGTTTACATCTTCGAGATCATCCCAAAAGATGCTGTTTCCTGACAGTTCAGCCGTCCAACTTCCGCTATAGGAATAGACTCCCTTTTCGTGTGCCTTTACATTACTTCCGTCCTTATAATACAGAAAGATTTTCTTGTTTCCTTCTGCCGGTTGGTAATTGTTATCCGCTTTGGTTACCACCTCTCCGCTTATGGAAGCGGAGATAGTTACAGGAGCGTTTCCGATCGGATCAATCTCGGTTTCGGGGCCTGCACAAGCGGTGAATGTTGCCAGGCAACAACTAAAGGCCACGGTTACATGTGTGAATAATGTTGTTTTCATATCATACTGTTATTTAATTGTTTTATACTGCTAGTGTTTCACATCTCTATGGTTCCTGTCCGGTAAAAGGGATACATCGTAAATGATATTTTCCCAATCGCTCAGGGTGACCTGAATACGGAGAATATCCGGGGCGGGCACAGGAACTTCCGGTACCTCTATCTGTATGTCGATGGAAATACCTGCTTCCAGTAGTCCTTCAGGCAGATATTTATTCAAGGGAATTTCCAGTGGATCATGTTCCGGAATTTGTACGGTCAGCGACAGTTCCGGCTTTTGCCCATCCGGCTGTCCGGGCCATCCCGGCAGTGCATACAGGTATCCGCCCGTTCCGTCGGATTGTACGATAAAAGGCTGGGAGACAGGCTCGCCATATTCCACGAATGCCTCGTCGGGCAGGCTCCAGATACCCTGTGCCGGGTTACCATGGAATGTGATGGTCGTTTCGTCTGCTTTCGTAGCGGAGACACTGCTTCTTTGGAGATTAGCTTTGCTCGCTTTATTCAGACTTACATACAACCGTGTGAGCCGGTGTACCAGCATAATGCTTGCTTCAGGCTGTCCGGCATGGATTCCAGCGGTACGTGCCGCCGTCATCAGGGGGCGCCCCAGGGCTGTCAGTTCGCGGCTGTCTACCGGTAGCCGGAGCCTGTCGGATTGCAGGGCGGCCGAAGCCGGACGGTAGGCCATCAGGTCTACCTCACTGCTATCGGACGGCAGGAATGCACTGTCGACTACGGATACGGGTAGGAAGCGTCCCGGATGATCCGCACCCTCCCCGAAAGCATAACGATATAAAGCGGTATCGCCCAAAGCCGTGCGGCCATTGGGCTCCGCCAGCACCAGATGCAGTGTATCGGCTACCGACCACGGTTCGGGATTATCTCCGGCTGGAAGGGCCAGCAGGCGGAGAGCCACCGCACGCGGAGCATCCGGCACAACGGGTGTTGGCGGTGTGGGAGGTACAGGGTCCGGTGGCACAGGTCCCGGTTCCGGATCATCTTTGCCGCAAGCGACAAACAACAACCCAATTCCTGACAGTGCGAATACTGTCAGGAGTTTTCTCCAGTTTGTAAATAGGGGATATTTCAATGTATGCATGTTCTCTTTCAATATTATGTTACATCAATCGTTTGCAAATCGGCTTTAATATGATCAGGACCTACTCATAATAATATTTCATGTGTATAGTCGGACCTGTTTCAGACGGGGTGGGTGAGGCTTTGTAGTGACAGGCAAAAAGACCTAGACTATTTATATAGTAATTTAGGTCATTAATAAATGATTCCTCGCTGAGTTCTTCGAGCGATGATTTCATATACTGGTCACTACTTATCCCAAAGACATTATAGTAATAGCACTCTTTCATTCCGTAGAAAACTGCTCCGGCATAATCAGGTTTATCGACCTGGCAATTGTACATCAGGCAACAAAAAACCTTCTCGCCTTGAATCATCCCAGCAATCGCTCCCAGCGAGGCATTCTGCTGTATGGATAAAGTGATATCATGCGCAATACAACCTATAACATATGAGTTTTCTGATACTATACCGACTATACAACCGGCACCCCGACTATCTTTTCCTGTTATGCTCCCTCCTTCCGCTTGTACTGTACATGCAGCAAGAATTTTCCCGTTCGTATAATAACCTTCATATATTCCCACTATTCCTCCGGCATACTGACCGGCGATAAGTTGAATACGACCTTTTACATGACAATCGGTAATGGATCCATATGATTGTCCGGCAATAGCTCCAATAGCTCCCACTGGACGATTGTCACCAGTCATAGTAACTCCGTCTATCGTAAGTCCTTTTATTTCACTGTTTGAATTAGCTGCGCTGAAGAATCCTAAGTACCCACTAGGTTTCGTCGCCGATAAATTCAGATTAGATATCGTATGCCCATTGCCATTGAAAGTGCCATCAAAGCTTTCGATCGGTATCCATTCTTCATTCTTCAGATCGATATCCATATATAAGTTGATAACATCTTCACCAGCCTCTCTACTAGTCCATCTGGCGAGATCACCACGATTATTCACCGCATCCCTGAATGCTTTCAAATCTTCCAACGTATAAATACCCAACCTGGCTTTTTGGACATCAATAGCCGCTACATCTACCCTGCTATTCATGGTTATTGTTTCGATCCCTTCGATCTGTAATTCGGCATCACGGCTAATGTTCACGTCGAACAGATAGCAGTTGCCCGGCTCGAAGGGGACTGGAAAGCCTCTGCTACCGGAAGGAATGCTCAGTGTTGTTCCGTCCGGAAGGGTAACGGTAAACAGGTTTTGGAAATTCGCCGACACTTGCTGTGGAACTATCCGCATAAAATATTCGGAGGGGAGATCGGTTGCCAAGTCACCCCTGGAGGGTGATATATCGGTGTTTAGGATCGTTGACGATCCCGAAACACCGATTAACTGCGGTTTCGCTTGTTCTGTATTCCAGTTGTTGTTTGTCGAGTATGTTCCTATCCTCTGCAAAGCGCTCCCGATCGTATATTTTCCGGCTGCTTCTCTCTGATCGTCTTTCTTTATGCGTACGCCGATGCAGGCATAGGCGGGTGAGAGCTGGACGTTTGTTATGTTTCCGTTGCTGACGGATATGTTGTCGTTGGTGTAGCAGACCGGTGTGTTTTCGTCCAGCCATCCGTATATGGTAAGCGGTGTGGAGGCGGCGCTGCCTGCTATCGTCAAGGCTTCTCCCTGAGTCTCTGGTGTGAAGGTGATAGGGGAGGTGGAGGTTACCTGATACGTTTTACCGTAGGTGCTATATTCCTCCGGAGTGGTATTCAACGCTATCGTGACCGTCGGATTACCTGCACCACGGGAACTGACCTCGCCGGTATAGGCCTGAAAGGATGCGGAGATACTGAGGGGTACTTTGGATCCGTCCTCTGTTTCTTCGTGTGTGCAACCGGACAAGGCACCTGTCAGTGCCAATATCCCTGCTATGTATTTACTGAGTATGCGATATGATTTCATTGCTGATCTGTATTATTGTATGGATATTAATCGGGGGTGAAAGTTGAACCGACAGGCTGATAGTAAAAGTCTGCGATTGTGATACCGATCACGGTTATCGTAACATCGAGTGAGATATCCAGTGAGGCGGTGAGCGTAAGGCGTTTGCCTTCCAGGTCTGCTTCGTTGTTTGTATTGTTGTAAGTAATGGTAGCCGTTTGCCCTTTCAGGGAGGCAGGCGTTCCGCTGCCTGAGCCCAGGGTGAGGGTTGCCAGTGACACGCCCGTGCCTTTCGGCAGATTGGCGGGGGGAATGATGGCACGGAAAGTAGCCGCATTATGACAGGCGGATACCCGGCCGGCCGGGTTCGACACGTTTACCGTTAACTCGGAAGCGTCTGCCATTGTCGATGCAAACTGTCCTTCGGTCCAGCCGTTGCCTTCGGTTATTTCGATCACCAGGTCGGTGTATCGATGGGAGAGGGTACCGTCGATCGTCAGGAAATCGAGTGATCCGTTACCTGTCATATAGTCGGCCAGACGGTAGCTCTCCGGGGATGTCTGGTCGGTGATGAGCGCCTGTGTGCCGAACGTGAGAGCGATGTCGTTGGCGGCCACTGTGCCGAGCGCTTCCTTGGTGAAACCTGTATTGCCGCATGTCCATCCTCCGGAGCCAGTACGGGTGTAGACAGCTGTCAGGCCGTTGACGGTTGCGGTCAACTGATCGTTTTGCAGCCACACCCACGTGGGCGTTCCGTCGGCGCGTGTGCTGATCTCTCCGATACCGATGGGAGTTCCTCCGGCATGCGGTTTCTCTGCCAGTTCGTTCGAACAACTTACTGTCAGCAGGATGATGATAGACAGGTAGTAAAACTTCATGATTCAGGCGTGAATGGAATTATTAATTGAACCGGGGTGATGATACCGGAATTGAATTCTATATAAGTACTCTCGTCATATGCGTTGAACAACGGGATATCTATATCGTCGTGTGTACCTGACTCCATCGGGGTCAGATAGACACCGTAGGCTGTAAAGGAACCTTTGTAAAATACATTGATGGTTTCATCGGTAATCGGAAACACGGGTGTCGTTTCTCCTCCTCCCGTCCAGTCTGGGGTAGTGTAGAATTTAGCATTTGTGAAATATAAAGTTCTGTCGCCCGCCTGAATGGGAGGATTAAGGATCAGGATCTTTATATATAAACAGGTATAATCTGCCGGACGTTTGAACTGGCCGAAATTGCAATTATAATAGTGTGAATCGTAAGTCGTAACTGCATCGGCAATCAGGTATTCCTCAGTGCTATAACCGGGATTGTCCGGTATCGGGGTACCGTATTCCGCTTTTATCTCCACCGGGGCGCTGTTGTCTGCGGTTGCAGGGAGAAAGAATGTAGTGCCGTCTTTTTTTTCCCACTTTCCCTCGGCGTTTAATACAAAGGGTTCGGTTACAGAGGTGCCGTCCAATGTATAAGTCAGCTTGATCTCATCGCCTGTATTAAACTTTGTTTTAACGATAGGAGGTAGCTCGGTATCCCAGGCTTTCGTCCCCATCGGGCTGACCTCTATCTGCTCGATGCCGCCTATGTTGACCTCTACCGGAATCCATTCTCCGGTTGCCGGTTGCTCTTCGACGGAACATCCCGCCATGACCGACAGGTATAGCAGGCAGATGATGGCACGGAGGGTCGGGTTCAGCTTTTCAAGCATTCTTTTTCCGGGTTTGAATTTCACGCTGGTACGTGCCGGTATCGCATGGTTCGTTCCGTTTTTCGGGTTCCGGCCCGGACGTGCCGCCTGGTGCCAGGGTGAAAATGTTCCGAAATTCTGTATCGTGAGATATTCGTTCCCAGCCAGAATCGCTTCCACTTCTTCTATCAGTGTGTTTAGATAGCGTAGACTATCGCTATGGCTGATGTGCAGGCGTTTCGCCACATGGTTGGCTAAGTCTGATTTATTCATATTTATAGGATGAGAAAATTGTTTGCTTTTTGCGGTGTATTCGGATGTTTTTTTGACGGATGGCGTCAACCCGTGTTGACGGTTCTCGTCGGTTCTCTTTGACGGTCGCCGTCAACGATCGTTGACGATGACCATCAAAGAGGGTAGAGCGTATTATTCTATTTCGGGGCGATCGCTTCCGCCGTTGCCGACAGTGAGGACATAGAGAAAACGGTTGCGCCGCACTTCTTTTACCAGTGTCTTGCTGTTGGTTCCCGCCTGGGTAGCTACTTCCAGATAATAGGTCCCATCGGCTAGTTGGGGAATGATAAAAGAGAAGTAGGAAGGATCGTTGCGCGAAAGGGCTGTCATAGGAACGGCCGTTTCGGTCTCGTCGCTTGTCTTGATAAAGAAGAAACCGATGGGTTTGCCTTCTTCACCGACAATACGTACGCGCTTTCCTTCGCCATTGAGACTGCCGCCCGGGGTGATCCGGCCATTTACTTCGCCTGTGACTACATCGGTTACTTTGGTAATGGTTGGCAATCCTTCCGATACCTGACCGACTATGACACTGATACTTTCCAGCTCTTCTTTTAATATGGCACGTGGGGAACAGCGCAGTGTGACGCTGTTGCGGTTAGGATCGAACTTAGCTCCCGGTCCGATAAATGAACCGTCAACGCCTAATGAATTGTTGGCAAGACCAAACTCGACAGTAGCGGCATTGAATAATTCTATCTTTGCCTGTTCCTCAAGATCGTTGTAGGCATTTTCTAGTTCGGAGGCTGTGAATTTACTTTTACCTTTGGCGGCCAATTTGCAAAGGTCTTTGATTGTTCGATTGGCTGTGTAGGTGACATTGAAAGTATAATCATCTTCACGCTCTGTCAGCATATTTGCTACTAGATTGCCGGTAATGCTGTGTTTTTTAGGATCGTTTGTTGCCATAATGAATGTATTTTATCATAGTTCTTAATGAACTATGGTAAGTTATGAATATCCAAAGTCTTATAAATCAATACTTAGAATCTGAAAAATAGTTA
>ENA-UOJT01001674-UOJT01001674.1-human-gut-metagenome-genome-assembly--contig:-C15-NODE-1674-length-14012-cov-7.467221_pt1 | contig 14012 bp, 9 predicted proteins | sample MGYA00242357_ERZ723904 | MGnify/ENA metagenome assembly ERZ723904 | reverse complement strand
CAGATATACCTTATATCGATGGTAATGGATTTTATATGGATTATATGGATTCTCAGTCCGGCGTACAACAAGTATTCTTTCAGCAACCATGCGAAGTTGCTTCTGAAAATACAAATGCATTGGGGGGAGTGATGTGTGTATGGACAGACGGTGGACTTGGGGAATATCCCGAAAAGCAAATTTTAACTCAATATCCATTTTATCCTACTCTATTAACATATGCCGAAAGAATATGGAGAGGTGCTAAAGAATCAGCCAATCAGTTTGTTGCTAACATGCCTAAAAAAGGGAGTAGTGCATGGATCGCATTTGATGAGTTTGAAAATCGTTTAGTAGCTCACAGGGATAAATATTTTCAAGGAATTCCTTTTGCTTATGTCAAGCAATCTGAGCTTAAGTGGAGAATCATAGGTCCCTTTGATCATAAGGGAATCAATGATACCTCTTTTGAGCCTGAACGGATTATAAAAAGTGAATATATCGATAATAATAAGATTTTAAAATGGAAAGATGAGGCAGCTTACGGAGGAGTAGTACAAATTCGTTCTTTGTACGCAATGTTTAATATGCATAACAATAGATATCAGCCTAACTTATGGCCTACATTAATGTCTGATGATGTGGGAATTGGCAATGGGACATGTTATGCATTGACATATATTAAAAGCCTCAGGGAGCAAGACGTTTTTTTAATGTGCGGATTTAATGGTATGTGGGGACATTCGGGCGGGTATCGTTCCGAAAGAGCACCGCAACAAGGCAGTTGGGATTGGAGTGGAGGAGATATATGGCTCAATGAAAATAGGATTGAGCCTCCTGTTTGGGATTTTGAAAGTTTACCGTGGTCAGGATGGGGACAGGGGAGAATTGAAATACCGCTTACAGGGCAAGGATATTTTTATCGGGCACCAATTAAGATTAGTCTCAAGAAGGGGCTAAATAAGGTTTTAGTTCGTGTACCTTTCGGCCACTGGAATGGGGATGAAGGACAACGCAGGTGGCAATTTTGCTTTATGCCTGTAAAGTGGGATGGCATTCATTATTCAGAGGTGGAAGGATTGGAATACGAAACTGATATTAAATAATATTGTAATACTGTGTACTCCATTAGAATTCAATGTTTTGTGACCTTTGATGTTTTTCTATTTAAATCTAAAATATGCTATCAAAGTGAATTTATCTTTTTTGATACTCCTGTGGTGTCATGCCCGTCATTCGTTTAAAGAACTTGCAGAAGAAGGAGGGATTCGGAAAATGCAGTTCATCTGAAATCTGGTATACAAGCAGGTCACTGTGTTTCAGTAATACTTTTGCTTCGAGAATAACAGACTGATTGATCCACTCCATCACTGTCTGGTGACTGACCTGCCGGATCAGCGTGTTCAGGTAACGGGGAGTCAGGCATAGCTTGTCGGCATAGAATCCTACGGTACGTTCGTTTTTGCTGGATTCGTTCACCAGTGTGATGAATCGCCAGAATATCTCTTCCTGATGTGAAAACCTGTGAGAAGCGTCATTGGCTTCTTCCGTCCGTATATACTTTATATTATGCAGTAGAGCTGCAAGCAGATGTTGTACCACCTCCCGGCGGAAGGGCTTTTCCTGAACAGTTTCCCAAATCAGCGTGAAATAAGCATCCGACAGCTTCCATTCGGTATCTGTCACCCGGGTGACGAGGTTCTGCCGTACGTGTGATTCAAAGAGCTGGTCACGTCGTAGGAGCGGCAGGAAGTCTTTGTCCACTGCGATCATCTGAAAATCGTAATCAGGTGTGAATTCTAAAAGTTCGACAATGGAGCCGGGGATGAAAGTGACAATGGTTTGTGGATAGACGGTATATTCAATCAGGTTGATAATGATCCGTGCCTTTCCGCGTAGTCCGCGGATGATTCTTCCTTCCTTCAGCCGGTAGGGTTGTCCCAAACGGAACAGGTGGCTTTCCATATTGGCGAAGCTGATGACAATGCCAAAATCCGGGGTGACGAAGCGATATTCGTTGTTGCATACCACGTTGTTGTGCTTCAGCAGGTCGAGTGCCAGTTCCAGAGGTTTGTTCTTTTCCATAAATCAGTTGTTATCACACGGCAAACTTAGATAAAATATGCGATTTATAAGCGAGCCAAGTAAAAGAATAGCATATTTTATCCAAAACACAATGAGATAGTGTGCGTGTATCCCGGTCCGGACCTTAACATACATGAGGCTGATGGGCATGGAGGATAATATAATAGGGGTATGGGCAGTAGGGTGAAGCTTGTCCTGAAAAAGTTAATATAGTTTAATCCGGAGCAAATATGTTTATACGGACAGTCTGTAATTACGAACTATTCGTATATTTGTTGATGACGAATAACTTAAATACAATTCTGCATGAAAACCACTTATTTACTTTTATCCTCCGCTTTGTTGCTGGGATGTGTATCCGCTTGCAACACCTCCGGCCAAAAATCCAAAGAAATGAAAACAGACGATGGGAGCATCACTACTGTCGAAACTGCCGGAAGCAAACTGACTATATGTGACTTATCACTCGTAAAAGACACCATAGAAGTGCCACTCAGCGAGTTTGTCGAAGATTGTCGCATTGTTCGTTTTGAGACCTCCGAAGAGGCATACTTCAAAGCCTGGTTTATTAATGCTACCGACAATTACATCGGTATCCGCCAAGGGGATCGGGGTGTGTTTAAGCTGTTTGACAGGAATGGTAAATTCCTATATAATGTCGGTTCCGTAGGAAGCGGTCCCGGTGAATATGACACCACCCTTTACGATGAATGCATTGATGAAAAGAATGGTCATATATTCTTCACGCCTTTTGTGGGGAAAAGAATCATGATGTATGATATAAACGGGCAATGGATTAAGGATATCCACCTTCCCATACAAGTCAATAAACCGAAAATATGGGTGAATGAAGATGGAAGCTTATCTATTATACACATGCCTTTCAATGAGGGAGAGCCTCTTGCTTTCCAAATGGATACGGACGGAAATATACTGAAGCAAATCCCTGCGACAGCCGCAACGAAGGTGATGAATTTCGACGGAGAAATTTTCTCATACAGAAATTGCAACGATTTCGATTTCTTCCATACCAGTATAGATACTCTTTTTACTTATGATTCCACTAACAATAAGTTGTTACCAAAATTCACCATGACCTTCCCGAATATGAATGAGAAACCTATACATTTATATTACAGACTACCTCATCATTTCATGGTCACCTATTGGGGGAAAAAGGGAACAGGAGGTGGAGATGTCTTGGTAGACACTAAGAAGAATGCTTCTTCTTATTTCCGCCTTGTTAATGACTTTTACGGTAATCTTCCTATTTCGGCTCCGGGTCACAGTTTTTATCGCGGGTACTTTATCCAGAGTATGGAACCGGGCCAGTTGATTGAAAAGATAGAAAAACATCTTGCTTCCGGCAAATGCTCCGGTCCGGATGAAAAGAAACTTAAGGAACTGGCAGCTACTTTGAATGAGAATGATAATAATGTTCTGTTTATCGGAAAGGTAAAAGAATGAAGAATCCATATGGAGATATGGCAATGTTGATTTAGAAAGAAGTTTTTCTAAATATGGAACCCCGGGAGAGTCATCTTCCGGGGTTTGTTTTTTCGGTCATCGATTTTCGCGGACTTTAATACGGTATGGATTTATAAATGGCTTCAATAAAAGGATAGCGTATCTTAAATCCTGAATAAATCCACAGTTGGCATTTGATTCATATGATTTATTCTAAAGAATCGAACTAATAGAACATTATTGCAAACAATTGGAACCTGGTTGCGTGTTCTTATTCTCTATCTTTGCAGGAAAGAAGAATTAATTAGGAATAGAATATGAAACGATTTATTTTTTCTTTGTCTTTTTCTCTGTTTGCCCTGCTGATATATGGGCAGATCACCCTTGAAGAGTGCCAACGGAAAACCCGGGAAAACTATCCGTTGGTGAGGCAGTATGGGTTGATAGAGAAGACTAAAGAATATAATCTGGCAAATGCGTCGAAAGCTAATCTGCCTCAGTTCACCCTTTCGGGCAAAGCTACCTGGCAGAGTGAGGTAACAGAGCTGCCCGTGCAGATTCCCGGGGTAGATATCAAGGGCTTGTCCAAGGATCAATATCAGGTGATGCTGGAACTGAAACAGAACATTTGGGACGGTGGTGAAATCCGTTCAAGGAAAGAGCAGGTAAAGGCGATGTCGGACGTAGACCGGGAAAAGCTGAATGTGGATATGTATGCACTTACCGAGCGGGTGAATCAGGTATATTTCGGGATTCTGTTACTGGACGAACAATTGAGCCAGAATCAGCTCTTCCTGGAAGAACTGGAACGTACCCACAGGCAGATTTCTTCGTACATTGAAAATGGCATTGCCAGTCAGGCCGATCTCGATGCCGTCAGTGTGGAGCAATTGAACACCCGGCAAAAGCGGATAGAGTTAACGACTTCACGCCAGGCCTATCTGTCAATGCTTTCGCTGCTGACAGGCGAAGAAGTACCTGCCAGTGCGTCTTTACAGAAGCCGGTCGCCGAGTCGGACATACAGGTGATGGCGAATAATCGTCCGGAATTGCTATGGTTCGATGCACAGAACGGACGCTTACAAGTACAGGAAGAAGCTTTGAAAACCGGACTGATGCCTCGTCTCGGGCTCTTCGTACAGGGGGCGTATGGCAATCCGGGACTGAATATGCTGAAAAATGAGTTCACCCCTTATTATGTGGCAGGAGTCCGTTTGTCGTGGAACTTCGGCAGCCTGTATACGTTGCGTAACGATAGGCGGGTGATAGATACCAGTCGCCGACAGTTGGACAGTAACCGGGATGTGTTTCTGTTTAACACTCGCATTCAGGCTACTCAGCAGGAGAGTGCCGTGGAGAGCGTGCGCCGTCAGATGGTGGATGATGATGAAATTATCCGTTTGCGGACTAATATCCGTAAAGCTTCGGAGGCGAAGGTGGCTAATGGCACCATGACCGTTACCGATATGCTCCGGGATATGACTTCCGAGAATCTGGCTCGACAGACCAAGGCTTTGCATGAAGTCCAGCTCTTGATGAATATTTATCAATTGAAATATACTACGAATAACTAATATAATAGCAGTTATGAAATCAAATAAACTTATAGGATGTCTATTCTTACTGTCTTTACTTTCCGCTTGCGGAGGCAGAACTACCGACTATGATGCTACGGGAACTTTCGAAGCGACTGAAGTTCTGGTTTCGGCCGAGGCTTCGGGAAGGCTTCTGTGCTTTGATGTTGAAGAAGGTACGCGGTTGGCATCCGGTGAAGAAGTGGGATTGATCGATACCGTGCAACTTTACCTGAAGAAACTGCAATTGCAAGCCAGTATGAAGTCGGTTGAAAGCCAACGTCCGGATATCAACAAGCAGATTGCCGCTACCCGCCAGCAAATCGCTACCGCCCAACGGGAGAAGAAACGTGTAGAAAACCTTTTGAAAGCCGGAGCCGCTAATCAGAAGCAACTAGATGATTGGGATGCGCAGGTCGCTTTGCTCGAGCGTCAGCTTGCGGCACAGATGTCGTCTTTACAAAACAGTACGAACAGTCTTACGGAACAAGGTTCGTCAGTAGCCATTCAGGTGGCACAGGTGGAAGACCAGTTGGCAAAGTGCCATATTGTTTCGCCTATCAGCGGTACTGTATTGGCAAAATATGCCGAAGCAGGAGAACTGGCTGCCGTGGGCAAGCCACTCTTCAAGGTGGCAGATGTCGATCATATGTATCTTCGCGCTTATATCACATCCGAACAGCTCTCGCAGGTTAAAATCGGTAACCGGGTGACAGTTTTCTCCGACTATGGAGGAAACGAACGTAAAGAGTATCCGGGAGTCGTAAGCTGGATTTCAGATCGTTCTGAATTTACTCCTAAAACGATTCTGACGAAAGAAGAGCGTGCCAACCTGGTGTATGCCGTCAAGATAACCGTGGAGAACGACGGACTGCTCAAAATAGGTATGTATGGTGGAGTGAAGTTTTAAATGATGCCTGATGATGAAACCAGCTGTATCTGTCAGTGACGTGACTAAATGCTACGGTGAAGTAGAAGCCTTGAAGAAGGTTTCCTTTTCCGTGAATCCCGGTGAGTTGTTCGGCATCATCGGACCGGATGGAGCCGGTAAGAGTACGCTCTTCCGCATCCTGACCACACTGTTGCTTGCCGACAGTGGGGCGGCTACGGTGAACGGGCTCGATGTTGTGAAGGATTACAAACAAATCCGGCAACAGGTGGGATACATGCCCGGACGTTTTTCGCTTTATCAGGACCTGACGGTGGAAGAGAACCTCGACTTTTTTGCTACTGTATTTCATACGACTATCCGCGAAAACTATGATTTGGTGAAAGATATCTATCAGCAGATAGAACCTTTTCGTAAACGCAGAGCGGGGGCTTTGTCGGGAGGTATGAAACAAAAGCTGGCCTTAAGTTGTGCGTTGATTCACAAACCCGGCATTCTGTTCCTGGACGAGCCGACTACCGGTGTGGATCCGGTTTCACGCAAGGAGTTCTGGGAAATGTTGAGGCATCTCAAGGAGCAGGGAATCACCATTCTCGTTTCTACTCCGATTATGGATGAAGCCCGGCAATGCGACCGTATCGCTTTTATCAACGAAGGAGAGATACAGGGGATCGATGTGCCGGAACGCATCCTGAAACAGTTCAGTCACATTCTTTGTCCACCTGGTCTGGAACGTGCGGAAGTACATGCCGAAAATGATTTTGCCATTGAGGTAGACCGGCTTACCAAATGTTTTGGGCATTTCACGGCTGTCGACCATATCTCCTTTCAGGTGAACCGGGGAGAGATCTTCGGATTTCTCGGGGCGAACGGTGCGGGAAAAACCACTGCCATGCGTATGCTTTGCGGATTGAGCAAACCTACCTCCGGCATAGCACGGGTAGCCGGCTTTGATGTTGCCGTCCACCCTGAAGAAGTGAAGAAGAATATTGGATACATGAGCCAGAAGTTCTCTCTATACGAAGATCTTAAAGTATGGGAAAACATTCGTCTTTTTGCCGGCATTTATGGAATGCAGGACCGCGAGATAGCCGAAAAGACAGATGCTCTTCTCGATCGTCTGGGATTCAGCGACGAGCGTGACACACTTGTGAAGAGCCTTCCTTTAGGCTGGAAACAAAAGTTGGCCTTTTCAGTTTCGATTTTCCATGATCCGCGGATTGTGTTTCTTGACGAACCTACGGGAGGAGTCGATCCTGCTACCCGCCGACAATTCTGGGAATTGATTTATCAAGCGGCAGATCGGGGGATAACGGTCTTTGTAACCACCCATTACATGGACGAGGCCGAGTATTGTAACCGTGTGTCTATCATGGTAGACGGACGTATCGAGGCACTTGACACCCCTCGCGGACTAAAGACACGTTTTCATGCCGATACCATGGACGATGTATTCCAGCAACTGGCCCGTAAGGCAGTGCGTAAAGCCGATTAACATATGAAACAGTTTATAGCATTTGTAAAAAAGGAGTTCTTCCACATTTTCCGCGACCGACGGACTATGTTGATTCTGTTAGGGATGCCTGTTGTTCAGATCATTCTCTTTGGTTTTGCCATTACTACCGAAGTGAAAAATGTACGTGTGGGTGTACTCGACCCTTCGAATGACATGGTTACCCGCAAGATCATCGACCGTTTGGATGCCAGCGAATACTTTTCCGTGAAGTGCCTGTTGCATTCTCCACAGGAGATGGAAAGGGCGTTTCAGGAAAATGAAATCGACATGGCACTTGTATTCAGCGAACAATTTGCCAATCATCTGTATACAGGCGATGCCCGTGTGCAACTGGTTTCCGATGCAACCGATCCGAATATGGCTACCACACAAGCCGGTTACGCCACTAATGTCATAGCTTCCGTCCGACAGGAAATGCTTCCTCCCGGGATGTCCGCATCTTCTGTTGTGCCCGATGTGAAACTGCTCTATAATCCACAGATGAAGAGTGCCTACAATTTTGTGCCCGGTGTGATGGGACTTATCCTGATGCTGATCTGTGCCATGATGACTTCCATATCCATTGTCCGCGAGAAGGAGACAGGTACGATGGAGATATTGCTGGTTTCTCCGGTGAAACCTTTGTTCGTTATTCTGGCTAAGGCCGTTCCTTATTTTGTGCTGTCGTTTGTCAATCTTACGACGATTCTGCTGCTTTCAGTTTATGTACTTGATGTACCCGTGGCAGGCAGCCTGTTCTGGTTGATAATGGTATCACTGCTTTTTATCTTTGTGTCGTTGGCGTTGGGATTGCTTATTTCCACGGTGACACGGACGCAAGTGGCTGCCATGCTCGCTTCGGGGTTGATCTTGATGATGCCTACAATGTTGCTTTCCGGCATGATATTTCCGATAGAGAGCATGCCTCTGGTATTGCAATTGATTTCCGATATTCTGCCCGCCCGCTGGTATATTCAGGCCGTACGTAAATTGATGATTGAGGGAGTAGATATTTCTTTTGTGCTGTCTGAGGTCAGTATTCTGGCTCTTATGGCAGTCGTGTTGATAACAATTAGCTTCAAGAAATTCAAAAACAGGTTATGATTAAATATCTTATAGAGAAAGAATTCAAGCAGTTGCTCCGCAACTCTTTCCTGCCGAGGTTGATTTTTATCTTCCCTTGCATGATTATGCTTCTTATGCCCTGGGCTGCTAATCTTGAAATAAAAAATATCCGGATGAATATTATAGATAATGATCATTCGGCTCTTTCACGCAGGCTGGTCAATAAGATAACGGCTTCAACTTACTTCCGGACCACTGCTTTACCGGACTCCTATAAAGAAGGGTTGGAAGCGATTGAAGCGGGGACAGCCGATGTGCTGCTTCAAATTCCGGGAGATTTCGAGAAGGACTGGGTGAATGGCGAGGCTGCCCACGTACTTGTGGCCGCCAATGCCGTAAATGGGACCAAGGGTGGTTTGGGCAGTTCATATCTGTCTGCCATCATCAACGATTATGGTACGGAATTGCAGGCGGAGAGTGGAAACATTCCGGCTGCTGCCAACGGGAATCTGCCCCGGATTGATATTCTTACTCAGAATCTTTTCAACCCTAATCTGGATTATAAACTGTTTATGATTCCGGCCCTGATGGTGATGCTGCTTACCATGCTTTGCGGCTTCTTGCCTGCGTTGAATATAGTAGGGGAGAAGGAGGCCGGTACGATTGAGCAGATCAATGTGACTCCTGTCGGAAAGTTCACTTTTATCCTTGCCAAACTGATTCCTTATTGGTTGATAGGCTTTGTGGTTCTGACACTTTGTTTTATTCTGGCATGGGCACTTTACGGAATTTTTCCTGCAGGCCATTTTCTGGTGATCTATTTCTTTGCCATCATCTTTGTTTTGGCTGTATCCGGTCTTGGATTGGTCATTTCCAATCATTCGGCTACCATGCAACAAGCCATGTTTGTCATGTGGTTCTGTATGCTGATTCTAATCTTAATGAGCGGATTGTTTACTCCTGTCCGCAGTATGCCCGAGTGGGCACAATGGATCACTATGCTCAATCCACTGAAATATTTTATGCAGGTGATGCGTATGGTATATCTCAAGGGGAGCGGGTTTATCGATTTATTGCCGCAACTGGGAGCTTTGCTGGCCTTTGCGCTGTTTTTCAATATTTGGGCGGTGAAGAGCTATCGGAAGAGTGGCTAATTAGGCAGTGGAGAGCTTCAAAAAGCATTCGAAAAGTGGTTAACAGACTGGAAAATTTAGGGTAAACCTGTGTTTGCTTGCAACTTATGTGTATTTTTGTAGAAAGAAAACAGATATACTAAGATATTACGTAATGAGCAAACAAACATCAAGCCCTTCTCAAACCCATAGACTTCAGCAAACTATATATGAAAATCTTCCCGTAGGGATGGAATTGTATGATTGTGAAGGCCGCCTGATAGAGATAAACAGTGTAGGACTGAAAATGATGGGGGTGAAGGATAAACAAGATATGTTGGGTATCAACATTTTTGAAAACCCGAATGTTCCCGATGAAATGAAGAGCCGCTTGCGTGCGGGAGAGAATATTCGTTTTACAGTCAAGTATGATTTTGAATTAGCCAAATTTTATTATCCGACAACTTTATCAGGGATACGTTATTTTGAAATTACGGTATCGGTAGTCCGGGATGATGAGAATAAGGAGATCGATAAGTTCCTTTTTATAGCACAGGATGTGACCGAAACGGTACGTACCGAAGAGATATTACGTCAAAGCAAGCAAAAAACCGCATTGGCCATGCAGGCCGCCGATGTGGTTTTATGGGAATTTGATGTTCGCACCCATTTGTTCTATGCGGAGAATGAACCACTTAATAACTGCGATTCTACCCAGCCCCTCACTATTGAAGATTATAAAAAACATATTCATCCGGAGGATTGGAAAGAAGCGGAACCCATTTTGCTTGATATGCTTAATGGCTGTGATTGTCTGTATGAAATGGATAGCCGGATTAGACTGTCCGATACATCAGAGTGGCAATATTGTAAATTGAATTGTTCTCCGTATGAGAGGGGAGTCGATGGAAAAGTTGTCAAGTACGTAGGGTTTCGCAAAAACAACACAGAGTTACAAAGACGGAAGTTATTGCAAGAGAACATTTTGAATAGCATACCGTTGCCTATACACATAAAAGATGTGGAAGATGATTTTCGTTATGTTTTCTGTAATGAAGAAAGTATGCGGATGTTTGGCACCTATGAAGGTGAAACAGTAAGTGACATTCTGGATCGTGAACAGGCGGAGCGCATGCAAAAAACAGATTTGGAAGTTTTTACTACCGGCAAGCCTTATTTTGGGGTAGAAAGAATTATTTTGAAGGATGGTCGCAGCTATGATACCATTGTACGCAAGAATATCATTTATGATGGTAGCAAGCGTCTGTTGCTCAATATTCGTTGGGATCAGAAATTGCAGAATGACCTTGAACGCCGTGCCAAGGTTCTTTCCATATCCATGGAGGTGATGAATGCTTATACTTGGTTTTACGAGCCGTCGAAGCAAAGAGTCAGTTTTGGTGAGGGATTTGATAAGATAGGGCGGAATGCTTTGGACATCAATACTTTTGAAAAGTTTGCAGAATGTGTGCATCCTGACGACCGGAGGCAGTTCATCGGTACGATGGATGCAGTGCTGAAGCAGGATAGTGGTGAATGGGACATAGAATATCGTGCGGACTTGCGGGGAAACGGGAATTACGAATGGTGGCAAACCCGTGGAGTGCTTGAGACCTCTATTCTTAATGATACTCCTTATCAGTATGTCTCCGGCATGACGATCAGCATTGAATCTTATAAACAGACAGAATTGACTTTGCTGAAGAATAAGGAGAAACTGAAGAGGCTGATCCGACAGAATGAATTGGTACTGAATAATACTAATTCCGGATTGGCTTATATCACTAAAGATTATGTTGTGCAATGGGAAAATGTATCGGTCTGTTCGTCCAGCCTTTCCTTTGAGGCATATAAGCGGGGAGAGTGCTGTTATAAGAGTGCCCATAACCGGACTTCTCCCTGTGAAAATTGTGTGTTAGGCAAAGTATTGGCATCAAGGCAGATGGAAAAGATAAAGTTTCATTCGGAAAACAACCGGATTGTAGAGGTATTGGCTACTCCCGTATTTGGTGAAGGTGAAGAGATAGATGGCATCGTGATTCGTGTGGATGATATTACTGATAGAGAGAGAATGATCGAAGAACTGAGGCAGGCGAAGCTGCTGGCCGAACAATCGGATAAACTTAAGTCAGCTTTTCTTGCCAATATGAGTCATGAAATCCGTACACCGCTAAATGCGATTGTCGGCTTCTCTGATTTACTGATGAACTCGGAAGAGCAGGCTGATAGAGAAGAGTATATGCAGATTATCAATACCAATAACGAACTGTTGCTGAAACTTATTAATGATATCCTGGACCTGTCGAAATTGGAGTCTGGTTCGGTGGAACTAAAATATGAAGATTTTGATCTGGCCGAATATTTTAATGGCATGGCATCTTCTATGAAGCAACGGATGGTTAATCCGGAAGTCCGGTTGGTGACGATTAATCCTTATGATGTGTGTCTGGTGAAACTTGACAGAAACCGTGTGGCACAAGTGATGACTAATTATGTCACAAATGCCATTAAATATACTCCGAAAGGATCTATAGAAATGGGGTATGAAGTAATGGATACAGGAATCCGTCTGTATGTAAAAGACACAGGTATCGGCATACCGGAGGAGAAAAAGAATAAAGTTTTCCATCGGTTCGAGAAACTCGATGAGTTTGCTCAAGGCACAGGGCTCGGCCTTTCTATCTGTAAGGCAATTACCGAATCGATGGGAGGAAGTGTCGGTTTTGAATCTAAATACCATGAAGGCTCTCTGTTCTGGGCCATTATTCCTTGCAATCCGGAAGTGAAAACCGAGCGGGAGTCCGAAAGGCATATCGGGCCAAGCATAGATGAAGAGAATATGACATATGGTCGGAATCTGAATGCGGCTTTGGATAGAAAGACGATTCTGATAGCAGAAGATATCTCAAGTAATTATCTGTTATTATCGGCCATGCTGTGTAAGCATTATAATTTGCTTCATGCCATGAATGGACAGCAAGCTGTAGAGATGGCGAAGAACTACAGGATTGATCTTTTGCTGATGGATATGAAAATGCCTGTAATGGACGGACTGACGGCAACAGTTGAGATTCGGAAGTTCAATAAGGAATTACCCATTGTAGCGCTTACGGCACATGCTTTCGACTCCGATAAGGCAGCTGCATTAGAAGCCGGTTGTAATGATTATCTTGCCAAGCCGGTAGATAAAGCAAGACTGATGTCTGTATTACGTAAATACTGCTATTCTCCAGATGTTGCTTTATGACGGTTTACTAAATAATCGCTGATTATCAAAATGTTATATTTACCATGGTTTTACATTACTATGTAAAACCATTTACCTCGGTATGTAACGTCTTTTACCTCCGTGCGTAAATCCTTTTACCCCGGTATGTAAATGCCTTTATCCCGGTATGTAAACGGAATATTCCTTTGGGGCCGGAAGAGTTAGGCCTTATTGTTAAAAGGTAGATCTGGTAATATGAAGTGATCCTTTAATCGGTTTCATTATGCCATTTGTACTCTTCTATATAATTATCAAAGTATTCTTCTTGATGAACGCCCAGCTTTTGGGCAAGTGAGATGACTTGTAGTTGTTCGACGGGAGAGAGTAAAGTTTCCCCTTTTCGCTTCTGGTAATATCGTCTGATTCCCCAAGTGGCAATTAGCTTGTAGCGGAATGTACTTGCTGCATTTACCGTCAGGACTCCCGTAGTGCGTACAAATCCTTTAGCATAACGTACTTTTTCGTTTGAACAGTAATGTTGACATTTTTTTCTTGTCGCTTCTTTATTTGCTTTCGGATTCAGTATAGACAGAAAAGTTATACTTGCCGGAACATGATCGTACGCAATGCGACGTAGGCAAGTATCGGCATTTGGACAATCTTGTTCTATACATAAACTAAAATTATTGGGAACCATTGAGTAGTCGAACGTTTCTTTTTCCATTGTATATATAATAGGTTAATAATAGTTTTACAAAGGTACAACATATATTACCAAATTTCCTAATTAAAGCAATCTAATTGATGAAGTGCCGGTTGAATATTCAAAAAAAGATGGATGACAGACTTGATGTTATTGAAGGAATAATGATATAATGTTTGTTTTATTCCATCTTGACGTGGGCTAACTGTGTTGCACTTTATAAAAAAATACACCGGAACTTCATCTCCTTAGGGAGAATAATTCCGGTGTAGCCCTTAGTCCTCTTTGTGTTAGGGGACCTTTCCTTATTCAATGAGCTTATTTAACTTCAATGGTTCTGTCCGGTTTCTTCACTTCTTCTTCACTTAATTTGGGCAATTCAATGTTCAAAACTCCATTTTCTACTTGTGCGGAAATGTGATCTTTGTCTACATT
>ENA-UOJT01001666-UOJT01001666.1-human-gut-metagenome-genome-assembly--contig:-C15-NODE-1666-length-14029-cov-5.040504_pt1 | contig 14029 bp, 10 predicted proteins | sample MGYA00242357_ERZ723904 | MGnify/ENA metagenome assembly ERZ723904 | reverse complement strand
GGCCAGTCCTATGATAAGATCTTTCATATGCACCTCCGCAACTATTTTTCGCGGCTCGGCGCGGTATTATGCGTGGCAGAGCATACGTTTTCAATTTTCCGACAATTTCCGCCACGCAGCCGCGACCGCGTCGGCGGCATACGCCACATCATCTGCGGTAGTATACCTTCCCAGCGAAAAACGCACGGAACTGCGTGCGTCAGCCTCACGCAATCCCATGGCGAGCAACACGGGTGACGGGTCCACCGAGCCCGAAGAGCAGGCCGATCCGAGCGAACACGCCACGCCCGCCATGTCGAGCAGCGGCAGCAATGCCCTGCCGTCCACGCCGGGAAGCATTATGTTGGCGTGACCCGGCAGCATTTCGCCGCCGCCGTTCACGCGAGCGTTCCGGACTTTTGTGGTCAATCGTTCAACGAACTCGTCGCGCAAGCTCGATATGCGCGCGCGGTCATCGTCCAGACGCTCATAAGCAAGCGCGAGCGCTTCCGCCATTCCGACCACGGCGGCAACGTTGGTGGTGCCGCCCCGCGCTCCGCGTTCCTGATGTCCGCCCGATATGAGAGGTTCAATGGTTATTCCCTTTTTTACGTAGAGCACGCCGCAGCCCTTGGGGCCGTAGAACTTATGCGACGATATCGTCATCATGTCTGCACCCAGGGACTTGACGTCCAGGCGCATACCTCCCGCGGCCTGGACCGCGTCCGTATGGAATAACGCGCCCGCGTCGTGTGCTATCTTTGCTATCTCCGCGGCGGGCTGGACCGTTCCCACCTCATTGTTGGCGAGCATCACGCTCACTATCGCAGTGCCGCCGTCCGCGACCTTCCCGACATCCTCGGGACGCACACGGCCTTGACCGTCCACAGGTACGCGCACCACCTCGAAACCGAGCTTGCGCATGAACATGGCGGACTCCGTCACAGCCGGATGCTCGATCGCGGATATGACGATCTTTTTTCTGCCGACGGCGGACGCGGCGAGCGCACCGCCCTTTACGGCCCAGTTGTCCGCCTCCGTTCCGCCCGACGTGAAATATATCTCCGTGCGCGTCGCGCCCATTAGCGCTGCTATGCGCCTACGGGCGTCGTCCACCGCGACGGCGGCCTCCATTCCGAAAGAGTGGACGGAATCGGCGTTTCCGAACGTATCGCAAAAATACGGGCGCATGGCGCCGAACACGCGTTCATCCACGGGCGTGGTGGCCGCATAGTCCATGTATACTATTTTATCCGACGTTCTCATCGACTGTATGATACCATTTCCGGACAAAAGTGTCAAGACAAAAGCGGGAGAGCCGTTTCGCTCTCCCGCCCGATCGTCACCGATGTTATCTGTAATTGCCGACTGCCTCTTCTATGACGTAATCGACTCCGCCGTTCCCGTCATCCACCATGCGCACGTAGTAGGTACGGATATTTCTGCCCTCGCCCGCGCGGATGCGTATCGTTTCGCGTCCGTTGTGCTGCTCGCGATCCATAAGGAACACGGTGGTCACCCCGTTCTTGTATGCGACCATTTCGATCTCGGTCTCGGTGCCTTCGCGATCCTCGGTGTCGCTTTCGTAGGACAGCGTGCTGCGCTCCACGAGTACGCCGCCGTCATATATGGAATACACGAATTCATACTCGGCGGAATTTTCGTCGCGCTCGCTTTCCGTCTGGCTGCTCTGCTCGACGAGCATGTATCTGCTTTCGCTCAGTTTCACGCTGAACTCCGTTTCGCTCTCGGACTCGTCCCACGAATCCTCAGTGCTCATCCTGCCGGATACGTCATACTCGTTGCCGTCCACGATCATAACACCTTCTATGCGCGAAGTCCATTCATTTTCGCGATCGTCATCGCCCCAGCGGTCATCGTCGTCCCAACGGTCGTCGTCATCCCAACGGTCGTCGTCCCGATCGTCACGATCTCTGTCGCGGTCACGATCGCGATCCCTGTCGGTATCGCCGACACCCGCGGCGACGGAAGAATAATACATGACGTATCCGTTTCGGTTGCCCGATATGTCCGTATAGGTCACCGTCATCTTCTGCTCATACTCTGCTCTGTCGGACGCCTCGGTCACCGAGGAGAATGCTCCGTCCGAAAGCAGACTGTCCACGAGTACCATGTATTCGTCCAGTATCGTTATATCCCCTTCATTGCCGGTCGAAGGAGTCTCACCGGTCGAAGGAGTCTCACCCGTAGAAGGAGTCTCGCCCGTAGAAGGGGCCTCACCCGCAGAAGGAGTCTCGCCCGTCGAAGGAGTCTCGCCCGTCGAAGGAGTTTCGCCTGCGTCGTGAGCTACGTCACCCGTGACGATGTCCGTTCCGTCGAAGGAAGATATCAGCATGCCGGCCGACGCCGCGCCGAAGCCGTAAGCGGATTCCGTTGCGGTAAAGTTGCCGAACTTTCCGTTCTCGTTACCGCCGTTGAACGTGCAGGCCGTGAAACAGCATGCGGCAACGATGGCTGCCACCATAACGGTGATAAGCAATATCCTTTTTGCCATTCTATTCTTTTTCTTAGTCATTTTCGTTACCTCCGTGTCATTGCAGGTCTGCCCTGCGTGTCTTACACTATCAAAACACGGCAAAAAGAGAGATTGTTGGAAAAAAATAAAAATTCCGAAAAAATTTTTTTCACGATGCGGGAAACGCGTCGATTGACAATCGCGCACTATGTTGATAAAATAAATATATAAATTTTCACGAACTTCCAACAAAACGGAAGGTCGCAGTTGTTATATATACGGATGGATACAGATGCTGGGCAAACTTGAGAAAAAAGTATCCGCACTAAAAGACGGAGACGGCAGCGCGTTCGATCAGATATACGAGCAGACCAATCGTTCGGTATATTTCGCCGCACTGTATATAGTACACGAAAAGATGGCGGCCGAAGACGTGATGCAGGAAACGTACATCAAAGCGATACGTTCCATTCATCTTTATCGGCCGGGCACTAATTTCGTCGCGTGGATATGTTCGATAGCGCGCAACCTCGCGCTCAATCACCTGCGCAAGTATTCGCGCGAAATGTCCGCCGACATGGAAGCGGAGCCATACAAATACGGGACGACCGATCCGAACATACCCTACATATTCGATATCGCGTCACGCGTGCTCAAAGAAGACGAATACGAGATCGTGATGCTCTGCCAGGTGGCGGGATACAAGCGTCGCGAGGTCGCCGAGATGCTGGGGATACCGATCGGAACGGTAACGTGGAAGAACAACGAAGCGCTCAAGAAACTCAAACAGGAATTGACCAAGGAGGTGGGATCGTGAAAGACATTAAAAAGATGCTTAAAACGGAAGGCAAAAAGATCCTGCCTTCCGACGAAGTAAAGGCGAACATAGTCAACGAACTCGGGCTGGAGCGCAAACGCGTAACGAGCGTGGCGTACGCGCACGGAGGCACGGGCGGAGTTTCCACCAAAAAGAAAGCGTTGATAGCTGCGATTGCGGGCGTTCTGGTCGTGGCGATCGTGCTCGGCATAACGCTGCCTCTCATCCTCGGCCGCATGACCGGCGATCCCGTACGTAACCCCATCACCGACAAATTCAAGACGATCACGACCGCGGACGAATTCTACGCCTACGGCGCAATGTCAGTCGGCACGATACTCGCCTCTTCGACCGGCGAAGTGGCCGCTTCGTCCGGTATAGTGACGCCGTCGGCCGGCATGGCTCAAAGCTCCGATGTCGACGCGCAGATAGAGAACGTCAACAAATACCTCGCGCTTGTCGAGAGCCTGCTCTCGGACGGCAACATCACCGAGACGCCCATATCCCCCGCTTCGGGTTACGAGTACGGCATGAAGGTTTCTTATTCCGATCTCCTGGGCGATTCTATCTCGTATGAACTTTATTATGACAAGGAGTTCCTGCACGGTGAAACGGATGGCGACGAAACGGAAGAGAACTACGCCATCTCAGGTATACTCGTCATAGAGGGTGAACAATACCCCGTCGAAGGAAAATACGAAACGGAATCGGAGTCGGACGGTTCGGAATCCGAACTGTTCTTCACCGCTTATACGTCCAACGACAAACGCTCGTATATAAAAGTCGAACAGGAATACGAAGCGGAAAGCGAATCGGACGAGAACGAAGTCAGCGTGGAATACGTGTACTCCACTTACGAAAACGGCGGACTGGTCGAACGCACTTCCGTGAGTTACGAGAGCGAGAACGAATCGGACGGATCCGAGTTGGAGCTGTACGTGCGCGTGGACAATCGCAGACCGGGCGCGGTGGACGAACTGTATTTCACCGACGAAACGCAAAACTCCCGTCGTTATATCCGCGTTCGCGGCACGCTGGACGGCGAGAACGTCCGCTTCTCCGTCTACATCGAAAACGGTGCGTATCGCTATCAGTTCGAAGACGGGACGTCTTCCGACCACAACAGATTCGACGATGACGACGACGATGATGATGACGATGATGACGACGATGACGACCGCGGACACGGCAGACGTGACGACTGACCGTAAAGCGTGGATCGACACAACGTCAAGCATCCTTCAGTCGAAGGACGTAAGTGCGATCATTCGGAAGCATTGCGGTCTGCCTCGTGAAGCGACTTGATTAAGACCCGACATAATAAAATAAAATGTGACAGCCCCCTGCCTGTACGGCAAGGGGCTGTTTTCATATCATACGGTATCAATGTTTTGTTCAGCCGAGATCTGGATAAAGCGGGAACTTTTCGCAAAGCTTGGCGACTTCTGCGGTGACGTACTCGAGCGCCGCCTCACGCTCCTTTATGACCTTGCTTATGAGCTGTGCTATCTTGCGCATCTCGGGCTCTTTCATTCCGCGGCTGGTCGCTGCGGGAACGCCCACGCGGATACCGCTCGTAACGAAAGGCTTCTGCGGATCGTTGGGAATGGCGTTCTTGTTGACGGTGATGTGACACTCGTCCAGCAGTTTTTCCAGCTCCTTGCCCGTCATGTTGTTCTTGACGAGCTTGATGAGCATCAGGTGGTTATCCGTACCGCCGGACACCATGTCGATATCCTGTTTGCGGAACTCGTCGGCCATCGCAGCCGCGTTCTTGACGACCTGTTTCTGGTATTCCTTGAAGTCGTCGGACAGCGCTTCCTTGAAAGCGACCGCCTTACCCGCGATGACGTGCATGAGCGGACCACCCTGCGTGCCGGGGAAAATGGCCTTGTCTATCTTCTTGGCGAGCTCTTCGTCGTTGGTGAGGATCATGCCGCCGCGAGGACCGCGCAGCGTTTTGTGCGTGGTGGTGGTGACGACGTGCGCGTAAGGGAAAGGCGAAGGATGCTCGCCCGCGACGACCAGACCCGCGATGTGCGCGATATCCACCATGAAATACGCGCCCACTTTGTCGCATATCTCACGGAACCTCTTGAAGTCGATGACGCGGGGGTACGCGCTCGCGCCCGCGAGTATGAGCTTGGGCTTGCACTCGAGAGCAAGACGCTCGACCTCGTCGTAATCGATGGTCTCGGTCTCGGGATCGAGACCGTAAGGCACGACGTGATACTGCTTGCCGCTGTAATTCACGGGACTGCCGTGCGTGAGGTGTCCGCCGCAAGCCAGGCTCATGCCCATATAGGTGTCGCCCGTTTCGAGGAGAGCAAAGAACGCCGCATGATTGGCGTTTGCACCGCTGTGGGGCTGGACGTTGGCATAAGCGCAGCCGAACAGTTTCTTTGCGCGCTCGATGGCGAGCGTCTCCACCTCGTCCACGAACTGGCAACCGCCGTAATAACGCTTTCCGGGATAGCCCTCGGCATACTTGTTGGTGAGGTGCGAGCCTACCGCCTCCATGACCGTTTCGGAAACGAAGTTCTCGCTTGCGATCAGCTCGATATTCCCCTGCTGACGCTTCAGCTCACGGAGCATGGAAGCCGCAACTTCGGGATCGTCGCGTTGAATGAGTTTGAAGTCCATCTTATTTCTCCTTGGTTTATTTTTTCTCGGGCATTACGTCGATCTTGAGGGCAAGTTCCTTAAGCTGCTTGTCCTCCACGGGCGAAGGCGATTCGCTCATGAGGTCGGACGCGTTCTGCACTTTGGGGAACGCGATAACGTCTTTTATGTCCTCGGTACCCGACAGCAACATGACCAGTCTGTCGAGACCGAAGGCAAGACCGCCGTGAGGAGGCGTGCCGTATTTGAGCGCGGTAACGAAGAATCCGAACTTCTCCTTGATCTGTTCGTCCGAGAATCCCAGCAGACCGAAGATCTTGTTCTGTATTTCCTGGGAGTGGATACGGACGCTGCCGCCGCCCGCCTCGTAGCCGTTGATGACGAAGTCATAAGCCTGGGAACGCACTTTGGTGGGATCGGTATCCAGCAAAGGCAGGTCCTCTTCCATGGGCATGGTGAACGGATGGTGCTCCGCGACGAAACGCTTTTCTTCCTCGTCGTAGTGGAACATCGGGAACTCGGTCACCCACAGGAAGTCGTAAGTGTTCTCGGGGATGAGCTTGCCTATGCGCGCGAGCTTGAGACGGAGCGCGCCCAGCGACGCGAACACGATCTCGTCGGTATCCGCACCGAAGAATATGATATCGCCCACTTCCGCGTTTGCGCGCTCGATGATCTTGTGCGTGAGCTCGTCGCCCAGGAACTTGATTATGGGCGACTGCAGACCGTCTTCCTTCACGGCTATCCACGCGAGGCCCTTGGCCTTATACGCCTTGACGAACGGAAGGAGCGCGTCCACGTCCTTTCTGGAAAGGATGGCCTGATCGCCGCCCTTGTAGAAGCCCTTCGCGTTTATCATGCGCACGCTGCCGCCTCTTTCGATGGCGCCGGAGAATACCTGGAACCCGCAACCCTTGACGAGGTCGGAGATGTCGACCAACTCAAGCCCGAAACGCGTGTCCGGCTTGTCCGAACCGAAGCGCTCCATGGCCTCCTTGTACGTCATGCGGCGTATCTTGGCAGGAAGCTCTATGCCCTTCGTCTCCTTGAACACGCGGCGCATCATACCCTCGGCGATACCCATCACGTCCTCCTGATCGGACACGAAGGACATCTCCATGTCTATCTGCGTGAACTCGGGCTGACGGTCGGCGCGCAGGTCCTCGTCGCGGAAGCATTTCGCGACCTGATAATACCTGTCCATGCCGCTTATCATGAGTATCTGCTTATAGAGCTGCGGCGACTGCGGGAGCGCGTAGAACTCGCCTTTGTGCACGCGGGAAGGCACGAGATAGTCGCGCGCGCCTTCGGGCGTGGAACGGCACAGGAAGGGCGTTTCGATCTCGAGGAAACCGTTCTCGTCCATGTAGTTGCGCGCCGAATGGCAGACCTTGCTGCGCAGGGTGAGGATCTCCTGGAGCCTGGGCGTGCGCAGTTCGAGGTATCTGTTTTTAAGACGGGTAGCGTCGTTGACGGACGCCGCTTCATCGATACGGAAAGGAGGCGTTTCTGCTTCGGAAAGTATGCGAAGCTCTTTCGCGAGCACCTCGATGGCGCCCGTTTTCAGACGGGGGTTCACTCTGTCGGCGTCGCGCTTGCGAGGCACGCCGCGCACGGCGAGCACGTACTCGGTGCGGATGCTCTCCGCCTTGGCGAAACCTTCCTCGCCTATCTCGGACAGGTCGAACACGACCTGGATTATACCGCTCCTGTCACGAAGATCGACGAATATAAGTCCGCCGTGGTTACGCCAGCTGTCCGTCCAGCCGGTCACCGTGACTTCCTTCCCGAGCATCTTATCGGTGATGTCGGTGCAATACGAAGTCCTCTTCATACCGCTCATAAGTTCTGCCATTATTTCTTCTCCTTCAAGCGCGCCGCGATGTCGCGGATGTCGCACTCTTCTTCCGTTCCGTCGGATAGATCTTTTATCTTTATTTTGCCCGTTTCGATCTCGTTACCGCCTATGACGATACCGTATTTCGCACGGATCTTGTCTGCATATTTGAACTGCGCTTTCAGACTGCGTCCCGTCATTTCGGTGTCGGCGGAAATGCCGTTCTTACGCAGCTCCGCGACTATCTCCATGCACTTGTCCGCATATTCCGTCGTCTGGCTCATGACGAACGCGGTGACGCGCTCCTCGCCGAAATCGACGCCCTGTTTTTCCATGAGCATTATAAGACGTTCCAGCCCCATGGCGAATCCCACGCAGCCGGTGGGCTTGCCGCCTATGGACGCAACGAGGTTATCGTACCGACCGCCGCCGCATACCGTTCCCTGCGCGCCCAGCTCGTCCGTGACGAACTCGAACACGGTGCGGGTATAGTAATCAAGGCCGCGCACGATGCCTTCGTCCACTTCGTAAGGTATCCCGCTCGCATCGAGCAGCGCGCACAGTTTTTCGTGGTGAGCGCGGCAATCGGCGCAGAGGTGCTCGGTTATCTTGGGCGCGCCCGCCGCCACCGAACGGCACACGGGCGACTTGCAGTCGAGCAGTCTGAGCGGGTTGCGCTCGTACCGCTCCTTGCAGGTGTCGCACATGACGTCCAGCTTATCCGCGAAATACTTTTTGAGCGCGACCACGTAATCCTTGCGGCACTCGGGGCAGCCTATGGAATTGAGATGCAATCTCACTCCTTTGAGCCCCAGTTTGATGAGCGCCTCGTACGCGAATGATATGCACTCAAGATCCAGGTACGGGCTGGTAGCGCCGTATACTTCCAGGCCGAACTGGTGGAACTCGCGCAACCGTCCCGCCTGCGGACGCTCGTATCTGAACGCAGGAATGATGTAATACATCTTGAGAGGCAGCGACATCGAATCGAGCGAGTTTTCCACGAAGCTGCGCGCCACGGGCGCGGTGCCTTCGGGCTTGAGCGTGATGGAACGCCCGCCCTTGTCCTCGAACGTGTACATCTCTTTGGACACGACGTCCGTGCCGTCGCCTATGGACCGCACGAACAGTTCGGTGTGTTCGAATACGGGAGTGCGTATCTCGTGCGCGTTATACAGCGCGGCCAGTCCGCGCAGCGTATCCTCCGTATAATGCCATTTGACGCTCTCTCCGGGGAGCACGTCTTTTGTTCCTTTGGGTATGTTGATCATTTTTTCGTACTATGTCAGATGATATACTTCTTGAGATTGAGGCTTTTTACCTCTTTGCTGAGGTGTTCGAGCACGTAGTCCTTGTCTATCTTCACTTGCACCATGGGATGATCGCCGCTTGCGTTGAACGACACGTCGTCCAGAAGGCTCTCCATGACGGTGTGCAGACGGCGCGCGCCGATGTCCTCCATCGTTTCGTTCTCCGCAACGGTGATGCGAGCCATTTCATGTATGGCGTCCTCCGTGAACGTCAGGTCCACGTTATCCACTTTGAGCAGTTCAGCGTACTGCTTGGTGATCGCATTCTCGGGCAGCGTGAGGATCTTTACGAAGTCGTCGTAAGTCAGACTGCCGAGCTCCACTCTTATAGGGAAACGACCCTGAAGTTCGGGGATAAGGTCCTCCACTTTCGCGAGCATGAACGCGCCCGATGCGATAAAGAGGATGAAGTCCGTCTTTATGCTGCCGTACTTGGTCTGCACGGTGGAACCTTCCACAATGGGAAGGATATCGCGCTGCACGCCCTCGCGGGATACGTCCGCGCCCGACGCGTTCCCGCCCCTGGCGGTTATCTTGTCTATCTCGTCTATAAAGATGATGCCTTCTTGCTCGGCGCGGCGAAGCGCCTCGGAATTCACAGCGTCCATGTCCAGACGCTTTTCGCTCTCCTCCACGATAAGGTATTGCATCGCCTCTTTGACGGTGACGCTGCGCGTCTTTTTGCGCTTGGGAATGAGGTTGCCCAGCATCTCACCGAGGTTGAGTTCGATACCCATGCCTCCGGGAAGATCGAGCGGCTTCTGCGCCTCGGTTATCTCCATTTCGATGAGCGTGTCGTCCTCTCTGCCCTCACGTAGCGAGCGGAGCAGCGTTTCGCGCATCACGGCGGCGGAGCCGTCCGCGTTATTGCGTTTCCTGTCCGCAACGAGTATGTCGAGAATGCGTTTTTCGGCTTCTTCTCTCGCCACCGTGGCGACCTCGGCCATCTTCTCCTCTTTGACCAGATGCACCGCGGTCTCGACGAGGTCGCGTATCATGGACTCAACGTCTCTGCCGACGTAGCCCACCTCGGTGAACTTGGTCGCTTCCACCTTGATGAACGGCGCCTTGACGAGCTTTGCGAGCCTGCGGGCGATCTCCGTTTTGCCCACGCCTGTGGGACCCTTCATTATGATGTTTTTGGGAGTGATCTCCTGTCTGATCTCCTCGGGGAGCTTGCTTCGACGGTATCTGTTGCGCAGAGCGATGGCGACGGCGCGCTTTGCGTCCGCCTGGCCTATGATGTATCTGTCAAGCTCGGCGACTATCTGTTTGGGTGACATGCTCATGCGTCATACCTCCTCTACCGTGATATGCCCGTTGGTGAATATGCATATCTCTCCGGCTATCTTGATGCTCTCCGTGGCTATCTCCTTGGCGGACAGCTTGGTCTTTTTTGCGAGAGCGCGCGCCGCCGCGAGAGCGTAGTTGCCGCCGCTGCCTATCGCGCATATGCCCATTTCCGGCTCGATAACGTTGCCCGCGCCGTCCACGAGATACATCTCTTCGGCGTCGGCGACGATCATCATGGCCTCAAGCTTGTGCATCACTTTATCGCTGCGCCACAGCTGAGCCAGCTCGACGGCGCTGCGCATGAGGTTGCCCGAGAACTTCTGGAGCATCTCTTCGAAACGCTCGCAGAGCGTGAAAGCATCCGCCACGGAACCCGCGAACCCCACGACGACCTTGTCGTCATACAGCCGACGCACCTTGACGGCATTACTCTTCATTATCGTGGTCTGGCCCGCGGTGACCTGTCCGTCTCCCGCGATGGCCGTTTTGCCGTTTCTTCTTACGGCAACGATGGTCGTACCTCTGATCTCCATTATATATAACTCTCCGTATATTTTTTTATCGCGTCCAGCGCTCTCTGCGACATCAGGCGTTTACGCTCCGACTTGTCGCGCACGTGCTCGGACAGAGGCGGAAGAAGTCCGAAATTGGCGTTCATGGGCTGGAAATCATCGTTGGGCGAAGAAACGTAACCGGACAGCGCGCCCGACATACAGACATCGGGCGGCGGCAACGGTTCCCTGCCGCTCAGCACCGCCGCGGCGTGGAGCGCCGCGAGGTGTCCCGAACATATGCTTTCCACATACCCTTCGACGCCGCTCAATTGCCCCGCGACGAATATCCTTCCGTCGCGCCCGACGCGAAAACATGAGTCGAGGACCTTGGGCGCGTCTATGAACGTATTGCGGTGCATCACGCCGTAGCGCAGAAACTCCGCGTGCGCCAGTGCGGGTATCAGCCCGAACACGCGCTTGTGTTCGGGGAATGACAGGTTGGTCTGGAATCCCACCAGGTTATACATGTCGCCAGCCACGTTCTCCTTGCGGAGCTGTAAAACGGCGTACGGCCGAGTGCCGTCGGGAGCGCGCAACCCGACGGGGCGCATCGGCCCGAACCGCAGCGAGTCGCGGCCGCGGGCGGCCATGACTTCCACGGGCATGCAACCCTCGAATATCTCGCCCTTTTCGAACTCGTGCAGATCGGCGCGTTCGGCGCTTATCAGCGCGTCATAAAAGGCGTCGTATTCCTCACGCGTGAGCGGGCAGTTCAGATAATCGGTATCGTCGCCCTTGCCGTAACGTGCCGCGTGATACGCCTTGCTCATGTCCACGCTGTCTGCGGATATGATGGGCGCTTCGGCGTCGAAGAAATGCAAGGAGCCGAACAGCTTAGCTATGCGCCCGTCCAGAGGCGCGAGCGTGAGCGGTCCCGTCGCGACGATGACGAGCCCGTCCGGGATGTCCTCCGCCGTTTCGTTTATTATCGTTATATTGCTTTCCGCACGCACCCTCTCGGTCACGAGCGCGGAAAAACGCTTTCTATCCACCGCGAGCGCGCTACCCGCCGGCACCGCACATTCGTCCGCGGCGGCAAGCACTTTGCTCCCCATGACGCGAAGCTCAGCCTTGAGCAGTCCGTGCGCGGTGGCTGGGTCGTTGCTCTTGAGCGAATTGCTGCACACCAGCTCGCACATATCGTCCGAGGCGTGAGCGGCGCTGCGGCGAAGCGGTTTACTCTCGATGAGCCGCACGGACACGCCCCTGTCCGCGAGAGTGAGCGCGGCCTCACAGCCCGCCAGCCCTCCGCCTATGACGGTCACCTGTTTCATTGGCCGTTGTTTTCACCCGCGTTATCGCCCGCGTCCGCGTCCATGACCTTGACAGAGTAATTGCAGTCGCGGTTGGAGCAGCGGTGATACAGTCCGTCTTTCTTGCGTTTCTCCACGAGCAGACTGCCGCATTCGGGGCATTTCTCGTCTATCGGCTTGTCGTACAAAGCGAACTTGCACTCGGGATATCCGCTGCAACCGTAGAACACTCCGCGGTGATAGTTTATCTTACGCATGGGCTTGCCGCACACGGGACAGTTGGGAAGTTTGACTTCTTCCAGCTCCTTGGTATTGCGGCACTTCGGGTAGTTCGGGCAAGCGAGGAACCTGCCGCGCGAGCTTTCCTTTATGACCATGCGCGCGCCGCACTTCTCGCAGATGACGTCGCTCTCCACGGGCGGCTCTTCCGTCTTGACCTTGATGTTGCCGTTCTCGTCCAGTTGCTTGGTGTTCTTGCACTTGGGGTACGCAGAGCAAGCGAGGAATTTTCCGTACCTGCCTTCGCGTATCACCATGGGCGAGCCGCATTTGTCGCATTTGTAATCGGTCTGCTGTGCCGGCGCTTTCATCTTGTATCCGTCCCCCATCGCTTTTTTTATCTCGTCTTCAAGACCTTCGTAGAACCCCGCGACTATCTGCTGCCAGACCTGTCCGCCCTCTTCGATGGTGTCCAGCTTGGTCTCCATCTCGGCGGTGAACTTGACGTCCATTATCTCGGGGAAATATTTGACGAGCATATCCACGACGTTGAACCCGAGCTCGGTCGGCTTAATGTTCTTTCCCTCGCGCTCCGTGTATTCCCTGTTCTCCAGCAACGAGACCGTGGGCTGATAGGTCGCGGGGCGGCCTATGCCCTTTTCTTCCATGGCCTTTATCAGGCTGGCCTCGGTGTAGCGCGCGGGCGGCTTGGTGAACTTCTGCTCGAAGAAGTATTCCACGAAATCCAGCTTTTCGCCCTCGTTGAGGTCGGGAAGCTTTTTCATTTCGTCGTCGTCTTTCTCGTCCTTATCGTTGTATACCTTGGTGTAACCCGCGAAAAGCGGCGTCTTGCCCGTCACGCGGAAACCGTAATCGCCGCAAGAGATGTCCGCCGTGAGCGAATTGTATTTCGCGGGCGACATCTGGCTGGCAAGAAAACGCTCGTAGATGAGCTTGTACAGGCGGTAATGATTGCGGTTGATCAGGTCTTTGAGGCTCTCGGGCGTACGTGCCAGAGAGATGGGTCGTATCGCCTCGTGAGCGTCCTGTACGTTGCCCTTGGTCGCGTAGATGTTGGGCTTTTCGGGAATATAATCCGCGCCGTACGTCTGGGTTATGAACTCACGCGCGGCGGATATCGCCTCGGGAGAGACTCGGGTGGAGTCCGTACGTATATAGGTTATGAGCGCGACGTTGCCCTCGCCCGGGATGTCGATGCCCTCGTAAAGCGCCTGAGCGGACATGGACACCTGTTTAAGGCTCATGCCCAGCTTGTTGATGGCGTCCTGCTGCATCGTGCTGGTGCGGAAGGGCGCGGGCGCATGCGAGCTTGCCACCGTTTTCTTGACGGAGCTGACGATGTACGGCAACCCGTCTATATCCGCGATGACGGCGTCCACTTCCGCGCGCGATCCGAGTTTGATCTTGCCTTTTTTGCCCGTGACCAGCGCCGCTTTGAGCTTAGCTCCGCCCTTGCCGGCGAGTATGGAGAAGAACGGCCAGTACTCTTCGGGTTTGAAATTCATTATCTCGCGCTCGCGTTCGGTCACGAGTCGAAGAGTGACGCTCTGAACGCGGCCTGCGGACAACTTGCTGCGTATCTTGGTGCAGAGCACGGGAGACACTTTGTATCCCACCAGTCTGTCCAGTACGCGACGCGCCTGCTGTG
>ENA-UOJT01001665-UOJT01001665.1-human-gut-metagenome-genome-assembly--contig:-C15-NODE-1665-length-14038-cov-18.629765_pt1 | contig 14038 bp, 14 predicted proteins | sample MGYA00242357_ERZ723904 | MGnify/ENA metagenome assembly ERZ723904 | reverse complement strand
CGCCGCCCGCCATCGAGCAGAGTTTTACACCTAATTGGGGATAAAACAGCTCATGTCCGGCGGCGGTGTCATCCTCATCGGCACCCAGCTGATCCCGCTGCTCTCTGGTCTGTTCGGCTAATCAACAAGCGATAGGAGGAAAACCCGCCATTGTTCGATAATATTTTCGCAGCAATCGAAAAATGGATGAGGGAACTTCTTTCCGGCATGGTGGAGTCCAACCTGAGTACGATGTTCACAGCGGTCAACCAACAGACCAGTGAAATTGCTGCTCAGGTCGGGCAGACACCGCAAGGGTGGAACAGCAGCATTTTCAGCATGATCCGTAACATTTCGGATTCGGTGGTGATTCCCATTGCAGGAATCATCATCACGCTGATCCTTTGCTACGAACTGATCTCGATGCTGACGGAACGAAACAATCTGCACGATGTAGACACATGGATGTTCTTCAAGTATTTCGTGAAGATGTGGATCGCGGTCTATCTCGTCAGCCATACGTTCGATATTGCAATGGCGGTATTTGACATTGGACAGTCGGTGGTGAATTCTTCCTCCGGCATTATCCGTGGCAATACCGCCATTGATATTAGTTCTCTTTCCATGCAGATGCAGGCGGCAATGGCAACAATGGCGATTGGCGAACTGGTGACGCTGGCATTGGAAACCCTTGTTGTAAGCTGGTGTCTGAAAATTCTGTCGGTGGTTATCACGGTAATTATGTACGGCAGAATGATAGAAATATACCTCTACACTTCGCTTGCTCCGATTCCGTTTGCGACCATGAGTAACCGTGAATGGGGCCATGTGGGTACGAACTACTTCCGGGGACTGTTCGCTCTGGCATTTCAGGCGTTCTTGATGATGGTCTGCGTGGCAATCTATGCAGCCCTTATCGGCAGCATCCGGGTATCTTCGGATATTCACTCGGCGTTGTTCGGTACAATGGCCTACACGGTGATTCTTTGCTTCTCGCTGCTCAAAACGGGAAGTCTGTCCAAACAGATCTTCGGCAGTCACTAAATCCGGGAAAATCCAATGAAAGGAAAAGACAGCAGACAACGCCGTTTCCCGGCGGCGGTCTGGCTGTTCTGGTGATAAATGGCCTATGTAACGATTCCCAAAGACCTTTCCAAAGTGAAGAACAAGGTCTTTCTGAACCTGACGAAACGCCAGCTAGTGTGTATGGGGTTTGCAGCAGGCATTGGCGTTCCGTTCTATTTTCTTATGCGCGACACGCTGGGAACCAGCAATGCAGCGGCAGGCATGGTGCTCCTGATGCTGCCGGAATTTTTCTTTGCTCTGTACGAGAAAAACGGGATGCACCTTGAAACCATCCTGACGAATTTTATCAGCGTACGATTCAAACGCCCATCGGTACGCCGCTATGAGGTTGAAAACCTGTATGGCAGGGAACTGGAAAACGCAGCACCGATCCAGAAGAAAGGAGGCTTCCTTGGTAAAAAGTGAACCGAAGAAGAAGCCGCAGCCGGGCGGCTTCTTCCAGAGGTTCTTTCGGAAATCCGAAAAGAGCCAGAAGGAACAGCGGTTGACCGTGCAGCGTTCCATTCCATATCTGGAAATGGGGCGCGACGGTATCTGCCGGGTGGAGGAACATCTGTATTCCAAAACCGTCCGATTCTACGACATTAACTACCAGCTGGCACAGAACGAGGATAAGAACACCATCTTTGAAAGCTGGTGCGACTTCCTCAACTACTTCGATGCCAGTATCCGCTTTCAGTTGTCGTTCATCGAAATCCATTGCAAAAGTGATCGGTGCATACCGACAGGAGGACGGGTATCTGGAGGGTGGGGATTGCGTGGTAAGCTGGTGTCTGGGGCATTTGGCAGAGTATGCAGCCCCGGAAGACTATGATGAACGCTATGAAAGCTGGCGTTTTGAGGATTTGCCGATTCTCCCTGTTGAGTGGAAACTGCTGGTACACAATACAAAGAAGCCGCAGTTCAATGTCCTGCGCAAACTGCTCCGCAGCAAGAAATTTGATTATGTGGTGAACGCCTGCGACGCAGGACGCGAGGGTGAAGCAATTTTCCGCCGTGTGTATGCTCTTTCCGGAAGTGAACTCCCCATCAAGCGGCTGTGGATCAGCAGCATGGAGGATGCTGCCATCCAGCAGGGCTTTGAAAACCTGAAAGATGGTGCGGCCTACGACAACCTGTTTGCAGCGTCCGAGTGTAGGGCAAAAGCAGACTGGCTGATCGGCATGAACGGAACCCGCGCTTTTACAAAAAAGTACGGCAAAAAGCAGACCATTGGCCGGGTGCAGACCCCGACGCTGGCGATGCTGGCCGAACGGCAGGCCAAAATCCAGAACTTTGTAAAAGAACCCTATTACAAAGTGGAACTATCCGGTGCGGGTGTCGTGGCGGCATCGGAACAGATGACGCAGGAGCAGGATGCCGATACCATGCAGGCTGCTTGCGATGGGCAGTGCGCGGTGGTTGGCAGCATCGAACGCAAGAGGGTAGAAAAGAAGCCCCCGAAGCTGTATGACCTGACGACCTTACAACGAGAAGCAAACCGCTATTATGGCCTGACCGCCAGCCAGACCTTGCAGGTGTTGCAGGAACTGTATGAAGAAAAGCTGGTGACATATCCCAGAACGGACAGCCAGTTTGTGACCGAGGATATGAGAACGACAGTGGAATCTCTGGTGCTGGCCTTGGATGGCACGGCGGCAGACGTAAGCTGTGTTATCAACAACAGCAAGGTCACAGACCATCATGCGATCCTGCCGACCATGCAGAGCGCAAAGTGTAATGCAGCTGATCGCAGATGTGCAGAACCGAACGGATGCCATCAGCCGTGCAGCAGCAGAGGAAGCCCTTGAACCGCTGACCCAGCAGCCTATGACCCCGGCAGAGGTCAACCATGCACGGCGGCAGCACAATCTTCCGCTGGACAGTGGAGCAGAAACAGAACAGCCTGCACAGCCCAAACAGAAACCTATTAACTTCCGCATTACGGACGATGATCTCGGCGCAGGAGGGCCGAAAACAAAGTATAAAGCCAATGTGGAAGCCATTCGGGTGCTGCAGACACTGGATGCAGAGCAGCGGCAGGCTACCGCAGAAGAGCAGGAGATACTTTCCCGGTATGTGGGCTGGGGCGGCATTCCGCAGGCGTTCGATGAAAACAACGCGGAATGGTCGAAAGAGTATGCCGAACTGCAGTCCCTGCTCACGGCAGATGAGTATAAGGAAGCCCGTGCCAGTACCCTGAATGCGTTTTACACTTCTCCTACGGTCATCAAGGCGATGTATGAAGCCCTGGGCAATATGGGATTGTCCAAAGGCAACGTGCTGGAACCATCCTGTGGTGTCGGCAATTTCATGGGTCTGGTGCCGGACAGCATGGAGAAGATTCGGATGTATGGTGTGGAGCTGGACAGCATTTCGGGTCGCATTGCACAGCAGTTGTACCAGAAAAACAAGATTGCGGTGCAGGGCTTTGAAACAATGCAGTTCCCGGACAGCTTCTTTGACTGTGTTGTGGGTAACGTACCGTTTGGTAATTACAAAGTACCGGATAAGCGGTATGACCGCCACAATTTTCTCATCCACGATTATTTTATCGCCAAGAGCCTTGACCTTGTGCGTCCGGGTGGTGTGGTGGCGGTGGTAACGTCCAGCGGTACGATGGATAAGAAGGATTCCTCTGTCCGTGAGTACCTTGCCAACCGCGCCGATCTGGTAGGTGCGATTCGACTGCCGAACAATGCGTTTCAGCGCAATGCCAACACGGGCGTGGTTGCTGACATTCTGTTCCTGCAGAAGCGTGACCGCGCAGCGGTGGAGCGGGCTGACTGGGTAGACCTTGGCGAAACACCGGAAGGCTACTCCATCAACCAGTATTTTGCGCAGCATCCTGAGATGGTGCTGGGGGAGATCACCACGGAAAGCACCCAGTACGGCAAGCAGGAAACTACGGTCAAACCCATCGAGGGCGCAGACCTTGCGCAGCAGTTGAAAGAAGCGATCAGCAGCATCCATGCCACCATCACAGAGCCGGAAATCTCCGACGATGAACTGGATGTGCAGGAAGAACCCATTCCGGCAGACCCAAGTGTGAAGAATTTCAGCTTCACGAACGTGGATGGGCAGATTTACTACCGCGAAAACTCCTTTATGAACAAGGTGGAACTGCCTGCCGTAACTGCAGAGCGAGTGCTGGGCATGATCGCTCTGCGGGAAACCACCCGGAAGCTGTTGGATTGTCAGCTGCATGATGGTTCGGATGCGGAAGTGCAGCTTTTGCAGAATGAACTGAAACAGCAATACACCGCATTTAAGGCGCAGTATGGTCTGATCAACAGCACTGCCAATAAGAGGGCTTTCCGACAGGACAGCAGTTATTGTCTGCTGGCATCACTGGAAATTCTGGATGAGGAGAAGAATCTCAAACGGCTGGCCGATATTTTCACCAAGCGCACCATCCGTAAGCCGGAACCCGTCACCTCGGTGGATACTCCCAGTGAAGCCTTGGCACTTTCCATTGGAGAAAAAGCAAAGGTGGATGTGCCGTTTATGGTGCAGCTTTGCGGTAAACCGGAACAGGAGATCACGGATGAACTGGCAGGTGCGATTTTCCGAAATCCTGTGACACAGCAGTGGGAAACTTCGGATGAATATCTGTCCGGCAACGTTCGTGAAAAACTGGCCACTGCAGAAACCTTTGCGGCGAACCATGCAGAGTACCAGATCAATGTGGATTACCTAAAAAAGGTACAGCCCAAAGATTTGGATGCTTCGGAAATTGAAGTGCGGCTGGGTGCAAACTGGGTAAAACCGGAGTACATCACGCAGTTTATGAAGGAAGTGTTCAAAACCCCGAACTACTATGCCGGGATTGACATTAAGGCAACCTATTCCGAAATTTCAGGTGCATGGAACATTTCGGGTAAGTCGCTGGATCGCGGCAATCCGCTTGTTACCAATACTTACGGAACGATGCGAGTCAATGCCTACAAGCTGCTGGAAGATGCACTGAACCTCCGGGATACCAAAATCTACGATACGATTCACGATGCGGATGGAGATCACCGTGTACTGAATAAGCAGGAAACCATGCTTGCACAGCAGGCACAGGAATCCATTCGGGAAGCGTTTAAGCAGTGGATTTTCAAAGATTTAGATCGCCGCGAGGATTTGTGTGCGACCTATAACCGGATTTTCAATGCGATTCGTCCCCGTGAGTACGATGGCAGTCATATTCGTTTTGAGGGCATGACCCCGGAAATCTCTCTGATGCCGCACCAGAAAAATGCCGTGGCGCACATTCTGTACGGTAACAATACGCTGCTGGCTCATTGTGTGGGCGCAGGCAAGACCTTCCAGATGATTGCTGCCGGCATGGAAAGCCGCAGACTGGGCCTGTCGCAGAAAAACCTCTATGTGGTGCCGAACCACCTCACAGAGCAGTGGGGCGCAGACTTCCTGCGGCTCTATCCCAATGCCAATGTGTTGGTGGCAACGAAAAAGGATTTTGAACCCAGCAATCGAAAACAGTTCTGCTCCCGTATTGCAACAGGTGATTACGATGCCATTGTGATCGGACACTCGCAGTTTGAACGAGTGCCGCTTTCCCCGGAACGGCAGAAAGCTATTATCGAGCGTCAGATCGACGACATTACGCTGGCCCTAGCCGATGCCCGGAGTGAGGACAGCCGCAGTTTTACGGTCAAGCAGATGGAGAAAACAAAGAAAACGCTGGAAGCAAAGCTGCAAAAGCTGAACGACCAGACGAGAAAGGATGATGTGGTTACATTTGAGGAACTGGGTGTTGACCGTCTGTTTGTGGACGAGTCACATTTCTATAAAAATATGTTCCTCTACACAAAAATGCGGAACATCGCAGGTATCGCCCAGACCGATGCACAGAAGTCCAGCGATATGTTCGCAAAGTGTCAGTATCTGGATGAACTGACAGGCGGCAAGGGCGTGACCTTTGCAACCGGAACCCCGGTCAGCAACTCGATGGTGGAACTGTACACTATTATGCGGTATCTCCAGTATGACACCTTGCAGAAGATGGGGCTGAGCCACTTCGATGATTGGGCGGCATCCTTTGGCGAAACCGTCACGGCAATCGAGCTTTCCCCGGAAGGAACGGGCTACCGTGCAAAAACGCGCTTTGCCCGGTTCTTTAATCTGCCGGAACTGATTTCTCTGTTCAAGGAATCCGCAGATGTGCAGACAGCGGATATGCTGAATCTGCCTGTGCCGCAAGCGGAGTACATCAACGAAGTGCTGAAACCCAGCGAAACACAGGAAGAAATGGTCAGTTCCTTTGCAGACCGTGCCGAGGCTGTACGCAACGGTAATGTGAATCCCAAATTCGATAATATGCTCAAAATCACCAACGATGGCAGAAAACTGGCACTCGACCAGCGGCTTATGAATGATATGCTGCCGGATGAGCCGGAAAGCAAGGTAAATCGCTGTGTGGACAATGCGTTCAAGGTCTGGGAAGAATCTGCCCCGGATAGGGGAACACAGTTGATTTTCTGCGATTTATCGACACCAAAAGCTGATGGTACATTCAACGTCTACGATGATGTGCGGGAGAAGCTGGTGGCGAAAGGTGTTCCTCGTGAAGAAGTGGCGTTCATTCACGAGTATAACACGGAAACCAAAAAGGCTGACCTGTTTGCAAAGGTGCGCGCCGGACAGGTTCGTATCCTGATGGGGTCTACGCCGAAACTTGGCGCAGGAACCAATATTCAGGATCGGCTGATTGCCCTGCATCATCTGGATTGCCCGTGGAAGCCGTCTGACCTAGAACAGCAGGAAGGACGTATTCTCCGGCAGGGAAACCGGAATAAGCAGGTGAAAATCTATCGTTACGTCACTGAAAATACGTTTGATTCGTATATGTGGCAAATTCTGGAAAATAAGCAGAAGTTCATTTCTCAGATCATGACATCCAAATCTCCTGTCCGTGCCTGCGATGATGTGGACGATACCGCACTGTCCTATGCCGAAATCAAGGCACTGGCAACGGGCAATCCCTACATCAAGGAAAAGATGGACTTGGATATTCAGGTCAGCAAACTGAAACTGCTGAAAGCTAATCACACCAGTCAGATTTATAGCTTGGAATCGGATATTGCGCGCCGCTATCCGCGAGAAATCGCTGTGGCACAGGGACAGATCGAAGCACTGAAAACCGATATGGAAGCGGCAAAACCGCTTCTGGTGCAGGACAAAGACCACTTCTCTATGGAGATCAGCGGCAAGGTGTACACCGAACGCAAGGAAGCGGGCGCAGCCATCATTGAGGCTTGCAAGGCTTTGAAAGCGGCTGGCACCGAGGGAAGGATTGGCAGCTACGGTGCGTTTGAACTGCATTCCCGGTTTGACAACTTCGATAAGGTGTTCCGGCTATCCATCAAGGGCGCATGGAACTACTCTATGGAAGTCGGCAAAGACCCGCAGGGCAACATTCTGCGTGTTACCAATGCACTGTCTGGCATCGAAAGAGCATTGCCGCAAGTGGAACGCAGACTGGAAACCTTGGAACAGCAGTTGGCGCAGGCAGAGGAAGAAGCCAAGCGACCCTTTGTGCAGGAAGCGGAACTGGCAGAGAAATCCGCGAGACTTGCAGAGCTGAATTCACTGCTCAACATGGACGAAAAGGGCGGTGAGGATGCGCTGGGAGTGGACGAGGATATCCAGAATCACGTTGTCCAGCCGTTGCAGGGGGCGTTAGCCGTGCAGGAAGTGGAACTGGCCTACAAACTGCCGGATGCCTATTTTCACATCCAGACCTGTGACGATGGCTTCGACTATGGCGATGTTTGAGCAGCCGACACTCAAAGATACGATTCAGGTGTTGCTGGAAGTTCAGCCGCTTGTAGCAGAGGATGCAGAGATGGCTGCACTGGTTCAGCAGACCATCCCGAAGATGCAGCGGTTGACTGAGCCGCAGTTCAAGGGGCTGGAGCTGGAATGGCATAGGCCGGAGGATGATGCAGGAAAATGAGTTCAGATGTGTTTGCAATCTATCAGATCGATAATTCTGAGAAAAACCGTGAGTATCGTTGCCGCAGCTATGAATACCAGATTCAGCATGGCTTTATGATAACCGCAGACAATTATGGCACGGGCTACTCTGGTACGGCTTCACGGGGAATGGGCGCGGAAGCGATTCGTAAAAAGATGGAAAGTATTAACCCGGACAAATTCAAAATTAGAAAATTTGGGGTCAGTGATGTCATCGGATTGACTGCGGCAGGCAAAACCTCTTTTTTCTATGTTGATAAGGATAGGCTGGTGAGATTCAACGGCTTTTTCCCAAAGCCCCAGAGCGGCACATACCTGATTCTTGATGAGGGCGGCTATCAGGTGGCAGGGCAAAAAGGAACATGGCTGGTATCAGATGAAGTAGAGGTCGATGGTCAGCGGTTTGTTCAGATGAGAAGTGAACAAACGAAGAATCCACCGCCGAGCATTATTCTTCACGAGAGTGGAGCCTTTGTGACGCAGACAGCTTTAGGTTTCGATGGAGAAGCTACCAGAAAGATGAGTGCTTTTTTACAAGGCCAAAAGCCTGAACTGCTGCACCATCAGAAGTTCTTTGAAAACGGTACAGCGGAACGCGCCAAAGAATCCGGCACAGAGCAAAACTACAATATGATAGATGGCTGCGTCAACAATGTACCCCAAAAGCCCCGGCGCATTGGCGGCAGGTGGTCGGTGCTTGATCGGCTGCATATTAAGCAGGCTGAGCGGCGACAAAAAGACAATACGCCGCAGCAGGAACAGGAAAGAAGCCGAAAAAGTTAAAATACCGTAATATCGTTGAGATGGCTTCCCCAAAAAGGAGGCCATCTTTTTTGCGGTAGAATCAAAAATGTAAAAAACTTTTTTACATTACGATTGATTTCCCGAAGCTGATGGTATATAATAATAGCAGAAGGGAGAGATAAAAAATGCGTTTTGATGAACTTTTTGAAAAGAGAAAACTGACAGGGACAAAATTAAAGGACTATATTCGCAGCAATGGATTCTCAAAGGTATCGTTCTGCAAGAAAACAGAGATTTCTCGCCCTACTTTAGATAAGATTTTGAATGGCGAGATAGATAGTAAAAGTACATTCGATAAGCATTTGAATAAAATTCTTACCAGTTTGAGCATTGACCCGGATACCTTGATGGGATTTTCACCGAGGGTGCAAAGTGTAGCTGCCGTGTACTCGCAGACTCCTCCGATTGATTATCAGATGAATGATAAGGCTAAAATGGAGTACGATCTGTTGCAAGATATTCTAAACCTTTGCAGTGTTTATTATTAAAGGCGGAAGGCTATGAGTGAGCGAATTACAGCAGCCAACTTAGATGAGGTTATCAAAAGGAACGAAGTCATCGAGGAGCAGATGAAGCAGAGTGCTTCGCTTATCTGGTCAAAATACAATCCGATGCAGATAAATTCTCCGATACAGTTGGCGTTACAGATTTTAAGACCGTATGGTTTGATACAGCTGCCGATTGATAATCATTATTTAAGCGGAGCAATTTTTGTTCGGGATGGAAAACGAATCCCCTTGATCAATACGGCACTTCCGAGAGCAAATCAGTATTTTACTGCGTGGCATGAGATTTATCATCTATTGTTTGATGAAGTTTCTTTTGACCATTTGATTGAATCCGAAATCCTGATGGAAGAACGAAAAGCAGAATACTTTGCTGCGCTTATGCTTCTGGGAAACCTTATGCCGTATTTTGAGGGCTTAAAGGATATGGAGTTCCAAGCAAAAGCGTTTCAGTGCATGAACGCTTTCCAAGCTCCCTATAAGGCGGTGCTGATCTCTCTGTATGAAAGTGCAGTAAAGAATGGGAATACGGCTATTGCGGAAGAAGTTAAGGAAAACTTTGATGTGCAGGTTGAAGATATTGCACAGAGATTCCGCGATTTGGGATTGGATGATTCCCTTGTACGGCCTTCGTATGTAGTAAATGTAAGCCCGCTGCAAGAGAAAATCAATAAGACGATTCGCAATGAGCCGGAAGTGGAATACCATAAAGACAATGAAGCATTTCTAAAAACGGTTTTAAGTGAATTTAAAATGCTGACGGGAGAGGCCGATGCTTAATATACCAGAGTATAAAGAATATGGTGGGGAAACCAAAATAGCACTTATGGATAACTCATCACTGGCATTTATGCACGAGTTGAGCCAGAGAAGTTATCCGTCTGATGGAATCCTCAGCGTATACGATTTGATTCTGATACCAAAGTGGGTAATGGAAGAAATTGAGGATTCTACATACAGAAGCACCTATGTCGAGCAGCTTCAAGCACAAGGGTATCCTATTCGTTGGATTGATGAAACAAAGTACGGTACATTTGTCAACGATGAAGATGTGAACCTGTACTACATCGTTGAAGCTGCGGTGTCGCGTGTGTCAGAGTTGATGCGCTTTCTTCGTAGGGAAGTAAAAACCGAAGATCTGATTGATTTGCCTTCCGCAGAAGAATGGATGAACCGGCTGTACGATGAATGGCCAATCCATGGGAGAACGCTGTCAACGGGCCGCGCTCTTAAAAAGAATGCGGGAGAAATCTCGTTGACGATCCTTGCTGAAATATTCGCGTGGTATCATGATGGAGTGGACAGCCTGACAATCTATACGCAGGATACGGATGCGCATAAGTTCCAAACGAATGCAGAGCGTATCTTAACGGAAAATTCTGAATTTACTCCTGCGCTGGATTCTCCAATTTCGGTGGCCTTTAAGTCAAATGACTTTATTTTGTGTCAGATGTATCGTGAGGGAGCCTTGACTTTGGATGCGGTGCGGCAGCTTCGCCGCGATGATAGAAAATTGACTTATACACGGCAGCAAGCGGATAAGTCGATTATTTGCCGCAAAGAAGTTATAACGAAAGAGCAGTTCATTGATTTGATTCAGGATGCGACAGTTCAAATCCTGTTCTAAGAGTAATATGGTAGAAAGGGTCAGCCCTAGTCTTTCGCAGGAAAGACCAGGGCTGGCTTTTTGTTTTATTCCAGCCCGATGGCCTGTGCATGTTCTCCTGTTAAATCGTGGTCGGCGTTATCTCTGGGGTCATGGCTGATAATGTAGTGGTGACTTTTGATTTCATCGTAAGTGTTGTTCTTATGGTACTGCTGGTTTAACAGTTCACATTCAAGGTCGAAGGTTTCGGGATGGCAGTTCAAACCGTCAAGATAAAATTCTTCCCGAAGCAGCATATTCCCACTTTCATCCAGAACGGGAACCAGATGAAACTCATCATGCTGGTATTTCAGATAGTCGATGGCACTCCCATAATTGGCATTTTTACTTGCGATGTGCTTTAGAATTGCCACGATATACACCTCCAAGCTGAACGATTTCCTGCCGCAGTTCACGGATTTCTGCAATGCACTTTTTCAGTTCTTCCAACATTCCGCGTGATGCCAGACCGCCGCCGTGGAAATAGCGGGCAATTTGGTTGAGGTTGTTCCCGATGCCTGCGGCCTGCACCGTCAAATTCTGAATCTCGCCCAGATCGGCAACGATATTATAGTTGACTTCCAGCTTTTCGCGGAGAGCCTGTTTGCGTACAAAAGTACCAATCGGGTATCCGGCATCTTTAGCGTATCCGGCCACCAGCTCATATTCCAATTCTGTGAAACGGATGTAAACCCGCTTTCCCCTATGAAGTGATTTCTCTTTCTTTGGTCGAGCCATAGCATAATCCTCCTGCATTTTATAGTTGCAGAGCAACTCCCGATAAGCCGTAGGCGTTCGGCTGCGAACACATTTATGTGGAGCCAGATAGCCAAAATCCAAGATTTTGTGCGTACCGTGGGAATGGGGAACGGAATCCCCATCAAGATTGCCAGCCGGGAAAAACCACGAGAGTGAGTTTTGAGCGGCTATAGGCGAATCTTGCGCTAAGAGAGAAAAAAGCCCCACGACCTGGAAATCGAGAATTGTCCTTATACCTATAACATTCTGGAAGCACCTTTTGGCAACCACTTGAAAAAATATTTTTGTGAAATTTCAAAATTTGGTTGCCAAACACCCCTTTTAGAATGCTATAGGTGAAGGGAGGTATTTGATGTACCAGAAAATGACGCATACACTTGAGGATTTGAAGAAATTGGCAGCGATGGAACTTCGGGATGTGAACCGTGAAGAACTGGTGGACATCAACGATGTGGAAATCAAGAAAGACCTGTCGCAGCGAGAACGGATGGTTGATTTTGTTTCACAGATCAAGAACCCTTACTGCTATCTTGACCGGGGAATGGTCGTAAAGATCAGTTTTGCCGGAGAGAACCGATTGGAGGACACGCTGAAAAAATGCGCAAGGACACACCGGAAATGAAAAAAGAAGAAAGCAGAAGAAAATTTGCACTTTAGCACATTAAAGCGTTGACATAAACCGTGAAATATGAGATAATGGCTTTGGGTCAAAACAGAATATGCTGATAAAGCCGATAATTTCTTGGTTTATTGTCTGAACGACAAATAGATTAGGAGGTTATCGGCTTTTTATGTTTTTTCAGGGAAATGAAAAATACAACTGTGCCACATATCTTCGTTTGTCGCGTTCGGATGGCGACCAGCAGGAGAGCAACAGCATAAAAAATCAGAGAGCGTTGCTGAACGATTACATGGGAAAGCACCCGGAATTGCACAAGTTCGATGAGTATGTGGACGATGGTTACAGCGGCACAAATTTTGTTGAGGTAAGATAACGTAACCTTTTTTGCAGAGGGTGTTATCTTACCTCTTTTTGATGTATGTTAGATAGCATAACTCTTTACGTCGGCTCCTATCTGTCTGAAATAGGAGATACTTTCAGTAGGCTTGTCGCCTGTATCAACTCTGCCGACAAAGCTATAAAAGATTTCGATTTTGCGGGTGTTCGTTTCCTTATCCAGTTCGTGAATAAGAATACGGTCAATAAATTCATGGACGTTTTCGTAGGTCAGTTCTTCAATCGCTGTGTATCTGCGTACCAGTGCGACAAACCTTTTTACGTCCGCGCTGCGCTCGGTGGCGTTGTCGATTTCCTGTGACAGCTCCGCAATCCTCCGGGTCAGCGTCTTTTTTTCTTCATCATAGCCGGAAGTCAGAAAAGCAAATTGTTCATCTGAAAGTTTCCCTAAAGCGTTGTCCTCGTAGAGCTTGCGGAATAAGATGTTCAGCTCGTTAATACGGTTCTGCGCCTTGTCAAGTTCTTTCCGCTGCTGTGTCAGCGTCTTTTGTACTGCCTTTGCGCTGCACTCGTTGGCGGTTTCGATAAACTCCTGTTCATGCTCTTTCACATAGGACAATACCCTTTGTAAATCGGCAAGGACAAGTTCTTTAAGGACGCTCTTTCGGATATAATGGGTAGTGCAAAGCTCGCCAGTCCTTATCCTGTTTCGATACTTGCCGCAAGTGTAGGCGTGTTTGCGTTCCAGTGTCCCGGCTCCCTGTTGCAGATACATTTTATAGCCGCAGTCCCCGCAAAAGAGAAGCCCCGAAAAAATGTCAATTTCATCAACCTTTGTAGGGCGGTGTTTGGTGGCAATCCGTTTCTGTGCAAGCTCAAAGGTTTCTTCATCAATCAAGGGTTCGTGTGTGTTGGGGAAGAAGTAACGCTTTTCCTCCGGGTTCTTCTTCGTCTTTTTCGATTTGTAAGATACCTTATAGCTCTTGCCTGTAATGGTATGCCCCAAATACTCTTTACGCGCCAGAATGTCATAGAGCGTCTTATCCGGCCAGTTGTAAATACAATTCGGGTGTGGGCGGGGGTGCCTGTGGCTTCCTGTGCGCCTGTACTGCAATTCTGCAACAGTCAATACCTCATGTTCCCGTAGCCAGTTCTGGATTTCGCAGATACGGTCGCCGCGCACATACATAGCGAAAATCTGTTTTACAATGTGCGCCGTTTCCGGGTCGGGCAATAGATGATTGCGGTCGTTGGGGTCAGCTATGTACCCATAAGGCACTTGCCCGTTGACGCGCTCGCCTTTCTGCGCCTTTGCCTGTTTGACAGCCCGGATTTTCT
>ENA-UOJT01001657-UOJT01001657.1-human-gut-metagenome-genome-assembly--contig:-C15-NODE-1657-length-14086-cov-19.592901_pt1 | contig 14086 bp, 10 predicted proteins | sample MGYA00242357_ERZ723904 | MGnify/ENA metagenome assembly ERZ723904 | reverse complement strand
CTATGTTTCAACTATTTCAAAGACCGACTTGCCCGCTTTTACGGGACAGTAGTGATGTTGCATATATTTCTCAGTTGCAAGCTGCCAATGAAGGTAGCAATGAGCGATTCTTTTTCAGGGGCCAATCCAATAAAAATTGGGATGTGCGCCCATGTTTATTTAGAGAGAATAACCTGACGATTGAATCCGATATTATATCCGAAGCTTGTGCTCGTGCTCCTTTTGAATTTGGTGGCCGAAGCGCATTTGAACGACTGACAAAATTACAACATTATGGACTGCCAACCAGAATGTTGGATGTAACGCTAAACCCTTTAGTCGCGTTGTATTTTGCGTGTGCAAAATGTGAAGATAAAGAAAACTACGACAAGAATTATAAAGAATCTGATACTATTGATGTCGATTCCGATCATCCATTTGATAATGAATATGATGTCGATGGGGCTGTTTATTATAGACGGGCTTATGGACATAAGCATAATTCAGATGATATTGATCTGTTGGCTCGAATTGCGGAAATGGATTTCAACGGAGATATTGTATTGCATCAATTGGTCGAGAAATTAGGATTACGCAGTCAAATAAAACAAGCCGAGGATTTTGAGGAACTGGCAAAGGTGATGCAAAATGCCTACTTTGTTATATCGACATTCAACAATGAACGTTTGATTCGGCAGAGCGGAGCCTTTTTGCTTTCGGGTAGCATTAATATTCAACTCAATAAATCTGATTACGGCGTCAGTCGGATCGAAAAGAGCAGTTGTTCTTTAAATAGCCAGTTTGCGAGCGAAAGGATAATCATACCGGCCGGAAGCAAGGAAAGCCTTTTAGAAGAATTGAATTTCTACAATATAAACCAAGGGGCTTTATTTCCGGAGTTGGAGCATCAGATGGCATATATCAAATATAGTATGTGTAAATCTAATGTCAGAAGCGCTTCATCTTTTGAAAAGATAGATTTTGATGCAATAAAAGCTGAAGAATCGAAGGAAGGTGTTGAGATAGCTGAATCCGTAGTGAAAGAAGAGTTAGTTGATAAGGCTATTTATGATATCGTATCACAATATATTTCAGATGATGCTATAAAACAGAATGTTCTTCGAATTATTACACGGCAAACCGAATATATAGATTGGGCCAATAAGGAAGCGACCATTAGTGATTTGAGACGTAAAATCAAACGAAGCCTGTCTTTACAATCTATTAGTTCTGATGTCGCAACGCAATCTGCGCGTAATATGGTATCACAGCTTGTTAACTTGTATGTGAAAAAATAACAATTATATGCACTTCACCGAAGATGATTTTGAAAACGCCATTCTAGAGTTGTTTCGAGAGCAATTAGGTTATGATTATGTGTACAGTCCCAATGTGATACGCGACTATGCAGAACCGCTTTACGTGGAGGTACTGGAGGCTATGTTGCCGCAGATCAATCGTGGGCTGCCACAGGCCGCTATTGACGAAGCCATGGTGAAGATTCGAACTTATGAGGGCGGAACGTTGGTACAGAAGAATGAATTGTTCACGGATTACTTGCAAAATGGTGTTGCTGTCAATTATTTCGATGGCCGCGAGCAATGTTCCGCCAATGTCCGGCTTGTCGATTATGATTCACCATTACATAATCGGTTTACAATCGCTAATCAATGGACGGTCGATGGGCACTCGGTAAGGCGTGCGGATATGATCGTATTTGTCAATGGATTGCCGCTGGTGGTGGTCGAGCTCAAATCGCCATCGCGTGAGAATACAGACGTGTCGGAAGCTTATGCACAATTGCGTAACTATATGCAGGAGATTCCGTCACTCTTTATCTATAACGCTTTTTGTGTGATGAGCGATCAGGCGATGACTAAGGCGGGGACGATCACAGCGGGTGAAGACCGTTTTATGCAGTGGAAAACGGTAGATGGGAGTTATGAAGATACCCATAGCGCGAATTTCGATGTGCTTTTCGCGGGAATGTTCGAAAAAACGCGGTTTGTTGAATTGTTGCGGAATTTTATTTGTTACTCGAAAGACGGTAAACAGCGCGTTAAGATATTAAGTGCTTATCATCAGTTTTATGCCGTACGCAAGGCTGTGCTTTCGACGGTCAAAGCAGCTGAGACGGATGGTCGGGGTGGCGTGTTTTGGCATACGCAGGGCAGCGGAAAGTCATTGTCGATGGTCTTTTTCGCCAAGCAGTTGCAGCAGGCGATGTCGTCGCCGACGATTGTCGTGCTGACAGACCGTAACGATTTGGACGGCCAGTTGTACCGGCAGTTCGCTTGTTGCAGGGATTTTTTGCGTCAGACACCCGTGCAAGCCGAAAGTCGGGCTCATCTTCGGGAATTATTGGCGGGACGCGAAGCGAACGGTATCTTTTTCTCGACGATGCAGAAATTCGAGGAGAGCGAAGAACCGCTTTCGATACGACGAAACATAGTCGTTATGGCCGACGAGGCGCATCGCAGTCAATATGGATTGGAGGAGAGGGTCCGAATGGTTACGGATGCTGACGGGGTGATGCAGGCCAAAGTTGTAATCGGCGCGGCGCGTCTGGTGCGTAATGCGTTGCCGAATGCTACCTATATCGGGTTTACCGGAACGCCTATTTCGCAAAAAGATCGGTCGACACGCGAAGTGTTTGGAGATTACATCGACGTGTACGATATGACGCAGTCGGTGGAGGACGGTGCGACACGGCCGGTATTTTACGAGAGCCGTGTAATCAATCTGAAACTCGACGAGCAGACCTTGCGACGTATTGATGCGGAGTATGATGCGATGGCCGAGGAAGCGGAAGAGTATGTCATTGAGAAAAGCAAGCGTGAATTGGGGCGGCTCGATTCGATCTTTGGAGCTGACGCGACGGTGGCATCATTGTGCGAGGACATCGTAAAACACTATGAGGAATTCCGGCAATACGAGCAGACGGGTAAGGCGATGATAGTAGCCTATTCGCGGCCAATAGCGATCAAGATTTACCGTCGGATTCTCGAAATGCGTCCGGTGTGGAGTGACAAGCTGGCTGTTGTGATGACTTCCGGTAATAAAGATCCGGAAGACTGGCGGGCGATTATTGGAAATGATTCCCACAAGAAAGAGTTGGAGAAGCGGTTCAAAGACAACGATAGCTCGTTGAAAATCGTCATCGTAGTTGATATGTGGCTTACGGGTTTCGACGTACCTTCGCTTTCGACGATGTATGTTTATAAACCGATGTCCGGACACAATCTAATGCAGGCTATTGCTCGTGTGAATCGTGTGTTCGGGGATAAACAAGGCGGTTTGGTTGTGGATTATGTGGGTATCGCTTCGGCGTTGAAGACGGCGATGAACGATTATACATACCGTGACCGCAAAAATTATGGTGATACGGATGTGGCTAAAACCGCCTATCCGGAGTTTCAAAAGAAACTGGACGTTTGCCGTGATCTGATGTATGGATTCAATTATGGCGCTTTCTTCGGTAAGTCTGATTTGGAGCGGGCGAAAGCCATCAGCGGAGGTGTCGATTTCATGCAGTCCCCTGAGCGGATGGAAACGAAAAAACTCTATATCAAAGAGGCGCTGCTGCTGCGGCAGGCATTGTCGCTTTGTCAGAGTTTGCTGAATTACGAGCAGCGTATCGAAGCTGCCTATTTTGAGGCGGTGCGCACATTACTGACGCGCGTGGAGGGCAAGGGTAAGATTTCGTTCCGTGAGATCAACGGGCGTATTAATGAATTGCTCAAGCAGAGTATCAAGAGCGAAGGGGTAATTAATCTTTTCTCCGATATTAAGGAGGAGTTCTCTTTGTTCGATCCGAAATTCCTTGAAGAGGTTGCCCGGATGAAGGAACGGAATTTCGCCGTAGAATTATTGCGTAGGTTGATTGCAGAACAGGTACAACTATATCAGCGAACGAATACGGTACGAGCCGAGAAGTTTTCGGAAATTCTGGCCGATGCCATGAGCCGCTATTTGAAAGGGATGCTGACGAACGAAGAGGTTATCGAAGAACTGCTGAAAATAGCCCGTGAGATCGTTCACGGCGAAAAGGCCGGCAAGTCGCTTAATCTGAACAGCGAAGAACTTGCCTTTTATGATGCGTTGACCAAGCCTGAGGCTGTAAAAGATTTCTATTCCAACGATCAGTTGGTCGCTATTACGCGAGAGTTGACAGATGCGCTTCGGCGAAACAAGACGATTGACTGGAATATGAAGGAGAGTGCTCGTGCCGGAATGCGGCGTATTGTCAAACGATTGTTGAAAAAGTATAATTATCCGCCTGCTGGGCAGGAAGATGCTTTGAATACGATTATGGAGCAGTGTAAGAAGTGGAACGAAAATAATTGAATGGGATAGCTATGGGTAAGTTGGAAGAGTCGTATAGAAGAGTTGCATAATGATTTTGCAAGATAAGTAATACGCGCCTGTTAACTCTGATTAGATAACAGGCGCGTATGATTATTTTGTAATGTCTAATTCCTTTTGGAGCTGCTTTGCTTTTTGCCGGATATCTTCTGCTTCCTGCTTTCGGATAACGCTACGTTGTTGATTCTCGATTGCTTCCCGGACGGCTGTTTCGTAACGCTCAACTTGTTGCCGGAGCGAGCGACGGTCTGCGCGGCGTTCGGAATCGTAGAAGAGGGCGTTCAGGTTGCGCAATTTTTGCTCGTCGATGTCGCCCATCATTTGAACGTAACGGTATTTCAATTCCGTATCACGCAGGTTGGCAATACGGTCGTATAATTTAGTAATATGGATGCCGCCGCAGAGAATCACGATGAAAGAGATCGCCATATAGAGTAGTGCCCACGAGGTGTTGAAGTCGATGACGTGGATATGCCGTTGGGCTGCGGGTTGCGCAGGATGAGCGACGGCCGCAATAATTTTCTCGGTATGGTTTTCAGTCTCTTTTCCGATAGTTGTAATGCGGTCTGCAAGTTCCATGCGTACCCGTTCGACATTCGTGCGGGTGAATTGGGCCGTTTCGAGCAGTCGGGCGATTTTATCATCCGTTGTTACTGGAGCTGGGGCGGATATGTTGCGGTCGTCTATTCTGCGGCTGAGGGAGGTGAGTTGTTTTCTCAGTTCTTCGAAAAGTTCGATAATCGTGTTCGTGTCCATAAATAATAGGTATTGTCGATTAAAGTCGGTGTTGTTTTCTCTTTTTGCGCAGTCGTTCCTGAAGGCGCCGTTCTTCGTCCGCATCGTAGACCGGTTGCAGAAGATCTTCGAGCAGGTGACTGAACGATGCGACCGGATTGCTTACAGAACCGCGTTCGTTTGCGGAGAGTGCTTGTCGGCGGTTCAGGCTCAGCGCATGGTCGATTTTGGAGAAACTGAACTGCCGGTCGATTTTCGAACCGTTGAACGGGTAGCCGTTCCTGGCGAAGACGACGCCTTGTACGTCGGATGTGCCGCCGCGCATCCGGAACTCGGTAGCGATCCCTTCGTGCCGCAGCGCTGCCGTCAACTCCGGCCAGTCGCGGCAGCGGGGTACGGCGTCGCGCAGCGCGTGGAAAATTTCATATTTCGTTTTGTCCGGTTCGCGCAGGCGGTGCTCCTTGACATTCTCTTTGCCCGATGCGAAGTAGAGCCCATGCCGGACGGTCAGCTCCTTGCAGAGTCGCTCCGAACGGTAGCGGTCGTTGCGGTCGGAGACGGTACGGCCGTCGTTGTCCACCCGGTTGAAAAGGATATGCAGATGGGGATGTTCCCGGTCGCGGTGGCGGGCGATGATGAACTGCGTGTTTCGGATGCCCATGCCGGAGAGATACTCCGCGGCGATTCCGACCATCCGCCTGTTGTCGAGCCGTGCGGCGTCCTGTGCCGAAAAGGCGAGGACGATGTGGCCGACGGGCTTCGAAAGATGCGGATTCAGTGCCGCCTGCATTCGGAAGCTGCGGACGATGGAATCCCGGTCTTTCATCCGGACGCCCAGTCCGGCGAGCAATTCGGCGTCTTTTCCTTTGTCAAGGACGTAATCGACGGCTCCGCCGAACGAACCGCCTTTCGATATTTTGGCAATCATGGTTATTCGTTAATTTGATCTATTAGCGTATCTATCTTTTCGATCAGAGCTGTGCACTCCGCCGCTGCCTGAACATATCCGGCGGAGTTGGCTTTTCGGGCGAGCTGATTGAGGTTGTTGGCCATACCGGCGAGCTGCCGCAGCAGGGTCATCTGTTCTGCCGTGAGGCGCTGGCGGACGACGCTCCTTGAGAGCGCCGTCCGGGCGTATTCGGCCCAGGTGAGACCTGCCGCCCGCGCCTTGCCGCGCAGGGCGTAGTAGTCTGCTGCGGCCATCTTCACGGTCAGCCGCTCCTTGAGCTTTTCGCTTGCGGATTTGGGCGGACGTCCGCCTTTGGGATTCTTTTTCATTATATCCATTTGAGACCAGCGGGATGAATCTGCAAGGGTTTCGGGGCACCCGAAACATAAACTTGCTCTCTTAAAACCCGGAATGTTACTCCGCGGCGGCCGATGTCAGTTTTTGTCCGAACATCTCCATTTCGCGGCCGATGACTGTCTCGGAGAACTTGGCGTAGTGGCGCGTCATGTTGGTGTTCGAGTGGCCGAGAATCTTGGCTAGAACGTCAATCGGCATGCCGTATTCGACGGCCATGCAGGCGAAGGTGTGGCGGGCAACGTGGGTGGTCAGCACTTTGTTGATGCCGCACACGGCTGCTATCTCTTTCAGGTACGCGTTCATCTTTTGGTTACTCGGCGTAGGGAGCACCCGTGAGCGTGCGACGCATACTTCGTCGTGCTCGTAGCGGCGCAGGATTTCGAGTGTGGCCGGGAGTAGCGGGATACGGCTCATCACGGAGGTCTTCTCGCGGGGCTTGTGAATCCACCAGCGGCCTTCGTCGTCCTGCGAGAGGTGCTCGCGCCGCAGGTGGTCGGCATCGGCGAAGGCCAGCCCCGTCAGACAGCAGAAGACGAAGACGTCGCGGATGCGGGCCAGCCGGTGGTCGAGCGCCTTGCGGCTCAGTAGTTCCAGTTCATGCGCCGTGAGGTGCTCCTTGGCCTGCACCTCGTCTTCTTTGAGTTTATAGTAGCGGAACGGATTTTTCGTGATCCACTCGTTGCGCAGGCAGTAGAGGACGAAGTTGCGCAGACAGTCCATGACGGCGACCGCCCCGTTGTGGCGGCAGCGGTGGGCGGTTTGCAGGAAGAGGTTGAAGCCGTCCAGAAACTCGTAGTTCATCCGTTCGACGGGAATGTCCTCGGCTTTGCCGCGTTGGGCGAGATACTGTTTGAGGTAGCGCAGCAGCCGCTCGTACTTGTCTGCCGTGCGCTGCGTGATGCGCACGCCCACTTCGGTCGTCCTTTTCGCATTAGGAAAAGGATGGTAAAAGTTTCCTGTCTCATAACTCGTGACATTTTAAGGATTGACAAAACGTCTGCAAGGAAACTTTATTGCGGTGTAAAACGCAGCAAAACAATGTATTGCGGGCTAAAAAGGTGGCAATCCTGTTTTCGGAAGCCCAAATCGTCTCTGCCCACTTTTTTGCCACCCAACAGTTTTCTCCGGCTTGCTTTCCGCTTCCGGTTCGGGGAATCGGTCGAGACCTTTGCAAAATGGTGATAACCAGCCCCCCCCCTACCGGACGGGCGACAAAAAAAGGAGCCTCGGAAAAGGCTCCTTTGTGCGGATAAAGGGACTCGAACCCCCACGCCGTAAGGCATCAGATCCTAAGTCTGACGTGGCTACCAATTACACCATATCCGCATCGGTAGGACAAAGGTAGATAAAAATTCACAAAACACAACCGGCACGGGCCATTATCCGGCTTTTTTGGTTACTTTTGTAAGTAATTTTTTAGACATGCCGCAACATATTACCCTTGTACTCACGCCGAAGCAGGCTGCCGATGCGACGTTTTACACCTCGCAGGCGGCGCGGCGCATGGGTGTCTCGGAGGCCGATATTGCTCTGGCGCGGGTCGTGAAACGGTCGATCGACGCCCGGCAGCGGCAGGTGAAGGTGAATCTGACGCTCGAAGTGTACGTCGACCGCGAGCCGCAGCCCGGGCCGGTGCATTTCGACTATCCGTCGGTCGACGGACGCACGGAGGTCGTGGTCGTGGGATCGGGACCTGCGGGGCTGTTCGCGGCGCTGCGGCTGATCGAACTGGGCCTGCGGCCCGTGATTCTGGAGCGCGGGCGCGACGTTTCGGCCCGCAAGCGCGACATCGCGCAGATCAACCGCAACGGCGCTGTGGACCCCGACTCGAACTACGCCTTCGGTGAAGGCGGAGCCGGGACCTTTTCCGACGGCAAGCTCTTCACCCGCAGCAAAAAACGCGGCGACTACAACAAGGCGTTGCAGACGCTGGTGTTTCACGGTGCGACGCCCGAAATTCTCTTCGAGGCCCATCCTCACATCGGAACCGACAAGCTGCCGGGCATCATGCAGCGTATCCGGCAGACGATTGTCGGAGCGGGCGGCGTGTTCCGTTTCGGGAGCCGCGTTACCGATTTGAAAATCGAAGGCGACCGGATAAAAGGCGTATGGTGCGGCGACGAACTGATCGAAGGAGCCGCCGTCGTGCTGGCTACGGGCCATTCGGCGCGCGATATTTACGAACTGCTCCACCGCCGCGGCGTGCGCGTCGAGGCCAAGCCCTTTGCCATGGGGGTGCGCATCGAGCATCCGCAGGCGCTGATCGACTCGATTCAATACCATTGCGAGACGCGCGGCGAGTACCTCCCGGCGGCCTCCTATTCGCTCGTGAGCCAGGAAAACGGCCGCGGGGTCTACTCGTTCTGCATGTGCCCGGGCGGGTTCATCGTACCGGCCATGACCGATGCCGCGGAGTCGGTGGTCAACGGCATGTCGCCCAGCGGCCGTACGTCGCCCTATGCCAATTCGGGGCTGGTCACGGAGGTCCGGCTTGCGGATTTCGAACATCTGCGTGCCGAATGGGGCGAGCTGGCGGGGCTGAAATTCCAGCAGCGGTTCGAAGAGTCGGCGCGGCAGCGGGGCGGGGAGCATCAGATCGCTCCGGCACAGCGGGTCGCCGATTTCGTGGCGGGCCGCGCAAGCGGGTCGCTGCCCCGAACGTCGTACATTCCCGGTATCACGCCGTCGCGTCTGGACGAGTGGATGCCCGGCTTCATCGCGCAGGGACTGCGTCAGGGCATCGCGACCTTCGGCCGCCGGATGCGCGGGTATCTGACCAACGAAGCGGTGGTCGTGGGCGTGGAGTCGCGCACCTCGACGCCCGTGCGCGTGCCGCGCGACCCCGGGACGCTGATGCATCCCGAAACGAAGGGTTTGTTTCCCGCAGGAGAGGGGGCCGGTTACGCCGGCGGCATCATTTCTGCGGCGCTCGACGGCGAACGAATCGCCGAGGCGGTAAAAAATTATATTCGATAGCCGATGGAACCGAAAGTCAGCATTATCATTCCGGTCTACAATGTCGAGCCGTTTCTGGCCCGATGCCTGGACAGCGTGGTGGGACAGACCCTGCGCGGGATCGAGATCATCTGCGTCGACGACGGAAGTCCCGACCGGTCGATCGACATCCTGAACCGCTATGCGGCGCAGGACGACCGTATCCGGGTCATTTCGCAGGAGAACCGCGGCCTGGGCGGCGCCCGCAACCGGGGATTCGACGCCGCGACGGGCGAATTCATCCTTTTCGTGGATTCCGACGACTGGATCGACCCGGCTTACTGCGAGCGGCTGTACGAGGCCGCCCGGGAGGCGGAGGCCGACATTGCCTGCGCCTCGATGCTGAAGATCAGACCCTCCTATTCGAAATGGACGATTCATTATACGGAGCGGCAGGTGGCTGCCGAAGCGCAGGAGAAATTTCGCCTCTGCCGCTGCCCGCCCGATTTCTATGTGATGAACAAGCTCCTGCGGCGCGAGATGCTGTTGCGGCTGGGACTGCGCTTTCGCGAACGGGTCTGTTACGAGGATGTGGAATATACGATGCGCCTGCTGGGCGAAGGGGGTGTTCTGGTGACGGTTCCCGATGTCGTTTACCGCTATGTGGTCAACGGGGCGTCGATTACCAAGAGCCGCCAGACGCCGAAAAAGCAGCAGGACAAATATCTGGCCCACAAAGCCTTCGTGGCCTACGCCGACGCCCGCGGAATACGTCTCGACGCGAGGTTCCGGCGCATTACCCGCCGTTCGTTCGGCCGCTGGGGACTTACGTGGCTGAAAATCAAGGAGTTCGGCGACCAGGAGACCTACCGGTTGTTCGATCTGATTCCGGTGTGGCGGAAACGTGTAACCGATAAACAAGCATGCGATGGACATTGATCTGGTATACCTTTGGGTCGATGGGAACGACCCTGTGTGGCTGACGAAGAAAAATGAATTTCTGCCGGCCGACAGGCAGGTGGACCCCCAGGTGGCGGGGGAGTGCCGCTACGTCGAGAACGACGAACTGCGTTATTCCCTGCGTTCGGTGGAGAAATTCGCGCCGTGGATACGCCGCGTCTATATTGTGACCGACGACCAGACGCCTGCGTGGCTCGATACGTCGAATCTGCGCATAAGGGTGGTTTCCCACCGGGAGATCATGCCTGCGGAGATTCTTCCCGTCTTCAATTCGTGCACCATCGAGTTGTTTCTGCCCCGGATTCCCGGTCTGGCCGAGCATTTCCTCTATGCCAACGACGACATGTTTTTCAGCCGTCCCGTCGATCCCGGGTTTTTCTTCGACTGGCAGGGCCGCCCCATCGTGCGGCTTAAGGTCCAGTCGCTGAAGAAGCACGACGACGACATCTATTGCCATACGATCCTCCGCATGCAGGATCTCGTGCGGGCGCGTTACGGCAGGTGCTCGTCGCTGGCTCCCCACCACAATGTCGACGCTTACCGCCGCAGCGATTTTCTCGAATGCTGCGAGACCTTCCGGGCCGAACTGGAGCATACGAAGCACGCCCGGTTCCGTTCGCGCGACGACTGGCAGCGTGCCCTGGTGCTCTACGATGCGTTGGCGCGCGGACGCGCCTCGCTGCGCAAGGTGACCCGCTTCAACAAACTGCGCAACCCCTTGCGGCTGCTTCGTGCGGCTTTCGGCGCGGGTTGCGGCAGCGATTCGCGTTGCATCCCGGCTTATCTGCCTAATCTTGAATCTATTATGGAGAAATATGATCCGTCGTTGTTCTGCCTGAACGACGACGTGCGTATGACCGACGAAGACCGTATCCGGGTCCGGACGTTTCTCGACACCCGTTTCCCCGAAAAGTCATCGTTCGAAAAGTAGCGCGCGGCGAATTCGCTGCGACCGGGTCAGCCGCCGATGACGATGGCCGACCCTCTGCCGATCTCGTAGGATATTTTCGGGGTAAGATGCCGGTCGAGCCCCTTCTCGCAGCGGGTCCGGTGGCAGCGGATGCTGTCTTTGTAACGCTGCTCGTTGCTGTTGCAGCCCGAACGTTCCGCCTGGTTGTGATGGAGGTGGAAAGCGACGCCCCGGAATTTCATGCAACGCTGATGTATCTCGCTGTTGTTGAGTCGTATGCATAATTCGGCGTCCTCGAATCCCCAGCCCTTGAAATCTTCGTCGTAGCCGTTTACGCGAATCAGGTCGTTGCGCCAGAATGCCATATTGCACCCACGGGGAGCGCGGGTCGGGCCGAACGTATGGTAGAGTATCGACATGATCGGGATTCGTACGACATTGTTGCTGCTGCGGATGCCTTTCATCAGCGGGGACAGCGATGTGATCTCCCCGCTGAGCACCTTGCGGGTCAGCAGTTCGGTGATGATGCCCCGGGAGCCGGTGACGAAGCATCCTTCCCGGGCGAAAAGCATGTGGTCCTGAATGAAATTCCGTTGCAGGATCAGGTCGCCGTCGATCTGGATAATGTATTTTCCCTTGCTGGCGGCAATGGCTTTGTTGCGGATGGCTGCCAGGCGGAAACCGTTATCCTCGTGCCAGATATGGCGCACGGGAACCGGCGAGATGTTCTCGAAGTGCTTTACGACATCGCGGGTGCTCATGCCCGATCCGTCGTCCGCAATCAGGATTTCGGAGGGCATGACGGTCTGTTGCATCACGCTGTCGAGGCAAAGGTAAAGCGCCCGAGGCCAGTTGTAAGTGGAAATGATCAACGATACTGTCATCGTACTGTAAAACTATTGGTTAGGTTAGGAGTTCGAGGATGGGCAATAGCGAGTGTGCAAAATCTCTGCCGGGGTGTTGCGCGGGGAGATTCTGGCCGAAAAGAAAATGACGTTGCTGAAATCATTTTGCAAAAGTAGCAATTTATCTGTTATGATCGTCATATCGCTCTTTTTATATATATAAATGCGCTTTTCGGCCGATACTGCATACCGGGTGGAAAAAAGTTTTTTAAGGTTTGGGTTGCGAGGGTGTTATGTGGTTGATTTACATGGGCGTATGAATTCTTGCCGGCTGGTGATATTAAAAAAACTCAAAAAATTTGAAAATTATTTTAATAAAAGCTTGCGCGGATGGTTTTTTCGCCTTATCTTTGCAGCGAAGTTTTAAGGTTCATTTAGGTTAGTAGTTTTAGGTTGGTGAGGAAACTGTGGTATTCCATCGGAATACCGGGTTTCCTTTTTTTTGTGCCTTTCCGGAATTTTTGTCACGGATGGTTGGTATGGACTTTAGAATTTTGTCATGTGTGCCCGGCGTATTTTTCTGCCTGAATATGCTTTTTATCCCCTGTTTTTTAGTTTCCGAAGATATGCTGTCTCTTTTGACATTTAGCCCGAATGTTCTTCGAAGGCATCTTGAAGCCTTTTTGACGGCCTAATGTTACGAAATTGTTAAATATATTTAATATATTCGTAAAATATTTGCATAATTCAAAAATGACACGTATCTTTGCAGTGAAGTTTTAAGGTTCATTTAGGTTAGTAGTTTTAGGTTGGTTGAGGAAATCGGCAGGTTGTAACGGCAATCCGTTACTAAGACTCGAAGGGCGGTGCTCGTCCGAAAGTCGAATACCTCCGATTGTACCTCATTTTTGAAGGGGGTGGTTCCCCGACAAAAGAAAAAGGTCTGAGTCGTGAGACTCCGGCCTTTTTTTATTGTCCCGGGGTGCGGTTCCGGGAATGTAGGGGCGTGAGCCCGGTTGTGCCGGGACGGCGTTCCGCCCGGATGTCAGAACTGCTCCAGTTCCTCGCGGCCTATCGCCACTTCGACGGCCCCGAGTGCATAGCATCCGATTGCGTAGGGGTTGTAATAGAAGGTGATGCCTTCGGGAGTGATCTGGAAATTTTCCGTCAGGGCGATGTATTCCGGGAAGAAGCCCTGTTCGGCCAGCCCTTCGTCGTTGTCCGTCCCGTATTGGGTGTAGAGTTTCTCTCGGAGCAGTTTCTCCATGCCGAGCAATTGCGGGGCAGTGAACAGGTCTGCCAGCGAGAGTTCGTATCCGTCTGTGATCGAATAGGTATGGTATTCGATGTTGTACATGCCGTGCGCCCCGCCAGTGAAACTCCACCGGGAGATCGAGTAGGTAACGAGCGTGTCCTGCACGGAGCCTTCGCTTTCGACGGAGATTTCGTAGGCGCCCATGCCCTGCGACATTCCTTCGGGCAGTACGATCTCCGCAGCGACCTGCAGGATGGCCGAGTCCGCGGCCTCGCGTGCCGTACCGGCGAACTCCTCCAACTCGAAGAAATATTCGATATTCGCCTTTTCGATGGCCTCCAGCGCTGCCGATTTTCCGGCATTGCCGATCGTGGCAAAGCGGTATTCTATGTTGCAGCCATTGTCTTGTGTGCCGAGCAGCGTGTCGATCGGCAACATGCCGAATTCCGGAACGACGGGCTTCCTGTTGCAGGCCGTAATCGCCACGGCCGCTGCCGCGAGCAGGATTGCTGTTTTGATGCGTTTCATTTGTCGGGACGTGTTGTATTTCGTGTAAAGATAGCTAAAATGCGTGTAGCTGTGTGCATTATGAAAAAAAATCATAGTTTTTGCAGGAAAATTTTGCAGTTTTCAAAGAAGGCGTTATCTTTGCACCACAAAACCGACACGGTGGATTCATCTAAGGGTTAGGATACGTGCCTCTCACGCACGACATAGGGGTTCGAATCCCCTATCCACTACAAGGCTTCCGAACGGCCGCACGCAGGTGCGGCCGTTTTCCGTTTCCAGCTGCCGGT
>ENA-UOJT01001643-UOJT01001643.1-human-gut-metagenome-genome-assembly--contig:-C15-NODE-1643-length-14147-cov-12.258657_pt1 | contig 14147 bp, 6 predicted proteins | sample MGYA00242357_ERZ723904 | MGnify/ENA metagenome assembly ERZ723904 | reverse complement strand
TCAGGCACATACATAAACCAAGGTTACTACAAGAGTTTTCAACCGAACTTAATTAACAACCCTTGGGTAATTGAAAACATGGAGATAGTAACATTGTTAAGCAAAGCAGACAGAATGCTTGGCAGACTAGACATGTATTCAGAACATATACCCAATATCGATCTTTTCATTAGCATGCACATAATGAAAGAAGCGACTCAATCTTCTAAGATAGAAGGTACTCAAACAAATATGGAAGAAGTACTCATGTCTAAAGAAGATTTGCCATTGGATAAAAGAGACGATTGGACCGAAGTTCATAACTATATATCTGCGATGAATGAAGCTATTAAAATGCTCGAGACATTGCCTTTTTCTGCAAGGCTTATAAGAAATGTACATAAAGTATTACTTGCCGGGGTCAGAGGTGAATATAAACAACCAGGAGAATTTCGGAAAAGTCAAAACTGGATTGGAGGTTCTTCTATTAACGATGCCATTTTTATTCCTCCGGTTTGTACTTCAATCCCTGAATTAATGGAAGATATAGAGAAATTTGTACATAATAATTCTATTTTCTTTCCTGAACTATTAAAGATAGCCCTGATACATTATCAGTTTGAAACGATTCACCCTTTTTTAGATGGTAATGGCCGAACAGGGAGATTACTAATTACCCTGTACCTTGTAAGTAAAGGTATATTAAAGCGTCCTATTTTATATTTATCCGATTATCTGGAAAGGCATAGAAGTTCATATTATTCTAATCTGATGAAAGTTAGATTTGAAAATGATATTGAAGGTTGGCTTAAATTCTTCCTCCAGGGAGTTATTGAAACAGCAGAAAACGGAGTAAAAACATTTGAGGAAATATTACTTCTACAAAAAGAATATGAAGAGTGTATAAAACAATTAGGCAGCCGATCAGCCAACGCTTTAAAAGTAATAACCGAACTGTATAAAAAACCGATTATAGATGCAGCCCAGGTTTCAACTATAACAGATATAAGTCAGGCATCCTCTTACAAACTTATTGAAGAATTAGAGAAGCTTGATGTTTTAAAAGAGATTACAGGTGGAAAACGTGGACGAATCTATATCTTAAAAAAATATGTAGAGATATTCAGATGATATTTTTTATCTTTGTTCCTGTGAACCTTAAATTGAATAAAATGTACATACGAGTAATTCTCTATCTGTTGCCATTTCTGATACTATCCGGAAATATATCCGGACAAACTATTTCTGCTGAGACTGAGAAAATGCTGGCCAGCCTGGACTCGTTGTTGGCTAAAAATGAGACTTTTGTCATTGCCAAGGAAAAAAGAATCGAGGACCTGAGGAAAATGGAACAGAAAGTTGCAACAGAGGAAGAGCAATACTGGATGAACAAACTGTTTTATGAAGAATATATGGTCTATGACAGCGACTCTGCATTTAGTTATATCCATAAAAATCTGGAAATAGCACAACAACTAAACAATCCCCAATGGGTTGCACAGTGGAAGATCGAACAGTCGTTCATCCTGACAGCCACCGGTTTTCTGAAAGAGGGACTGGATGCCCTGAATGAAATAAACCCCGAAAACCTGTCGCCTTATTACAGAACGGACTACTATGGACAAATGATGTATCTTTACTCTCATTACGGGCAATATTCCGGTGAAAACACCGCTCAAAGTACCTTCTACTATGCGAAAGAACAAACCTATCGGGATTCGATCTTCGCCAGTATTCCTGACAACCATCCATATGGTTTATGGTACAAAGGCTGGCAATACAACAAGACTCCACAAGCTGCAGAAGTAAAAGAGCAATTGAAAGAAGAACTTGCTTCCGCCTCCTTCGATTCCAGGAAAGACGCCATGAACGCTTATATCCTGGCAATCATGTATAGGGACGAAGGTAACGAAGATGAATATTTTCGTTACCTCATTTTATCAGCCATGGCTGATATACGGTCGGCCAACCACGATATCGCTTCGCTGGAAGAACTCGGAAAAACCTTGTATGAAAGAGGTTACATCGACCAGGCATATTCTTATCTGAACTACTGCCTGGGATGTGCACAACTCTATAAAAACAGGATACGTATGGTCGGCATTTCGTCCGCACTGGACGCCATTCACAAGACATACGAACAAAGAAACAAAAAGCAGGAAGCCGACTTGCGCCGGTATCTGTACATCGTCAGCACCTTGTCGCTGGTCCTGCTGGCAGCACTGTTCTTTATCGGACTACAGATAAAACGGCTGAAAGAGTCCCGCAGAAAACTGAACGATGCCAACCAGACCCTGAACAAGCATGTAAGCGAACTGGAAAAAGCGCATACGCAACTGGCAGAAGTAAACAGCCAGCTCCAGTCACTGAACGAACAATTACTCGACACGAACTCCAAGCTGACGGAATCCAACTATGTAAAGGAAGAATATATCGGTTACGTCTTCAACATCTGTTCCAGCTATATCAGTAAACTGGACGAATACCGAAAAAATATCAACCGGAAAATCAGGACCGGTATGGTCGACGAAGTCAAAAAGATGACAGACTCCTCCACGCTGGCTGTCAACGAACTAAAAGAGTTTTACAGTAATTTCGATGCCATCTTCCTGCATATCTATCCTGACTTTGTCTCGGATTTTAATGCTCTATTACAACCCGACAAACAAATCATACCCAAAGAGGGAGAACTGCTGAACACCGAACTTCGTATCTACGCTCTGGTACGCCTCGGCATCAGCGATAGCGTGAAGATTGCCGAGTTCCTGCACTGCTCCCCTCAGACGGTCTACAATAATCGGCTGAAAACGCGCAGCAAAGCAATCGTTCCTAAAGAACATTTTGCAGATATTGTGAAATCTTTAGGGAAAATAGAGCGTTGAAACCACTCGAAAAAGCCTCCCAGACTACATTCGGAAACTTACTTTTTACGTATCAAACCACATATTCAAACCACTATATATCAACAATATAACAATTTTATAGATTTACCGATCCGGTTTACCAGTCCATTGGCACCGGTTATTCGCGCTATACTTTTGCAAGTACAAAAAGTGTAGAACAAATTAGTACGTTAACTTTAAAAAATGTATTCGTCTTATGAAAAACATTTTATTAAAAAAGAGGCTTCTTAAAGGTATGATACCTTTGTTGTGCCTATTGTTATTTCCAACATTTGTGTTTGCCCAAAAACTGACAGTCAGTGGACAGGTCAAAGACGCCCTCGGCGAACCGGTCATCGGCGCCAATGTAGTAGTAAAAGGAACCACCAACGGGGCCATGACGGACCTGGACGGTATGTTCACCATCAATGAGGTAGAAAAAGGCTCTACCATCGTCGTTTCTTTTATCGGTTATTTACCCCAATCCATCGTTGTCTCAGGCAATGCGCCATTATCCGTTACGCTGGCGGAAGACAACCAGGCGCTGGATGAAGTGGTCGTTATCGGTTACGGTGTGCAGAAAAAGAGTGTGGTAACGGCCTCCATCGCCAAAGTAGGTGCGGACGAATTGGCCCAGACAGCTCCCGTCCGTGTCGATAACGCGTTGAAAGGACTGGCAGCCGGTGTACAGGTGACCACACAGAACGGCCAACCGGGTACAGGTTCAGTTATCCGTGTACGCGGAACAGGCACCATCAACACCGCCGACCCTCTTTATATCGTAGACGGCATGCCCATCAACGGAGGTATCGACAACATCAATCCGGCCGACATTGCTTCTATCGAAGTATTGAAAGATGCCGCTTCGGCAGCTGTGTACGGTTCACGTGCCGCCAACGGGGTCGTTTTGGTTACGACCAAGCAAGGGGCCATCGGCAAAGTTAAAGTGTCTTACGACTTCTCTTATGGCTGGCAATCCGCCTGGAAAAAACGCAGTATGCTGAATGCGTCCGAATACGCGACCCTGATGAACGAAGCACAGCAGTATTCCAACGGCACCGACCGTTTTTCAAACACCAATCTGGGTGTAGGCACCGACTGGCAGGATGTATTGTTTAACGACGGCGCTCCCGTACAGAACCATCAGTTAAGCATCAGCGGGGCAAACGAGAAAGTAAGTTACTATTTCTCCGCCGGTTATTATAACCAGGAAGGTATTATCGGTGGAAATTATGACCGTTCCAACTACGAACGCCTTTCATTCCGCAGCAACACCCTTTATACCTTATTCGACGAAACGAAGAACCGCAGCTGGTTAAGAAAAATGACCGTCGGTGTCAATATGTCTTATTCCCGTATAAACAATATAGGGGTAAGCGCCGGTAACCTGACCGGTTCCCCGCTGGGAGATGCCCTTTTCCTGGACCCGACCATGGAAGTCTACGCACAGGATGAGGACCATGTAAACGGCTATACGGCAGATATCCGCAGCAAGTACGGCGACCCTGTACGCGACCAGCTCACCGGACAGGTATTGCAGATTCCGGAAAACTTCAACGAAATTACGAATCCGCTGGGCCGCATGTCCGCACAGCCCGGAAGAAAAAACAATTCAGACAAAGTCATTGCCAACCTGACAGCCGAACTCGGTATCTGGGATAACCTGAAATATAAGTTCTCCTGGGGCTCCGACCTTGCATTCTGGGGATATGACGAATGGAACCACCCTTATTATCTGGGCAGAAACTGCAACCAATCCATTGCAGACGGACGTTCCAGCGTGATGTCCGAAATGAATCGCGGCTATACCTGGCAGATTGAAAATGTGTTGACTTACGATAAAACAATCAGCCAGCATACTTTCAATGTGGTATTAGGACAGTCTGCCGAACGCAACACAGGCCGCCGCCTGTACGGTATGGCAAAAGATTTGATTGCCTACATGGGTGATAAGGCCAATATAGACTTTACGACCTCCCTTCCGAACAACGGAAACCGGAATACCGAAGGAGGATTAACCGACCCGCACTCGCTGGCTTCTTATTTCGGACGTTTAAGCTACAACTTCGCCGAACGTTACATGTTGCAGCTCACCGTACGCCGCGACGGTTCATCACGCTTCGGTGAAAATAACAAGTGGGGTACTTTCCCTTCCGTTTCTTTAGGATGGAATTTAACGAACGAATCGTTTATGGAAAAACGCCCGGACTGGCTGACCAATACAAAAATACGCCTTTCATGGGGTAAGAACGGTAACGAGGCTATCGGTAACTTCCGCTACACGGCGAATGTATCGATGAATAATAACTATCCTTTCGGCGCTTATGGCAGAGGCCAACAAATCGTAATGGGTTCCAAACCTTCCGGCACTCCTAATGCCGATTTGATGTGGGAAGAATCAGAACAGTATGATGCCGGTATTGATTTCGGCTTCCTGGGCAACGCATTGACCTTTACGGTCGATTACTACCAGAAGAAGACCAACGGTATGCTGAAAGAAATGGCCATACCGAACTATCTGGGCGAATCCAAGCCCTGGGGGAATGTCGGTTCGATGAAAAACGAAGGGGTTGAATTTGAAGTCGGTTATAAATATAGCCACAAGGACTTCCGTTTCGGCGTCAACGCCAACCTCTCTTATTTGAAAAACAAATTGGTAGACTTAGGCACAGCCGACGGTTTCGAGATGATGGACCAGGTACATATCCTGGGAAATGTCGGCCGTGCGGAGAACGGTATGCCTTATCCTTACTTCTACGGTTACAAGACAGCCGGTATCTTCCAGAATCAGGCGGAAATCGACGCTTATACAAACAGCAAGGGAGAGAAATTGCAGCCGCTTGCCGTTCCCGGAGATGTGAAATTCGTAGACTTTGACAATGACGGTACAATCGACGATAAAGATAAAACCATGATTGGTAAAGGTACTCCGGACTGGACTTTCGGTCTGAACCTGACGGCCGCTTATAAAGACATTGACTTTTCAGTCTTATTTTCCGGTTCATTGGGACAGGACATTATGGACGTAACCCGCCGCCTGGATGTGTCTTCCGTAAATGTGCCCCAGGAGTTTATGAAACGCTGGCATGGAGAAGGTACTTCCAACACAATGCCCCGCTTCTGTTACCCGGGTGACGACATGAACGGTAACTGGAAGAAAGTTTCCGATTTATACGTCCACAACGGTAGTTTCGCCCGCATTAAAAATATGCAGATAGGTTACACCTTGCCGAAGAACCTGACACGCAAATTCTTTGTCGACAGACTTCGTCTCTATGTCGCCGCCGAGAACTTGCTGACACTGACCTCCTATAAGGGTCTTGACCCGGAAATAAATGCGACAGACGTAGCCGGAGATAAATCAAACGGCATCGACCGCGGCTATTATCCGCAAGCACGTACATTCACAGTCGGCTTAAATCTTAATTTCTAATCACTAAAAAATGGAATCGATATGAAAAAGAATAAACTATATACTTTCGCCGCTGCCATACTACTTGCATCAGGACTTGTTTCGTGCGGCGACAGTTTCTTAACCGAAGAACCGGCAAGCAGTGTGCCCATCACAGGGTATTATACTGACAATGCCAAAATGATAGAAGCCATGGCAGCCGCTTACGACCCGATGCAGTGGTTCGATTACTATAACGGCTGGTTCCCTCTGAACCTCGCCTGGGATGCTGCAAGCGATGATATTTACCCGGGTGGTAGCGACACGTCCGACCAGGGTTATCTTCACGAAATCTCCTGGTATAGCTGTAGCCCTACCAATGACATAAAAGGAGCATGGACCGTTGCCTACTCCGGCATCAACCGCTCCATCCGCTTAATGGACAATGCTGAAGAGGCAAACATATCCGAAGCAGATAAAAAGTCTTACAACGCAGAAGGACGGGTATTGCGCGACTGGTATTATCTGGTATTGTGGAAAACCTGGGGGAATGTTCCATTTTATACGGAGAACCTGACTTTCCCGTATATCGCAGAACAGTTGAAAGCAGACGAAGTATACAATAACATGGTAACCGACCTGGAAGAGGTGCTGGATTCCAAAATTCTTCCGATGAAACGTGAACTAACATGGGCCGGACGAATGACTCAGGCAGCCGCTGCCATGATCTATGCCGATTATGTCATGTATCAGAAAGACGAAAGCCGTTACTCCAAAGCATTGGGTTATGTAAAAGAGGTTATCGCTTCGGGACAATATAAACTGGTTACGGACTACGACGACCTGTTCACTTATGCTACGGAATGGTCCGATGAAATCATCCTCGATATCAACTACATCTCTGCCGGTGGTAAACGCGGCTGGGGCAATGCTGGGGCCTGTGGGGGTACTGTAATCCCTGCTATGATTGGTGTAGACGGTTTGACTTACGTCGGCGGTCAGGAAACGGGACATGGCCCGTATACCGAATTTGAAGGTGGCTGGGGTTTCTGTGTGATTACTCGGGATGCATATGAAGCCTTCGAACCGGGAGATATCCGTCGGGATGTAGCAGTCCTGAACCTGGATACGTACCAGGAGGAAATGATGAACAGGGGAATCGCCGTGAATTATACGGGACGTTACCAGAACACCGGTTATTTCCTGCGCAAATATCTGGGCCGTCCGGGTGGTAAGGCCGACCAGGCTGGCGATGCGGACCTGAACTGGGAAAACAACTTCCACCTGTATCGTTATGCAGAAACTCTGCTGGTTGCAGCAGAACTGGCATGGCGCACCAATTCGGGAGAAGCACAAGGTTATTTCGACCAGGTACGCGAACGTGCCGGTCTGAGTCCCAAAGCAATTTCCGAAGAAGCCATCATGCAGGAACGCCGGGTAGAATTACTGGGTGAAGGAAAACGTTATTTCGACCTGGTTCGTTTCGGTAAAGCCGCTGAAGTCTTGAAACCGGGTGGCGGTGCTATTTATGTGACAAAGGATGCCCATCGTTTTGTCTGTACGGATGGTACCGTTACGCAGGACAAGCCGAAAGGCGAAGTTAAAACCAATGCAGACGGAAAACCTCTCAACCTAGTTATCAACGGCGAACTGAAATGGACAGGGAAAGGAGCTGCTATTCCGCAGCGTCCGCAGTGGACCGAGAACAAAAAGTATCTTCCGATTCCCCAGATTGAAATTGAATCATCTCATGGAGCTACTGTTCAGAATCCATATTAATTGATTATTAAATAGGGGATATCCAAAGAATGAAATAAGCTGTTTCATCCCGGAGGATATCCCTGTTTATCTTACTATGCCATGAAAATAAAACGATTATCTGTCTACCTGCTGCTTTTGCCATTCTTATCATGCGCAGAACCCCAGGGAACCCAAGAAGGAGATATTGAAAGCCGGGTGAATGCCTTGTTAGGGCAAATGACCTTGCAGGAAAAGATTGGCCAGATGAACCAGTTAAGTCCTTTCGGCGGCCTGGAAGAAATGGCCGGGTTAATCCGGGAAGGGAATGTCGGTTCGCTGTTGAACCTGACCGACCCGGAGCTGGTAAACAAAGCGCAAAGAATTGCAGTGGAAGAATCCCGCCTGGGTATTCCCCTGCTTATGTCGCGCGACGTCATCCACGGTTATAAAACCATCTTCCCCATCCCGTTGGGACAGGCGGCGACTTTCAACCCGCAACTGGTGGAAGACGGTGCCCGTGTGGCGGCTGTCGAAGCGTCGGCCGACGGCATCCGCTGGACCTTTGCCCCGATGATCGATATATCGCGCGACCCACGGTGGGGACGCATCGCCGAGAGCTGCGGTGAAGACCCGTATCTGAGCTCCGTGATGGGGGTAGCCATGGTGAAAGGTTTCCAAGGCGATTCCCTGAACAATCCGACGGCTGTTGCTGCCTGTGCCAAACACTTTGTAGGCTACGGTGCATCGGAAGGAGGACGCGATTACAATTCCACCTTTATTCCCGAACGCCAGCTGCGCAACGTCTATTTTCCTCCGTTCGAAGCGGCTGCCAAAGCCGGATGCGCCACGTTCATGACTTCTTTCAATGATAACGACGGAATTCCCTCGACAGGGAACAGTTTCATCCTGAAAGATGTGCTGCGCGGCGAATGGAATTACGACGGACTGGTGGTAACAGACTGGGCATCCTCGGCCGAAATGATTTCCCACGGTTTCTGCAAAGACGAGAAAGAGGCAGCCATGAAGTCCGTGAATGCCGGCATCGACATGGAAATGGTAAGCGGCACGTTTATCCGTAACCTGGAAGAACTTGTCAAGGAGAAGAAAGTATCGGAAGCAGCGATTGATGAAGCAGTCCGTAACATCCTCCGTCTTAAATTCCGCCTGGGACTGTTTGATAATCCATATACAGACACAGACCAACAAGTAAAATATGCGCCCGCCCACCTGGCAAAAGCCAAAGAGGCGGCAGAACAATCGGTTATCTTATTAAAGAACGACCGCGAAACCTTACCTTTTACCGATAAGATACGTACCCTTGCCATAATAGGCCCGTTGGCCGATGCCGCCCACGACCAGATGGGAACCTGGGTATTCGACGGAGAAAAAGCACATACGCAAACGGTTCTGACCGCTTTGAAAGAGATGTATGGCGATAAAGTACGAATCATCTACGAACCCGGATTAGGTTATAGCCGCGACAAGCATACAGCCGGCATCGCCAAAGCCGTGAATGCCGCTATGCGTGCCGATGCCGTACTGGTATGCGCCGGAGAAGAATCTATCCTCTCAGGCGAAGCGCACTCGTTAGCCGACCTGCATTTGCAGGGAGCGCAAAGCGAACTGATAGCCGCCCTGGCAAAGACAGGGAAACCGCTTGTGACGGTGGTTATGGCAGGCCGTCCGCTGACAATCGGACAGGAAGTCGAACAGTCCGACGCCGTTCTCTACGCTTTCCATCCGGGAACAATGGGCGGATCGGCCCTTGCCGACCTGCTCTTCGGAAAAGCGGTACCAAGCGGAAAAACACCCGTTACCTTCCCGAAGATGGTAGGTCAGATACCTGTCTACTATGCACATAACAATACGGGCCGCCCCGCCTCCCGCCAGGAAACATTGATAGACGATATCCCGCAGGAAGCCGGACAGACCTCCCTGGGCTGTACATCCTTCTATATGGATGCCGGTTTCGACCCTTTATTCCCGTTCGGTTACGGATTGTCTTACACCACCTTCGGCTATGACAACCTGCAATTGGCAACGAATCAGTTGGCTGTCGACGGAACACTGGAAATCAGCTTCGACCTGACAAACACCGGTAAGTATGAAGGCACGGAAGTCGTGCAACTGTACGTACAGGACAAAGCCGGCTCCATCACCCGTCCGGTCAAAGAGCTAAAAGGCTTCCGGCGGATTCCTCTGAAGCAGGGTGAGACAAAGACAGTCTCTTTCTCACTCCCCGTCGAAGAACTGGCCTTCTGGAACATCGACCGGCAAAGAGTAGTCGAACCGGGCGAATTTAACCTCTGGGTCGGCCCTAACAGCGCCGAAGGATTACAAACAACATTCACAGTAAAATAACAGACATGAAAAAGAATATCTATTTAATGCTCATGCTCCTGCTGGTATCCGTTACCGGATGCTGGCAGCACACCGGCACTACAGATGCGGATACGGCCGACCTGCCGCCGGAAGCATTCATGCGTATCTCCGGCACCGACCTGATTACCCCCAAAGGGCAGAAGTTCTTTATCAAAGGGACGAACCTTGGCAACTGGCTGAACCCGGAAGGGTATATGTTTGGCTTCAACAAGACAAATTCGCCGGGACGCATCAACCAGATGCTCTGCGAACTGGTCGGTCCCGACTTCACCGCTGAGTTCTGGAAAGCGTTCAAAGATAACTATATTACCCGCGACGATATACGGTTCATTGCGGCGACCGGTGCTAATACCATCCGTCTTCCCTTCCATTATAAACTCTTCACTGACGAGGATTATATGGGATTGACGGCCAATCAGGACGGTTTCGCCCGCATAGACAGTGTAGTCGGTTGGTGCCGCGAGGCAGGCCTCTACCTGATTCTCGATATGCACGATGCTCCGGGCGGACAGACCGGTGACAACATCGACGACAGCTACGGGTATCCCTGGCTATTCGAGAGCGAAGCCAGCCAGCAGCTATTCTGCAACATCTGGAAAAAGATTGCAGCCTATTACAAGAACGAGCCGGTTATCCTCGGCTACGAACTGGCAAATGAGCCTATCGCGCCCTATTTCAGCAATATGGAAGAGTTGAACGGCAAGCTGGAATCGTTGTATAAACGAGCCACAGCCGCCATCCGCGAGGCAGACACCAACCATATCATCCTGCTGGGTGGCGCGCAGTGGAACGGTAACTTCCGCCCGTTCACCGACTTCACCTTCGACGATAAAATCATGTACACCTGCCATCGTTACGGAGGCGACGCCTCCAAAGCAGCCATCCAGGAGATTATCGACTTCCGCGACCGGGTAAACCTCCCCATGTATATGGGCGAAATCGGACATAACACAGAAGCCTGGCAGAACGCTTTCTGCCATGTGATGGAAGAGAACAATATCGGTTGGACGTTCTGGCCGTACAAGAAAATCGACAAATCCTCCTTTGCCGGCATCAAAGCACCGGCCGGCTGGGACACTGTCGTTGCCTTCTCCGAAGCTCCCCGGGGTACATACCAGGAAATCCGTGATGCCCGGCCGGACCAGGAAACAGCCAAAGCAGCTTTAAAGGAGTTTATCGAGAACAGCCGTATACAGCAATGCGTCATACAAAACGAATATATCCGCTCACTAGGTTTAAAGACACAATAACAATATGAAACTGATTAAATACATCGCTTGCAGCCTGTTGTTGCTGCCCGGTTTCGGGCAGGCACAGCAGGAAGTCCCCACTTATCTGGACAGTAGCAAACCCATTGAAGAACGTGTGGAAGATGCCCTGTCGCGCCTCACGCTGGAAGAAAAGGTAGCACTAACACATGCCCAGTCCAAGTTTTGTTCGCCGGGCGTCGCACGCCTGGGCATTCCTGAATTCTGGATGACCGACGGTCCCCACGGCATTCGTCCCGAAGTCTTATGGGATGAATGGGAGCAGGCGGGATGGACCAACGACTCCTGCGTAGCCTTCCCAGCTCTAACCTGCCTGGCTGCCAGCTGGGACCCGGAAATAGCCAGGTTATATGGCAAAAGCATCGGTGAAGAAGCCCGCTATCGGAATAAAACGGTCTTGCTGGGCCCCGGTGTAAACATCTACCGTTCGCCACTGAACGGACGCAATTTCGAGTATATGGGCGAAGACCCTTATCTGGCCGGAAAGATGGTAGTCCCCTATGTGCAAGGCGTCCAGCAGAACGGCGTGGCTGCCTGTGTGAAACATTATGCACTCAACAACCAGGAAGTAAACCGCCATACGACCAACGTCATCATAGACGACCGTGCCCTCTATGAAATCTACCTGCCCGCCTTCAAAGCGGCCGTTCAGGAAGGAAATGCCTGGGCCATCATGGGCTCCTACAACCTGTATAAGAATCAGCACGGTTGCCATAACCAATATCTCCTGAACGATATACTGAAAGGTGAATGGGGTTTCGACGGCGTTGTCGTCTCCGACTGGGGAGGGGTTCATAACACGCAGGAAGCCATCACCAACGGACTCGATATGGAGTTCGGAAGCTGGACCAACGGATTGTCCAACGGAGCAAGCAACGCTTACGACAATTATTACCTGGCAGATCCTTACCTGAAACTGATTCGTGAAGGCAAAGTCGGAACAAAAGAACTGGACGACAAGGTAAGACGCATCCTGCGCCTCGCCTACCGCACTACGATGGATAGAAACCGTCCGTACGGCTCGCTCTGCTCGGAAGCTCATTTTGCCGCAGCCCGCCGTATCGGCGAAGAGGGCATCGTGTTGTTGCAGAATCGGAATAACCTGCTCCCTATCGACCTGAACCGGGCAAAAAGAATAGCCGTCATTGGAGAGAATGCCATCAAGATGATGACTGTAGGCGGCGGTTCTTCTTCCCTGAAAGTAAAATACGAACTCTCCCCGCTGGACGGCATCCGGAAACGGGTAGGCGACCAGGCGGAAGTTATTTATGCACGTGGCTATGTAGGCGACCCGAGCGGTGAATACAATGGCGTGAAATCCGGTCAGGACCTGGAGGACAGCCGTTCACCGGAAGAGTTGATAGCCGAAGCCGTTGCCGTTGCCAAAGAGGCCGATTACGTCATCTTTATCGGCGGCCTGAACAAGAGCGCGCATCAGGACTGCGAAGATGCAGACCGTAAGGAACTCGGTCTGTCTTATGGCCAGGATAAGGTAATAACCGCCCTGGCAAAGGCTAACAAGAACCTGATTGTAGTAAATATCTCAGGCAACGCCATCGCTATGCCATGGGTGAAAGAAGTCCCGGCCATCGTGCAGGCATGGTATCTGGGGTCGGAAGCAGGCAGCGCCATAGCTTCGGTATTGACGGGCGATGTCAATCCGTCCGGCAAGTTACCATTCACTTTCCCTGCTTCTTTGCAGGATGTAGGTGCACATAAGCTGGGTGAATATCCGGGTACTCCCCGTAGTGACGGCAGCCCTATCGTGGATCAGAAGTACAACGAAGGAATCTTCGTCGGCTATCGCTGGGTGGACAAGGAAAAGACAAAACCGCTGTTCTCCTTCGGTCATGGCCTGAGCTACACTACTTTTGCCTACGGGAAGGCCGTAGCCGACAAGAAAGTGATGGGACAGGATGAAATGCTTACCATTACCCTGCCCGTCACCAATACAGGCAGTCGCGAAGGTTCGGAAGTAATACAGCTATATATCAGTGACCTGAAATCATCCCTGCCCCGTCCTGTAAAGGAACTGAAAGGCTTCAGCAAGGTAAAACTGGCTCCGGGAGAGACCCGGGAGGTAACCTTCACCATTGGAAAAGAGGCGTTGAGTTTCTTCGATGACGCCCGCCATGAATGGGTAGCCGAACCGGGTAAGTTCGAAGCATGGATCGGCGCTTCCTCAACAGATATTCGCAATAAAGTAGCATTTAAATTGAAATAAATTCCCCCAAACTTTCCCTAAGAGATGCTTATCCGACTTAAGGTTTGGTAAGTATCTCTTTTACAGAATCTATGAACAGGCTGGCCTGTGGGTATAATTCTTCGACCATGCTTTGGTCGCAATAGACAAAGTCATCATAGTCACCACTCTGCCTCTTTTCAAAGAGAGTAGAGAAAGTCTTGCCTATTTTTAATGACAGCTTTCCTGTAGAAATAAAATGCAACCCAAGCATTGTTTTCACACCATTATGAGTATGAGTCTGAATATAATTTTTGAGTAAT
>ENA-UOJT01001637-UOJT01001637.1-human-gut-metagenome-genome-assembly--contig:-C15-NODE-1637-length-14180-cov-10.019044_pt1 | contig 14180 bp, 8 predicted proteins | sample MGYA00242357_ERZ723904 | MGnify/ENA metagenome assembly ERZ723904 | reverse complement strand
ATCCCAGTAAAATAAGGATTCGTGGCTCAAATGTCCGTTATTCAAACTCAATCGTCCCAGGTGGTTTACTTGTCAAATCGTAGAATACTCGATTGACTCCTCTTACCTCGTTTATAATTCTGCTCATAACAGTCTGAAGCACCTCAAACGGTATCTGTGCAGACTCAGCGGTCATAAAGTCGATGGTGTTGACTGCGCGGAGTGCAACGGCATAATCGTAGGTACGCTCATCGCCCATTACACCGACTGAGCGCATGTTGGTGAGAGCGGCAAAATACTGGTTAGGCATCCAGGAAGGAGCCGTGCCGTGTTCGCTTCTGTATGCCTCAACTGCCTTGTCAACCTCCTCGCGGTAGATTGCATCGGCGTCCTGAACGATGCGGACCTTCTCAGCGTTGACCTCACCGATAATTCGTATGCCAAGACCCGGACCAGGGAATGGCTGGCGGAATACAAGGCGCTCAGGGATACCAAGCTCAAGGCCGGCCTTGCGGACCTCATCCTTGAAAAGGTCGCGGAGCGGTTCAATAATCTCCTTGAAATCTACGAAATCAGGAAGACCGCCGACATTGTGGTGGGACTTGATTACCGCGGATTCGCCGCCAAGACCTGACTCAACAACATCCGGATAGATTGTTCCCTGTGCAAGGAAATCAACCGCACCGATTTTTTTTGCTTCCTCCTCAAATACACGGATGAATTCTTCACCTATAATTTTACGCTTGCGCTCAGGCTCCGTAACACCCGCAAGCTTGCTGTAGTATCTCTCCTGTGCATTAACTCTTATAAAATTAAGGTCGAACTGTCCGTTCGTACCGAAAACAGCCTCAACCTCATCGCCCTCATTCTTACGGAGAAGGCCGTGGTCTACGAATACACAGGTAAGCTGCTTTCCGATTGCTCTTGAAAGAAGTCCGGCCGCAACGGAAGAATCAACACCGCCGGAAAGTGCAAGCAAAACCTTGCCATCGCCGACCTTGGCGCGGATTTCTCTGATTGTATTTTCAACGAAAGAGTCCATCTTCCAGTCACCGGCACAGCCGCAAACACCCTTGACGTAATTTTCAAGCATCCTGGTTCCCTCAAGAGTGTGAAGTACCTCAGGGTGGAACTGGATTGCGTAGAGATTCTTAGACTCATTCTGTGCAGCGGCAACAGGACAATCGGCAGTGTGTGCGACAATTCTGAAGCCCGGAGCAACCTTTGAAATATAGTCAAAGTGGCTCATCCAGCATGATGTTGCATTAGTATCACTCTTGTGGTCATCACATGTAATTCCGGCTGCATTTTCTGCCGGACTGCCAACACCCTTGAATAATGGTGAAGTTGTATCAACATAAACTTCTGTCTTGCCGTACTCGCGCACAGGTGCTTTTTCAACCCTACCGCCAAGAACATGCATCATAAGCTGCGCACCGTAGCACAGACCAAGCACCGGAACACCGAGATTAAAAAGCTCCTCAGTGCAGGTCGGAGCACCCGGTTCATAGCAGCTGTTAGGACCACCGGTAAGAATAATGCCCTTCGGATTCATGGCCTTAATCTTCGCGATATCCGTCTTGTATGAGTATATCTCACAGTATACATTACATTCTCTGACACGCCTTGCAACCAACTGGTTGTACTGACCGCCAAAGTCAATAACGACTACCATTTCTCTGCTCATGGTATATCCTCCTGTATTTTATAATAACTCTTCCAATGTCGAGTTAAAGCTTTATAACTTAACATTATTCTTATCATACAATAAATGAGGGGGATTAGCAAGGATTTTATAGCTGCTTTGGTGTGCCGGATTGACCAGGAAATGGAATGAGGATGTAGGTATGCTTGGTTAAGATTGTCGTTCGATAAAATCTTTTCCATCAGTTTGTCCGTTTGAAAATCTGTGATGATGTCGTTGTTTTCAGCAATCCTCTGATGGGCGAACACTTCTGCATACTCTTTCTGTTCCGCAGATACCATTTGCAGATAGTCCTCAATATGAGGTTGTCTATCCTTGATTCCATCTTTGGTTACTTTCATTTACTCACATCTCCTAAAGTTCAGTCCTTCCCATTGTGTTTGCAACCACAATGGTACTATGACCTCTGCTGACTTCTTGCCATTCGTTGTTACTGCAAGTTTCATACTCCGCTTTCACTTGTCGACAAGACCTCCCTTGGTACCACACGTTTCTTTCTCTCCACCTATATGCCACATTTACCATAGTTAGTTCCGAGTAGTTATTAGTCTTTAGTTTGTGTGGCAACCTTATCCTTAACTATAGCCTGATATGATTTCTGTCCGTCAGACCAGAGATTTGCTTACAGCTTCCTTCGGATTCCACCTCACGATAGACACCCTTGCTGTTCAGCTATACACTTCCCACTATCTGGGCGTGTTCGGGACTTTCACCCGTTAGAGCGCGCCCATGGCGCGCAAACTAAAAAAGCACTGTCCCGCAGACAGTGCACATAATTTGATGCAACTGGCTGCCATTTTACAGGCCCTTTAGCTTTGCGTCACAGACTTTCGTCTGCTTTGCTCTCCGATACTGATTTTAATTATATCACCTCATAGAACATTATGTCTACACTTTAATACAATAAAGCAAAATAGCAAAAAATCATGAAAGATATTATTACAGTATCAGTAATAACTTTTTACCTGCCCTCTTTCTCACATACCATGAAATTAGCAATTTTCTTGTTGCTCCTTTATTTGTGTGGCTTTTCTGGCACCTTTGACGTCTGTTCCAGATTTTTCTGTATTGTACCAATCAATTCCTCAATAATTATTGGTTTGGTTAAGAATCCGTCCATACCGCATTCCAGTGCTTTCTTTCTGTCATCATCAAATGCATTTGCAGTCATGGCAAGAATGGTGATTCCGGCCAGTGCCGGATCATTCAGTGCGCGGATCTGTCTGGTAGCCTCATATCCATTCATTACCGGCATCTGCACATCCATCAGCACCAGATCATAATTACCCGGCTGCGAATTCTTAATTTTCTCCACCGCCTGCGCTCCATTTTCGGCAGTATCAACCAGAAATCCATATTCATTAAGAATCTCCACTGTAATTTCACTGTTCATTTCATTATCTTCCACAAGCAATATACATCTGCCTCTGAAATCCGAACATGCAGCCGGAAGCATTGTATCCTCTGCCCCTGCCTGCAGCTGTCCGATAGCAGTCATCAAGGTATCCCTGATATCTGACATGAACATTGGTTTTGCACAGAAGGCAGTTACCCCGGCCGCTCTGGCTTCCACTTCGATATCTGACCAGTCATAAGCAGTCAGGATAATGATCGGTGTATCATCACCAAGGCTGCGAATCTGACGGGTGACTTCAATGCCATTCATATCTGGCAGACGCCAGTCGATGATATAAGCGTGGAATGCATCTCCCAGTTCCATAGACTGCCGTGCACGCAGAACAGCTTCCTTGCCGGAAAGTGTCCATTCTGAACGCATTCCAATCCTCACAAGCATTTTTGTCATGCTGTCACAGGTATTGAAGTCATCATCTACAACCAGTGCCTTAAGACCTTCCAGTTCTGCGATCTTCTCTGTATGATGTTTCTCAGATTGAAGCCGGAATGGCAGACGGACAATGAATTCAGTACCTTTGCCTTGTTCTGTCTGAACCTCAATCGTTCCGCCCATCATATCCACAATATTCTTGGTAATGGCCATGCCAAGCCCTGTACCCTGAGTCCTGCTGACTGTGGAAGTTCGCTCTCTCTCAAAAGGAGAAAAAATCTTCTCCACAAAATCCGGACTCATTCCGATTCCGTTATCCTTTACCCGGATCTCGTACAGTTCAATGCCCTTTACCGTCCCCGGGAACTGCTTCAGCCGGACAGAAACCGTTCCTCCTGCGGGAGTAAACTTAACTGCATTTGACAAAAGATTCAGCAACACCTGATTCAGTCTTGTCTTATCACAATAAACATCCTCATTTGCCACATCCATTGCATCCATATAAAGCTCCAGCTGCTTTGCATGTATCTGCCCACTGATGATGGTCTTCAGATCATGAAGTACATCCGACAGACTGACCTCCGTTTCTTCCAGATGGATTTTTCCACTCTCGATACGGCTCATATCCAATATATCATTAATCAGTGAGAGCAGATGGCTGCTGGAGGAAAGGATTTTGCCCAGATAATCCCGGACTCTTTTCTGATCATCAATATTGCTTACCGCCAGTGTGGTAAAACCGATAATCGCATTCATTGGTGTCCGGATATCGTGAGACATATTGGAAAGGAAAGTACTCTTTGCCCGGTTTGCTGTCTCTGCAGCGCGTACTGCCTCAGAAAGTGCCTGATTCATTTTCCAGTCAGCAGTACGGTCCGACATAACCAGGATATATTTCTTCTTCCCGTTTAATTCACTGCCCATTGCAATATTATGAAACCAGCGTTTTTCCCCTGTTTTCAGATGGACATATTCAAAATCCCATTCTCTCTGTTCATGAACCTGGATTTCCTCCAGATAATTTTTCTCCGGGTCTTCATGCTCTGCCGGATGCAGTTTTCCCAGAATACTAATATCTTTACGAATCTGTTCTACAGTAATGCCCAGCAGTTTTTCCACATTCGGACTGACGTAATCTGCCTGGTATGTTTTTGCATCCAGCATCAGGAAAACATCATCCACATTCATTGAAAGCTTTTGAAACAGCTCATCCCGGTACAGAATCTCCGTATCTTTTTTTCTGATGTTTGTCCTGTTTTTTTGAATAACAAGGCTTATAAGAAATGCAGCAATACAGAAAACAACCGCGCTGACAAGAAGTACCGTACTGCGCTGAAGACTGTTCATACTGGCATTGACGACATCCGCCTGTACAAGTCCTAAGAACATCCAGTCCTGTATATCCGATTTTTCATAGACCAGATAGTAGCTCATTCCATCCAGATTCAGAAGCATCGCATCGGTACGTCCTGCTTTAAACTTCTCCGAAAGCTCATTGATCTCTTTCTCAGACATATCAGAATGCTCTCTCAGAACACCGAAGAAATTATACACATTTCCCCATGACGCAGAAGAGTGATTCACCACGACACGGCCATCCGGATGAACAACAAAGCTCTGGGCATTTTCATTGAAAGCAGAGATATCCAGTACATTTACGATATCAGAGTTTTCATAGGCAATGGCAATCGCATCGTATTCAAAGCCCTGATAAATTCCATGAGCCTTAGGAGTGGCAAAAACAAGCATCTGGGCTTTTCCGGGAACTGCTACATTCGCAATAACATCATTTCCCTGCCGGATCTCCTCTTCAATATTTTCCTGTAATCCAAGATACCCTGTTTTGCCTGTTACAACCTTATAGTTCCCATCATCTGACAGAAAATAAAATTCTACAAAGCCTGCATTTTCCTGCGCTTTCTTTATACAGTCACGAATTTCATCTTCATTGGAGATGTTCTGCAGATTCTCACCCCACATATGAAGATAAGTAAGATTCTTATCTGTCAGTTCCCTCAGCATGTTATCAGACTGATGAAAAACTTCCGTCAGATGAGAGACGCTCTCCTCATAAACAGTTCTCGATATAAATCCCAAATATTGGAAAACCAGCAAAGCAATGCACGCAAAAACAGCTATAAAAGCCGCTATCATAAATCGTTTTCTCATAACAGGTCTCTTTCTGTCTTTATTATGATTTTTAATATCCATTCTTCTACCCCTGCGTACTGCAGGCATTGCCTGCAGTACTGCCACCAATAAGAAGTTTGAACATTTTATTGTAAAGCGGACATTCGCAATCCGCTTTCGCTGCTTGCTCATGAACGCAGTTCGCATCCCCCTTACCCACCGCTTAGTGCTCTACACACTTGAAGCGGGGGATTGCTTATTCTGCGTTCAAACCTCTTACCTCAGAGTTATGTAATCTTCAGGCTCTGCAAGAACGGCATCACCACCTGAAACATATCCTGTCCAGGTATCCTTCACAGTGGTATCTTCTCCCTCAAACACAACGTCCGCATCTGCCGGATAAGCTTTCATGTGTTTTGGTATTGCAAGGCAGGTTACTGTGAAAATATCATTGTCCTGAACTTTTTTTCCAGCTTTTGTAACCTTGCTCAATGTATAACCATCATCTGTTTCATTGACTTCTACAGAAATACCGCTGAGCACTGGCAGCGAGCCACGATTAAAGGGAATAAAACCTCCCTCATAGCCTTCTATAAAGTTTCTGACTGTCTCTTTCAGTTCCGCTCCGCTCATCGTGCTGCTGTACGCTGAAAGACTATTTGGCATGATCATGCTGCGCGCCATTTTTCCTGTATAGCCGGCTTTCAGCACGTTTCCCGTAAAGCTGTTTCCGGTTGCAATCAGCACATCCGTCCCATAAATGCCGCGCAGGGTGTTGGCCATAACCGAATATGCCTCATTCCCGCCATTGCTATGAAAACGGTTGGAATAAGACTTCTGTGAATACAATATTACCTTCTCAGAAATGGCTTCCTCCTCAAGAAGCTGAGCATTAAATGACTGATAAGCCTGCTCCGCATCATATTCTCCTGAGATCATTTTAGAGACCACATCCTTGGAAACAGCGAAAAAATCATTTGACGCAATGCGGATATACATATGGTTTTCTTCAATCACAGGTTTCACATCCTTCAGATATTCCGTAAGCTTAAGCTCTACATTCTGACTGTAGCTTAACAGATCCTGTCCATCACTGATAATCCTGTTCTGTGCATCCTCTGAAAGCATTGTGTTCAGCACCTTCATTGCTTTCTTCCGGCGTGTCTCATCCTTTGTCAGGTCACGGTTTAAAGCCACCTGAAAATACGGCGTAGTCATAAGCCACTTTTCACCGTTCTCCTGAAAGAATGGAAGAAATGTTGTGTTAATCCCCTGATTCTGAAACATTTTCACACCGAAAGAGCTTCCAAAGTACATGGCAAGCTTTCCTCTTTGATACATCTCAACTATATCATCATAATTCATGTCCAGATCATCCGGGCCCAGACCGGTATTCCGGATAAACTGCTCCATGCGTTCAAAAGCCTCCGGCCAGACGGTATCGTCCAGACCTTCTCTCTTTGTACTTTCCGGGTCACTGTAGGTAGTACGCCACCTGCGTCCATCTGCAGAAGACAGCTCTGCTGCAGACAGACCCTGCAGTGTTTCCATACAGGTATAATCATAATAATAGTCTGCAGTAAACCCACGGATTCCCACCTTGTCAAATGCCTGACAGGCGGAAACAAAGCTATCATAATCTGTCGGAAGAGGAATATCATACTTTTCAAAAAGATCTTTATTAACCACAAAACCGTGTGCATCCGCACACACCGGAAGCCAGTTTACGCTTCCATCCTCATTCATAAAATTGCTGAGGTAGCTGTCATAAACAGCACCTGCCGCATTGGTTGTGGAAAGATCCATCAGGCTGTCTTTGAGGGAATTCGCATCATGCAGTGAAAAGCGGCAGCAGGTTATAATATCCGGCAATCCACCGTTTTCATCAAGAAACCTGTAGAAATCCAGATCATTATTCCCTACTACAAATTCAATGGTGATATCCGGAAGCTGTTCCTGGATGTATGATGCATATTTTTCATACAGGCTTGTGCTCCATAAATACACCGTAATCGTTTCTGCATCTTCTTTTTCCTCACTTTTGCCGCTGCAGCCTGACAAAAGCGATATAGCTGTGACCATCACCAGAAGCACCGGCAGAACTATGTTCCATTTTTTCTTCATTACGAATCCTCCTCTGAGTCTCCTTTACATTTTCTATATTTCCTCCGGAATATGGCTCTTACTAATGTCATAAAAAACACCATCTCGCAGACAATGAACCTCATTTCTACTTACAGCTTTTTTATAATATAATACGTTATATACTCATACATTAAATTTGCATGTTTTGACCCCAACATCATGTAATTGCGCAAGTTCAAACACCTGTTCTGCCATCGCAATCATATTCCTACCTGCATTCTCCGGCTGCATCACCTCGTCAGGCGTGGTTACTGTGCGGAGTATCGGGAAAATGCAAGCCTTTCGACCGGCTAATATCTGCTAAGTGCTTTTTCCCTTATTTTCAAGTATATCAATAAGCTGTAATATCGTCCCATTGAGGCTGTCATCAAGTCTCTCGACACATTCCACAACCAGTATGTCCGCCTGTCTGATATCATCCTCGATATCATGGATATTGTCGCGATGTGCTATGCTCACATGCGGGAAATCACGCTCAAGATACGGCATCATGTAGAGTCTGAAGGAGTCACCCACCATGACAAATCGGCTCTGACCTGAAGCCGTTGAGTCGGTTCTGTAGACAGCACTCTTTTCCGTATGAATATGGTCTATAACTCCGTCCGTATTAAAAAGTTCAATCTCCGGCTTATAATCTGGTATATGGTCATAATCCCTCTCATAGTCCTTCCAGCTCAGCCCGGCCGTGATGACAAGTCCCCATATACAGCTTCCCTCGGAATAATTCACACTGTCAGGCGACACATAATCAAGCCCCATGTCCTTATAGAGTGCCTGTGTTGCGATGAAGCTGCCATAATGATTCCAGTGTGTATCATACTTATAGTAGGTGCTCATGGTACTCTTTGCGGCACGCAGTTCATCTATAGGATATATTATTTTCACAGAAGAATTCCGTTTTACATAATCGATAAATCCTGGCACTCTCTTATAGCTGTTCTCAATAGTATATGTCGGCATATATTCAGAGTACACCTGTTCCTTGTTCGGCGCTATCATAAATTGGAGCTGCACTCCGCGGCTGTCACATATATTCTGTAACTTCTGCATAAGGCTCAGCTTGTCCTTCATCTGCTGTTCACTCATCAGATTGCTTCCGCAATAGTACGCTATGCTATTGTCATAACTGCAGAACATCCAGTCGTCGCGCCCAAATATGGTTCCGTTCATCTCACGCGCCGGAAAATACGGAAGCTTATCTGAACTATCAGCACTTCCATTATTTTCAGTGGTGCCGCCGGATTCATTCACACCACCGGCATTACCTGACATCTCTCCAGATTCATTTTTCCCATTACCCGGCTTCTGTCCGCTGTTAGTATCATCCAGCGTTTCTCCGTCCGCATTGCCATTCCCGGAATCTCCAGATACACCAGACGAATATTCACTGTCTATGCCTCCGGAAATACTGCCATTTCCGTCTGATGTACTGTTTTCTCCATTTCCTACACCAGAATTTCCGCCGTTTTTATCATCCGCATTATTTTCTCCGATATTATCTTTTATGGTACTATTTTCTCCGGAATTATCTCCTTGTGCATACCGCGTGCTATTTTCCGTATCGGTCTGACCTTCATTTGAACTTTCGGTTACGCTTACATCCGGCTTTGTTGCGGTATGCGTCATATCAGCAAGCGCAACAAGAACGGGCTGTACATTCATGGCGTACGCCCGTTCAAGCTTGGAATTGATTCGTCTGTTGATTGTTATAAGTGCACTGCGGTATGGTGCATGATCATTGTAGTAAGCTTCCAGCTCAGATGTTATGCTGCCAATGTCCGCACCATCAGGAAAAGCTGCAAGCTCCCTGTTCTCCCCAAGGTCATAGTCAAGCCTTTCCATTACCCGGGAATTATCACCGCATACCAGCTTCAAAACAGTCCACGATACCTGCGGCAGAATGAGCACACAGAGAAACAAGGCAATGGAAATGCGCCTTATAATCTTTCTGCCCTTATTTCCTGAACCTCTTCCCTTCTCCATGTGACTCTCCTTATATACTTAATTATTTATCAGGCTTCGGACGTCAAAACATGCTATATATACCTAGCCAAAAGCAGCACGGATGCTGCTTTGGAAGCAAAGCATACAAGGATGTATGCCGGCTTCGGTGGCGGACGCAAGAAACCTTTATCAGAGTTCTAAGAACATCCTGCTTCGGACAATGTAGCTGATATACATAAATATAATACGTTATCCACTCATAGATTAAATTGGCATGTTTTTCCACCCGAACATTATTATGAAACTGCATATATCACTGGTGATAAGTCTCAAGGAAATCTCCAAGTTTTCCGAATGCCTCCTCAAGCACTTCAACTCTAGGAAGATATACAATACGGAAATGGTCAGGCTCTTTCCAGTTGAAGCCTCCGCCATGGACTATGAGCACCCTCTTCTCCTTGAGGAAATCATACGCAAACTGCTCATCATTCTTGATATTGAACTTTTTAATATCAATCTTCGGAAATGAGTAGAATGCAGCCTTAGGCTTGACAACACTAAGTCCCGGAATGTCATTTACCGCCTTGTACATATACTCTCTCTGCTCATAGATACGTCCGCCCGGAACAATGTAGTTCTTAACACTCTGATATCCGCCAAGTGCTGTCTGGACAATCGACTGTGCCGGAACATTAGAGCAAAGACGCATATTTGAAAGCATATTTATACCCTCAATGTAATCCTTTGCGGCATCCTTGTTACCGCTGAGTATCATCCATCCTACTCTGAATCCGGCTATCATATGTGATTTTGAGAGTCCGCTGAAAGTTACACAGAATACATCAGGTGCAAGTGATGCTATTGAGATATGCTCTCCATCATCCATGACAAGTCTGTCATATATCTCATCGGAAAAAATAATGAGCTGGTTCTCTCTTGCAATCTGAACTATCTGCTCCAGAATCTCCTTCGGGTAAAGCGCACCTGTAGGGTTGTTCGGGTTTATTATAACGATTGCCTTTGTCTTTGAATTGACCTTCTTCCTGATATCTTCTATATCCGGGTTCCACTCCGACTGCTCATCGCACAGATAGTGAACAACCTTGCCGCCTGCAAGTGTTGCGGTTGCCGTCCAGAGCGGATAATCCGGTGAAGGTATTAAAATCTCATCGCCGTCATCTAAGAGTGCCTGCATGCTTAGGTTTATAAGCTCGCTGACTCCATTTCCTGTATAAATATCACCAATCTCAACATTCTGAATATTTTTAAGCTGCGCATACTGCATGATTGCCTTTCGCGCTGAAAACAGTCCCTTTGAATCCGAATATCCTTCACAGTCCGTGAGCTGCTGTCTCATATCATAGACAACCTCCTCCGGTGCCCTGAAGCCAAATGGTGCAGGATTTCCTATGTTGAGCTTCAGAATATGCATTCCGGCATCAGCCATACGGTTAGCTTCCTCAACTACAGGTCCTCTCACATCATATAATACGTTATCAAGCTTAGTTGATTTTGAAAATTGTCTCATAACTCTATCTCCCATTTTTTCTGAATATACTATATTTGAACTTCCTGCATCACTCACTGTCCTTGAACTGTCCGCCACATCCGTCCGCTCCTTTTTATGCTCCGAAGAAGCTGTACATGATGAGCCACTCCTATTTTCAGGAGCTGCAGCCTCTGTTTCTTCTCCGGCAAGCCAGCTCTCATCAACCTCAAGTGTCTTTGCGAGAACTCCCAGTATGTCCTTGCGCGGCTCGCTTTTTCCGCTTAGATACTGGCTCATGTGGCTCTTACCGATTCTGACATTATATTCACGGCCAATAGGCTCCGCAAGACGAATCACATCCACCTGCTTAAGCCCCTTGGCCTCCATCGCTTCTTTAAGTCTCTGTGCAATTCCTGCCATATTTCTCCTCATTTCCTGTATGCTTCTGCAATTTTGCTATGCCTGCTGTGTAAATCTAAATACTGTTCAACGTGCAATATAATGTTAGGGTCAAAACATTACTTTAATTACTATATCATTTCATTTTGAACTTTTCAATAGTTATTTGAACTTTTAGGCACTAGAAGTTCAAAAAGCAATACAATCATTATGTGTATATATCAGACAGCAGATATTGAACTTTTATATTTGACACAGCTTCACGCTATTCCCATTTCAGCAAGCTTTTCTATAATATGTATTATCAGTTCAAAATCTCCTTCAACAGATATGTCCTGTTAAATGGAAATGAGAAATAATATCCGTCAACAAAATCCTCCGTAAGCGCAATCATCTGCTTTGCAAGTTCAATTCCGACAGCTTCGCCCTCCTTTTTGCTGCCCTTTTCAGGATATCTCTCTACCAGTTCATCCGGGACATTCACACCTGCAATCTCATTTTTCATAAAGAGTGCGTTTTTCCTGCTTATGAGAGGCATGATACCGCACAGTATCCTTGCGCCTGTCTCTTCCTTAATATACCTTAAACGGTTAACGTCCTCCTCACAGAACACAGGCTGTGTCAGAAAGAAGTCTGCGCCTGCTGCCAGCTTCTTTTTGACGCGCCCAAGTTCAACCTCTATATTCTTTCTGCCCTGATTTATAGCACCGCCATAGCAGAGCGGGCTGTCGCAGAATACCTCCTCATTCATCTCCTGGGCTATCTTCATAAGCCCTACGGAGTCGAAATTGAACACGGACTTGACCGTCTCCCTCACCATTGACGGAAGCGGGTCGCCTGTGATTATCAGCATATTGTATATATCGTTGATTCTTGAACCCATGAAAAGTGAGCGCATGGCCACCGCATTCTTATCGCGGCAGCATATATGCGGCATGACAGCTATGCCTGTCTCACGGTGCACCTTATCCGCCATCAGCACCGAATCGATTCTGGTACGCCCAGATGGTGAATCCGGGAATGTGAGTACATCCACCCCTGCTCCGATAAGTGAATGTGCGGATTCCAGCAGCTTCTCATCGTTCGCGTCAAACGGAGGTGCCAGCTCAACAGCTATAAGCTTCTTTTTCTTAAGCTCCCCATTCTCATCGTACAAAAATCCCCTTTTCTTCACCTGCCCCGCTTCCGGTTCAGCAGCATCCGCCATCATTTTTTCACACCTTGGCAGTCCGTTAAGCTTTTCACATACCTTTGCTATCGTCTCAGGTCTTGTTCCACAGCAGCCTCCGACTATGTCTGCCCCCTTTTTTGCTATATCAAGCATTTTCCCGGCGAAATAAGCCGGAGCTCCTCCAAAATGCATCTGATTTCTCGTAAAATTCGGATATCCGGCATTCGGAAGTGCGATGAAGAACTTACCGCCAAAGCTGTCCAGACCATCCATGAGCTGTGCCATATGTCCCGGACCCACACCGCAGTTAAGCCCTACCGCGTCCACAGGAAGCTTCACGGCATCCGCTATGAGCCTTTTAGCACTGAGCCCTGCGGCGCTATAGCCATATTGATTCACGCTGAAACATACACTTATAAAAATATCCTCCGCATTCTCCCTTATATACCTGATTGCCGGAAGAAGCTCCTCATAGTCGGCAAATGTCTCAAAGTGAACAGCATCAACTCCTGCCTCAAGCATATACGAGGCAAGGCGCGTATATTCGCTCTCATTTTCACTCTTTGAAAAGCCGGACATTTCGGGTATAGGTCCTATATCCCCGGCAAGATAAATATTTTCCTCTATGCCGCTCTGCTCTATTGCCTTGCGCGCAATACCAACTGCCGCATTCACATTTTCTCTGACCTTCTGCTCGTCATTTGACAAAAGACTGCTGTTAGAGGCATAGGTGTTGGTTCTTATATATCTCGCCCCCGCCTTTATATACTCCGTATGTATTTCCAGAACACGTTCCGGATGCATTGTATTTGCCGCCTCCGGCAGCTCATCATTGCCGTACTTTTCCGCATAATAGGTTCCGAATGCGCCGTCCGCTGCAAGTCTGTTATTTATAAGGTATCCGCGTAGGTTCATCTTTTTCTCCTGTCGTAACGCAGTCTGCGTTATCTCTTTTTTATAAAACATTATATTCCCCAACACCATTTTCTGTCAATTTACAATATAATCACTGATTTCCTCAGCCCATGCAATCACCTACTATGATGATGTTTGGTGCAAAACATGCACTATAAACTCTCAACAGGGGATTGCAATGTGTATCTGGTGAGTGTTGACCCACTCGATACCTACGAGGTCACTCTGCCCGACATGATAAAGCACGATGAGCTGCCTGGGCTTACCGAAGCCGACAGCTTCACCGATGAGGAAGCCGCTCAGAAGGAGGAGCTAGGCATTACTCTCTACCTGGACAATGACGCTTTTCCTCAGACGACCATCAAGCTCTACAGGTATGATGGCAGCACATGTCTTGCCACCGTCGACGGCAAATCCGTTGCACTGGTTCCAAGAAGCCGGACGGTCAACCTTATTGAGGCTGTGAATGCGATTGTGCTTGGAAATTAAAAAATTGCCCCGAAGCCGGCACTTCGGG
>ENA-UOJT01001636-UOJT01001636.1-human-gut-metagenome-genome-assembly--contig:-C15-NODE-1636-length-14180-cov-19.333735_pt1 | contig 14180 bp, 13 predicted proteins | sample MGYA00242357_ERZ723904 | MGnify/ENA metagenome assembly ERZ723904 | reverse complement strand
TTGGCTCCACGCCTAACCTTTTCAGTTAGGAACGTGTCGCACCGCCCTTGGGATCTGTGATAAGGTAGGAGCAATTTGCACTGTAAATATTAGGCTTACAGAAAAACCTTGTCTTGCCGGAGCCGGAACCGCCCACTACCAGAACATTCATGTTGCGCTGGGTGATATAGCCGTCCATGCCCAACCGGACGCGCTGGGTCAAAATGATATTGGCGTCCTTATGCCGGTGATCCATATACTTCCGGTTCAGTTCCTTGGGATTGCCCCATTTGGCGCTGCCGTACTCCTCGCCCGGTCGCCGGTTCTCCCGGCTGGAGTAGTAAAGTGCGACGCCACAGCCGTAGAGCAGCAGGCTCCCCAGCATACATTTCAGTGTGTAGGGCGTCCAGCCTATGGAAAAGGGGCGCTCCAGCACTTGGCTGAAACGCCCCATCCATTGAAAGAGGTTCATACCGTCCTCGTAGGCATAGGCGGCGATTGCCGCCAGCCAGAGGACCAACGGGGAAAGCGCCGCCCACACAGGGGCAGCGCTGCGAAAGTCATTCTGCCGCAAGGCTTAGTACCCCGTCTTGGGCAGCTTCACCGTTGTTTTGGTGTAGACGGTAGTGAGCCAGCGGGACACTGCCTGAATCCACTGCCCATTGTAAAGGCCACCCACATCTGCCACATTCACAACGCTGGCATTGTTGGCAAGACCGCTGCGGGCGGTGGCGTAGATGTACGGCGTTTCCACCTGCGCAAAGCCCGCCTTTACATTTCCGAACACGAACATGACTTCGGTAACACGCTCATTGGCGGCAAGGCCGAGGACAGCGGGGCGGGCGTCCAATACGTAAACCTTGCTTGTGCTCAGATTGTCCGCCAAAGTGCGGTAGTCCCCGGAGAGGTTGGTCTTATAGACCACCTTGTAGGAAAGCGGCTGGTTGTAGCTCCCTGTGACGATTTTACCCAGCGTGACCTGCACGGGAAGCTGATCGCGCCAATAGAAGGAGTCGAGGGCAACGTTGGAGCTGTTCTTGATCTGTGAGAACACGTAGCGGATCGGCTGACCGGGGACAGCCTGCACAGGGCCGGTTTTCTTAATGGATACGCCGGTGGAAACGCTGGTATTCTGCACTTCAAAGGTGACGATCTGTCCGTTGAATTCCAGATAGGCGGTCATCACTGTGGGGTTGATGGAGTAATTCGCAGGCGCTTTGATTTCCCGGATGGTATAGCGGGACAGCGGCAGCGTCTTGGAAATGGCGCGTCCGTTGCGGTCGGACTTGATGGTGTCCACCACATTACCCGCTTTGTCGGTAATCTCAAACACCGCGCCCTCCAGCAGCGTCCCCGCAGGCAGGCCATTGGTGGCGTTATCGTCTGCGGATTTCTTGATGATCTGGATCTGGCCGCACTCCGCGGTATTCGTCCACTCAATCTCCGTGGTGGAGCCGTAGCGGACATAGATCGTTTTCAGTTCAGGATCAAGCACATAACCGGGGGCGGCTTTGATCTCACGCAGATAATAGCGGCCATCCTCCAGTCCTTCATCGGCGTAGATGTAGCCGTCCTGATCGGTCACATATTCCCCGATGGGATTGCGATTGCTGTCATAGAGCAGAAACACCGCGCCGTAAATGCCCTTGCCCGTGGCCTTGTCCACCTTGTGGAGCAAAATACGCGAGGATTTATGATTGGTGATCTCCAACGTGGCCGTCTGACCGTCCTTGACCTCAATACGATGAGGTGTGGTATCCAGCAGGTATCCGGACGCAGTCTCCAATTCCGTCACGGTGTACCAGCCGCTTTCAGCTTCGGGGAGATAGATGACACCGTCGCTGTCCGTTGTGTAGGTGCCGATGATTTCACCGTTCATCTTACGGATCTCGAATTTGACCCCAGCGATACGCTTTCCACTGTCTTTGTCGCTCTTGATGATCTGCAACCCGCCCACAGGCGTGTTGTAAAAATAAAGCGTCTGCGTGTCGTTGGGATTGACCACAACAGTCTGCGTGCGAGTGTTTTCATCAATGGTGTAACCGGGGATCGTTTCGATCTCTGTGACCACCACGGTGCCGGAAATACCGGAAATGGTGATTTTGCCTTCCTTATCCGTCCAGTACAGGCCGGTGGAGGACAGCGTGCCGCCTTCAGCGTCCACATAGGAGCCGTCTGCGTAGACGATCTTGAACTGAACGCCCTCCAGCGGCTCCTTTGTAACGGAGTCCTGCTTTACGATGATGAGATTGCCCTTGGGGGCGTTGCGGAACTCCACCGTGACAACTTCATTGGATTTGACCTTGACCGTCTGCGGGGTATCGTCGAGAATGTAGCCGTCCTTCGCGCGGGTTTCCTTGACAACGAGCGTTGTGCCGGGGGCGATGTCGGTAATCGTGAACGTACCTGCACTGTCCGTCACGAACTTGCCGTTGGCGTTGCCGATGAGATTGCCGTCGGAATCCGTGACAAGGAACTCAACATTGGAGATGGGCGCATTTGTTACGGCGTCCACCTTTTTCACAAGCACGCCGCCCTTGGGTTGATTGCGGAACTCCAGCGTCATCACGGAATTGCGCTTGATCTTAATGCTCTGCGGGGTATCGTCCAGAATGTAGCCGTCTTTTGCCCGCACCTCACGGGCGATGACAGTCATGCCGGGAGTCAGGCCGTCAATGCGGATGGTGCCCGCACTGTCGGTCACATACTTTCCGTTGGCCGTGCCGATCACGCTGCCATCCGAGTCGGTCACAAGGAACTCGACATCGGAGATGGGTGCACCGGTCACGGCGTCCTTTTTGACAATGAGCAAAGAACCCATTTTATCGTTGCCAAAAGTCACGGTAATGACGTCCTGATCCTTGCCGGAGAGATAGACCGTTTCCGTGGCGTCGGTGATCACATACCCGTCCGGCGCGGAGATCTCCTCGCAGACGTAAGTGCCTGCCTTGAGGCCGGTTGCAACGATGGTGCCATTGCTGGATGTTTTGTACTCGCCAACCACAGTGCCGCCTGTACCGGAGGTGCCGCCAAGGTAGCGGATTCTAAACCATGCACCTTCCAGCGGCTGGCCACTTTCGCTGTCCACCTTGCGGATGATGATGGCAGAAAGGGGCGTATTTTCAAAGGTCAGCACCTTGCTCTCGCCACCGGAAATGAAGCACTCCTGCGTGGCTGGCTCTTTGATGGAGTAGCCGTGCGGCGCTTCCAGCTCCGTTACCTTGTACCAGCCATCCTTGATCTCAGGAAGAATGATTTTTCCGCTTGCGTCAGAAAAGTAAGTGCCGAGGTCGTTGAGCTCACCGGTGTCGGTGTGGTTGCTGCCATACCAGATCTGGAACTTGGCACCCTTGATGGGATTGCCGGTGACACTGTCCACCTTGCGAATCTCCAAGCTGGGCTTGAGAGCGTTGAAGAAGGTGACGGTAGATGTCTCACCGGATTTCAGCGCTACCTCCTGCGGAATGGGGCAGAGAATGACATGACTGGGAACATTGATCTCCGTGACCTTGAATGTGCCGACCGGGACAGAGTCGAGGAAAATGCGGCCATGGTTATCGGTGGTGGCGCTGGTGGAAAAGCTGCCGTCGATCTGCTCGATACGGAAAGTGACGCCCTCGATAGGTTCCCCGTTGGCAATGTTCTTCTTGACAATTTCAAGACCGGGCTTTTCGTAGTCCACAAAGGTGACCTCGGAGATTTTTCCGGGGCGCAGCGCCACGGTCTGCTCCGTATTGCTCACGATGTACGGCTCCGGTACGGATTCCTCACGCACAACATAGACACCGGCAGGAATGGCCGAGAGCGTTGCGGAACCGTCCGTCCCGGTCGTGACGGAGGTGGAATAATTGCCGGTGACGGACTTCACCGAGAACACTGTGCCGACGATGGGCTTGCCGCTCATGGCGTCGCGCTTGATGATCTTCATATCGGGCTTTTCGTAGTTGACCGCCGCAACAGTGTATTCGCGGTCACCCTCAGTTACATCTACGTACACGCTCTTCGGCGTGGGATCGACACAGTAACCGTCCGGTGCAGCGGTTTCCACGAAGCTCCAAAGGCCGGTGGCGGCGTTCTCAACATAGATCTCACCCTGCGCATTGGTAATGTCGCTGCCGACGATCTGCCCGTTGAAATAGATGCTGAAACGTGCACCGGCGAGACCGGTTGTGGTTCCACCGGCAGTTTTTTTCAGTACGATCTTGCCAACGCCTGCAGGCGGTGCAGGTTCTTCTCCGCCGCCTCCGGGCTTATCCTGAGTGACCAGTTTGCGGGGACCATAATAATTGAAGAATGACTGATTTTTGCGGTTACTGGAAATTGCGTATACTGCCCATTTTGCACTCTGGTCCTCCACAAAGGATGCAGACTTACCCTGTGCAGTGTACTCTTCAATCTGGCGCTGGAACTCGGCGTCCTCCTGTGCTTTCTGCTCCAGAAGCCAGTCGATGAGGCTCAGATACAGATCATAGGTGTCGGCGTTGGCATAGCCGCCCGCATCGCCGTCTCCATCGGGCTCGCCTTTATAGCTTTGGTGATCCCACACATACGTCTGCACGGCCATAAAAAGCTGGCCAACATTGGATGCCTTGCAGTCGTTGAGGTAGGTCATCATCCATTTGACGTTCTCGACGGTCGCGGCGTCCATTTCACTGAGGCCGCTGTTCGTGACAGCCGACTGCAATACGGCATCTGCATCTGCACCGGTGCCGGACGTCCATGTAAAGGAATTCAGGTACGAAGGCGTTGCGTAATGATAGCCGAGGCCGCTATCCATGCAGTACACGAGCTTACCGTCCACAAGCGGCGGGCGGTAGCTGTATGGGGTACCGTTGGCGAGCAGGCGCGTGCTCCAATATGCCTGGTTGGTGGTAATTTTGAGGCCGGAACCCGTGTTCGACGCGGCAAAAGCCGCAGTCGGCAGCAGGCTCAAGACTGTCACCAGCGTCAAAAGCAGTGACAACAAGCGATGTTTAATTGACTTCATGTCTTTCTCCTTTCCAAAAAGCGCAATAAAAAGAGCAGATCTTGACGACCTGCTCTTACGTGAAAGTTGATGATTTATTTGTTCGCGGGGGTATCCACCCGAGTGATGGAATAGCCATCGTAGAGGAAAAGCTGGACACAGTACCAGCACGGGTCACCAGTGTCATTGACACCTCTTGCCAGCCCAACGCCAATCTCAGATAGCTTTGGGTTGACCATGTTCTTGTTGTGGGTTGTCGAAGCGCTCCAATCCGCCACGGCCCGTTCGGCAAGTGTCTGGTCAGACAGCACCCAATCTGCGATGCGATGGATATTTTCGGCCATGTAAGGACAATCCGCGACGGTATTGAATTTTCCGCCATTCGGTCTTGTGTGCGAATAGACGGTATGCGCAGCCATCTCGTCGGCTCGTACCTGCGCCGCCTGCATGAGCCTGTCGTTGACGCGCAGTGCAGCAACGCCATTTTCGCGCCGCAGCGCATTGGTGCGATCCACAATATCCTGCTTCATGGCATCCACATCATCGGCAGGCGTCGTAACCTCCGGCTGTGAAGCAGGTCCGCTGGTCTCCGCTTTCACCGGCGCGATGCCGGTGTAGGGCTTGCCGCTCTCTACCTGCACACATTTGGCATCGCCGTCCCAATAAACCTCGAAACCAACAGCCTTGCCGATGTCCCGAAGCCGCACATAGTTGCTGCCGTTGATGACATAGGCTTCCATCTGCGCTTCTTTTCCATCTACGACAATGCGATGGTGACTGCGCTCCGCCACGATTCCGGCAGCATACGCCGTGGTGGTGACGCCAGCCAACAGCAGGCAGGTAAGAAAACTGGCTGCAAAACTTCCTCGCTTCATGGTGTGTACCTCCAAATCCTTTGATGGGTTCATAGTATCGCGGCAACTGCCGTGTGTCAAAAAACGAGGAAAAGAAGCACAGAAAAGTTTTTCACATCAATGTTAAAAACTTTCTATTTGGGGAAGTTGTTAACATTGACGCTATTTTGCAAGAAAACCGCCCTGATTTCTCAGAGCGGTTTTCTTCCTGTTGATGTTTGATTCGTTCTTATGCGGGAAAACATTTCGTCGGCTGTGTATCGGACAGCAGATAAAGCCGCAGCATTTTCGGCCTCGCCCAGCTTTCGTTCGATCAGATCAACGGTATCCATCTTCTGTTATACGATGGCGCTGAGATGATCCCAGTCAATATCGCTGTCCGCGACAAAGCCGCTTTCTTCTGCCGCCTTGATACGCTGTGCCTCCTCCGGCGTCACTTTTGTGAAGTCGGGGTCCCACGCTTTTACCAGCTTCTTGATGAATTCATAGGCAAAGTTTTTATCTTCGTCAGGCAGCATATCCATCATGCGGGCAGCGTCAATAGCCATGTCAGACATAAATACTACCTCCTTACTTGTAGATGTCTCCTCGGTTTCCGATGTCAATAATGAATAGAATGTCGATCTCATTATCAACACCATACTTATAAATGATGCGCCACGAGCCAACTCTGAGCCGTTTCCGGTCATCATTGTACCCCTGCATGACCTTAATATCTCCTTTCGGGGGAGTCAAGGTCAAGTCCTGAATCGCCGCCCTAATCCGGGCAACGGACTTCTTATCCAGCTTGCTCAGAAATTTCAGCGAATCCTTGGAATACTTGATTACCATGTGACACTTCCTTTCGAGGATAGCTTCTCATCCTCTACTTTATTTTATCAGGCCACTGCCCGCTATGCAATGATTTCTTGCTGTCAGGAATCGTTAATTTTCTATGACCAGCACAACATCTCATCATTTTACTCGTGCCTGCACACACCAGCGGTAATCCGGCTGATTCTTCACGCAGGTGACAAGGGTGATGATGTTCTCCGTGCTGTCGCTCAGGACACCGGTATCATCCACGCCGATCTTACTGACAGAATACACCTCATAGCTGCGTGTGCCAAGCTGGGTGGTCAGCTTGATGGCGTCCCCAATATCAAGGGTGTGAATCTTTCCGAAGTGGTTGTTGACGCCCCGATTATGGCCCGCAATCGCCACATTGCCTTCCCAAATGGAGGTGCTGGCAAAATGGCCCGCGCCCTTGCGGAGCGCGTCTGCATCCGTCCCCTGATACACCTTGACAGACAGGCCAAGGGTGGGGATTTTCAGTGTGCCGAGGTAGCCGCCGCTGTAATAGAGGTCTTTCGTAACCGCGGTGTACTTTACCGGCGTGTAGGAGCCGGTATTTCCACCAGCGGTGCTGCTGGAAGCGGAGGGCGGCAGGACGGTCACACCGCCTGTGCCGCTGACCGTTCCCATGGCCGAACTGCTCACAAGGTTTGGCGTCAGCAGTTCTCCGGCGTTTAATGTGTAGCTGGTCGGACTTCCGAAAGCAGGCGGGATGTAGGCGGCGTTTTTGCTCCGGTCGGTATTCACAGGCTTGTCCATCGTGACATAAATGGTATCGTCCGAGGTGGGGCGTCCGAACAGTCCTGCGTCCGGGCCGTCAAAGTGATACTCCAATGCCGATGCAGGCATGGAAAAAGCCGCCAGCATACAGCAGGCGGCCAGCAGCGTGGTCAGATATTTTTTCATGCGGCGTAACCTCTTTTCTTATTGATGTAGTGGCGATAGCCCTGATAACCGGCATAGCCGCAGCCGCCCAGGGCCGCAGCGCCCACGGGGATCAGCAGCCACAGCCAGTTAAAATCAACGCCGCTCTTTGCCGATGCCGTAGCGCCGACGCTGGAAAAGACAGCGGTATAGATCACCGTATCACAGCTTGTGCGGGTGACATCACCCTTATAGTCTGCCGTGACGGTGTAGCCGGTGGCGTATTTGCTGGTGGCGGTGCCGGTGTAGCTTGCCACAGCGGTATAGCGAATGGGAATGTCATAGCCGTCCGTGGGATCGACAGCTGCCTCCTGCCAGCTCACATCGGCAAGGGTCAGGGTGCGACCATTTTCATTCACGGACTTGGGAACAAGGGACACACCGGCGTCGGAGAGATTGGGATAGGTGCGCTCCGCCGTCACCGTGCGGCTGCTGGTCCCGTACCCCGCAGCCTCCACCTGAATGGTAGTGTGGTCAAGGAACAGGACACCCTCATAGCCGTCCTCGGTCTTGACCTCCAGCTTTGGCTCCAGCATTTTCAGAATTTCCGCCATATCTTTGGTCTTGCTCTCCAGCGTGACCACCTCGATATGCTCCCGCGTGTCCGTTTCTGTCTGGTCGTTTTTCAGCAAATCAAGGAGCGCATAGGTGCGTCCCTCGCGCTCAAAGTCAGCGGTGGGAATCGTGGCGGGATCGTCCTTTGCGGTCAGGTAGTAGACCTTTTCTAATCGGTACACACCGTTTTCCTCGCTGGCTCTGACCTCGGCGGGATAGGCGGAAATGCCGGGTAGCGTATCTGCGGCAGAAATCATCGTGGATAGCGTATCGGCTTCTGTCATTGGCTCTGCGGCCAGCGCCGCGACGCTCATGCTGCACAGCATCAGCGCCGTGCAGAGAGTAAATGCAAGTTTCTTTTTCACATTACGCCTCTCTTTCTCAGCGAACGGGCCGATTCTGCTCCGGCTGCTTGCGCTCCTGCGGAGAGATCTCACGCTGGATGTCATTTTGCAGCTTACGAAAATACTTTTGCAGGCTGTCTACTACGCCGCGGCGATCCTGCACCTCCATGCCGTCAAACGCTTGCCCCACGCGGCTCACATCGGGCTGCGGGGTCTCCACGCCGAAATTGCGGCAGAGCATATAGCTGACGCTCTCGGCGTCCATGGCGCAGTCCTCACGGGTATAGTAGGGATAGCGCCCGTGGTCATGGATACCGGCGTGGACGATCTCGCGGGAGAGCGCCGCAAAGATCTTGCTGTCGATCAGGCGGCTGGATACCGTAATGCTCTGCGTCTTAGGATCATAAACGGCATCCTGATACATGGTGCTGCTGGTGACCACGGGAACGGGGGAGCTGTCCAGCAATCGGCGCAGGGCAGCGTCCATTTCCGGTGTATTGTCTTTCAGGCTCAGCGCCGGAACACCGGCCTTGCCGTGGGTCTGCGTCACATCAAAAACACGCCCGATCTTATAGCCGTGATACTCCCTTCCGTCCTTCACATAAGTGTCCGACACGCGGATCTTCATGCCGTTCTCGTCACGGTTGACGCTGCGTCCCAGCCGGTTCCACACCTCCAGACTGTTGATGTAGGTGATCTCCGGGTTCTGCGCCATCGCCAGCATCACATTGGATGCGCTGTATCGCGGGTTGATGGCCTGCGTATCCAGATAGTGGAGGTATGCGCCTGGTTCACTGGTGACGTGCATGACCGCATCGTCGGAAAGCTGCCCCAATTCCTCGCGCTCCGCTGTTTTCTTTGCCTTCCAGTCCTCGTCCCTCTGCTGCTTCTGCTGGATCAAATCGTCTAACTTTGCCATGTTCGTTTCTCCTTCTCAAAATCAATTTATTCCCGCGTAGGCATAGCCTTTTGAATGGCTTCCCGCACGGTGTCCTTGGTGGGAGCTGTGCCATCCCGTTCTGCCGCGGCTTGCAGCGCCATCAGACGGCTGCGGACAGAGGGGCGGGCCTCAGCTTTCTCCGCAGCCGGTTCCGTAGACACTCTCGCACCAGTCCCGCGCTCCTTGGAGCTGTTCTCGGACGGAGCGCGGGCGTTCTCTTTTTTTGCGGCAGCGTCCTCCTTCACCGGGGCGGGATAGCCCATGCGTTCAAAAATGCGGTTGATCTGCTTGGCATCCCTTGCCTTCGCCATGATCTCCACCGTGCCGGTCTTTTCCACCTTATTGACGATGGGATAAAACAGGACGCCGTAGCGTTTGGCTTCCATCTGAAAGCCCTTCAAGTCCTCCTGCTTGACGGAAAAGATCGTCAGCTCCTCGCCGTCGTGGATCAGGCGCTTGAGGTTGGTTTTACCGGCGAGCTTCTGATTGTCGTTGGCAAGGGCGATCAGAAGAGCGGCAAGATTTTTCGCCCCCAGCCCTGCCAGCTTGAGGGCGCTCTCGGTGATCTGGATGCCCTCACGCACCATCAGGTCAGCGGTTTCACCGTTGGTACTCATGCTCGTGTTCCTCCTTCTTCTTTAGATTTTCCTGCCGTTCAGCCTGCGCCTGTTGGCACTGCTGGGATACCCTCGGAATGTCCGATTGTATCCTGCGGCACAGCCGCACTTCCCGGCGTTTCTCCCGCAAGGCGGCAGTCTGCTGTTGGATCTCTGTGCTGTACTTGGCTTGTGCTTCTTCATCGTTGGTATTCCTCCTTTCCTGATAAAGTGGTTTTCTCTGTTCCTCCAACAAGCGGATGTCCCACTCCAGCACACGGATACGCTGCTCCAGCTCCGCTTCGGTGGTAATTCCGCTTGATAAAAGATATTTGAATTGCTGCTCATACCGCTCCAAATGAATGACCTCCCGCTTGACGGAAAAGGGCAGTTTGGGCGGCAGCTTTTTCCGCCTGCCCCCACGCAGCAGATAGAGGTAGCGGAGATAGAGTGCGTGAAAGCCGGTGATTTTCTTTTTTCGGACGGTGGACAGCTTACCCTTCATGCGGTAACGCTTGACGGAATGGGCGATGATTGGCGGGGCTATGCCGCCGTGCCGTTGTTTGGAAAGCCGCAGCAGAATATCCGCTTCGGTGTAGCCCTCGCCCAGGCTGTCCAGGCGGATCGCCCGCTTTGCGCCGGGGGGCTTGACCGTGGTGTATTTCCGATTGGGGCTGCGGCGTACCTCGTAACCGTTCTTTCGCAGCAGCATGAGAAAAGTATCGTAGGTGTAGGCTTGGTGGATGATGGCGTCAATGTCGGCGCGGATTACGCCGCGCACGGTGGGCTTGCCGCCCTGCTCCGCTTTCCACTCGGCGTAATGCTTGCCCTTGCTCTGCGGGGCGATGACAGATAAATCATTCTCCCGGCACAGTGCGTCCGAGGTGCCGCGCACATCGTTGTAATAGCTTTCCGGGCTGGAATGGTATTTCTGCCCATCTACACAGGACACAGAATTGACCACCAGATGATTGTGCAGGTGGTGCTTATTCAAATGGGTGCTGATAACGACCTCATACCGTTTACCAAACAACCGCTTGGCAAATTCCAGCCCAATAGCGTGCGCCTGCTCTGGTGTGACCTCCCCCGGCTGAAAGGATTGGATGAAATGGTAGCCGAGGACACCGCCCATTTTGCCAAACTGCTGTTTGGTTTCCATCATTTCAGAGAGGGCGGTGTCCACGCTGCTGCAATTCAACGCAGAAGTGAAAAAGAATTGCTCCGTCTTTTCGGGATTAGAGATGTAGGTGATGCTGGACGCCAGCGAGGTTTTCTCTCCATCGGTGATGTAGCGTACACGGTCATCTAATCGGACGCGAATGGCAAAAACTTTGGTGACAGCCACTACCCCCGCTTCACCGCCCTCCACAATGCCGCTTGCATTTCCATGATGTTTTGAATGTCCTCCTTGCGGACATAACCGGAGGCATTGGCGACTTTAGCGATTTGGTTGATGTTCGTACCGATGCCGGAAAGCTGACGCAGCAGCTCCGGCAGTTCATCAGGCGGACGGGGACGCAGGTTCACGCCCATGATAAGCCGCCGAATCGCAGGCTCCATTTTCAAGCCGCTGTCCTTGGAAAGCTGTTTGACATGGGCGTATTCGTCAGCGGTCAGGCGAATGGTAATTTGCTTGACATTGTTGCGTTTCATCGGAAGTTCCTTTCCTGTTGAAGTGGGGATATTAAGGGGTTTACCCCTTAACAAGCGCATTTTGATGTCAAAATGCTATGCTTGCGACTGCAAAGCAGCCGCAGGCCGCTTGCAGTCCTAACCCAGCCGAAAAAGAAAATCAGCGTGCGTCACCGCCACGGGTCCTTACCCTGCCACTGATCCCTTTCACAAGCTGGAGCTGGTCGTTGTAGTCCTTTCCGCGCCGTGGTGGGTTGTCGATGACCTCATACTCGGAAAGTTTCTTTTGAATGGCCGCGGATGCCGTCCGTCCCGGCCCGTCGTTATCCAGGCACAGCACGACCCGCGCCACGCCAGGATTGTCCTTCAGGTATTGCTCCAGCGCAGCGGGGAATCGGATCGAGCCGTCTTTCCGCGGCTGATAAATGCCGGAGAGGGACAGCGTATTGGCGGCGCGCCAATCTTGCCCCCGCAGCTTCAGCAGCGTCAGGTAAGAAAGGGCGTCTATGGCGGATTCAAACACGCAGAGGGTTTTGCCACCGGCGCGGAGGGGAACGGCAAAGGAAAACCGCTTATCGCTGCCGGGGACTTCACCGGCGAAGGTGGTTTCTGAAAGCGTCCCACGCAGTGCGCCGTAGGCAGGGTTCCCATGTTCGTAGCCCACAAATACGCAGTTATGACGCTCGGCGTCCTCGTAAAGCTGCCCGTGCTTGATGCAGTGGTTGATGATCTCCGCATCAATGCCCCGGCTCCGCAGATATGCAAAAACACGCCGGGTGTCGGCGTGTTTGGGTGGGAGGGAAAATTCAGTTTTCGGGAGCGGTGCGGTTGGCTCTGATTTGGTCGGCACACGGGGCAATTCTCCGAGGATGCGCTGAACGGCATCCAAAAAGGAAACACCCTCCACTGTTGTCAGATAGTCCAGCGCAGTTGTGCCGCCGATATTCCGTGACCACCAGCACCATTTTCCATTGGAGATTTTTAGGCTGTCGTGGGTGCGGGTGGCATAGGTGTCTCCGCCGATATGCACCAGCTCCTCCGGCTCAAACCGCCGCAGATAGGTCAGCAGGTCCATCTCGCGAGCGGCAGCGATCTGTTCCTTAGATAGGTAGGGCATGGCACTCACCTCCCAGCGATCTTTTCTCAGTCCTCTGGATAAAGAATAGAATCAGCACATTTTTGATATGGGTAGTTAAAAACATCCTTGTGATGTAGCAAATAGTTCTGGATATACTCATAGAAATTTTCAACTGCATACAGCTTTTCGATTTCTGCTTGGCTCAGTCTCCGTGCTCTCAGGTACTCTGTCATCTCGTCTTGCAGAACATATAGATGCGCGTATTTATCAATACGGACTTTCTGATCGGTAATTCCTTCTTTACCAATGATCTTGTAGAGTTCTTCGCGTTCTTTCCTCAATTTTGCGTATAGGTCATTTTCTGTAATTTTCTTGTTCATGTGCAGTCCCTTTCTATCGTGCCAAACCCGCCCGCATCCGGTGGGCGTAATTGGCGACGCTGTATCGTTTCATATAGGCGTTTTCGCTGGGGGCCGAACTGTCAAAGTCCAGCCCCTCCATACGGGGATCGTCGGTGCCGTCCAGCACCTCCTCCACCGGGATCACGCGGAGCCTGCCGGAGCATTTCAGCTCGCCGCCAAATACGCCAGCGGCACAGTGAAAGCCACGGTCACCGCACACCCAAAGCAGCTTCTTTCCTGCGGGAATATCGCCAAAGGGCTGCTTCAAAACAATGACGGAACGAGGTTCCGCACCGGCTACCTCATAGTAGCCGGACTGCTCCGCCTTTTCATAAGCGCGAATCAGCTTTTCAAATTTGCGCTGCGGCTCGATATAGAGCCAGCTTTCCTGATAACCCATAATTTCCTCCATTTTCTATTGGTTTTACCGCTCCAACTGCGGTCTGCGGCGCTCCGGCGGCCTTTGATCCTCGTCCGGCTCGGCGTCTACGATCTCCGGCTCCTTGTGGTCTAAATTCAGCAGGGAATTCAGTTCCTCCAGCCGTGCCGTTTTAGTGTTCAGCTCTGCCTCACGGGGAAACGGCTTTTGTACCTCCGTCTTTGCGGTTTCCAGCTGCGTTTGCAGGTTGGAAAGCTGCTCCCGGCAGGTTTGCTCCTTAATAGGCAGTCCCTCCAGCGCATTGTCCATGCGCTGCAAATTGCCGAACACATCGGTTCCCAGCGTGACCGTGTGGCGGAGCTGCCCGATCATGGTCAGGCGGTACTCCCGCGCGAAGGTATCAAAGGCCAGCTCCAGCGTCAGACCGCGATAGCTGCCGATCTGTGTTGCCTCCGGGGAAAGCATGGTCTGGCACATGGTCAGCAGCGCCGCGCCCGCCTCCTTCTTGTCAGCGTAGGTGACGCCCGCCAGCGTAAGCGGGGAGAAGCCGTCCCCATTGGGATGGGTATTCTCCTTGACCGTGGCAATATCCGCGCCATACCCGGCGATCCGTGCCTGCGTTTCCGCGATTTGTTTCGGAAAGCCCTTGCTGATGGCGTCCTCCAGCGCGTATTTCTGAGAAAGGTGGTTGGCTTTCA
>ENA-UOJT01001628-UOJT01001628.1-human-gut-metagenome-genome-assembly--contig:-C15-NODE-1628-length-14220-cov-6.824779_pt1 | contig 14220 bp, 10 predicted proteins | sample MGYA00242357_ERZ723904 | MGnify/ENA metagenome assembly ERZ723904 | reverse complement strand
TAAGCTTCCGGCTTGCCCGGACTCCCAGCCCCGGAGGTTTTCTCCGGGGCTTCTCTGTTGCTTGCGTACATACATATGGGAACTTTACGCGACGAAAAAACACCCGCGCGGGTGACTTTTATTATGCCGATACGGTCCCTCGGCAATCAACCGGAAACTTCCTTTTTGTATTGCATCCGGAAGATGTACTTTACTGTCGGCACCAGCAGAACCAGGGAAGCCAGCAACCATGCGCCGGGGTCGCCGAAGCACACAGCCGCGAACGATGCCAACGATGCCGATGCATCGGTCGCACTGCCGTTGACCAGCGCCGGCAGGTATGCGCAGATCAACACCCGTGACACCAATTCCGCAACGCCCGCCCCCAGTACGTACCCGACCTTGGTGATGCCCTGCACGGCACTGCGGGTAACGATCAGAAAGCCGAGGATAAAGTACAGAATGAAATCCACGTACAGGTAGGTGTTCCCGAACCGGACGGATGCCTCGGATATCTTGTCTTCGCTCATGAAAATGTGTTGATACGCTCCGCCGATTGAGAGAAGCAGCCCGGCAGTCAGGCAGAACGCATACATGATGAGCATAATGATCAGCGATTGCCTCGTTCCTTGCCGGATGCGGCGGTAATCGCTTTTTCCGTAATTCTGTGCGTTGAAGCCCAAAATGGCGGAGGCAAGTCCGTTGTACAGAGCCATAAGGAAATTGATCAGCTTATTGGCGGCGCTGAAGCCGTTCTGTGCCGGGGTGCCCGGTACCATGATGCCGTTTTCCGCTATATCAAAGCGGACGACCGCTCCCTGCATGACGATGATGCCGACAGCCAGGATCGAAAACTGCAGTCCAAGCGGCAGCCCCTGCCGCAGGTGCGATAGCAGAGAGGCGCCGCCGACGCGCCAGTCCTCACGTCCGAGCCGCAATTCCGGGTGGCGCAGCAGGGTATAGGCAAAACAGCCGAGCATACTCAGCAGCTGTGCCAGTACAGTCGCAATAGCGGCTCCGGCAGGACCCATGCGGAAGGGGACAAGGAACAGGATATCCAGTCCGACATTGAGCAGTGTAGAGAAAACCAGGAATACCAGCGGCGTGACCGAATCTCCGAACGATCGCAGGATTCCGCAGATGAAATTGTAGCCCATCTGGGCAAAGATGCCGAGGAAGATGACGAGACAGTAGATATAGGCGGCGTCATACACCGTCTTGTTGATCGGCGTAACATGGATAAGTTCCAGCATCCACGGCAGAAGCACGACCGACAGCACGGTCAGAACAACCGATATGCCGAGCGACAGGTAGATTTGTGCCGCGAAGGAGCGCCGCACGCCCCGCCTGTCGCCCGCGCCTACGCATCCAGCGGTCAGAACGGAAAACCCTGCCGTACAGCCGAAGGCGAATTGCAGGAAGATGAAGGTCAGCGGGAACGTGTCGTTGACACCTGCCACCTCCTCCGCAGACAGCACCTGCCCGCAGATGACCGCATCGGTCAGTACATAGATCTGCTGGAGCAGGTAGGAAATCATAATCGGTACGGCATAGCGCAGGATGACGCGCCAGGGCGTTCCTGCCGTCAGATCGACCGGCTGGGAGAGCCGCCGGAGCAGCGATGCGCGCTTGCCGTTTTGGGGTTCTGTTGCGGTCATATACCAGTCCCTCCGGAATCGGAAATCGGCGGTATTATAGCACGGGCTCCGCCTGTTGTCAAGGTATATTTTTCACGGAAGTACGGGAAAAGAAAAAGCTCTTTTTTGGAGCGTCTCCGGCTGGACAGCGAACGGCGAACGTGGCAATGCTACCGGCGTTGGCTTATATAACGTAATCCCCGCCGCTCGGCGTGTCCGACAGATCGGCAAGCGTGATACCGTCAAAGTAGGCGGTAGTCAACTCGTAGTATTTTTTCCACATAGGCAGGGTGCGGCAGTTGGCGGCGCGGTCACACCCGCCCGCTTTGCCGGACAGGCAGGCTACAGGGGCAAGATCTCCTTCCGTCAGCCGCAGGATATCTCCGATGCGGATCTCGGTTGGCTCCATACATAAGCGGTAGCCGCCGCCCCGCCCGTGAATGCCTTCCACCATGCCGGCGCCCGTCAGAAGCGGCATGACCTGCTCGATGTACTTGAGCGATATTTCCTGCCTATGGGCAATCATCCGCAGGGGAACGTATCCCGCGCCCCGGTGTTCCGCCATATCCAGCAGCACCCGGATGGCATACCGCCCGCGTGTTGAAATCATGACATTTCCTCCTTCCGATACGTGCTCGGCTGCCCTGTGCAGCAAAGAACTCTCACGTATGGAGTCAGTCGGCAAACAGGGGCGTGGACAGGTAACGATCGCCGGTGTCGGGCAGAAGCACGACGATGGTTTTGCCGGCGTTTTCCTGCCGTCCGGCAAGCTCCACTGCCGCATGTACCGCCGCGCCGGACGAGATGCCGACCAGAACGCCTTCGCTCTTGCCGATCAGCTTTCCGGTGGCAAAGGCGTCCTCATTGGACACCGTGATGATTTCATCATATACCTTTGTGTCCAGCACCTTCGGAACAAAGCCGGCACCGATTCCCTGAATCTTGTGAGGGCCTGCTACGCCGGTAGACAGCACCGCCGAGCTTGCAGGCTCCACGGCAACGACCCGAACCTCCGGCTTGCGGGATTTGAGGTACTGCCCGACGCCGGTGACGGTGCCGCCTGTGCCGACCCCTGCCACGAAAATATCGACCTCGCCGTCGGTATCCTCAAAAATCTCGGGACCCGTATGCTCAAAGTGGGCTTTGGGATTGGCAGGATTGACAAACTGCCCCGGAATAAAGCTGTTCGGGATCTCCTTTGCCAGTTCGTCAGCCTTTTCGATGGCGCCTTTCATGCCCTTGCTGCCGTCGGTGAGCACCAGTTCGGCACCGTATGCCTTCATAATCTGGCGGCGTTCTACGGACATGGTTTCCGGCATGACGATGACAAGCCGGTAGCCGCGTGCTGCCGCCACCGATGCAAGTCCGATTCCCGTATTGCCCGAGGTCGGCTCAATGATGACGGATCCGGGCTTCAGCAATCCCTTTTCCTCGGCATCATCGATCATGGCTTTGGCGATGCGGTCCTTTACGGATCCCGCCGGATTGAAGTACTCCAGCTTGGCAAGAATCCGGGCGTTCAGACCCAACTTTTTCTCGATATGGGTAAGCTCCAGCAGTGGCGTTTTGCCGATCAGCTGATCGTCGGAAGTGTAAACGGCAGACATAGTGTATTTCCTCCTTTGCAGTTTGCAAAACCATATATACCCTCCAACACGGTATGCAGGTTTTTTAGACTATTCCGCGCGGTTTGTCAATAGGAAAACGGAAAATAATTTCCCGATTTGCCGTTGCCGTCCGGACTTTGAAAATCTTCCGCTAAAGAAATTGCTTTCTGTTACTGCGTATAACCGCACGCGCGGTCTTGACAATCCACCGATTTTCTGCTATACTGTACGTTGCTGTAATGTATCTGTGAGAGGGAGGGCGATGGTATGGAAGACGTGGGCGGTCAGGGTTTTTCTGTCGTCGGGAACGCCCCCCTGCTGGACAGGCTCCGGCGCGACGTGCGCGAGGGAAGACTGAATCACGCTTACATTCTGGATGGCGCGCCGGGTAGCGGTCGGCATACGCTCGCGCGTTGGCTGTGCGGTGCCATTGCGTGCCGCAACCGCCCCGGTCAACGGACGGCGGCGGATGAAAATCAACTGGGCATGTTTGACTCCCTGCCGCCGGTACAGCCCCCGGCGGACGCACCGTTGCCCTGCGGCAGGTGCGAGGACTGCAGGCGCATACTGGAGGGAATCAGCCCCGATGTCCGCGTCATCGGGCGGGAAGGCAAGGCTACACTGGGCGTGGACAGCGTTCGGTTTCTCAGGCAGGACGTGCTGAATCCGCCCAACCGGCTTGATACCAAAATCTACATCATAGAGGACGCCGAAACCATGACCGTGCAGGCGCAGAATGCCCTGTTGCTGACGTTGGAGGAGCCGCCCGCCTACGTGCTGTTTCTCCTGCTGTGCAACGGCACGGATGCACTGCTGGAGACCGTCCGTAGTCGCGCTCCGGTGCTGCGGCTTGCACCGTTGCCGGACGAGGATGTCCGGGATGCGCTGGCGGCGCACGGACGCTGTCTTTCCGAGGAGGAGACCGCCGCCCTGCTCCTTCAGGCAAACGGAAGTATCGGGCGGGCGCTGGCGCTGTCCGATCCGCGCACGCTGGCGCCGATTCTGCGCAACCGGGAACGGTGCGAGGCTCTGCTTGCGTGTCTGGCTGACCGCCGGGCGGACGAGATCATGACGGCGATTTACGGATGGGACACAAAGCGGGATGCCGTGTGCGACATTCTGGCGGATCTGCATCTGGCAGTACGCGATCTTGTACTGCTCAAACGCACGGAGGACATCCGCACGGTCTTTTTCACGGATCGGGATGCGGCGGCTGATCTGGCGGATCGCTTCACATCGCGTGCCCTGATCCGGCTGTATGACGCAGTCTGGAAAGCGCGCGGAGCGTTGGAAAGCAACGGAAATGTGCGCCTGACGCTGACGCGTATGGCGCAGGAGATATCCCACGCCTGAGGGCGAACCGCCGGCACCGTCCGGTATCGGAAAGGAAAACGAGTATGGATGACGAAAAGCTGAGAAATACAGACGCCGGGGCGGCTCCGGCAGGCGCAACGGAAGCCCGCACGGGAAAAGCGGAAGGCAGCCGACAGCCTGCCGGCAACAGGCGCCGTCCTCCCGCCGGCAACAGACCTGCGGACGGCAGGGGAAAGAGCCAGCCGCAGGTGGGTCGGTCGCGCGATGCCGCCGGGACAGCCGAGGCAGGCGCACCCGGAGCCGGGCAGGGGCGGAGTGCCAAGACCGTGTGGAGCAGTGAGCGCCGTCGGGGCGGCAGAATGCCGGTTCCCGCCGGATCCGTTGCCGACGCGACTGCCAATCGGCAACCCGCCGATGCAGGCAAAGTCAAAGCCGCTGACAAACCGGAAGACGGAAAACCGACAGGCAAGCCGTCTGCCGATAAGCGCGGTAAACCGGCTCCGGCACAGCAACCGCGTTCTACGGGGCGCCCGACGCGCGTGCCGCGCCATGCGTCCCGTGCGACCGAACTGCCCCGAATGGACAGTCTGCTCATCGACGACGTGCCGGTCGAGCCGGATGTCAGCCCGGATGCCTATGTGCCGAGCAACGCCGATATAGACCGCATCCTGCAGTATGAGCTGTACACGCCGCAGAGCCGGCAGATCCCGGACGTAATCCCGGCGGGGAAGACCGTCATTGTCGGCGTTCGCTTCCGCCCCGGCGGAAAGACTTACTTCTTTGACCCCGGAAAAGTCCGCTGTCAGGTCGGGCAGGCGGCGATTGTGGAGACGGCACGCGGACAGGAGTTCGGTGAAGTCTGCATGGGAAACCGCATGGTGGACGAATCGCTGGTCGTCCAGCCGCTTCGCCCGCTCATCCGGCTGGCTACCGAGGAGGATCTCCGGCACCACAGCCAGAACTGCCAGCGCGAGGCGGATGCCTACCGCATCGGCATCGAGAAAATCCTTGCCCACAAACTGGATATGAAGCTGGTTGCGGCGCAGTATACGTTTGACAACTCCAAACTGCTGTTCTACTTCACGTCCGACGGACGCGTGGATTTCCGGGAACTGGTCAAGGATCTTGCCGGCGTGTTTCATATCCGGATCGAACTGCGGCAGATCGGAATCCGGGACGAGGCGCGCATGATCGGCGGGTTGGGACCTTGCGGACGTCCCCTGTGTTGCAGTACATTTCTGACCGATTTCGGGCAGGTTTCCATGAAGATGGCAAAGGAGCAGAACCTGTCGCTCAATGCCTCCAAGATTTCCGGTTGCTGCGGGCGGCTGATGTGTTGCCTGCGGTATGAGCACGAGACGTACCAGGAAGAGCTGCGCCGCTCGCCGGCTCCCGGCAGCTTTGTCGTGACTCCGGACGGTCCCGGCGTGGTCACGGAGGTTCTGCCCATTCTCGGCGAGGTCAAGGTCAGTCTGCGCAATCAGACCGATTCCGCGCCCCGCCGCTATAAGCGGGAAGCGGTATCCCTGCAGGCACCCGGACTGCGTCCCGGAGAGGATGCAAGGGACGGCGGAAGCGCGCGGGATGCCGGACGTAACCGTCCGCCTGTCTCGGCGCCGGAGGACGATCTGACCGGCAATGGCGGCGACGCGGAGCCGGACGCTCTCGCGCAGGACGCATCCGAAAACGATCGGGCGGAGTGACCGCCCGATACCCGATCGCATTGTTTGAGGCTGTGAATCCCCGGGAATCTTTTGATTCCCGGGGATTCTGTCATCAGATTATGGTTCCTGCACAGCGCGAGGATGGAACAGAGACGAAGGAAACGTCAGCGTGGCAATCCGGCTTCCGGCTCAATTCTGCATATATATCTGTTCGCCTGTCACGGGCGTATAGCAAATCAGATTTTTGCCGTCCAGATTTTCCTTGTGCATATCCACGCCGGTGATCCGATGGTTGTCGTAAGTGTTGTAGTAGTAGATTCCTCTGTCGGTGTTACAGCAGGAAGTGTACAGGGTGATCTCATACTTGTCTGTGCCAAGTCTGCAACAGCCGCGTTGCTGGTCTACGCTGCCGAGGATGTGGAAAAACTGGCTGACGCTTTCCGCCTCCGAATCGCCGGAGAGCGAATTCATTTTTACAAAAGCCACGCGGACAAACCGGGACTGAGAGGACAGGTCGCCGGGAAGCCCCATGGCGCCCATCCCGCGGCTGTATTGATCCAGTTCCAACTGCTTCGAGAAAGTATTCCCGTGGTTTTCCGGCGCAAGGTGCATATAGTTGTTCAGGTTGAACATCTGGTAATTGAACGGGGGATTGTTGGTCAGCACTCCTACCGGATTGTCATAGATTTTCAGCCCGTCCTGCACCGATTCTACGGTAATGCATGCATCTCGGTCCGCGATGATCCAGTGCAGCTGTGCAAGCGGCAGATTATCGGAAAACGGTGTGTCTGTCAGATTCAGATTTTCCAACGCCTGCCGCACCTCCTTTACGGAGGCACATTTCCCGAGCAACCACGGGATCAGTTCAAACTGCGTGATGTTGTCCTTTCCCCCGGCGGGCTTTCTGTAACTGGCATTCCCCACGAAATTCAGCCCTGCGATACCCAGTCCCTTTTCGTTCACCGCGTCATAGTACAGGGGGTACGCCTGCATCACGCACGCCATTCCGATCATGGCGTAATGGCTTTTCAACTGACTGCCGTTCCGCAGGTCAAATACATAGTTGCGCGGCGTGATAACGATCTGATCTCCGTATGAAAACTCGTAGTCCAGGGTTCTCCCAAAGTAGAAGTCCTTTGTTTTGTAGGTCGCGGCTGTACACATTTTCGATCGTTCCTTTCTCATCAACGTGGAAATTTTAGACTGCATCTGCCTTGGCGGCACCAAAGGTTTGATACATACTGCCCTTCGTATCTATTATGGCATATTTGCGTGAATAATGCAAGAGGTATTTGAGATAATGCCGCTTTCCGTGTGCAGCACAATAACTGATTTCCGGAAAATTGTCGGTTCCGTCTTGATTTGTTTCCCGCAATGTGCTATAATAAAGTGAAGCGGATTATTGAGAATTACGGAAAGGAACCGTGTATATGTATCGAATTGTACACAAACGGGTGCTGAACCCAACGGTTATTGCAATGGACATTGACGCGCCGTTGGTCGCTGCCAAGGCGCAGGCGGGGCAGTTTATCATTCTGCGTGTGGATGCCGAGGGGGAGCGCATTCCGTTGACTGTCGCCGGCTATGACCGCGCGGCGGGCACCGTCCGCATCATTTTCCAGACGGTCGGCGCGACCACCGATGCGCTGGGGCGGCTGAACGTCGGGGACAGCATTCAGGATTTCGTGGGACCGCTGGGAAAACCTACCGAACTGGAAGGCTTGCATAGGGTGTGCGTGGTCGGCGGCGGTGTCGGCTGTGCTATTGCTCTGCCCATTGCCGAGGAACTGCATCGGCGAGGCTGTGAAGTCCACGCAATCATCGGCTTCCGCTCCCGCGACCTGCTTATTCTGGAGGACGAATTCCGAGCCTGCTCAGATCGTTTGGCTGTCATGACGGATGACGGTTCTGCCGGACGGCAGGGCGTGGTCACGTTGCCGCTCAAGGAGCAGATCGAGGCTGGCGAACAGTATGACGAGGTCATTGCCATCGGACCGCTGGTCATGATGAAGTTCGTTGTTGCGACCACGCGTCCGTTCGGCGTCCCGACTGTGGTATCCATGAACCCGATCATGATCGATGGGACCGGTATGTGCGGCGGTTGCCGCCTGACCGTTGGCGGAGAAACCAAATTTGCCTGCGTGGACGGACCGGATTTTGACGGCTTCCTTGTGGATTTTGATGAAGCCATGTCCCGGAGCACCATGTACCGGGATTTTGAGCAGCACGCCCGCGAGGCGGCGTGCTCACTCTACCGGAAGGAGGTGCACTGAGATGGCGGTTACGCGGAATATGTCCCCGGAGAAGCACCCCATGCCGACGCAGGATCCCGCCGTGCGCGCACACAATTTTGATGAGGTCGCTCTTGGCTACGATGAGCAGACTGCGCTCGCTGAGGCAGCACGCTGTCTGAACTGTAAAAATCCGGCGTGCGTGACGGGATGCCCCGTCAGCATCCGCATTCCGGAATTCATCGCGCACGTTGCAGCGGGAGAGTTTGAGGAGGCGTACCGTGTTATCCATACTTCCTCCTCTCTGCCTGCCGTATGCGGACGCGTCTGCCCGCAGGAAACGCAGTGCGAGATGCACTGCGTCCGGGGTATCAAGGGACAGCCGGTCGGCATCGGGCGGCTGGAGCGCTTTGTGGCGGATTGGCACAATACGTACGCGACCGAAACGCCCGCCGTTCCGGCACCGAACGGGCACCGCGTCGCCGTGGTCGGATCCGGTCCTTCCGGGTTGACCTGCGCCGGCGACCTTGCCAAAGCGGGGTATGCCGTCACGGTGTTTGAGGCTCTGCACGTCGCGGGAGGCGTGCTGATGTACGGCATACCGGAATTCCGTCTTCCCAAGGCGATCGTGCAGAAGGAAGTGGACACTCTGCGCCGGATGGGAGTGGATATCCAGACCAATGTTGTCATCGGCAAAACCATTACGGTGGATGAACTGTTTGAAGCGGGCTATGAGGCGGTATTCATCGGCTCCGGCGCGGGACTGCCTCGCTTCATGAACATCCCCGGCGAGTCACTCAAGGGTGTGTACTCTGCCAATGAGTTCCTGACGCGGAGCAATCTCATGAAGGCGTACCGTGCGGATTCCGCCACGCCGATCCTGCACGCCCGGCGTGTCGCCGTTGTGGGCGGCGGCAACGTGGCGATGGACGCCGCGCGCACGGCTTTGCGGCTGGGCGCGGAGGAGGTATCCGTTGTATACAGACGCTCCATGGAAGAGTTGCCTGCCCGCCGGGAGGAGGTTGAGCACGCCAAGGAGGAGGGCGTCGTTTTCCGCCTGCTGTGCAACCCGACGGAAATTCTGGGCTATCACAATCCGGATGACCGCCGCGACCCGAAAAACGGCTTTGTGACAGGTATCCGGTGCATCCGGATGGAGCTTGGCGAGCCGGACGAGAAGGGACGTCGACGCCCGGTCGAGGTTCCCGGTTCAGAGTTCACACTGGATGTGGACTGCGTTATCATGGCGATCGGCACTTCTCCCAATCCGTTGATTAAGTCCACTACGACCGGGCTGGAAGTCAATCGGCACGGCGGAATTGTTGTGCAGGAGGAAACCGGCGCGACTTCACGCGCGGGCGTGTTTGCCGGCGGCGATGCCGTGACCGGTGCCGCGACCGTTATCCTGGCGATGGGAGCAGGGAAGACAGCAGCCCGCGCTATTGATGCGTATCTGAACCCGGCAGCATCCCCTACCGGGCAAACCATCTGAAAGGAGTATGCATATGGCGGAGGCAGTATATCGAGGGCGCGGTGCAGGCGTTCCGTATGACGAATATATAGCGCTCATTAACGAGGTGTTCGGCTTTGACGGCGTGGAGCAGGATTTCCGCACGCTGCTGCCCAAGCTGTATCGCCCGGGGCGCACGCCGCAGAACGAGAACTATGTGGCGGTCGAGGACGGCGTCTGCGTGGCGGCAGTCGGCGCATACAGCCATGAGATACGGGTGTGCGGCACGATTATCTCTTGCCGCGGCATCGGAAACGTGGCGGTTGCACGCGCGGCACGCGGACGCGGCTACATGAAGGACTGTATGCGTATGGCTCTGACGGACATGGTGCGCGATGGCATCGCCCTGTCCACACTGGGCGGACGGCGCCAGCGTTACCGCTATTTCGGTTATGAGAAGGCAGGTATCTGCTATACCTTTGCAGTGAACGCGGATAACCTGCGGCACACACTGGGTGCGGACTACGTATCGGGATTGGATATCCGACAGGTGAATGCGGATGACGAGACATTGCTGACGACTATCCGAACGCTGTCCTCCTCCGGGGACTACGCCCCAATCCGGGCGGCGGCGGATTTCTTCGATATTCTGTCCACGTGGCGTGCGACGGTCTGGGCGGCATTGCGGGACGGGAAGCTGGTCGGCTATGCACTGCGCGGCACGGACGGGCAGATTTCCGAGCTTCGCGTGACTGACGCAGGGGAATTGCTACCCTTCCTGCACGCTCTGCAGCGGCACCTGGACACCGACACACTGACTCTGCGCCTGCCGGAGCATGAGGACGCCTGCCTGCGCGTGCTTGCCTCTGTGGCGGAGGGGTACCAGATCGGTTGCTCCATGAGCTATAATGTGCTGAATTACAGACTGGTATGTGACGCTTTTTTCAATCTGAGGGCGACCTACGCACCTCTGCCGGACGGGAATCTGACAGTGTGCATCCACGGGCTTGCCGGCGACGAGCGGCTGAGCCTGTCGGTTCGTGACGGCGTTCCGTCCGTCCTGCCGTCCGAGCCGGGCAGGGAGCCGGAACTGGAGCTCTCGCACGTTGAAGCGATGGAGTTGCTTTTTGCACCGTTTTCACCCGATCGGCGCAAGCTTTCCCCGGCAGTGCAGGCATGGTTGCCTCTGCCCATCTGGATGTATAAAGCGGACGAGGTCTGAGCGATGCGCGGTAATAGAATATGCAAAAGATAACATTGAAAATTGACGGCATGATGTGCGGGATGTGCGAATCCCACATCAACGACACGGTGCGGCAACACTTCGCCGTTCAAAAGGTGACCTCCTCGCACACTAAGGGCGAGACGGTCATTCTGGCGGAGCGGGCACCGGACGAAGCGGAACTCCGGAAGGTTATAGCCGCCACGGGCTACGAGCTGAAGAGCATCACAGTAGAGCCGTATGAGAAAAAGTCCGGTTTCTTTGGGTTGTTTGGCAGAAAGTGATGTAAGTCGCCCCCGGTGCTCCGACTTGCGGGGCGGTGCCTCGTATGAGTGAAAGATGCGGGCGTGTCCGGACGTTTTTTCAAAAAACTCTTGACAACCGAGCCGTTTCGTGTTACAATGGCGCTGTTTGAAACGCAAAGACCGGGAACGAACAGACAGGCTGCCTTGACAGAGAACCGTGGGTGGGTGAAACACGGCAGGCGGCGGGCTGTTCTCTCACCCGCGAGCGGCTGACTGAACCCGGCGAGGAGCCGGTACAGGAAGGACGGACCCCACCGTTATACGGGATGCGACCTGCGGTGCCTTGCCGGATGGTCGCGGATGAGCGGACGTCTGCCGGAAAACGGCGCGTCAAGCAGAGTGGTACCACGGGATTGCCCCCGTCTCTGACCGGAGACGGGGTTTTTGTATGTCCTGCCGTACCCGCATACCGATAAAGAAAATCCACACCAGAAAGGACGCACACCATGAAGTACGATTTTTCCGCCATTGAGAGCAAGTGGCAAAAGCGTTGGGAGGAAGCGCATATTTTCGAGGCGCAGGATGCTTCCGACAAGCCGAAATTCTATGGGCTGGTCGAGTTCCCCTATCCTTCCGGCGTGGGGATGCACGTAGGGCATATCAAGGCATACTCCGGACTGGAGGTTGTCAGCCGCAAGCGGCGTATGCAGGGCTACAATGTTCTGTTTCCCATCGGATTTGACGCTTTCGGACTGCCGACCGAGAACTCCGCTATCAAGACCGGCATCCACCCCCGCGAGCTGACCGACCGCAACATCCGCAAGTTTACCCAGCAGCTCAAGCGCGTCGGATTTTCCTTTGACTGGACGCGCGTCATTGATACGACGGAGGAGGATTACTACCGGTGGACGCAGTATATTTTCCTCAAGATGTTTGAAAAGGGGCTGGCGTTCCGCAGTACAGCCCTGGTCAACTACTGCCCGCACTGCAAGGTCGTGCTGTCCAACGAGGACTCGCAGGGCGGCAAATGCGACATCTGCCACAGCGACATCATCCAGAAGTCCAAGGACGTCTGGTATCTGCGCATCACCGCCTACGCAGACAAACTGCTGGAGGGACTCCGGGATGTGGACTACCTGCCCAACATCCGCCAGCAGCAGATCAACTGGATCGGAAAATCCCGCGGTGCATTCGTCAATTTCGGCGTGACCGGCACCGATGAGAAGCTCCGCATTTACACCACCCGCCCGGACACGCTGTTCGGTGTGACTTTTATGGTTATGGCGCCGGAGCATCCGATGCTGACGGACATGGCGGATCGTATTACCAACATGGACGAGGTGCGAGCCTATCAGGCTGCGTGTCAGAAAAAGACCGAGTTTGAGCGGACACAGCTGGTCAAGGAAAAAACCGGCGTCCGGTTGGAGGGCGTCCGGGGCATCAATCCCGTAAACGGCAGGGAAATACCGATCTATATCGCGGATTATGTGATGATGGGGTACGGCACGGGCGCCATCATGGCAGTCCCGGCGCACGATGAGCGGGACTACGCCTTTGCCAAAAAGTTCGGCATTGACATCATTCCGGTCATTCGGGGCGGCGATGTGGAGAAAGAAGCCTATGCAGGCGAAGGGGAGATGATAAACTCCGATTTCCTCAACGGACTGGATAACAAGGCGGATTCCATCGCGCGCATGATCGATTGGCTGACCACCCACGGCATCGGCGAAGGCGGTGTCCAGTATAAAATGAAGGACTGGGCGTTCAACCGTCAGCGGTACTGGGGGGAGCCGATTCCCATCGTGTACTGCCCGCAGTGCGGCATGGTGCCGGTACCCTACGATCAGCTTCCGCTCCGGTTGCCGCCCATGACGGAGTTTGAGCCGGGGCAGGGCGGGGAATCGCCGCTCGCCAAGGTGGATTCCTTCGTGCATTGCACCTGCCCGAAGTGCGGCGCCGCCGCCCGCCGGGAAACGGATACCATGCCCCAGTGGGCTGGCTCGTCCTGGTATTACCTCCGGTATATCGATCCGCACAATGATCACGCCCTTGCCGACCCGGACAAGATGAAGTACTGGATGCCTGTGGACTGGTACAACGGCGGCATGGAGCACGTCACGCGGCATATGATTTACTCCCGCTTCTGGTACCACTTCCTGTACGACATCGGCGAGGTGCCGACGGCGGAGCCGTATGCCAAGCGCACGGCGCAGGGGCTGATCCTGGGTTCGGATGGCGAAAAGATGTCCAAGTCGCGCGGCAATGTGGTGGATCCCAACGACGTGGTGGACGAGATGGGAGCAGACGTTCTGCGCGTGTATATCCTGTTTATGGGCGACTACGGCGCGGCGGCACCGTGGTCGGAGAACAGTATGCGCGGGTGCAAGCGCTTCCTGGAGCGGGTCGCGGACCTGCCCGGTAAGCTGGTGAAGGAGGAGAATGCCAGACTGGAGTCCTGCTTCCACAAGGTCATCCGCAAGGTTTCCTCTGATATTGAGGATATGAAGTTCAACACCGCAATCGCCGCCATGATGGGGCTGCTCAACGACATTGACGCCGCAGGCGGACTGACGCGTGACCAGCTGTCCGTATTGCTGCGCCTGCTTTGTCCCTTCGCCCCGCACCTGTGCGAGGAGCTGTGGGAAGCACAGGGCGGCAAGGGCTTCTGCTCGCTGGCACCGTGGCCTGAATTTGACGAGTCAAAGACCCGCGACGAGATCGTCGAACTTGCGGTTCAGATCAACGGCAAGGTGCGCGGCAAGGTGACTTTGCCCGCCGATGCCGACCGCGATACGGCGCTTGCCGCCGTGCGTGCCGACGAACGGCTCGGTACTTTGCTGGAGGGCAAAACAGTGGTCAAGGAGATTGTTG
>ENA-UOJT01001606-UOJT01001606.1-human-gut-metagenome-genome-assembly--contig:-C15-NODE-1606-length-14389-cov-9.765453_pt1 | contig 14389 bp, 9 predicted proteins | sample MGYA00242357_ERZ723904 | MGnify/ENA metagenome assembly ERZ723904 | reverse complement strand
GGATAAATAGGGCTGCTCCTGCAAACATTGACACGAGCTTCTTCTTGTTATAAATATAAGTTTATAGATAATTGTGAATTTTGTTTTTCGTAGGGGCGGCCCTAGCGGTCGTCCCGGTATTTACTCCGGTTAAACAGATATTTTTGCCGCTTATACGGTATTTATATACTATATATAATATAATGTATAGGGACGGCGGTTTTAGTGCCGGCCCTATACAAGGTATTTTACCAAGCGAAGATTGGATATTCTTTCATGATGCTGTTTACTTTTTCGCGAACAGCGGTGATTGTCTTATCACATTCGGGAGCAGAAAGAACAGTGTCGATTAATTCAACGATTTCAGCCATCAGCGGTTCTTTGGCACCACGGGTTGTGATAGCCGGAGTACCGACACGGATACCTGACGTCTGGAATGCTGAACGGCTGTCGAACGGAACCATGTTCTTATTGACAGTGATGTCGGCAGCAACCAATGCTTTTTCAGCTACCTTACCGGTCAGTTCAGGGAATTTCTTACGTAGGTCGATCAGCATACTGTGATTGTCCGTACCATCGGAAATAATCTTATACCCCTTATCGATAAATGCTTTAGCCATAGCAGCCGCATTTGCCTTCACCTGAGCCTGGTATGTTTTGTATTCCGGTTCCAGTGCTTCGCCGAAAGCAACGGCTTTAGCAGCAATTACATGTTCCAGCGGACCTCCCTGGATTCCCGGGAATACGGCTGAATCGAGTAACTGCGACATCTTTTTGATTTCGCCTTTCGGAGTCTTCTTTCCCCATGGGTTTTCGAAGTCTTTGCCTAACAGGATGATACCTCCACGCGGACCACGCAGCGTTTTATGAGTCGTAGAAGTCACGATGTGGGCATATTCCAACGGGTTGTTCAGTAAACCTGCAGCAATCAGACCGGCAGGGTGAGCCATGTCTATCATCAACAGGGCGCCTACTTTGTCGGCAATTTCGCGCATACGTTTGTAATCCCATTCACGTGAATAAGCAGAACCGCCACCGACAATCAATTTCGGTTTTTCGCGCAGTGCAACTTCTTCCATCTGGTCGTAATCGACGCGTCCGGTTTCTTCTTTTACGTTATATTCTGTTGCTTTATATAGGATACCTGAACTATTTACGGGAGAACCATGAGAAAGGTGGCCGCCATGTGCCAGATTCAAACCGAGGAATGTATCCCCTGGGTTAAGAACTGCCAGGAATACGGCTGCATTTGCCTGTGCTCCCGAGTGAGGCTGGACATTTGCCCATTCAGCATTGAAGATTTGTTTCAACCGTTCGATAGCAATCGTTTCGCTCTGGTCTACTACCTCGCAACCACCATAATAACGCTTGCCGGGATAACCTTCGGCGTATTTGTTGGTCAGGCAGCTTCCCATGGCTTGCATCACCTGGTCGCTCACAAAGTTTTCAGAAGCAATCAGCTCGATACCTTTCAACTGGCGCTGATGTTCTTTTTCAATGATGTCGAAAATGATCTTGTCTTGTTTCATTACATGTAAAATTGGGTATTGCAATGAGTTCTCTGCTTATCAAAATGAGAGAATCGTCGCAAATTTACGATAAATTTCTGTATATATAGTCTAATTGTTATCAAAATATAAATAGAGAAAGGCAGGAATGAGGCCGTTTTTGTGCCTATCTTTGTCGTTCTCTGTATTTGTGGAAATGATGTTACTTATTTCGGCTGCCAAGAGGTAATAGAATCTGTTTTCTTACTATTCCTCAATTTTGTATTAGTGTATTATTGCTCAGCTGATTACAGTTTCCTCGTAGTTTCGCGTTTAGGAAACTCCAGTTTCCTGCGGAAGAAACTCGCATTTCCTAAACAGGAAACTGAAGCCGCTCCGTAGTGTCCGGAATTTTGCTCCCCAGTGAATGACAAATTGCCAACTCAATAGGAAAAATGACCATTCCCTTAACTAGTCGCTTTCTCTACTTTTGTATTGTCATCCTTTGCGTTTTAAGCGGGGAGGCTGATAGATAATAAATATTGGAATATAGATAAATTTTACGAACAATTAGGTTAAAACGAATGTTCTGTTAATAACTAACTTAAAAGAGGAGAAACGAAAGATGAAAAAGTATGATGCGATAATCATTGGGTTTGGTAAGGCCGGCAAGACTTTGGTCGCAGAGTTGGGAACGAGAGGCTGGAACGTAGCCATTATTGAACGTTCGGCTGGTATGTATGGCGGAACTTGTATCAATATAGGTTGTATCCCGACAAAAAGGCTGGTACACATGTCGAAAGTAACTCAATACAGGAAACCCTCTTCTTTTGAGCAATACGCAGAGGAATTCCGGAATGCTATTGCCGGAAAAAGGGAACTGACTGCCTTTTTACGCAAAAAGAATTTCGATAACCTCGATTCGAAAGACACCGTCACGGTCTATACCGGTATCGCTTCTTTTCGTTCTCCTCATGAAATAGAAGTGAAAGCAGGCAATGAAACCCTTCTCCTGGAGGGCGAAAAGATATTCATCAATACGGGCGCTTCCACCATTATTCCGTCAATCAAGGGACTGGAAGGTAATCCGTATGTTTATACCAGTACTTCTATTATGGAACTGGATAAGTTACCGCGCCGGCTGGTGATTGTAGGCGGCGGTTACATCGGCCTTGAGTTTGCCTCCATGTTTGCCGGCTTCGGTTCCGAAGTGACCGTGCTCGAAGGAGGCGACAAGTTTATTGCCCGTGAAGACCGTGATATTGCCGAGGCGGTAAAAACAGTATTGGAAAAGAAAGGAATTACTATTCATCTGAATGCTTTGGTGCAGTCGATTGAACACAATGACGCCGGAGCTGTTATAACATATAAAGAGAAAGAAGGAAACGAAGTACAACTTCCCGCCGACGCTGTGCTGCTGGCAACCGGACGCCGTCCGAACACCACAGACCTGCATCCGGAAGCTGCGGGGATAAAGATCTCCGACCGGGGAGCCGTCATTGTGGACGACCATCTGCGTACCAATGTCCCGAATATCTGGGCAATGGGCGATGTGACGGGTGGTCTTCAATTTACCTACATCTCTCTGGACGATTATCGGGTGATAAAAGACCTGCTGTTCGGTAGCGGACGCCGTACGAAAGATGACCGTGTAGCTGTGTCTTACTCCGTTTTCATCGATCCGCCTTTGTCGCGTATCGGTATGGGAGAAGAAGAGGCCCTGCGTTCGGGAAGAAAGATAAGTATTGCACGGATTCCGGCGGCAGCATTTCCGAGGACACGTACCTTTGAGCAGACGGATGGCCTACTGAAAGCGATTGTCGATACGGAAACAGGCGAGATACTGGGTTGTACCCTCTTCTGCGCCGAATCGACGGAGGTTATCAATACCGTCTCGCTGGCTATACGGGCGGGAAAAGATTACACATTCCTGAGGGATAGCATTTATACGCATCCTTCGATGAGTGAATCGTTGAACGATTTGTTTGCATTGATAAAATAACGAAATATAAAATAGAACAGAACATGAAAAAAGCAGATATCGGACTGATAGGTCTCGCCGTTATGGGTGAGAACCTGGCTCTGAACATGGAAAGCAAAGGTTTTACCGTTGCTGTATATAACCGTAGTTTCCCCGGTGAGGAAGGGGTGGTGGACCGTTTTGTGAACGGCCGCGGCAAGGGAAAGAATTTTATCCCGGCCCATTCTATCGAGGAACTGGTGGAAGCCGTTAAGCGTCCGCGTGTCATCATGATGATGATTAAGGCAGGTGCTCCGGTCGATGAGATGATTGAACAACTGCTGCCCCACATGTCGCCCGGCGATGTGATTATTGACGGTGGTAATTCCGATTTCCACGATACGGAACGCCGTGTGAAGGAAGTGGAGGCAAAAGGTCTTTATTTTGTCGGTAGCGGTATTTCAGGCGGAGAAGAAGGTGCTCTGCACGGCCCGTCCGTGATGCCCGGAGGTTCTCCCGAAGCATGGCCAATTGTGAAGGACATATTGCAAGGTATTGCAGCTAAGCTCGACGACGGGACTCCCTGTTGCCAATGGATAGGCGCAGGCGGTGCCGGACATTTCGTGAAGATGGTGCATAACGGGATTGAGTATGGCGACATGCAGTTAATCTCCGAAGCCTATTCTTTGCTGAAGAACCGTAAAGGACTGGATGACGACGAAATGGCTGTCGTCTTTGAAGAATGGAACAAAGGGGAACTGGACAGTTTTCTGATTGAGATTACAAAGAATATCCTCCGCTTCCGCGACGAAGACGGCAAACCGTTGCTGGACAAAATCCTGGATGTCGCCGGACAGAAAGGAACCGGCAAATGGAGCGCCATCGCAGCGATGGACGAAAACGATCCGTTGACACTGATTACGGAAGCTGTTTATGCCCGTATGCTGTCGGCCCTGTCGTCTGAACGCGAAAAGGCTTCCGGATTGTATCCCGAACCTGTCGAACTGGGTGAGAACCTGTATGTGGAAGAGATTCGCCAGGCCTTGTATGCTGCGAAGCTGATTTCTTATGCACAAGGTTTTTCTTTGATTCGCCGCGCTTCCGAACGTTACGGATGGAACCTGGACTTCGGCACGATTGCACAGATATGGCGTAAAGGCTGTATCATCCGTTCCGTATTCCTGCAGAAGATTACGGATGCGTACAGGAAGAATCCGGAGTTGCAGAACCTCCTGTTCGACGACTTCTTCCGCACCAAGATACAGGTCGCTTTGCCTTCTTGGCGTAAGGTGGTTGCAGAAGGCGCCCTGAGTGGCGTAGCCTTGCCGGCCATGAGTTCGGCCCTGAGTTATTTCGACGGCTTGCGCACGCTCAATTCGGCTGCCAACCTGATTCAGGCACAGCGTGACTATTTCGGTGCGCATACCTATGAGAGAGTAGATCGTGACCGCGGCATTTTCTTCCATACCAACTGGACGGGCGAAGGCGGTAACACAGTTTCAGGAACTTATACTGTATAAAGGAGGGACTTGATGATGAAAAGAGCAGACAGTCAACTCCTGGTTATTTTCGGAGCATCGGGCGACCTGACAGGTCGCAAGTTGCTTCCGGCACTTTTTGAATTGTTCATTGGCGATATGTTACCCGAACATTTCGCTATATTGGGTGCGGCCCGTACGGGATACACGGACGAAGAGTTTCGTGCCGAACAGCGTAAACACATCCTGGAAGCAAGGGGAAATAAGGAAACAAACAGCGCAGAACTGGATAAATTCCTCCGGATTCTGTTCTACCTGGCATTCGATTCAACCAACTCCGTCGAATATGTGAAACTGAAAGACCGTATCCATTCGTTGCAGCAACAGGAGAATATCCCGGACAGGATTATCTATTACCTGGCCACTCCGCCGCTGATGTACGAATTGGTACCCAAGTATCTTCAGGAAAACGGCATGAATGTGGCTGATACGGAAGACGGATGGCGCCGCGTGATTGTGGAGAAGCCGTTCGGAACAAGCCTTGAGACGGCCCAGGAACTGAACAAGCATCTCTGCCGTATTTTCGAAGAGGAGGAGATTTACCGTATCGACCATTATCTGGGAAAAGAGACGGTACAGAATATCCTGGTACTCCGTTTCTCCAACGGTATTTTCGAACCACTCTGGAACCGGAATTATGTGGATTCGGTCGAGATAAGCGCCTCCGAAACGCTGGGTGTGGAGAACCGCGGCAAATATTATGACGGGGCAGGTGCCCTGCGTGATATGGTTCAGAACCACCTGATGCAATTGATGGCGTTTGCGGCGATGGAATCTCCGGCAGTATTCGACCCGGAGCCGATTCGCGATGAGATTGTGAAGGTGTTCCGTGCCATCCGTCCCTATACGATTCGTGAGATGAATGAATGGGTAATCCGCGGTCAGTATGACGGTTATCGCGAGGAGAAGAATGTTGCACCCGATTCGAATACCGAAACGTATGTCGGCATGAAGTTTTTCATTGACAACTGGCGTTGGAGCGGTGTACCGTTCTATTTCTTTACGGGTAAGAAGTTGCCGGAAAAGTCGTCGGAGATTGTCATCCATTTCAAATCGACACCGCATCAGCTTTTCGCCGGGCAGTGTTCGGGCAGTTCATGCAATAAGCTGGTTATCCGCATCCAGCCGGACGAAAGCATCACGCTGCGTTTCGGACTGAAGATGCCGGGAGCCGGATTCACCGTGAAACAAGTCGGAATGGAATTCCGTTACGACTCGCTTTCAAAAACTCATCTGCCGGATGCTTACGAGCGTTTGTTGCTGGATGCCATGCTGGGAGATTCTACCTTGTATGCCCGCAGCGATGCGTTGGAGGCAAGCTGGCGTTTTATAGACCCTATCCTGCATCATTGGAAGGAAGAGGGTTCGAAGAATCTCTTCTTCTATGAGCCGGGACAGAATGGTCCGATAGAAAGAATGATGCTAGGCGCAGATTCGATAGGAGCTCCCTGCGATTCGTGCGGCTGATAATAATGAAGCATATGAAAATAGAGAATTACAAAGACAACAAAGATGCATTACGGGCATTGACTCGCCAGCTGATGGATTATATGGCCCGTAAAGAGGATGATGAACCGTTCAACCTGGCTCTGTCGGGTGGTGAAACGGCCAAACAGATGTTTGCCTTGTGGGCGGACGAATATAAAGATAAGATAGACTGGAACAACATGCGTTTCTTCTGGGTGGACGAACGCTGCGTTTCGCCGACAGATACGGAAAGTAATTTCGGTCATGCGAACAAGCTGTTGTTCGAACCGCTCCACATTCCTAGCGAACATATCCACCGCATTCATGGCGAAGGGGAACCGGGGACGGAGGCTATGCGTTATTCGCGTATCGTGAAGGAGTATCTGCCGCGTCACGGCCAGTTTCCCTATTTCGATTGTATCATCCTTGGTATAGGAGGAGATTCGCATACGGCGTCTATCTTCCCCGACAATCTTCCCTTGCTGACCGACAGCCGCAATTATGCGGTATCGCAGCATCCGGAAACAGGACAGTTCCGCATCACGATGACAGGCCCGCTTATCCTGAACGGTTCGCCGTTGCTGGTCCCTGTATTGGGCAAAGGTAAAGCAGATGCAATAGAGGAATTGAAGAAGGGGTATTCCATAACGAATGCAACGCCGGCAGCTTATATCCTGTCGCATGCGGTGGATTCGATAGTGTATACGACGCTGTAATATTTATTAAAGCATACGGATACATTGGAAAGAATGCCTTTTAAGGCACGTAAAGCCGTCTTCGACAAATTGCTAGAAGTGGCAGATGTGGCAAGTCTGAGCAGGGATGAACGTATTCAATCAATAAAGCAATCAGGCGACTCCTTACGTAGGAGCCGCCTGATTTTTTTGAACTACCTTCCGGTTATTACCCGCTTATTTCACGATTACCTTCCGGACTGTTTGGCCGGCCTGGATGATGTAGAGGCCGGGGGCCAGATTGCGGCGGTTCAGGCCGGGGACAAGGCGGAAGTCGTGCAGCAGCCGTCCGTCGGCGGAGATGATGCGGACGGAAGGAACGGTATCCGTGTCGGTGCTTGTGCGGTTGGTAATGTCGAGGTCGATGCAGAGGGTACCCGGCTCCGTCCAGATGCGGAGGGTATCGGAGGGGGCGGCGATGGACTCGTTGGCGACAGGGTCGTTTTCGACGATGCCGGCGATTGAGATGGAGACGTCGCTGTGGACGGTTTTCACGATATAGGCCCCATCGCTGAGGCGGAGCGTGAGAGTTTCACCGCGGTCGGTGATGACGACGGGCTGCGACTGCGAGTAGGCTTCGTCGAGGGTGAGGAAGAAGTGGAAGCTCTCCTTGGCTTCGACGGAGTACGTGCCGGCGGCGGGGTCGGTCGTGGCGCCTTCCACGGAGGGAAGGGTGACGTCGTAGTAGACCGGCGTTGGAGGCGGCGGCGGTGCCTGTGCGGTGAAGGAGGCGGTTATCCATAGGTCGGCGGCGGTCATTGTGAGTGACTGTCCGCTGACGGGTTGGGTGACGCCGTCGGAGGCTGGGCCGGAGAGGTAGGCTTTGAAGTCGTAGCCTGCCTTTGGGATGTTGGTGAGCCAGAGGGCGGTGCCGGGGACGACGGGGATACTTTCAGAGCCGTTGGTGCCGTCGGTGAGGGTCGGCGTACCGGGAGCCGGTGCCGTCGGGTTTGCCGGGTCGGCGAGGTAGACGGCCAGTGTTCCTCCTTCAGCAGGTTGGGTGACGTGGAGGAGGGGACGGTTGACAAGGTAGTCGGCTGCATCGAGGTCGGGTTGGGCGACTGAAATTACCGGGGAACCTAAAGTGCCGGAAGTTACCGTTGTAGTTGGTGTCGGCCAGGGGGTGAAGCCGTTGGGGGTACCGGAGTCGTCGAAGGTGACGAGGGCCAGTTTGGGGAGCAGCGTGGACGGGGCGGTAGGCCATGTCCAGGCGCCGGATTTCCAGCCTTCGTTGGTGGCATCGTCGCTTGCCAGGTTGTCGGCGAAGGTGTCGAGCCAGGTGTCTGCGCCGTCGAGTGAAGTGCCGTCGGGAGAGGTTACGGTTGTGGAACCGGAATCTGAACCGTTATTCAGCAACATGGCGGGGCGGGCGTAGTTGGCGTCGAGGACGGGAAGTAAGTCAGACGGAGGATCGGGCGGAAAAGAGTTGCTGGCTATCCGGTGGGCGTTGGCGCCGTTTGCTGTTACTTCGCTGTTCAGGGCGAGGCTGTGGGTTAGTTCTCCGCTGACTATATCTCCGCAAATGCCGCCGGCATATTGGTTGGTCTTGTTTGTCTTTACACTTCCGGTGGCATAGGTGTAGGAAAGGCGCCCGTAGGAACTTCCGGCAATGCCGCCTGCACAACAGGTGATATTTGCTGTTGCTTCGACATCGACTGTTGCATAGCAATGGGTGAGGGTGGCGGAGTTAGGGACGGAAAAGCTTATCAATCCGGCTATTCCTCCGGCAAAGCCTGAGAATTCAGCTGTAGCTTCCACCTTCCCGTTTCCAACTACGAAGCAATTACGGAGAAGGGTGTTATCTTCAAATCCAATTTGAAGTCCTACAATTCCTCCGGCAAAGGCATCGTTATTATTTGAAACTGCCTTTATACCATCTTCATGCAGGCGGACACCCAGGTTACAGAGCGTACCATCTTCAACATAACCGAATAATCCGGCGTATGCAGGCGTATTATCGGACGTATTTTCTGATGAATTCTCTTTAACAACGTCCACTCTCAGTCCATCCACTGTATGTCCTTTGCCATCGAAGTGGCCTCGGAAGCTGTTGTCATCTCCTATCGGTATCCAGTTTCCTCCCTCCAGCTTAATATCATCGGAGAGGGAGAAGTAGTAGCCGGAAAAACCGCGTTTGGTGATTTCACTGGCGTTGTCAATCTTGCTTCCATCGCTAAACTCCAATACATAGCCTCCCGCATTTATCTGTTGTGCCAGATACGCCAGTTCGGCGGCATCTTTGATAAGGATAGGGGTGTTTGGGGAGGAGCCGTTGCCGGGTTGAGAGGCGCTGGAAGGAGCGGCGTTTTCAATGAAAGTGGCAGTGTTGTCGGTCCAGGGGGAGTGATAGAGGAAATCGTCTGCCTGGCGGGGTGTTTGCCCGGCTATCAGGGAGCTGGAATAGCTGCCGTCGGGGTTGCTTTTTTCAGGCATGGGAGTTTGCCGTCCGCCCATTCCCAGGCTGTTGCCCATTCGTTGTTATCGGAAGGCTCTTTTAGCAGGTCTTCCTTGAATTTGTCAGTCCAGGTGTCGGCGCCGGCGGCGTCGGTGTTGGTGTCTGGACCGTTGGGAACTGGTTTGCCGTTTCGCATCATGCTGGGGGTGGAGTAGGAAGCCATAGCGGCAGTGGGGCCATCTCCTAATATACGATTGAAGTCAACTTTGCCTGTAATATTATTAGTCGTAAACTCTTTATTTAAGGCCAGGCAGTTTTTTATTGAGGCGGGCATAGCCCTTCCCATAATACCTCCTATAGAAGCTCTTGCTGAAATATCGCTACATTTTATGTTTCCTGTGGCATAAGTGTAAGTAATAGTCGGGCCTCCTTGTCCGACAATGCCGCCAATACGAACCTTGTTATTGTTTATTGCTTCCATATTGACTGTAGTGTAACAATGGGTGAGTACTTTATTCATTACTCCTGCTATTCCTCCAATGTAGACAAAGTTATCTCCTGTTCCTCTACATCTAATTGTACCGTTCCCTTCTGCTTCCACGTAGCAGTTGTGGATATATGCGAATATATATCCTGCCAGTCCTCCGGCATAAATATCGCTTTGGCTTGAGAATATCTCTATCCCTTCCGGAGCCAGCCATATACCCAGGTTGCAGAACGTACCGTTTAGAACGTAGCCGAACAATCCGGCATATACATCGGCATCCGTTTCATTGTGAATACTTATTTTCAAACCTTTTATGACATGCCCGTCGCCATTGAAATTTCCCATGAATGGGGAGTCTTCGTTCCCTATCGGCGTCCAGTTTTGCCTTTTCAGGTCGATGTCGTCGGAGAGGGCGAAGTGGTAGCCGGCGAAGCCTTTGAGGTTATCATCGGCGGTGTTGTCGATGCTTTTGCCATAGAGGAGCTGTAGGGTTTGACCGCCGTTGTTGACTTGACGGGCGAGGTAGGCCAGTTCGACGGCGTTGCGGATGCGGATGGGAGTTGCAGCGGTTGAGCCGTCGCCGCCACCCAGGTTTTCGATGGAAGACGCCGGGTCGGGTTGGACGGAAAGGAAGTCAACGGTGGCGAGTGAGGGCTGTCCGGCAAGCAGGTTGTCGGCGGAGGAGCCTTCGGGGTAAGTGCCGTCGGGGTTGAGCCGTTTTAGCTGGGGGAGCAAGGCAGGTTGACCGGACGGGGTGTCGGGCCAAATCCAGGCTGTTGTCCATTCGTTAACGTCCGATGGTGATGCCGGGATGTTTTGGAGGTCGTTCCTGAATTGGTCTGCCCAGGTGTTTGCACCGTCGAGGCTGGAAGGATCGTCGGTGGAGGGTTGGTTCTTCAGCGACATGGAGGGGCAGGCATAGTTGAAGGAGGAACCGGGAGACGTCTCGTCGTTGAGATTGGAGCCGGCTATCCGGTGGGAGTCGGAGCCGCCGGATACTGTCACTTCGCTGTTCAGGGCGAGGTTATGGGTTAGTTCTCCGCCTTCTCTTCTTCCGCAAATGCCGCCGGCAGATTGTTCAGTGGCGTTGTTGGTTTTCACGCTTCCGGTGGCGTAGGTGTAGGAAAGGATACTATTGGATCTACCGACGATGCCACCTGCATAGCACTGGTTCTCTGTTGTTGCTTCCACATCGACTGTGGAATAACAATGGGTCAGGAGGGCGGAATGAGAGTCGGAACTCTTAATTGACCCAGCTATTGCTCCTACTGTCCCCTGGTATCCTGTTGTTATCTCCACTTTTCCGTTTCCAACCACGAAGCAATTGCGGAGAGAAGCACCAATGTTTAATCCTAGTAGATATCCGACAATTCCGCCTGCGAAGATATTATCTTTAGGGTATGATGAAGCAACCTTTATCCCGTCTTCATGCAAGCGGACACCCAGATTGCAAATCGTGCCGTCATTAACGCAGCCGAATAATCCGATATAGCCATCAATCTGATCTATTCTCAGTCCGTCGACAGTATGCCCTTTGCCATCGAAGTGGCCGCAGAAGATATGCATATGTCCTATCGGAGTCCAGAGTCCTCCATCCAGTTTGATATCGTCGGAGAGAGCGAAATAATAACCGGAGAAACCTTGTTTATAGGAGTCGGCCTCGTTGTCGATTTTATTTCCGTTTTTAACTTCCAATACATAGCCTCCCGTATTCACTTGTTGTGCCAGATACGCCAGTTCGGCGGCATTCTTAATCAGTATAGGTTTGTCGGGCGATAGGCCGTCGCCGGGTTCGTCGGTTCCGGCAGGAGGGGCGTTTTCTATGGATTGGGCGATGTTGGTCTTGGATTCCCAAGTGCTATGATAGAGACAGGCTGACTGGGACCGGACTTTCTGACCGGATATCAGCTCGTTGGAATAGGTGGTACCGTCGGTATTTAGTTTCTTTAAACGTGGGAGTTCACCCTCTGTCCAGCTCCAGGCCGTTGTCCATTCGTTGTTGCCGGAGGTGCCCGACAGTGTTTCCTTGAAGTTCTCGAGCCAGATGTCGGTCCCGTTTTTGGAGACTGGGTCGTTACCGGTGACCGGTTGGCCGTTTATTATCATGCGGGGACTGGCGTAGTTGGTTCCGGAGCCAGAACGGCATATACGGAAGCATTGATCTGATCCCGGACTACTGATTTCCTTATTCAGAGCCACGCAGTTTGTTATTGTCCCATTAGTAGCGTGTCCGCAAATGCCGCCAACAAATGGCATTTTACCTTTTTTTCTTTCCTTCACCTTCACATTCCCTGTAGCATACGTATAGGAAATATCTGAAGTCCTGCCGGCAATACTGCCAACATAGGAAGTACTTCTACTATCCACTTCTGCTTCTACATCTACTGTTGTGTAACAATGGGTAATGATACAGGTACCAAGGTTGCCGTTTGTCACTCCAACCATTCCTCCGACATTAATTTTAATAGTATTATCTGTTGACCTGACTGTTATATTACCCTCTCCTTCCACATAGCAATTTTGGATACTGGCGGGGGTCTTTGAGTCTGTTTCCGTCACATATCCTGCCAATCCTCCGGCAGAGATATAGCCAAATTGTGTTGAAGAAACCTCTATCCCTTCCGGTGCCAGCCATACGCCCAGATTGCGGAGCGTACCGTTCTCTATGTAACCGAATAATCCGGCATAGGTTGTAGTCTTGGTCTTAATCTCCACATTCATCTTCAATCCTCTTACGACATGTCCGTCGCCATTGAAATGGCCTTTGAATGGGTGAGTATCGTTTCCTATCGGCGTCCACTCATATCCGTTCAGGTCGATGTCGGCGGAGAGAGCGAAATAATAACCGGAGAAACCTTGTTTGGAGGATTCGTCCGTGTTGTCGATCTTATTTCCGTTTTCAAGTTCCAAGATATAACCTCCTTCATTGGCCTGCTGTGCCAGATAGGCCAGTTCGGCGGCCTTTTTGATGAAGATAGGTTTATCGGCTGTGTCGCCGGAATTGCCGGCGGCATTTTCGATTTTGTCGGCTATCTTGCCGTTCCACCCTTCACCGGTCGGAGCGGCGTGTGCGATGAAGGGTGTTGCCGCCATAATAACAAAAAACAACCCGGCGAGTAAACGGCGGGTTGCCAGGGAGCGTAGTTCTGTTGTATTCATACGTATAAATGATTAATGTAGTATTTTCGATGGTTTATGACCTCGGGAGCGTTTGGTCCGGTAACCGGACCTTCCCGGGTCTTGGTGTCGGACCTTCCCGAGTCCGGGTGCCGGACCTTATAAGGTCCGACCTCCGGACTTTTACGGGGAGGGAGGATGGAGGGGGCCGGTCACTCTATTTCGGGACGGTCACTTTCGCCCGAACCTACCTGAAGCAGATAGGGAAAGCGGCTACGGCGTACTTCTTTCAATATTTTTGTGCTCTGCCCGCCGTATTGTGTCGCTATCTCCAGATAGTAGTTGCCGTTGGGCAGTGCGGGGATGATGAAGGCAAAGTTTGACGGCTCGTTGCGCGAGATGGCTGTCTCGGGTACGGCTACGACCTTTGTTTCGTCGGTAGCGTCGATGAAGAAGAAGCCTACTTCCTTGCCTTTGCTGCCGGCGATTTTTACGCGGTTGCCTTTGCCGTTGAGCGTGTTGCCGGGCGTGAGCTTCGCGTTGGTCGTCTTGGTGAACACGTCGTAGAGGGTCGTGACGGTCGGCATTCCTTCGTTGGTGCCGTTGATAATCACGTCGATCATGTCGAGCTCAGGACGGAGTCCTACCAACGGGATGCAGCGCATAACCACGCGGTTGACGGCGGGATCGAAACCGGCGCCTGGGCCGATCACGGCGCCTTCGACTCCCAGGGAGTTGTTGGCGAAACCGAATTCGACGGTAGCACCTGAGTATACTTCTTCCTTCGCCTGCTTTTCGATATCCTTGTAAGCGGTCAGCAGCTCGGAAGCTGAAAATTTGCTGCCTGCTTTGGCGGCAAGGCTGCACAGGCCGTCGATAGAGCGTCGGCCCACATAAGTGATGTTGATGGTGGAGTCGTCTTCGCGCTCGGTCAATTTGTTATCGACCAGTGTGCCGATGATGCTTCTCCGTTTAGGTTCGTCTTTTGCCATGTTTATTGGGTATTTTAGTTCATGAAGAACTCTAGTATTCCTATTGATAATGAACCGTTTTACAGGGAGTTTCTGTTGAATAACATCAGTTTTTCCTTTTGTAGCATCCCCTTGTGAAACCCTCTCCGGTACCTCGTTGGTACCAAAACAGAACGGTGTTAGGGGACGCAAACGACGCAGAAGGCGCAGACGCTCGCAGACTTTTTAATAATCAATCTTTCTCTGCATGCATC
>ENA-UOJT01001571-UOJT01001571.1-human-gut-metagenome-genome-assembly--contig:-C15-NODE-1571-length-14620-cov-9.249022_pt1 | contig 14620 bp, 11 predicted proteins | sample MGYA00242357_ERZ723904 | MGnify/ENA metagenome assembly ERZ723904 | reverse complement strand
TTGTGATAACATATATTTATGAATGGCGTAGAAGGCAGGAGCCTTTATTTACCATAGATAAAGGGGCAGCAGGGGTATGGTCTGTTCCAGTCTTGAATTTATTTTTCGGTTTTTACCTATTTTCTTTTTGGTTTATTTTGCAACACCGGCAAGGTACAGAAATATTGTGCTGGTGGTCGGAAGTCTTGTATTTTATGCGGTTGGGGAACCGGTGTATATATTTCTTATGATGGCATCAATTCTTTTAAATTATGTATTGGCGATAGGAATATCCGATAGCAGGGGACGTGGACGTGCGGGCATGCTACTTGCTGTTGGTCTTGCGGTTGACCTTGGACTGCTTTTCTTTTTTAAGTATCTTAATTTTTTTGTTGAAAATATATGTGCTGTAACCGGCTTTATGGCACCCACAATCGATGTGGCGCTGCCGCTTGGAATAAGCTTTTACACCTTCCAGATTATGTCATATATAATAGATGTATACAGAAAAAAGTATCCTGCAGGCAGGAATCTGATAGAAGTAGCTGCATATATAAGCATGTTTCCACAGCTCATCGCCGGACCTATCGTGACCTTCGACGAGGTACAGCCGAGGTTGAGGGAGAGAAAAATAAGTCCTGCAAATATTGAAAATGGACTGCTGCTTTTTGTGGTTGGGCTTGTATATAAGGTTATGCTGGCAAATCAGATAGCGGCGTTATGGAATGATGTCATGGTGTCTGGCGTGATGGGAATTAATACGGCAACGGCATGGCTTGGCGCGTGGGGATACTCGATGCAGATATATTTTGATTTTCTTGGGTATTCGCTTATGGCAATAGGTATGGGGTATATGCTGGGCTTTAGGTTCCCTAAGAATTTTTCCAATCCGTACTGCGCGGTATCTGTCACGGATTTCTGGCGCAGATGGCATATAACCCTTGGAAGATGGTTCCGCGAATATGTCTACATTCCGCTGGGAGGAAATAAAAAAGGACAGTTCAGACTTGTTATCAATACCTTCATTGTATGGTTTCTCACAGGTTTGTGGCATGGCGCGGCATGGAATTTTATTATATGGGGAATGTTTTTCTTCATTCTTATGATGCTTGAAAAGTTCATTTACCTGAGGTTTTTGGAAAAGCATCCGATAATAGGGCATCTGTATATGCTCATTATAATTCCGGTATCATGGGTTATATTTAATATCAGCAATCTTGGTGAGCTTAAATTGTATCTGCTCAGAATGTTCGGAAATCATGCTGTATCCGGTGTGCCGCTCGGCGGCATGGAGAAATTCGTCAGTCTTTTTGGAAAATACTGGTGGATGCTGGCAATATGCATGGTGTGTGCAACACCGCTCCCGATGAGGCTTATAAGCAGGTACAAAAATAATATTTTTTTGAAGATACTTTTTGTATTTCTGTTCTGGATATGCGTATATCTGCTATCAGTACAAAAGAGCAATCCTTTTTTGTATTTCAGATTTTAAAATATCAGTAATGTACTTAAGGAGGTGTGTCTTACGGCAGCTAAATTTATTAAACAATGTTCTTTTACATGGATGCTGATTTTATCGGCTGTCATGATATATATAGTCAGCTTCGCGGGCGTTAAAAGCGGTAAGCTTAAGAATGATATTTCATGGACAAGGCCTATTTTTGTGGCACTTTTTAACGATGATGTGAATGATGGCTGCACGGAGAAAGCCAATACTCCGGTTGAAGTGGTTATAAAGGATGGAAAGCTTGATAAAACACCGGCTTCCGGTACGACAACAGCCGATGGGAAGGGTGGGACGGAGACAATTGATAAGGATGACAGCACAGAGCCGGTGACTGATGTGACAGATAAGGAGACAGAGGCAGGAAGCGGAGAGGCTGAGACAGGGGATAAGAATGGTAATGACAGTGAATACGGCACTGACAGTGCATATTCTGGGAAGGCAGAACTCGTCAAGGTTGATATGCGCCACGCAAGGTCGAGATATTACAGTGATTTTGACACTATAGCACTCACCTCTGAGCTTGATTATATAAAGGTGGACAGTGATTATTTTTCAAATGCCTGTTTTATCGGCGATTCACGAATGGAGGGGCTGTATTTTTACGGCGATTTAAAGGAAGCGGATTTTTTGTATAAGCCGGGAGCCACAGTGTATGACATAATGAATATAAAGCTGTCCATGAACGGTGGCGGAAGCTGCCTGTTGACGGATGTGCTTTCCGGGAAGAAGTATTCGCATATATATATGATGGTCGGTGTGAATGAGCTTGGTGACAGGACTCCGGATGAATATGCGAAAGCTTATTCAAACGATATAGAGACTATAAGACAGCTTCAGCCGGATGCAGTCATATTCATAATAGGCATGATGCATGTGACAACACAGTATTCCAATTCAAGTGATGTGTTTAACAACGATAACATAGATGCCAGAAATACGGCTGCTGCCTCTATTGCCAACGGCAGGGATATCTTCTATCTTGATATGAACGAGTGCGTGGATGATGGTGCAGGCGGAGTTATCGGGGACTACAGCTATGATGGTGTTCATCTGAAGGCTGAATATTATAAGCTCTGGACAGAATGGATGAAAGCACATGGCATTAAAAACTTAATAAAATGAAGCGGTTAACAAAAAGGTGCATTTTATTTAATAATCAAAATTTTTTTATTGCGCATGGTTTACTTTTATTGTATAATGCATTAACAGAGCAAAGTGTAGAAAGCTTTGTCATGAATCAGCATAGGCTGATACAACTTTCAGGAGGTATAATTTTATGTCATACGTTGATGAAGTGCTTGCAAAAGTTAAGGAGAAGAACGCATCAGAGCCGGAATTCCTTCAGGCAGTAACAGAGGTTCTTGAATCACTCAGACCTGTTATTGATGCAAATGAGGAGCTTTATAAGAAGAATGCAATTCTTGAGAGAATCACTGAGCCGGATCGTCAGATTATGTTCCGTGTACCTTGGGTTGATGACAATGGACAGGTTCAGGTCAACAGAGGCTTCCGTGTACAGTTTAATAATGCCATTGGACCATACAAGGGAGGTATAAGACTTCATCCTTCTGTTAATTTAGGTATCATCAAGTTCCTTGGTTTTGAGCAGGTATTCAAGAACTCTCTCACAACACTTCCTATCGGCGGTGGCAAGGGTGGTTCTGACTTCAACCCTAAGGGAAAGTCTGACAGAGAGATTATGGCATTCTGCCAGAGCTTCATGACAGAGCTTTATAAGTATATCGGTGCAGATGTGGATGTACCGGCAGGTGATATCGGCACAGGCGCAAGGGAAATCGGATTTATGTTTGGCCAGTATAAGAGAATCCGTGGCTGCTACGAGGGCGTGCTCACAGGCAAGGGACTTTCCTACGGCGGTTCACTCGCACGTACACAGGCTACAGGCTACGGTCTTTTATATCTGACAAATGCACTTTTAAAGGATCACGGCATTGACATCGCAGGCAAGACCTGTGCTGTATCAGGTTCAGGTAATGTTGCAATCTACGCTATCGAAAAGGCACATCAGCTTGGAGCTAAGGTTGTTACCTGCTCAGACTCAACAGGCTGGGTTTATGATCCGGAAGGCATTGATGTGGCTCTCCTCAAGGAGGTTAAGGAGGTTAAGCGTGCACGTCTTACTGAGTATGCAGCAGCACGTCCATCGGCAGAGTACCATGAGAAGAAGAATGGTGAGCATGGCGTATGGCAGTACAAGGTAGATTTAGCTCTTCCATGTGCTACACAGAACGAGCTTGACATTGAGGACGCTAAGATGCTTGTAGCTAATGGCGTTACATCTGTAACAGAGGGTGCCAACATGCCTACAACTCTTGAGGCTACCAAGTACTTACAGGCTAACGGCGTACTGTTCGTAGGCGGTAAGGCAGCCAACGCAGGTGGTGTTGCTACATCCGCATTGGAGATGAGCCAGAACTCTGAGAGACTTTCATGGACATTCGAGGAGGTTGACGGCAAGCTTAAGGGTATCATGGAGACAATCTATGCTAACATCAGTGCTGCTGCCAAGAGATACAATGCAACAGCAGGCGGACAGACAGACTACGTTGCAGGTGCTAACATCGCAGGCTTCGAGAAGGTTGTAGATGCTATGCTTGCACAGGGTGTTTATTAAATCTCACATTACGAAAAACAGAATTGTAAATAATGCAGAAATCCGTTATACTACTATACATGTATAACGGATTTTTGTTATCGTGGGACAGGGGACTCTGGGACAGGGGTCAGACCCCTGTCCCAACAATATTTAACATTATGGAGAAAGACAATGCGTGAACGAATAGAATATGCTGTAAAGACATTAAGACCGATAGGAAGGAATCTGCTTATATTGCTAAAGTGGCTGACGCTGGCGGTGCTTGTGGGGCTGGTTGCCGGCGGCGTGAGCACGCTGTTTGCCAAGGCGATGGGCTTTGTGACAACCTTCAGGATGGAAAATCCGTGGCTGATATTGCTTCTGCCTGTGGGCGGAATAATCATCGTGACGGCGTACAGGCTTTTGCACAATGAGAATGACAGGGGAACCAATCTTATACTTGCCGAGATACACAAGGGCGGAGATGTCCCGTCAAGGGTTGCGCCGCTTATCATATTTTCAACGGTAGTCAGCCATTTCTTCGGTGCGTCGGTGGGACGTGAGGGTGCGGCACTTCAGCTTGGAGGAAGTATCGGAAGCTTTCTTGGAAGGATAATCCGCCTTGATGAGAAGGACAGAAGGGTAATGATAATGTGCGGCATGAGTGCTGCGTTTGCGGCACTGTTCGGAACGCCGATGGCTGCAGCCATATTCGCGATAGAGGTTGTGCAGGTCGGAATCATGTACTATGTGGCACTTGTACCATGTATTTTCGCAGCACTGGTGGCGAGCAACTTCTCAGCGAGCATGGGAATAAATCCTGAGGCATTTATCATAAAAGATATTCCGGAGATAACTGTCCTTAATATGGGAAGGACTGTGCTCTTTGCCATAATATGTGCGGGTGTCAGTGTCATTTTCTGTATGATGCTTCATAATGCCGGAAAGTATTTCAGGAAGTATATAAAGAATCAATATCTGAGAATAATTGCAGGGAGTGCTCTTATAATTCTTATAACCATTCTGTTAAAAACTGATGACTACATGGGTGCAGGAATGAATGTTATTGAGCGCGCGATAGAGGGTGAGGCTGTTCCAGCAGCTTTCCTGTTAAAGATGCTGTTGACTGCGCTTGCAATCGGCTGCGGTTTTAAGGGTGGAGAGATTGTTCCGACCTTCTATGTTGGTGCTACGCTTGGATGCGTTGTCGGTCAGCTTATCGGGCTTCCTGCTTCCTGTGCGGCCGCTGTAGGAATGATAGGTATGTTCTGCTGTGTGACTAACTGCCCACTGGCTTCAATGCTCATTGCGTTTGAACTGTTCGGCTATGAGGCAGCACCGTTTTTCCTTGTGTGCAATGCGGTTGGGTATCTGATGAGTGGGTATTACGGGCTGTACAGTGAACAGGTATTTATCGGGTCGAAATATAAGTTTGACAGTGAGGAGAAGAAGGTGCATTGATTGCGAAACTCAGTGCGTGACAGACGGACGTTGTGTAATTTTGGTGCCAAAACATGCCAATCTGGTCTGTGAGCGTATAACGTATAATGTTTATGCATATCAGCTCCATTGTACGAAGCAGGATGTTCTAAGAACATCTAAGCTTCTCCCAAAGTCGTGATATACATAAACATTATACGTTATACGCGGCTGAGGGTGTAGAGGCATGTTCTGGCACTAAAATTACATAACTGGTTACTGGATGATTTGCGTTACGCAATTAACAGGCATAAACTAAGTAAAAGGGGGGAGTACACAGTATGAGAATTGTATCGTTGTCAATCAGGAACTTTAAATCAATAAAAAGCATTGAGATAAATGACATCGAGAGCGCATTTATAATTGTCGGGAAGAATAGCGTGGGAAAGACGGTTATTCTTGATGCGATAAGGGCGGCAGCGGGGCAGTATGCGATTAAGAAGGAAGATTTCAATACTGTCGGGAGCAATATTGAGATTGGGGTGAGGCTTGAGATCACACGCGCAGACCTTGCTCTCCTTAACAAGTATGGAGTGGTGAGCCACTATAAGAGGTATACGGCGTGGGAAAAGGATTTTAAGTCGAAGCTGCCTTCGTATGCGGTGGAGTCTGAGGACAGCGAAGGGGTGTTATCGTTCACCTATATAGCGAATGCGGAGGGGAAAATACGCTATTTTGACGGCTTTAAGAAGGATAACAGATATATTCCGGAGGTATTTCCTACTCTTCACTTCATCTCACATGAGAGGGAGCTTACAGAGCTGCAGAGAGATATATTCCTTGGTGACAGGGAGCTTAAGCTTCTCTCAGACGGGAATTGTATGTTCGATGTCGGAAAGAAGTGTGACAATTGCTTTCAGTGCATAGGCATGATGGAGAACAAGAAGGCTTCGGAGCTAAGCATTTTTGAATCTGCGAGACTTTTCCAGTATAAGCTTACAAGGCTTGACATGCAGGACTTTCTTGGGCGGCTTAACAATAATTTCATAAAAAACGGTGGCCGTGACAGGCTGATACTCAAGGTTGATGACACACTCATGCGCAATGCGATACCTCAGGTGTATGTCGAGAATGAGGCACAGGGCTTTACCAACACGATAGCCGAGATGGGTGAGGGGCTGAAAAGCATGTATATTCTGTCATTGCTGGAAACATACGCGGAGGATGAGGACAGGATACCATGTATTATTATGATTGAAGACCCGGAGAGCTATCTGCATCCACAGCTTCAGAAGAATGCGGGCGAGATTTTATACAAGCTGTCCAAGAAGAATCAGGTGATTTTTTCCACACATTCGCCTAATATGATATTTAACTTTAATTCAAGACAGATTAAACAGGTGTATATAGGTGATGAGGGCTATACACAGGTGAGAGAGAAACCGGACATTGACAGAATATTGAATGATCTTGGGTATTCGGCAAATGATCTTATGAATGTCAGCTTCGTTTTTTTTGTGGAGGGAAAGCAGGACGAGAGCAGATTGCCTTTGCTGCTCAGAAAATACTATGGCGAGACTTATGATGAGGATGGTCAGTTAAGGCGTGTTGCGATTATTGCAACCAACAGCTGTACCAATATCAAGACTTATGCCAACTTATAGTATATAAATAAATTATATATAAAAGATCAGTTCCTTATGATAAGGGATGGTGATGCGAAGGATGCCGACGAGCTTAAACGCCAGCTATGCGGTTATTACAGGGAAAGGGGAAAGGCGGACAAGGGAAATCTTCCGCGTGTTACTGAGAAGAATGTACTTATACTTAAGTATTATTCATTTGAGAATTACTTCCTTGACCCTGAGATAATGACAAGGATAGGTGTGGTTAAGAGTGTCAATGAGTTCTATGACATTCTATACTCGAAGTACAGGGAATATCTGTTTAAGCTAAAGAGTATGAAGAATATGTGTGAACGGCTGGGAATAACTATAGACAGCCGTGAGGACATAATTGCCAATATGGAAAATATACGGATATATGTCAGAGGACATAATCTTTATGATATTTTTTACGGAAGATATAAGGGAGAACGTGAGAGGGAGATTCTGAACAGATACATTGAGGAGGCAGACAGGGATACCTTCAAGGATATTCTGGATGCTATAGACAGCTTCGTATATTTTGAGAATAAAAAAACGGACAGCAGTGAGGCTTAAGCCCTGCTGTCCGGTGAAATGCATTGTAAATTGATTTTCTAAAGATACCTCAATTTAATTACATAAGATGAAGCTTCTTAGCGAGGCGCCCGATACGCATTCCCATAGGAAAGTCCGGCAAATCACTTTCGTTTAATCCCCCAAGAAGTAATATAAGCACAAAGTAGATGATTACGGCAGCGATAACTGCTATAATGCATGAAATTATATTAGAATGAAGCAGTGCATAGCCAAGGCGGTATATGAGCAGTGCGCAGCCACCCATTATTACGCTTGAGATTGCAGGAATTATGAAGGTAGTCCTGTATTCCTGTCTGTAGCGGAGATGTCTGTTCACGCAGATGGCATTGAGTATGCAGACAACGAGCGGATACGTCACATTTCCGATTACCAGAGTGTATATTCCAAGCCTTGTGAATTTCAGCAGTATAAATACAAGCGCTACATGTATCAATAACGATATTGCTGCGTGCTTTACCGGCATGCGCATAAGGTTTATGCCCTGCAGCGCAGCATTGGTCACGGTTGAAAGAGCGTAGAAGATGACAGCCACACTTCCGGCCGCTAACAGCCATCCGCCGAGCTTATAGTCGGATGATGGGAACAGCATGCGCACGATAGGTCCTCCGAGGAAGGTCAGACCGAGGGCACACGGAAAGGCGATAATCATATTTACCTTTACCGATACAGCTATCTTCTGCTTCATGGCTTTTCTGTCACCCTTTGTAAAGGCAGCGACGAGAGTCGGAATCAATGACGATGCCATGGCGGACGAGATTGCGATAGGAACATTTACAAGAAGCTTGTACTTAGTGCTGTACACACCATATAAGGTTGAGACATTATCACCTGCTGCGAGCTTTGAGAACATCATACTGTCGATAACGCCGCTGAGCTGATACACAGTCTGTCCGAGAATTACGGGGATGATAGTGGCAATCAGCATTTTATATATTTCAAAATAACCTGTATCGTCGATACTGCGGTCGTGGTGAAGCTGTTTTTTTACAATAGGATGATATATAATATATACAAATACAAGAAAGAAAAGACCTGTGGCGGCACCGAGCAGGGTTCCCATTGTGGAACCGGCAGCACCCCAGCCTGCGGATATTTCGGAATCCGCATGTCCGCGTATGAATGACCATGCAAAGAATATGCTTCCCGCCGCGTTGACAAGCTGTTCAAGAACCTGTGATATCGCGGTTGGAATCATGGTTCTTCTTGCCTGGAAGAAACCTCTCAGGGTTCCAAGCAGTGCGACAACGAAAATTGTGATGGCAAGTACTTTTAATGGAATTGCAATTCCTGTAAAATTACTATAAAAATGTGTTTCTATAAAACCGGCTCCGAAGAAAATAAGCAGTGCCATAAGCCCGCCGGATATACATGAGAAGATGAACGCTGCGGTAAAGATTTTCTTTCCTGTCCTGTAACAGCCCTTTGCAAGCTGAGCTGAGAGGAGCTTGGAGACTGCAAGCGGCAGACTGTATGAGGAGAGAATCAGTGCAAGATTGTATATTTCGTATGCGGCACCATAGATACCGTTTCCCTCATCACCTATAATATTGGCTACTGGAATACGATATACAATGCCTATCATTCGTACTATTATTGATGCCATGGCAAGAATCGTGCCTTGACGGATAAAGTTGGTTTTCCGGTTCTCAGACATAAGAGGACTCCTTATCGGTAACTGATGTATAAGTATTTATTTTCAAAACGTAAATATAATATACGCTTTTATGAGTAATTTGGCAATCATACTTTTTTATTATAAATATTACCCTATAAAATATAATACAACAAGGAGGCTGTACATGAAATTCGTTCATTGCGCCGATGTACATATCGGTATGGAGTTTGCACTTAACAGACTTAGGAGTAAGCAGAGAAAAGCAGAGATATTGCAGAGCTTTCTGCGGGTGATAGATTACTGCCGGGATGAGGAGGTAGATATTCTCCTGATTGCGGGTGACCTATTTGACAGCGAGAAGGTTGAGGCTGCGGTTGTAGAGCAGATTAAGGAGGCGTTTGCAGGAATACCCGGGACGGATATATATATAGCTCCGGGAAATCATGACCCATATACGCTGACGTCCCCATACAGGCAGGAGGACTGGAGTGCTAATGTCACGATATTCAGTGGTACGCCACAGGTGCTTGAACGCAGGGATAAGGGCTACCGTATATGGGGCTGTGGTTTTGAGAACTGCTATGTCACGGACAGGCTTCTGATGGGGGTGAGGCTTCCTAAGGATGAGCTTATTAATATAGGAATACTTCATGGCCAGCTTGTCGGAAAGAGCGGAAGAAGTGAATACAACGCGATTACGGATGAGGATATAGAAAAGAGCGGTATTGATTATCTCGCACTTGGACATGTGCATAAGCAGACAAGGGTGCAGAGAATTGGCGGTACACTGTTTGCGTATTCGGGAACAACAGAGGGGCAGGGTTTTGACGAGGACGGAATAAAGGGTTTTTATACAGGGGAATTGTCTAAGCAGCAGCTGTTAAGACATGAGCTTATAACAGAGTATGTGAGCACATCAAGAAGAAGGTATTATCATGTCAGTGTCGATATCACACAGGCACGAAGCCGATCCGAGGTTGTGGACATGATATGCAGGGCGGCGCAGAGTGTGGCTGAGGATGATGCGTTCTGTGTGCTCCTCACGGAGAATAGGGCGGAAGATAACCTGTATAAGATTACACTCATTGGTGATGTCTGCGAGGAGGCAGCAGCTTCCGTGGAGGAGCTGTCGGCACGGCTTGCGGGAAAATTTTATTATATCAAGGTAAGGGATAATTCAAGACTTCTGATTGATTATGAGGAACTGGCAAAGGAAAATTCGCTAAAGGGTATGTATACCGCGAGGATGCTTGACGGTATACGCACGCAGAAGCAGGCAGGCAGCGATAGAGGAGTACAGCTCTATACCAAGGCGCTTGAACTGGGGATAAGGGCATTTGACGGGGAGGTGGGCGTGGATGAAAATTGACAGCATATATATAGAGAGCTTCGGAAAATTCAAAAACTATAAGCTGGATTTTAAGGACGGAATGAACATAATATACGGCGACAATGAAGCCGGCAAATCGACTATAATGGCATTTATTGAGATGATGTTCTACGGAAGGACTGCACAGGAGAAAAGCACGGATGTCGGTAAGAGCCTCAGAAAGAAATATGCCCCATGGGACGGTTCAGCTATGTGCGGTGAGCTGGAGTTCTCATACGGAGGACGAAGCTACAGAATACACAAGGTCTTTAAAAAGACAATAAAAACCGATATTGTAAGGCTATATGATGCACAGACAGGCGAGGAGTTAGAGCTTGGGCGCGATGAGGAGATAGGACACCGCTTTTTCGGAATAGATGTCGGAAGCTTTGAAAAGAGTGTATATATAAGCGGATTTGGCGGTTTCGCAAGCAGCGGCCAGACGAATGAGGATATAGCTGTCAGGTTATCGAATCTGGTGACAACGATGGACGAGGAGGTTTCACAGTCCACAGTGCTTGCGCGGCTTAGCAGGGCGAAGGAGCTATTGCTGTCGAAGAGCGGAAGCAGGGGAAGGCTTGTACAGCTTACACAGGAGCTTGAAGATGTACAGACAGAGCTTATAAAAAATGAGGAGCTTGTAAGGCAGCAGTCACAGTATATTGACAGGAGAACACGTCTTGAATCGGAGCTTGGGGAATGTATACGAAAGAAGAATAGTTTAAAGAGAGAAGAACAGATTCTTAAGCTTACAGAAACCCAAAAACAGTATGGGAAGCAGCGCACTGAGTGTGAAAACGAGCGGGAGAAGATTACCGGACTTATAGCTGAGGGCAGGGCGCTTGAACAGGAGAAGGATTCCTTCGCAGGAAAGAATTACAACTATAATACAGTGCCGGAGTATATGCAGCATGCTGATGAACTTAGACATAATCTGTCAGCAAAGCAGTCCCAGGCAGATGAACTTGGGAAAAGAAAGCAGTCCGGGGTTATGGTGGACAGGGATGATGTAATGCTTGTAAGAACACAGGAGGCGATGCGGGAAAAGCTGTGTTATCTGAGTGAAAGAATCAGCGACGGTTACAGACCGGCTCTCGCGGCGAAACAGAATGCACAGAGGGAGGAGGCAGATGCTCTCAGGATGATTGACAGTATAGGCGATGTCAAAAAGACAAGGCTTACAGCGAGTGCTGTGGCGCTGCTTGTCACAATCATATTTGTGGTGATGACCTTTACAGTGTCGGTGTTCTGTCTTGCAGGTGCATTTGTGTCTGCCGGAGTTGGTTTTATGATTTTTTCAGCATATAAAAAACAGTATGACACTCATGCACGCAGTATGGAAGAAGCTAAGGCACTTATCAAGAGACGCTCGCAGGAAAAAGCGGATGCAAGCAATAATCTTGAGAGAGAAAAGGGCAGGCTTTTTGATAAGGGAGAAGGTATCTATCCTGATACAGAGTGCGATTTTGAGACTATAACACGGGAGAAGCTCTCAAAGTGCCGCAATACAATTGATGACATATATCAGAAATATGGAGTTTCCTCGCTTTCAGAGCTGGAGCTGTTAGCACAGGAAAATGAGGAAGCTGCCGTGAATAAAAGCCTTTATGATGCGGCTGTTGCGGAGCTTTCGGAAGCACAAAGCGAATACAGGGCATTTGTCGGTGATGATGACCCGGAGAGAGTGCGTGTAATCTACAATGGGCTGCGCGAGAAGATTGCCGTATTCGACGGAAAGCTCAAAGCACTGAACGGACAAATACAGTCATATAGAGAGCTTGACAAGATTGTGAAGGACATTGATGAGCAGCTTAAGGAAAATACAGAAAAGGCAGAGGAGCTTGAAGCAGAGCTTAGGAAGTTTGCGGATGAAGCTGACAGTGATATACTGCGGCTTGATGAGCAGTCTGTAAGGAATGCTGTTGATGACAACGAGGCTGTCATGGAGGATATAAGGGGACAGTTAGGAGAGCTTGCGCTGCTGCTTAGAAGTCCTGAGCATGATGAGAATGAGCTAAAAAGGCTGTCGGCGGAGCTTACAGATGAGTATTCGCAGAAAAAGGAGCTATATGATGCATTGGAGCTTGCTGAGGAGAATATGCAGGCTGCGGTTGATGACATAAGCCGGAGCTTTGGACCGCTTCTCAATGAAAAGACAGCAGAAATTTTCTCGAATCTTACAGGTGGCAGATACGAGAAGGTCATGGTCGACAAAGAATACGCTATCCAGGCAAAGCCGAAGGCCGGAGGCTATCACGAATGGAAATATCTCAGCAGCGGAACAACGGATCAGGCTTATCTTTCACTCAGGCTTGCCATGACGGAGCTGATAACGGATAATGGCGAGAGGCTTCCGCTCATGCTCGACGATGTTCTGCTGCAATATGATGCCGAGAGGGCAGAAAATGCACTTGAATACCTGAAAAAGTATGCGCAGAATGCACAGATATTGTTCTTTACATGCAGAAATATGCAGGATGAAGATATAATAAATCTCCGGAATATCATAGAATGAAAGGAAACATGCGATGAATCATTTTTCAATCTACGAGCTGCTGTGGTTATTTTTAATATATTCCTTTGCGGGATGGCTTTTTGAAACCACTTACGCAGCAATAAGACAGAAGCATTTTGTGAACAGAGGACTGGTGAGCGGCCCAATGTGTATCGTATATGGTATAGGAACTGTGCTTATGACAGTCGGCTTACAGGGAATTACCGGATTCTGGCTGTTTCTGTTCGCAACGGTGTACGCGGCAGCTATTGAACTTGCCGCCGGAAAACTCATAGAGCGAATATATCATGAGAGATGGTGGAATTACAGCAATATCAAGTGGAATCTTGATGGATATATATGTGTTCCGTTTTCACTCATAAAGGGTGCACTTGGCTATCTTGTGGTCAGATATGTGAACAGGCTCCTGTTAAGCCTCATGCAGGTTATGCCGCAGCTTCTTATCCATATTGTGCTGATTATCCTGATATCAGTGCTGGCTGTGGACGTGCTTGCGTCATATATTCTTGTAAAAGGTAAGAGCAGACATCCCGAAAAGTGGGAGGAGGCTAATGATGCGATAGCCTCCGTGGGCTTTAGAATTGCGAAGGCAATCAACCGCACCATGGACAGGCGAATACATAAGGCATATCCGAAGGCTGCTAAGGTAGAAGCCGTACCGAAGGATAAAAGGGTGTTCGCGCAGGGCTGTGATTTTTATAAGGTGGTCATGCTGTTCTTTATTGGAGCATTCCTAGGGGACATAACGGAGACAATATTCTGCCGCATAACGGCTGGTGTGTGGATGAGCAGGAGCAGTGTTGTGTGGGGACCGTTCAGCATAGTGTGGGGGCTGGCAATCGCTGCCGCAACGGCAATGCTCTATAAATACAGGAATAAGAGTGACAGCTTCCTTTTCTGGACAGGGACTCTTCTTGGAGGTGCCTATGAGTATCTTTGCAGTGTGTTCACAGAGATAGTCTTTGGCAAGGTATTCTGGGATTACAGCAAGCTTCCGTTTAACCTTGGCGGCAGAATCAATCTTCTCTACTGCTTCTTCTGGGGAATAGCAGCCGTTGTGTGGCTCAAGCTCATATATCCGAGGGCATCGGCACTTATAGAGAAGATACCGATGGTTATAGGAAAGATTGTAACATGGGTTCTGATAGTGTTCATGTTGTGCAATATGGCTGTGTCAGGGCTTGCGCTTATAAGATACGATGAGAGAGAAAAAAATGTAGCGGCAGAGGCTAAGTGGCTGGTGTGGATGGATGAACATTATAACGATGCCAAGATGGAAAGGATATATCCTAATGCAAAGACGGTAGCCGATTAAGATTATGATGTTTTGCCCCTGATATCAGATTACTGCGAAGAGAAATGCAATATGAAATCTTT
>ENA-UOJT01001552-UOJT01001552.1-human-gut-metagenome-genome-assembly--contig:-C15-NODE-1552-length-14752-cov-10.407974_pt1 | contig 14752 bp, 11 predicted proteins | sample MGYA00242357_ERZ723904 | MGnify/ENA metagenome assembly ERZ723904 | reverse complement strand
AAAAAAAGCGGCGGCAGATAGTACATCTGCCGCCGCTATCGTCATCCCCCTCCGCAAAGCACCGTCCGCAACAAGGCGAACCTTTTCGTTAAACCGAGTGCAGAGTGGAACTTGTCCGAGCTATGCCGAAGCGAGAAAAGGCGCACGAAAATGCACCGAAACCCTGCCCCGCGGGAAGGAAAGGCTAATAGTATTTGACCGGCTCGCCGACGATCGCCGACAATAGGGCGTTGGCTACCGACGACGCACCGATACGGAAGAACTGCGGCGTGAGCCACCGCTCGCCCAGAATCTCCCGAACGACCGTATAGTAGAGCACCGCGTCGGCCGCCGAACGTACGCCGCCGGCAGGCTTGAAGCCGACCATGCGGCCCGTCTTGTCGTAGTAGTCTCGAATGGCACGGCACATCACCACCGCCGCTTCGGGAGTCGCCGCCACGTCGATCTTGCCCGTCGACGTCTTGACGAAATCGGCGCCGGCGAACATCGCCAACAACGCGGCGCGGCGGATCAGCTCGGGCGTCTTCAACGCACCCGTTTCCAGAATCACCTTCAACACCACGTCTTCGCCGGCTTCGCCGCGCAACACTTCGACTTCGTTGGCCACCTCGTCGTAATGTCCTTCGAGCATCTTGCCGACGTTGATGACGATGTCGATCTCGTCGGCTCCGTTCTCGACGGCCATCGCCGTTTCGAGCATCTTCACTTCCAGAAAGGTCTGCGACGAAGGAAATCCGCCCGCGACGCTCGTAATGCGCATCGGCGTATCGTCCACGGCGAGCCCGACCGTTTCGACGAACGGCGGATAGATGCAGATGGACGCGACATTGGCGATCGCGGGATAATTCGTATAGAACTCCACGGCCTTCCGTGCAAAAGCCGTCACCGACTCCACCGAATCGCTGCACGAAAGGGTCGTCAGGTCGATGGCCGAATAGCAAAGCCTGTAAACCTCGTCCGTTTCGTATCCCTTCGCGGCTGCCCGAATGCGTGCGACCTCTTCGGCCACCTGCGCTTCGCTCGGGGCCGGAGCATATTCCGATAGATGATTTGCGTACTCCATAACAAGACAGTTTTCTCCACTATACAAATATAACCATTTTTCCGCTACACACGCAGAATTCCGACCAAAATATCAAAAAAATTCCGGGCTCGAACCGAACCCGGAATTCGTAATCCGTACATCCCCGCTTATCGGAGAGCAGCGTATTCTCAGAACTTGAAACCGCTCTTGAACAGGGGCTTGAGGTTGACATCCTTCGACGCCTTCTTCACCAGGGCAGAATCCTTGGCGACGGCAGCCTTCAACTGGGCGCCGGCAGTCTTCATATCGCCCTCCTTGGTTGCGATCACGGCGCGCAGGTAATCCGCGTCGGCCGAGTTCTCGCCGGCCAGCGCCTTCTTGGCAGCCGACAGGTCGTTGTTCATCACGGCAGCCACGGCAGCGTTGTAGCCTTTGAGCTTGGCAGCGGCGTCACCGTACTGGCCCTGAGCGGCAGCGATCAGGCTCTTGGTCTGAGCGTCTGCGGCAGCGGCGTATTTCTTCGCCTCGTCCACGTTACCGGCAGCCAGGTTGGCCAGCGCCAGATTCGAGTTCAGCTCCTGCGTGTTGCCGCCGAGCTTCACGGCCTGCGTCAATGCGGCCAGCGCCTTGTCGGCGTCGCCCATTTGGAGATAGGCGGCACCGAGGTTGGTGTAGGCGCGCGAATCGTCGTACTTCTTGGCGGCGTACTCCAGCACCTTCGCCTTCACGGCATTATCCTCAATCAGCGTGGCGACGTGGAGCAGCTCCTCGTTGTTCAGCTCATCGAGCTTGCCGCTGTTGACCAGCGCCTGCATCTCGGCGTCGCTCTTACCGGTGATCTCCATGTTGTTGACCAGCTGGGCGCGGCGCAGTTTCGGCAGCACGTCCTCTTTGAGTTCGCCGTAAACCGACGACATGTTCTTGATCTGGTTCTCGCGCTCGGCCGACGAATCGTACATGCTCAGCACCTGAAGAATCAGATCCTTGTCCTGGATGTTCGACTTCTCGACCATCTCCTTGAAACCTTCCCAGTCCTCGCCGTAACCGGCAGCGTCGATATTGAAACCGTACTCGGCCAGGATCTTCTCGACGGCCTTGCGACCGGTTTCGCTACGTGCGCTGGCCAGCTTGTCGTTGAACTTCTCAGGACCGTCGGGCGAAGCGTAGCCGTTCACATAGAGGCTCTGCGCGATGCGGTCGTTCTCCTTGTTGGCCACAGCGGTCTTCTCGAACTCGGAGAGCTGTTCGTTCTCTTTGAGCGCCTTCTGGTTCACCACCGAGCTGTTGATCTTGTAGAGGATCTCGGCCTTGTCTACCTGATTCGTCGTACGCTTGTAGTTGTTGGCAGCCGTAGCGGCAGCGTCGCCGAAGTTGAAATCCTTCTGCATCGTGTTGACGCCCTCGGCGATGAACACGCCGCACTGAGCGCGCAGCGCCATGGCCTCGGCCGACTTCGGATTGGCCAGCACGGCCGCTTCCTCCTTCGTCACGGGTTTGCCCGTAGCGGCGTTGAACATCACGTACTCGCTGGCGCCGTTGCACTTGCTCTCGATCAAAACGCGCAACTCGCTCTGCTCCATACGGTCGTCGTAGGGGAATTCGACATGCTGCGTGTAGGTACCGCCGTTGTCAGCCGAAATAACGGTATAGTTGTCATTCACCTTCTCGCCCTGGACGTATTTCGGAGTACCGGCCACTTCGCCGCCCTCGAACACGATCACCGGCGTCAGACGCAACGTAGCTTTCTTGTTGAAGTAAGCTGCCGGGAAGTTCACCGTAATGTCGGCGCTCACGACGCCGTTGTTGAGCGTCAGCACCTTCGGCGTGCACGAGTAAGTAACCTCATCCTGTTTCTTACCCATCTTCTTGAAACAGTTGCAACCCGACAAGGTCAAGGCAGCTGCGGCAAGAACCAAGCTAATTTTTACTAAGTTCTTCATAATTAATTAGTTATTAAAAATTGTTGTGCATTGATTTCGTCTATTTCCGTTTGCCTCCGCTCCACGTACCCCATTCCCGAGGCCGTTTGCAGCAGAATACATGCAAATATATAAAACCCATGCAGATTATGCAACTTTTTCCGTAAAAAAACCACCTCGAACTTTCGTTCGAAGCGGTTTTCGATCGCCGGCGCACGAAAACGCCGTCTATTTCGCGTCGGAACGCATCCGACGGATCAGTCGCGGTGCCGGTCGTCGCGGCGACGCTCGCGGTCGCCCCGCGGACGGCGTTCACGCTCGACATATCCTTCGGGCTTCGGAAGAAGCGCGCGGTGCGAGAGTTTCAGCTTGCCGGTCTTCTCGTCGACGCCGATGAGTTTCACGTCGATCATCTCGCCCTCTTTCAGGCCGCTCTCCTCCATCGTCTCGAACCGTTTCCAGTCGATCTCCGAGATATGGAGCAGCGCCTCCTTGCCGGGCATGATCTCGACGAACGCGCCGAACGGCACGATCGACTTGATCTTACCGTGGTAGGTCTCGCCGATTTCGGGCACGGCAACGATCTCCTTGATACGCTGCAACGCAGCGTCGATCGCCGATTTCTCCACACCGAAGACGTCGACGATACCCTTCTGGTCGTCCTCCGTAATGGTAATGGTGGTACCGGTCTGCTTCTGAATCTCCTGGATCACCTTTCCTCCCGGGCCGATCACGGCGCCGATCGAATCCTTCGGGATGTGGATCTGCACCAGACGCGGCACGAACGGCTTGTAGTCGGCGCGCGGCGCGGCGATGCAGTCGGTCAGGATGTCCAGAATATGCAGACGCCCCTTGCGCGCCTGCTCCAATGCGGCGGCCAGCACCTCGTAGGAGAGGCCGTCGACCTTGATATCCATTTGCGTGGCGGTGATACCGTCGCGGGTACCCGTCACCTTGAAGTCCATGTCGCCCAGATGATCCTCGTCGCCCAGGATGTCCGACAGCACGGCCCACTTGCCGCTCTCGGAATCCGAGATCAGACCCATGGCGATGCCCGACACGGGCTTGCGCAGTTTCACGCCGGCATCCATGAGGGCCAGCGTACCGGCGCAAACGGTGGCCATCGACGACGAACCGTTCGATTCCAGAATGTCCGACACGACGCGCACGGCGTAGGGATTCTCCTCGCCCAGCGGAATCATCGGTTTGAGGGCGCGCCATGCCAGGTGGCCGTGGCCGATCTCACGACGGCTCAGACCGCGGGCGGCCTTCGCCTCGCCCGTCGAGAAGGGCGGGAAATTATAGTGGAGCACGAACTGCTCGGTACCCTGCACGAGCACCTCGTCCTTGACCTTTTCGTCGAGTTTCGTGCCGAGCGTAACGGTCGTCAGCGACTGCGTTTCGCCGCGGGTGAAGATCGCCGAGCCGTGGGCTGCGGGCAGGTAGCCCACCTCGCACCAGATCGGGCGGATCTCGTCGGTCTTGCGGCCGTCGAGACGGACGCCTTCGTCGAGGATCATGTTGCGCATGGCCTTCTTCTGCACGTCGTCGTGGAAATATTTGTGGATCAGTGGCGCCTTCTCGATCAGCTCCTCTTCCGAATAGCGGGCTGCGAACTCGGCTTCGAGCGCGTTGAACTTGTCTTCGCGCTCGTGCTTCATCGTGCCGCTCGTGGCGATGGCGTAGGCCTTGTCGTAAAGCTCTCTGATGATCGTCTGGCGCAGTTCTTCGTCGTTGACCTCGTGGCAGTAGGTGCGTTTCACGTCCTTGCCCAACTCCTTCGACAGCTCGATCTGTACGGCGCAGTGCTTCTTGATCTCCTCGTGCGCGAACTTGATGGCGCCGAGCATCACCTCTTCCGAAACCTCCTTCATCTCGCCCTCGACCATCAGGATGTTGTCGATCGTACCGCCGACCATGATGTCCAGGTCGACGTCGGGCATCTGCGAGAAGGTCGGGTTGATGCAGTACTCGCCGTTGATGCGCGCCACGCGCACCTCCGAAATCGGGCCGCCGAAGGGGATGTCCGACACGGCCAGTGCGGCCGAGGCGGCCAGACCGGCCAGCGCGTCGGGCTGGATGTCCTTGTCGGCCGAGATGAGGTTGACCGTCACGTAGACCTCGGCGTGGTAGTCCGACGGGAAGAGCGGGCGCAGCGCACGGTCGATCAGACGCGCTACGAGCACCTCGCTGTCGTTGGCCTTGCCCTCACGCTTCATGAAACCGCCCGGATAGCGGCCGCATGCGGCGTATTTCTCCTTGTATTCCACCTGCAACGGCATGAAGTCCGTGTCGGGTTTTGCATCTTTGGCGGCCACGACCGTCGCAAGGAGCATCGTATCGCCCTGTTTCACGACAACCGAGCCGTCGGCCTGCTTGGCCAGTTTGCCGGTCTCGATCATGATCTCGCGTCCGTCGGCGAGCGTGATGAACTTCTGAACGGCGTTGTACAGCTTCTTTTCTTCCATAACGTCAAATAATATACTTCGAATCTTGAATTTTCATGCAAAATGGAGCGGCCACCCGCAGTGACTGCCCCATTTTCCGGCACCCGTACTATTTACGGAGATTGAGCGTCTTGATGATGGCGCGATAGCGCTCGATGTCGATCTCCTTGAGGTACTCGAGCAACTGGCGGCGCTTGCCGACCAGACGCAGCAGCGCGCGCTGCGTACCGAAGTCGTGACGGTTGCTCTTCATGTGCTCCGTAAGGTGGCTGATACGGTAAGAGAACAACGCGATCTGGCTCTCAGGCGAACCCGTGTCGGTGTTGGACTTTCCGTACTGACCGAAAAGCTCCTGCTTTTTTTCTGCTGTTAAATAAGCCATTTTGAAAGATTTATTCGTTCCACTCTACGACGCATTCCCCTTACTATGAAATCACGCCAGAGCGTGGCGCAAAGGTACACTAAATTTATTTAGAAACCAATTGTTTGGCCGAAAAAAAGCATACTCCGCCCGCGCTTCGTGCGTCGATTCCCGCGAAATTCGCCATATTCGGCTTGCGCCTTGGATACTCCCGCCCGGCAAAATGCAAACGAGTTTGCTTTTGCCCTCGATTTTCCGTATCTTTGACTTCGTCGAAGACACTCCCGTTCGGCAATGTTCAAATAAATTTGACATTGCTCTCACTTATCCGTATCTTTGTCGCGGATTCAACTTTTCCATACGATGAAATTCTCCGCATACCGCCTCGTCCTGCTCCTCGCAGCGCTGCTCTGCGTGGCCGGCTGCCGCCCGTCGACGCACTACGTCACGGTCGAGGGTTCCGTACTCGGAACGACCTTCCGCATCAAAGCCCGGACGACCCTGCCGGCCGACGAAATCTACACCGAAGTCATGGCGCTCGACGAAGAGATGAAACATTCGATGTCGATCTTCGACGAGACGTCGCTGCTGAGCCGCATCAACCGCGGCGAGAGCGACTCGCTCGACAGCCACCTGATCTACAACATTCTGGCCGCCGACTCCGTGAGCCGTCTGAGCGACGGCATGTACGACATCACCGTCAAACCGCTCGTCGAAGCGTGGGGTTTCGCCGGAAAAGAGGGACAGAAAACACCGAACATCGATTCGATCCTGCCGCTGGTGGGCTACCGCAAAATCCGCATCGAAGGGAACCGGCTCGTCAAGGACGATCCGCGCATCCAGCTCGACTTCAACTCGATCGGCAAGGGCTCCATGGTCGACCTCCGCCCCCGCATGCTCGAACGAAACGGCTCGGAGAACTACCTGGTGACGATCGCCGGCAGCGGCCGCTGCCGGGGTGTGAACGAGCAGGGCGGAAAATGGCGCATCGGCATCGAAACCCCTTACGACAACAATTTCTCGGACCGGGATCTGCAACGTATCGCGGAGGTGACCGACATCAGCTACACCACTTCGGGCAACTACCGCCGCTTCTACTATACCCCCGACGGCCGCAAGATCGCACACACGATCGACCCCGTCACGGGCCGGAGCGCCGTCTCGCGGCTGCTCTCTGCCACGGTCTTCTGCGACAATGCCGCACGCGCCGACGCGCTGGGGACGATGTTCATGTCGCTCGGCTCGGAACGCGCCGTGGCGAAGGCCCGCGAACTGGAACGCGAAGGGGTGATGGCCTACTTCATCTTCGCTACCGAGAAGGCCGACGGGCGACAGCGCGACGAATCCCCCGACGATTACGAAACATGGGCTTCGCCGGCCCTCGAAAAACTGTTGAAACGTTAACCTATCCATGCAAAAAGCGCTCTTTCTCTACAATCCCGCCGCAGGACGCGGCCGCATCGCCCGCAACGTCGGGGGCATCGTGGACATCTTCTCCGAAAACGGGTGGCAACCCCCCCCCCAAACCCTCGCCTTCGCCCCCACCCCGTTCCCCCCCCCTCCCCCCCTCCGTTTCGTCTACGCCTGCGGCGGCGACGGCACGGTCAATTACGTCGTCAACCGGATGCGCGAACGGGGGCTGTCGCTCGAACTGGGCATCATCCCCGCAGGCACGGCCAACGATTTCGCCGGCATCGTCGGCATGGCCAAGGACCCGCTCGAAGCGGCCCGACAGATCGTCACGGGCGAGGTGCAGGCGCTCGATTGCGGCGTGGTCAACGGACTGCATTTCGTCAACATCTTCTCGTTCGGCATCTTCACCACCACTTCGCAGCGCACGCCCGACGAACGCAAGCACCGTCTGGGCAAGCTGGCCTATATCATGGAGGGCATCAAGGAGCTGCGCCATATGCACGCCATTCCGCTGCATGTGCGCACCGAGAGCGGGGAGTTCGATTTCAACGCACTCATGGCACTCGTCTTCAACGGCGAGACGGCCGGCGGGTTCCGGCTGGCCAATACGTCGAGCGTGCGCGACGGAATGTTCGACTGCCTGCTGCTCGAAAAGCGCAACTTCCTCGTATCCTGCTTCGCCATGGTACGCTACCTCTGCGGCGGCCATCCCCGCAGCGTCCGGCACCTGCGCGCAGCGACGTTGCAGATCTCCTCGCCCATCGACGAACCCACCGACGTCGACGGCCAGCGGGGCGCCCGCTTCCCGCTCGACGTGCGCTGCCTGCCCGGCCTGCTGCGCGTGGTCTGCCCGCGCGACGGCAGAAGATAATCCGGCCCGGCCTCTCCCGCACCGAACGGATTCGAAGACGATTTCCGGTGAATAAATTCCGAATTCGTTCGTTAATCGCCGTTTTTTGTTACCTTTGCCGTCGATTCGGACAATCGATGAGACGAAAAACAGGCTATAAGATCCTGCTTGCCGCGATGATGGCGCTGGCCATTGCCAACGTTTACGTGGGCAAGGCGCTCGACGTGCACGCCAACGACCCGCTTTCGCGGGCCGAATGCGCCGCTTCGGGCAGCGACGCCACCGTCGAAGAGTACTGCCTGATCTGCCATTTCCACCTGGCGGCCTGCACCGAGGCGGAGTCCTTCCTGCCGACGCTCGTCACCCTCTTCGAAGAGCGTCTCTACCGATGCTATCTCGCCGGAGGCTCTTCGCCCGTCCTCCACGGGTACGGCCTGCGCGCACCTCCCGCCGCGGTCTGACATTCCGACGCCGGATGTACGCATCCGGCCCGTACAACCGATCCCGCGATCGGTATCCGGACATTCCTTATCCACTAAATCCATCGCATGAAATCATATATTCTGCTGCTGGGCCTGCTGCTCGGCGGCTTTACGGCATATGCAGACTCCACTGCCAAAAAGGAGACCGAAGCCATCCTGATCGGCCACGTCGTCGACAGCCGCAGCGGCGAACACCTCCCCTTCATCACCATCACCGTCAAGGGAACGACGATCGGCACCACGACCGACGTCTCGGGCCACTACCTGCTGGGCAACCTGCCGGTAGGACGACCGCTCACTGTCGTGGCACAGTCGGTCGGCTACAAATCCGCCGAACGGAGCGTCACGCTCGGCGCCCACTCCACCACGGAACTGAATTTCGAACTGGAAGAGCAGGCCGTCGACGTCGGCGAAGTGGTGGTCGAAATCGACCGCAACTCGGTCATCCGCAAGGAGACGCCGTCGCTGGTCAACATTCTCAACAGCAAGCTGTTCGAACGAACAAACGCCGCCACGCTGGCCGACGGTCTGAGTTTCCAGCCAGGCGTGCGCGTCGAGGACGGATGTCAGAACTGCGGCTTCGCGCAGGTACGCATCAACGGTCTGGACGGCCACTATTCGCAAATCCTGCTCGACTCGCGGCCGCTCTTCTCGGCCCTCAACGGCGTCTACGGTCTCGAACAGATTCCCGCCAACATGATCGAGCGCGTGGAGGTGATCCGCGGCGGCGGATCGGCGCTCTTCGGCGCGTCGGCCATCGGCGGCACGATCAACATCATCACCAAGGAGCCGCTGCGCGACTGGGCCGAGATCGGCCATACGCTCATGTCCGTGGGATGCAGCGGCGCCTACGACAACAACACGACGATCAACGCCTCGCTGGTAAGCAACAACCGCAAGGCGGGCATCTACGTCTACGGGCAGAACCGCTACCGTTCGGGCTACGACCACGACGGCGACGGCTACACCGAACTGCCCAACCTGCGCAACCAGATGTTCGGCATGCGCTCCTACCTGCGCACGGGCGACCACTCGAAGCTGACGCTCGAATACCACGGCATCAACGAGTTCCGCCGCGGCGGAAACCGGCTCGACCTGCCGGCGCACGAAGCCAACATCACCGAGCAGACCGATCACAACATCAACGGCGCGTCGGTGGCCTTCGACCTCTTCTCGCGCGACGACCGCACGCGCCACCTGAGCGTCTACTCGGCCGTGCAGCAGACCACACGCAAGAGTTACTACGGCGGCACGGGCGAAGGCGCGACCGACGAAGAACTCGAAAACGCCCGCAAAGCCTACGGCCGCACCGACGGACTGACGGTCATCAGCGGCGCGCAGTTCCTGCAACGATTCGAACGGCTGCTGTTTCTCCCCTCCGAACTGACGCTCGGCGTGGAGCACAGCTACGACCACATCGACGACGTGACGATCGGCTACGACATGCGCACGAATCAGAAGGTACACATCCTCAGCGGCGTGATCCAGAACGAGTGGAAGGCCCGCAAATGGAGTTTTCTGCTCGGCGGCCGGTTCGATCACCACAACATGGTCGACCACGTGATCTTCTCGCCGCGCATCAACCTGCGCTACAACCCCACCGAACAGATCAACCTGCGGCTGAACTACGCCGGCGGCTTCCGCGCACCGCAGACCTTCGACGAAGACCTGCACATCGCCCTCGTGGGCGGCGAACGCGTGGTCACGCAGCTCGACCCCGACCTGCGCGAAGAGCGTTCGAACAGCCTCAGCGCCTCGATCGACCTCTACCGCTCCTTCGGCAGCGTGGAGACCAACCTGCTCGTCGAAGGCTTCTACACCGCACTCGACCATATCTTCGCCACGCGCTACCTGCCCGAACCCAACGAAAAGGGCGAAACAGTGCTCGAACGATACAACGGCGGCGGAGCGACCGTGGCAGGCGTCAACGTCGAGGCGAAGGCGGCCTTCTCCCGCTGGTTCGACTTGCAGGCCGGCATCACATGGCAGCGCAGCCGCTACGAACACGCCCAGCATTGGAGCGACGACGCGCCCGACGAACGCCGCATGTTCCGTTCGCCCGACTGGTACGGCTACCTGACGGCCAACTTCGTCCCCGTGCAGCGGTTCGACATCTCGCTGTCGGGCACCTACACCGGAGAGATGCTCGTCCAGCACGCCGCAGGTTCGGGCACGCCGGTCGACGTGGCAGTCACCACGCCCGACTTCTTCGCGCTGAACGTCAAACTGGCCTACGAATTCCCGATCCTCCGAACGCTCACCCTGCAACTCAACGCCGGCGTGCAGAATCTCTTCGACTCCTACCAGTCGGATTTCGACCAGGGCTGGGAGCGCGATTCCGGCTACGTCTACGGGCCGTCGCTGCCGCGCAGCTGGTTCGTCGGGGCGAAAATCCGCTTCTGAGAACCGTTGCGGCGACACACGAAAAAAGGGAGACGTGCGTACGACACGTCTCCCTTATCGTTCGCCGCCGGCGAACCCGACTTACTCCCACACCGAGAAACGACGCACGCAGGCTTTTCGCGCAGCCTGCTGGCAGGCCGCGGCGCTCTCGTCCGTCACGGGAGTATGTCCCTTCGGATCGGGACGGAACGTATTGCCTCCGATATCGGTGCGCAGACAGGGCGCCACGAGCGCCTGGAACCACGTGCAGGCCGCCGTATAACGGCCGCAGCCGAAATCGAGATGGTAGCCGTCGCGCGTGAAATCCGACGGCGGATTGTTGAACTCGCCCGCCCGCAGGTTCTGGATCGCCGTACCGGTGGGAATCACCGTTTCGATCCCGCACTCCTCCGTCACGCGCCGCGCGACGTCGACGACGGCCGCATACATCTGCTGCGGATCGTTGTCGTACTTCGGGAACGCACCGTGGTCGGAGCCCGAGCCGTAGGCCCAAGTCATCTGCCACGCCACGCAGGCGCCGGCATTGGGGCAGTAGAAACGCACCCGTTCGATAAGTCGTTCGAGCCACGGATGATAAGACGTATAGATTCCCGAATAAGCCGAGGATTGCTGAACGACGAGTACGTCCCACCGCTCGTCGCCGACCGCTTCGCGCAGGGTGGCCGCCTCGGAGACCGTCGTCCAACGGTTGTGCTCCGACTTATAATAGGTATATTTCGGTGCGTCGGCGGCATCGAACTCGCAATGCTGCCGCAGCGAACAGCCCGGGTAATAGAGCCGTCCCAGCACGACGTTGCGGATGCCGGCCGCTTCGAGCAGCTCGGGCAGGTACATCATGCCGTCGTCGGTAAAACTGTTGCCCACGCCCAGGATACGGAGCGTATCGGGCCGGACGGGCAACGGAAAGTTGGGTGCTTCGGGCTGCGCGCGCGGCGTCAGCACCGCCAGCAGAGCGAATGCGCAAAGCGCGAAACGAAACAGTTTTTTCATGCCGTTGTCTGATTTAGAGGTGAAAAAGCCGTCCTTCCGCAGGGAGGACGGCCCGTAAAATCCGTTGAGAGCGGCCGCTACTCTTCGTCGGCCTCCTTCATGTTGTGGTAGACGTTCACCACGTCGTCGTCCTCTTCGAGCTTCTCGACCAGCTTCTCGATCGATTCGCGCCCCTCGGCGTCCAGCTCCTTGGTGTCGGTAGGCACCCGCAGCGATTCGCCCGATACGATCTCGAAACCGTTGTCCTCCAACCATTTCTGGATCGTACCGAACTGTTCATAGGGTGCTTCGACCGTGACCGTCGTCTCGTCCTCGGGGCAGAAATCGTCCACCCCCGTATCGATCATGTTCAGCTCCAACTCCTCGAAATCGGTGCCGGCCGGAACGCGGAACTTGAACGAACACTTGTGCTCGAACATGAAGGCCACGCTGCCCGACGTACCCAATGCACCGCCGCACTTGTTGAAATACATGCGCATGCTGGCCACCGTGCGGTTGGTGTTGTCCGTGGCGGTCTCCACCAGGAAGGCGATGCCGTGAGGGCCGTATCCCTCGTAGACCACCTCCTTGTAGTCGGACGTATCCTTCGAGATGGCGCGTTTGATCGCCCGCTCGACATTCTCCTTGGGCATGTTCTCGGCCTTGGCGTTCTGGATCAGAATACGCAGGCGGACGTTGGCCGTCGGATCGGGGCCGCCGGACTTGACGGCGATTTCGATCTCCTTGCCGATTTTGGTAAAAGTGCGGGCCATGTTGCCCCACCGTTTCAGTTTGCGCGCCTTGCGGTACTCAAATGCTCGTCCCATGACAGTTATCTTTTCGTTATTATCTTCAACAGTGGTGCAAAATTACGACATTTCACCGAAAAAGGAAAAAAATCGCCGGCAAAAAACGACCGCCTGCCGGCAGCGGCTCGCTCTCAGGGTTCACTCCCGACGAAGACCGGTGCGCATGCACGCCCCGACCGCACTCGGATGCAACCCCGGATCGGTCCGGCGTCGCCGGCCGCACGCAGGCGGATGTCGGGAAAACGGCCGTCGGGCGTCACGTCGATCGCCGCCCGCGGCCTGCACGAGCATCCACTCCCCGACCTCGTCGGGCTGGTAAAGCCGCACGGTGCCCGACACGTAAGGCCAGCGCAGCCGGTCGCTGCCCCCATCCAATACGAGCTCGGCTCTTCGTGCAGACGACGGTCGACTGACCCTGATCGGCGGGAGGAATCACCTCACCCACGTTCTCCTCCTTTTCGCAGGGGCAGAGCCCGAGCAAAAGCGAGAGCAACAGCACTCCCGAATAATCAGTTCGATACGGGTACAAATACAGCGAAAAAGTTCTCGAGACAATACTTCGTCGAGCACCGACGAAACGGTCACTCCTCGCCGAAGTCGAAGCGCAACTGCACGCAGTCGGCACAGGCTTCGGGCGTGTTGCCCACCGTGAGACCGATGAGCCGCACCTTGCGGCCGTGGAAATCGACGCCCGCGAGCAGCTCCTCCGATACACGGCAGAGCGCTTCGTCGGAGTCGATGGCCGTGAAGAGCGTCTTCGATCGGGTGATCTGGCGGAAGTCGTCGTATTTGAGTTTCAGCACGACGGTCTTGCCCCGGAACTCGTGACGCTGAATGCGGTTCCACACCTCCTCGCGCACGGCCGCCAGCTCCATACTCAGCCGCACGCGGTCGTCGGTATCCTCGGCGAAGGTCGTCTCGGCGCCGACCGACTTGCGCACGCGGTGGGGCTCGACCTCCCGCTCGTCGACGCCGCGCGCATAGCCGTAGTAGGCGTGACCGGCCTTGCCGAAGCGCTGCACGAGCGCCGCCTCGTCCCACTGCCGTAGATCGGCGCCCGTATGAATGCCCATGCGGTGCATCCGCTCGGCCGTCACGGCACCGATACCGAAGAAGCGCTCGACGGGCAGCGCGGCGACGAACGCCTCGACCTCGGAGGGCGCGATCGTGAAGAGCCCGTCGGGCTTGCGGTAGTCCGAGGCGATCTTGGCCAGCATCTTGTTGACCGACACGCCGGCCGAAGCCGTCAGCTCCGTCCGCCGGCGGATGCGGGCCTTGATCTCGCGGGCGACGAGCGTCGCCGAACGTTCGTGCGTCACGTCCAGAAAGGCTTCGTCGAGCGACAGCGGCTCCACCAGTTCGGTATATTCGCGGAAGATGTCGCGGATCTGCTGCGAGACGGCCTTGTAGACGTCGAAACGCGCCGGAACGAAGATCAGGTCGGGGCACAGCCGCCGCGCCGTCACGGAGGGAAGGGCCGAGCGCACGCCGTAGGGACGCGCCTCGTAGCTGGCCGTCGAGACCACGCCGCGCGGCCCGTCGTGCCCCACGGCGATCGGACGGCCCCGCAGGGAGGGGTCGTCGCGCTGCTCGACCGAGGCGTAGAAGGCGTCCATGTCGATGTGTATGATCTTCCGTTGCGGCATAGTCTCCGAAGACAAAGATACGAATAAGTGAGGGCAGAAGCAAGCGCCAGCTTGATTATGCCGAGCAGAAGTATCTAAGGCGTCAGTCAAAGATACGAATAAGCCGAGTGTAAAAGCAAACATCCCCCCCCATTTGGATCGAACCAAAAGCACACGAAAAAGAATTTTAAGCAAAGAAAAATTTCCCGATCGATTCTTCGGGAAGTATCCCCTCACCTTCGATTCGGTTTTTCCTGCGAGGAGCGGATTTACCACCTTTTGACACCCAAAGGTGGTACCCCGCAGGGCACCTCCGTCGGGATCGGACAAAGGCTGTCACTGAGCGATCACGCAAGATCTTCGCCGTTTGCGCACGATCGCTCCGGGCGTTCCATCCTTTGTCCGATCCGTTTCCGCCTCCGGTGCAATGCGGAGACAGTTGTGCGCTCC
>ENA-UOJT01001548-UOJT01001548.1-human-gut-metagenome-genome-assembly--contig:-C15-NODE-1548-length-14770-cov-111.324635_pt1 | contig 14770 bp, 8 predicted proteins | sample MGYA00242357_ERZ723904 | MGnify/ENA metagenome assembly ERZ723904 | reverse complement strand
TGGTTGATACGCGTCTTGGCCTGGTTGATCTCGAAGAGATTCGGGTTGACGGCTCGTGCCGTGATACTGTAATTAATCATTGCTCTTAAGGTTTTAAGGTGTTGAAAATTGGGGTTTAACTCTCTCTCTTGGCCCTCTCTTTTGCTCTCCTGGCTTTCTCTTTCTTTGCTCGCTCAGGAGCGAGAGCCTTGCTCGAAAACAGAGACCTTGCCGATGGTAGCTTAGGACCGGCGCCGATAGTTGTTTATCCCTCGCCCCTGTCGCAAGAGTGGCCCGTCGCGGGCCCTCTATGGAATTGTTCCGTAGGTCTTGTATCTGGGTGCAAAGGTACGGAGATTTTTTCATACCACAAAATAAAATCACAAATATTTTCCAACTTTTTTTCATTGCAGCAAAATTGGCACATAGCAAAGCTATGTGAACCTCTTGCTCTCGCTCGAAACTATCTTTACAATACGTTATTTGCGCAGAGCGGGCAAGTGGGGAGAAGAGAGGAAGCCCGTCATGTTACAATGTTACAATGTTACAATGTTACATGTTACATGTTACGTTAAGAGAAATCCACTTGGGCATTGTCGGGCTCAAAGAATAGTATATATAAATAATGTATTATTTATATATACTATTCTTTGGCCTATTTTTTCACCCCCTTCCGTGAATTGCGCGAACGCTTAATGTAACATGTAACATGTAACATTGTAACAATCCCCAACGCCACCAACACCTATCCCCAATCCTCAACCGCCATGCAACCAACTACTACTCAGCATATTGCAACCCAAAAGACATGCCCGCCACAAGCCCGCGCGCCGCCTCTCGTCCACCCGCGTGTTCACCTTCGTTAACAAAAAACCTCCTTCCCCCACCCTCTTCTCCGCTCAAAAAACAGGGGAAAGCGCGTTGGATTCACACAAAAACGCGTATTTTTGCGGGGTCGGAGACTGCATCCGGCGAGGGCAAAACAGGGGCGCGGCAGTCGCTATCGCCCCAAATCGGGAAGGTAGCAAGCTATCAACATCACAAATAAAGGGCAAAGTGTATAGGATGCAGTGGCCCTTGGGTGACGAATCCCAGTTATATCGTCTATACTGAAGTTTCGCAAGTGGTTCAAGAACGGGCTGAAGGCCCAAAAAGCTTCTACTGCCCTTGCAGGGCGTGTGGAGCTTACATGCGAAAGTTGAGAACCTTATATCATCTATAAAAATCAAGCCCCCCGAGGTTGGGAGAGACGCATGAAGTTGCGTGAGGGTGATGATGCTGGTCGCGCCTCTCCCTTTGCTACGCCTATTGGGGACGATTGCCGCGCTAACAAAGGATAAAAATGCGGCTGTAGTGTTAAACAATGTGAACGGGGGGGTAAATGAATTGATAAAAAAAGTTCTTTTTACTTTTGTAATCTCATTAGAACGCTCTATCGCGCTCATGACAAGCGTAGATTGCTAAGTCGGTATGGTGCTCAGCCCCAGCGACTTCATACCTTGCTCCCGCGGCCTAAGGAAAGAGAGACGTGTATAAATAAAGGTCAATGGGGGATGGGTATTCATCGTCTCCTTCGGTCTTATGTGACCTCGCTTGCTGATACTAACTGTCTAAATCAATGTCTAATCGGGATGCAGAGGGGACATTCCAACTCATAAATAATTAAAGATATGAGAAACTTTACATTACACAAATTTCTCGCCATGCTGTTGATGGCAGTATGTAGCGCGACGCTGAGTGTGGCGCAGAATGTGGCGAAGAATGTGGCAAAGATTGGATCCACGGAGTATGCCACGCTGGAGGAGGCGGTCAATTCGGTAGCACAAGGCAAGAAAGGCTACATATATATTCTTGCCGATGCGTCTTTTGACAATCTCAGCATTGAGGGAAAACAAATCATCATAAATCTACAAACACATACTGTTAAGGGCCACGACATAGCTGTTAATGGAGTAGAGGGAGTGGACACAACATATCTGAAAATCCTTGATTCCAAAGCTAAGGGTCTTAGCGTTAGTACAAAAAACAATTATAAAGTTTCTTATACCACTTCCGGTACTCTTGAGTTGACAGGTAGCATCCGTGCGTACAATGGTGCTGCTATTAATGTCGAGAGTGGCACCATTGTATCGACCCAAGGTGTTGCTCTTTTTGCTGTAGGTGATGAAACTGGGCAAAAAGACATTACTTCGCATGTCAATATTACCGGTGGATATGTCAAAGCACAGGAGTTTGGTGCCAGTCCTCAAGGACGCGGAGCCCGTGTCACAGTGAATGGCGCTGCTGTGATAGAGTCGTTGGACAATGCTGCTGTAGCAGGCAATGGTACTAATAGCCCTGAAAAGAAGTTGGGTGGAACGTCTATCACTATCATGGGTAAGTGCTGGCTCATCGGACGCATTCAGAGCCAAGGTTATGCCGCTTGTGGCATCTATCATCCCCAGCAGGGCACATTGACTATAAAATACAAAAAGGGTACTCCTCACATTGTTGCCATCAATGGCGCTGGTATCGTGATGCGTGGTGGAACTCTTGACTATCAAGCAGGATATATCACAGCAACTGGCGACGCAAACTTCACTGGCAAGGTGGGCGATTCGCGCGTAGTAGTAGGAACCAGCGGTATCGTCTATGACCGCGATTGTGATTACTACGATGTGGCCAGAACCAATATTGCAATTAAGAATGATTGGGGATATACCAAAGTCATTGGTGCCAAGTCTGTGATACAGGTAGTCAATGACAAAAATCAGAATATCGATGGTGTATTTGACATCCAAGGAGGATATTTCTCTTCTGACGTGTCTGCTTATGTCAACGATGCTAATTTGGAATGTTTAGTAGGGCAAGATGGATATTACAAGGTAGGTAATTATGTTGTCCAGGTTGATGGTGGGCAGAAATATACATCTGTGTCGACAGCTATTAGCGCAGCTCCCGCTGGTTCTATTGTTGTTATGTTGAAAGATCGTGCCGAGCCAGCCTATGGGCCTCAGATTGAAAAGAATCTTACATTGGATCTGAATGGTAAAAACTTGACATTCTCGAGTATGACCGTTGAGAAGGGCGGAAATCTGACCATTAAGGATAGTGGTACAGGTGGAACGTATAACGGTTTAGGGGCTAATTATAGCATTTATGTAAGAAAAGGCGGCATCTTCAACCTTGAGAGCGGTACTCTTACCAACTCTTCTACTGTTTCAGGAACTTCTAATGTAGTGATTCAGATATTTGGAGGTGATGCCGAGACACCAGTTGCCTCTACCGCCAACATAAAGGGTGGTAAGGTAGAGAGCAAGGGCACACCTGTGTTTGTTGCATACCCAGGCGCCACGGTCAATGTATCAGGTGGCGAGCTTGTGGGTAACGGCTTGGCTTGTATTGCTGGCCAGGGCAATAAGGGCTTAGGAGGCACCACCATCAACATTAGTGGTGGTACGCTTACTGCTAAGCCTTACGATGACGCGTCGGCTGCTTGTGGTATCTATCATCCTAATGAGGGAACACTCAATATCACAGGTGGAAACATCAATGTGGCCGACGGCGTGGGCGTGCTCATGCGTGGAGGCGAGATGACCATGACTGGTGGTGAGATTAACGCCACAGGCGATGCTACGAGAACAGGAAGCGTGGGCGACACGAACCAAAAGATTGGCGTGAGCGGCGTTATCTTTGATCGTGATGCCAACTATCCAGCTGTTGCCACAACCAGCATAAAGATTGATGACGAGGCTAAGGTGAGCGGTGCCAAGGAAGCCGTAGAGCTGATAAACGACAATAATGTGGCTGATGCAAAGAGCGCCTTTAAGTTGAAAGGCGGTACCTATAGCAGCGATGTTTCTGCTCTGCTCGATGAAAACTCTGTGGCCGAGAAGCAAGGTGATAATTATGTTGTCACCACTTACTATGCTCAGGTGGGCGAGACAAGGTATACCACGTTGCAAGACGCTGTAGACGCCGCTACTGCTGGCCAGACGGTTACGGTTATTACCGATGTTGACATGACTTCGGGCAAGAACATTACTGTGAAGGAAGGTCAAAACATTGTTCTTGATATGAACGGTCATTCTATCAAGGGTGCAAATGCCGATCATAAAAACATTTTGGTAAAGGGCAAACTTACTCTCAAGGACTCCAAGGAGAACAGCACGGGTAAGATCTATGCAGAGACTCCGTATCAGTATGGTGTCTATGACAAGCCATTGGTATATGTAGGTAGTAAGGGCGAGTTTGTGATGGAGAGCGGCCATATCTACTCCGTTATCCCTGAGAAAACTGCCGACAATGGTCAGTTTGGTATCGGTGCATATGATAACAGTAAGGTTACTATCAATGGTGGTACGGTAGAGAGTGGATGGTATGCAATAGCAGGCAACGGCAGTGGGGTCCAAACCACCGCCATCACTATCAATGGTGGCACGCTGGTCTCTACAAGCGACTATGCCATCTATCATCCGCAGTTTGGCACGCTCACTATCAATGACGGCGCCGTAGTATATGGTGCGGCTGGTGCTATTGCCATGAAGAGAGGTAATCTTGTGGTCAATGGTGGAACCATGACCAGCAAGGGCATTGGCGACACAGGTAATTGGGGAGATGGTACAGGCAATCTGGGCAAGGCCGCTCTCAACTTCTGCGCCCCCTATGGTGACGTGGCAGCTACCATCAAGGGTGGTACCATTACCGCCGAGGGCGATGCTGTGCTGATTGATGCTCAGCCCACAGAAGGCAAGACGGTGACTCTCGCCATCGAGGGCGGCACCTATAGCAGCGATGTGTCAAAGTACTGTTCTCCAGGATTTACCGCTACGCCCAACGCTGACGGCACTTACGGTATCACCCATGTAGGCGATGGCGTACTGGTGGTCTATGACAAGTCCTATGATCAAGTAGCGGCTGGTGGAAGCATGGATATCGATATGGATCAGGTCAACAAGATACTGGTGGCCGAGGCTGGAGCGAAAGGCGTGACCACTACGCTGACCAAGAACTATACCAACGCTGGCTGGTACTCATTCTTCGTGCCTTTCGACTTTACGTTGACCGCTGAAATGCTGAATCATTTCGAGTTTGCAACGCTCTACGCCACCGCGTTGGAAAATGGCAACGGCAGTTCTGTCATCTCATACAAGAAGGCGAAGGCTGGCGACAAGATAGCGGCTTTCTTCCCCTGTCTGATCAAGGCCAAGGTTACGGGCGAGCAGAAGCTCAACGTAGGTGAGGTGGACTATAAGAGCATGAAGGGAGTGACTCCAAAGGACTGCAGTTCTATCACAGAGCTCTATACCTTCTATCCCGTGATGGAGAAGACCTACATTGCAGACAAGCATGGATATTATCTCAACTCTGAGCAGAACAGCTTTGTCTATAATGCTCACCCCGAAGCTCATATCCGGCCGCTCAGATACTATATGACCATCCAGGACAGAGGCGACATGAGTTATATCGAGTCTGCCAACGGTGGCGCCAGCAAAGCCAAGATCTGCGTGATCGGCGAGGACGAGCCTACTGGCATCACGGATCTTGTAGATGATGCAGCCAACGCATCGGGCAAGGTTTACAACCTGCAGGGTGTAGTGGTAGGCAACACTACCGAGGGTCTGCCCAAGGGCGTGTATATCAAGAACGGACGTAAGATAATCGTAAAATAACAAAACGATATGAAAGAGAAAAGAGAAAATTATGTAAAGCCCCTATCGTATGTCATCGAAACGGAGCAGCCGCTGATGAGTGGCAGCTCGATAGGTGTCAATACAACAACCTCAGAGTACAAGCCCGGCCCTTGCGAAGTTCGCCGCTATGAGGACTATGAGGAAGAGGAAGAGGACGACTGGAGCAAGTAAGAAAGAAGTCTTGTGTAAAATAGGGATTGTCGTTCAATCCTAACAATTCAATATCTATAGACGAGGGTATGCCTTCTGAGGTTGCCCTCGTCTTTTTTTTGGTGGGGTATTGTCTTATGCAAAGACACAAAAATATAACGCACAACTTTTGGTCATGTCGAAAAAGCTCCGCAGCCAGCCAACGGTTAGTCCGTTTCTCTCTGCCAGCACAACTTTCAGCCTGTTCAAATCACGATTTTCCATATTTAAAGTATTTCGATATGCATAGAGATAGCCGTGTGCGTGAGGGGTGATGATGCTGGTCGCGTCTCTCCCTTTGCTACGTCTATTGGGATGATTGCCGCGCTAACAAAGGATAAATATGCGGCTGTAGCGTTAAACAATGTAAACAATGGGGGGGGGGTAAATGAATTGATAAAAAAAGTTCTTTTTAATTTTGCGCTCATTAGAACGCTCTATCGCGCTCATGACAAGCGTAGATTGCTAAGTCGGTATGGTGCTCAGCCCCAGCGACTTCATACCTTACTCCGCGGCCTAAGGGAAGAGAGAGAGGTGTATAAATAAAGTTCAATGGGGGGATGGGTATTCATCGTCTCCTTCGGTCTTAAGTGACCTCGCTTGCTGATATTAACTGTCTAAATCAATCTCTAATCGGAATGCAGAGGAGACATTCCAACACATAAACAATTAAACAAATGAGAAACTTAACATTACACAAATTTCTCGCCATGCTGCTGATGACGGTAAGTAGCGCGACGCTGAGTGTGGCGCAGAATGTGGCGCAGATTGGAACCAAGGGGTATGCCACGCTGCAAGCCGCCGCAGATGCAGCAAAAGCAGGACAGACCGTGACGTTGATCAATGATGTAGACCTGACTACGGGCAGCAACCTCGAGGTACACAAGTGGCTGAATATAGTCCTTGATATGAACGGTCATTCTATCAAGGGTGCAAATGCCGATCATAAAAACATTTGTGTATCGGGCATACTTACTCTTAAGGACTCCAAGGAGAACAGCACGGGTAAGATCTATGCAGAGACTCCGTATCAGGATGGTGTCTATGACAAGCCATTGGTAGAAGTAAATAATGGTGGCGAGTTTGTGATGGAGAGCGGCCATATCAACTCCGTTCCTGCCGGCGATCGTCAGTTTGTTATCGGTGCATATTATAACAGTAAGGTTATTATCAATGGTGGTACGATAGAGAGTGGATGGTATGCAATAAACGGCAGCAACGATGGGGACCAAAGCCCCACCATCACTATCAATGGTGGCACGCTGGTCTCTACAAGCAGCTATGCCATCAGTCATCCGCAGTCTGGCACGCTCACTATCGATAACCGCGCTGTAGTATATGGTGCGGGTGGTGCTATTGACATGAAGAGAGGTAATCTTGTGGTCAAAGGTGGAATCATGACCAGCAAGGGCAAGAGCAACACAGGCAAGTGGGGAGAAGGTACAGGCGATCCGGACAAGGCCGCTCTCAACTTCTGCGCGCCCTATGGCGACGTGACAGCTACCATCACGGGTGGTACCATTACCGCCGCGGGTGATGCTGTGCTGACAGATGACCAGCCTACGGAAGGCAAGACGGCGACTCTCGCCATCGAGGGCGGCACCTATAGCAGCGATGTGTCAAAGTACTGTTCTTCAGGATATACCACTACGCCCATCGCTGACGGCACTTACAGAGTCGCCTATTTTGGCAATGTCGTACTGGTGGTCTATGATTACAAGACCAAGGAAATAGCACAGGCTGGCCAAAGCATAGCTATAGATATGGATGAGGTCAACAAGATATGGGTGTCCGAGGCTGGTGTGAAGGGCGTGAACACTACGCTGACCAAGAACTATACCAACACTGGCTGGAACTCATTCTTCGTGCCCTTCGACTTTACGTTGACCGAAGAAATGCTGAATGATTTCGAGTTTGTAACGCTCTACGCCATCGCGTTGGAAAATAGCAACGGCATTCCTGTCATCTCATACAAGAGGGCGAAGGCTGGCGACAAGATAGCGGCTTTCTTCCCCTGTCTGATCAAGGCCAAGGCTACGGGCAAGCAGAAGCTCTACTTTGGTGAGGTTGACTATAAGAGCATTAAGGGTGTGGCCCCACAGTACAGCTGTTCTACGACAGAGCAATATACCTTCCATCCCGTGATGGAGAATACCTGCCTTGTAGCCAAGAAGGGATATTATCTCAACTCTGAGAAGAACAGCTTTGTCCATAATATTCACCCCGGAGCTTATCTCCCGCCGTTCTTATACTATATGACCATCCAGGACAAAGCTACCATGAGTTATATCGTGCCTGACAACGGTGGCGCCAGCAAAGCCAAGATCTGCGTGATCGGTGAGGACGAGCCTACTGGCATCACGGATCTTGTAGATGAGGCAGCCAACGCATCGGGCAAGGTCTACAACCTGCAGGGTGTAGTGGTAGGCAACACTACCGAGGGTCTGCCCAAGGGCGTGTATATCAAGAACGGACGTAAGATAATCGTAAAATAACAAAGTAATATGAAAGAGAAAAGAGAAAATTATGTAAAGCCCCTATCGTATGTCATCGAATCGGAGCAGCCGCTGATGAGTGGCAGCGCGCCAGGTGTCGATACAACAACCCCTGAGAATCATGGCGGTCGACTAGGCGTTCGCCGCTATGAGAACTATGAGGAAGAGGAAGAGGACGACTGGAACTAGTAAGAAAGAAGTCTTGTGTAAAATAGGGATTGTCGTTCAATCCTAAATATTCAATATCTATAGACGAGGGTATGCCTTCCGAGGTTGCCCTCGTCTTTTTTTTTGGGGGGGCATTGTCTTATGCAAAGACACAAAAATATAACGCACAACTTTTGGTCATGTCGAAAAAGCTCCGTACCTTTGCGCTCAGAAACAACTCTAACTTGGATTCGATAGGATACCAGGTCATGAAAAGCAAAACAAATAAAAAAAACATCATGAAAAAAGACGAATTTGTGGACCTCATGCGCCAGCAAGGCTGGACAGCGGAGGAAGTGAAGGAGATGGTCGAGGTGCCCCTGTGCGGCTGCGTGCGTGCGGGCGTTCCCGACGAGTACGGCGACAACCCCCACGAGACGGGATCGATCCCGATGGAGTACGTATCGGGCAAATGCTGGCTGGTCGTCGTCCAGGGCGACAGCATGCGCGACTACGACCTCCACGAGGGCGACCGCCTGCTGGTGAGGACGCAGGACGTGGCGCGCTCGGGCGAGATCGTCGTGGCCCACTACGACGGCGGTCCTACCGTCAAGACCTACTTCGAGGACGAGGACGGGTCGAAGTGGCTCACGCCGGGCAACGACAAATACCAGGCCATGCGCATCGACGAGACGCACGAGTGTCGCATCTTTGGCGTGGTGCAGACGATCATCCACGAGCACCCGCTGGGCGACCCTGCAACCTGTATCAGGGCGGTGAAGAGGGCCAAGCAGAGCGCGCCAACGCAGGTCTCGGAGCGGGCCATCGCCTACGCGCTGAGCCAGATCCGCGAGCATATCCAGTACAAGCGCCACTGGTTTGCCGTCTTTGCCGTGCTGCGCGACCTGCGGGTCGTCGGCGGCCTCGGCGAGTTTATCGACCTTCTGTCCGAGATTATGGGCGAGGAGGCTCCCGATCTCGACGTCAAGGACCTGGCGAAACTCAACGTGTTGAGCTTCAGAAAGCCCGTCTGCCTATGGGACGAGAACGACTCTCCTGCTGGCAATGGACGCTTTCAGGCGTATCGGGAGATAGCCCATCGCTTCCGCAAGAAGCTATCAGTGTAGGAAAAGGGAGGGGCTAAAACTTTCCCCAAACTTTCTCTAACTTTCCCCAAACTTTCTCCAAAGGGCCCAAAAAGGGGTGAAAAAGTGGACTTCTTTCCCCAAAACTTTCTCTAACTTTCCCCCGACCCTCAGAAATTCGTCGGGCACGAAAGATTCCCATACCTTTGCACCGTCAGTTGAGACCAACGAGGCCCGCTGACGGTGCTGGTCTTTTATAGCCCTCATTGCGCCGTCTCGCCTCCTGCGCCCGCCAGCTGGCAAAGTAACAGTTCAAGAACAAAAGGGTCGCGAAAAGGCGCGACGTAAAACGAGCGTTATGAGTATGTATTTCAGTTTCACGGTTTGGAGGTTTTTGTTTAGCCTCAGCATGAATTGTAGTAAAAAGGAAAAGTAAGCGCACGATGGAAGGAAAGATTATGCGAGTAGTGCAGCAGGGCGAGGCCTTCGCTGTGCAGAGTCAGAAGAGCGAGACGGGACAGGTGAAGAAGTGCAACATCCTGCTGCAAGAGCTCGGCGGGAAGTACGCCGACCAGTATGCCTGCATGATGCTGGGCAACGCGGCCACCTGCCGCTTCTCCCGGGACGAACTGGTGGCCGTCAGCCTCCGCTTCACGGTCAACGAGTATGAGGGCCGCTGCTATCAGGACATCCTCGTGGCGGACATCCATCGGTTGAATCGGTGATTTATTTAAACATGAATCGGTGATTTATTTTTAACATTAATCATCGTTAATCGAGACATTAATCATCATTAATAGGATTGGCCCAAGGGCCAATTTTGAGAACAGGAAAAAGTAAAAAATACCCGAAATATACGGTTGAAACGGGCTGAAAGCCCAAAAGCTCACAGCCCAGGGCATCGCCCTGGGTATAATAGCAAGCAACAAGATGCCCTGTAAGGGCAAAAGAATTGTTTATAGCAGGGATCTTTAATGCTTTTGCCCTTTCAGGGCGACAGGTTGGCGTCCATAATCACCCAGGGCGTCGCCCTGGGCTAGGAGCTTCTGCCCTTTATGGGCGTATTGGGTAATTTCAACCGCATAGGTCGTGATTATTTCAACATGAATCATCGTAAATCGAAACATGAATCGGTGATTTATTTAAACATGAATCATCGTCAATCGGAACATTAATCATCGTTAATCGAAACATTAATCATCATTAATAGGATTGGCCCAAGGGCCAATTTTGAGAACAGGGAAGTAAAAATAGTAAAGATCTGAGTTGAGTACGAGGAGGATATTCCATGGTAAAGCGCGCAACAATCCACGTCTCTTCTCGCACAAAATCAGTAAAAATGAATAAGAATAATCAAGTCAACAATCAGGTTGAGAATCAGAACCATGGCAACCATTGCCAGCACGTACAGATCGGCGGACAGGCTTACTACGACGACCGCAAGTATTTTCTTTTTTCGCCCGACGCGCCCGTGCCACAGGCCGTGGAGAGTTTTCGCAAGGCGGGCGTGGGCCAGCAGATGAGCGACGGAACGTTCGACTTCGTCGTGCGGCCCAAGGTGAAGAGCCGCAGCGTGCTGATCCGCAAACTCGCCCACGGACGCATCAGCAGGACCCAGGACAACGCCGTGCAACTGACGTTGAAGTTTTTCCGCACGGAGAACGTGATGATCGCCCAGGCCATCATGGACGAGGCGCAGGACGCCATCGACGCCCTGCTCAATGACCAACTGACGAAATAAAAGAAAGGAGGATACTATCATGAGTGTACACTTGATATATTATCAGCAGGGCCACAAGATGATGGAGGCCGTGGAGACCGAGGAGGCCTACCGCCGCTATCGCGACAGTCAGACGCAGGCGCGCCTGATGGAGGCGATCCGCCATCCGAAGCCCGAGACGGACGTATCGGCAGCGAAACGCAAGCTGGTGCAGTTCAACTACTCCTGCCTGCCCACGGAGGACGGTTGCCTCAAGGGGGCGAAGCGACTGAGCAAGTCGGTGGGCATGGACATCGACCACCTGAGCGCCGACGAGGTGGAACTGGTGGCCGCCACGGCCATCGACAAGAAGGACGAGCTGGGCCTGCTCATGCTGGAGCGCAGCGCGCGCGGAGGCGGCTTGCATCTCGTCTTCCGCCGCCATCCCGAGATGGACCAGGAGGCCAACCTGCGCTGGGCCTCCGACCTGCTGGGCGTGGAGTATGACGCTGGGGCGAAGGACATCACCCGCGTCTTCTTCGCCACCACGTCCGAGGACCTGCTCTATCTCCACGAGGACCTTTTCGACAACGGGGAGTGTGAATCGTTCACGGGCTCAGAGGCTACTTTCGCGGGCTCAAAGACTACTTTCACGAACGGGGAGGCTACTTTCGCGGGCTCAGAGGCTACTTCCGCGAACAAAGAGGCTTCTTCCACGGCCTCGGAGGCTACTTCCGAGACGGAGGCAGACCAGGCCCAGCCAGCGGCTGCCACGGCCTCAGAGACCACAGCAGCCTCCCGCCCAGCCAACCATCCGCTGGAGGCGGGCGAGAACGCCAAGGAGCAGAAAGACGAGAAGGGCGAGAAGACGGCCTCAGAGGAGAAGCCTTTGTGCTACAAGGGCATTCCCTACGACCGCATCATCGAGAAGTGGTGGGCCTTCTACAACGAGGGCGACCACCCCATACGCTCCAACCGCAACACGCTCACCTTCGAGCTGGCCGTCAACCTGCGCCACATCTGCGACTCCGATCCACAGCTGCTGGACCGCATCATCCCCTGCTACGACGGATTTCCCGAGGCGGAGAAAATGGCCTGCATCCGGTCGGCCCTGGGCGAGAAGATGACGCAGATGCCACGGCGGCTGAAGGACGTGCTGACGGCCGTGCGCCAGGACATGAGGGCCGAGCCCAGGGAGGAGGACGAGGAGGAGACCATCGCGCAGGACGACCTCCAATACTACGACGCGCTGCCCAAGATGCCGCAGGGCGTGAGGGAGAGCATCAGCGCCGTGGGACCGCATCTCGCCATGCCCGCCATCTTCGCCATCACGCCGGCCATCGGCATGCTCGCCACGGGCGTGCGCGTCGACATCCACGGCAAGTGGTCGCAGCTCAACCTCATCAGCTACATCGCCGGCGACTTCGCCTCGGGCAAGGGCAGTCTCGACCCCATCGTGGCGGCTTGGCTCGCAGAGGTGAAAATGGTGGACAAGGGCTACTTGGAGGCGGAGGAGGAATGGCGCGCACGCAAGCGGGCGGCCAAGAACAAGAAGGAACAGCCCGAGGACCCGAAGTATCCCGTGCGCTGCCTGACGCTCAACACCACCGTGGCCAACCTGGCCGACCGTCTGGCCAACACCCAGGGCAAGCACGCCTTCTCCTTCACGCCCGAGGCCGACACCGTGGCGCAGAAATGGCGCACGGCGATGAGCGACTTCTCCGTCATGCTGCGCCAGGCCTACGACGGCACGCCCTACGACCGCGAGGCGAAGTCGGCAGAGGCCGTCAACGTCCACATAGAGAAGCTGTTGTGGAACGTCGTCATGTGTGGCACGCCCGACGCGCTCTACCGCGTCATCACCAACTACACGGACGGATTTCAGAGCCGTGTGGCCCTGGCACGCACGCCCGACAACACCTTTTCGCCGCTCTCGGAGAGCCTCTTCTTGCTCACCGAGAGCCAACAAATGAAGATCCAGCAGGTGGCCCATCTGTTGCCCCTGATGAGTGGCGACGTAGACCTGCCCAAACTGGAGAAGAAGGGCCGCGACTGGCTGGAGCGCATCCGCATCGAGACGCTCAAAAGCTACGACAAGACCAAGGCGCGCCAGCGCTTCCGCACCTGCCCCACGGCCATGCGCATGATGACCTGCCTGATGCTCTGCCGTGTGGCGGAGCAGATGATCCAAAACTACGGAGAGCAGGGAGCGGAGACGCGGCTGAAGGCCGAGCCCGACCTGTGGAAGACCATGCTGCAGCGCCAGCAGACGCCGCAGATGCTCGCCGCCTTCGACGTGCTGGCCGACTACATGATCGACAACGCCATGCTCTTCTTTCGCGAGCGCATCGAGACGGCGTTTCGCTCGGGCTCCTATGTCTCGTCGGGGAAGGCACGCTCCCGCAAGAGCAAGAACGACTCCATCTATGAGGAACTGGCCGACAGATTTACCACCGAGGAGGCCTATGGAGTCTCCGTCGGCATCAGGGGCGGCGATATCTCGAATGGCAGCGTGCGCACCATGCTCAGCCGATGGGAGCAGCAGGGAATGGTCGAGAGAATCGAAAGAGGGGTTTACAAGAAATCTCACTATGGAGACGTGTAGTCACCCATCGCCACCCATCGCCACCCATCGCCAGCATCGCCAGCAATCGCCAGCATCGCCAGCCCATCGCTACATTGTTACAATGTTACATTGTTACATGTTACATGTTACGTTAAGGAGATTCCCACTTCGCACTTCTGCTGCCTCGGGCTCTGCCAAATCATCAGAACGATCATCAAAACATCAAAACAAACGATCATCAGAACGATCATCAAAACATCAAACAACGATCATCAAAAACATCAAAACAAACGATCATCAGAACGATCATCAAAAACAAAACATCAAAAAAGGAGAACAAAACCATGTCACTTATACTGTCAGAACACTTCCGCCTCGCGGAGTTTACCACCTCCCTCGTCGCCGTCACGCGGCGCATAGACAACACGCCGCCGCTCCCGGCCATCTGCAACCTCCAGCAGCTCTGCCTCCACGTCCTGGAGCCGCTGCGGGCCCATCTCGGCCACGCCGTCCGCATCAACAGCGGCTACCGCTCGCCACGGCTCAACGCCGCCGTCGGGGGCGTGAAAACCTCGGACCACACGCGCGGCTGCGCCGCCGACATCTTTGTCCCCGACGTCAAGACGGGCCGCCAGTGGTTCGCCTGGATGATGGACAACCTCCCGTTTGACCAGCTCATCTGGGAGACTGCCTCCGCGGGCAAGGCCTGCTGGATACACGTCGGCTACCGGGGCGCAGGCCACAACCGCCAGCAGGTGATCGGCCACCTCGTGAAGCACTAACCAAGTGGTGGCTCGTCCGAGATTTCGAACGACACACGAAGTGGTGTAAGGATCAAGAACTCAAGTTTCACATGTAAGCTCCAGACGCCCTGAAAGGGCAGAAGCTCCTAGCCCAGGGCATCGCCCTGGGTTATTACGGACGCAAACCTGTCGCCC
>ENA-UOJT01001546-UOJT01001546.1-human-gut-metagenome-genome-assembly--contig:-C15-NODE-1546-length-14780-cov-8.770187_pt1 | contig 14780 bp, 9 predicted proteins | sample MGYA00242357_ERZ723904 | MGnify/ENA metagenome assembly ERZ723904 | reverse complement strand
TTTTTAAGAAGGAAAAATCGGCCATGGAAGCCGATTTTCCGACCACGACTAGGTGATACCATTGATACCTCCAAAGATGAGATATCCATCTTTATCTGTACAGGCGGCATTTTTGCTGAATTCATTTCCTTGTAACCCATTGCCTGCATAGTAGTTGATAAAGGTACCTGTTTCCGGGTCCATGTTTGTGATACCGTAATTGGTGCTTATCCATAATCCATGTTGTTTGTTGCCTTGAATGGCACAAATGGTATTATTGGGCAATCCATCGTGTGTAGTATAAGTTTTAGAGCTTCCATTTTTTCCGTCTATATGAATGAGTCCTTTGGTGGTACCTGCCCAGATGTCGCCTTGTTTATCCTCGAAGAGGGTCAGTATGATACTGCCACTGAATATCCTGTTTTTCCCATAGGTTGAGGCGAAGTTCATTGTGGGTACGTCCAGACATCCTAAGCCATCGTAGGTGCCGATATATAACTTATTGTTGCGGGTGTACAGCAATGAGGCTACCCAACGGTTGTGGAGTACATTGTAATTCTCCTGATATTCTTTTCCGCTTTCAAAAGTATCGCATCTGTTGACTTTTCCGGTTTTTAGATCGATGTAAAATACGCCTCCGCCCATAACGGCCACCCACAATCGTTCACCGTTCTTGTCTGATGTCAGATACGATATATTTTTTACTTCATTTTGATGATGGTCCTGTAATTTATAGTATCGGCACAGGCCGGTCTTGGGGTCCATCTCTGCCAGCCCTTCCAAAGGCGAAGCCAGCCACAATCTGCCGTCTGCTGTCTGGTGGATGTGGTTGATTGTGGATGGCACAGAATTAGAGGTTTCTTTGTGCTCAAAATGCAGGGAAGGTTTATTCTTTCCTTTTATACCATATATACCGTCATTTGCTGTTCCGAGCCATAAAGTCCCTTCATTGTCTTTGCATACTGCTTTTATACTGTTAGAACCTATTTTATTGGTTGTTACAGATTTGTAGCCCATGTACTTGAATTGGTTTGTTGTAGCCGGAAGAAGCATAACTCCTTTGCCGTTGATACCCAGCCATAAGTTGCCTGCTCGGTCCTTTGTGATGGCATGTACATCGGCTTTGCTGAAATCGAAAGTACTGAAACTGAACTCGCTTTCCTTTATTTTCTGTGTGTATATATCATATACTTTGATGCCGTAACCTATGGTTCCGATATAGATTTTTCCTTGCCCGGCAGCGTATATTGTATTGATAGGCAGGGCGGGAAGTATCGGGCAGGAGATAGGGGTAAAAGTATCTTTCTGCTGGTCGTAGATGAATATTCCTTTGTTTATGTTACTGGCATAGATATTCCCTTTTTCATCCAGGCAAATAGAAGTGACTATATTCCAGGCATTCTCTTTTCCGATGAAATAGTGATATATTTGACCTGATGTATCAATACGGTATAACCCCTTTCCTTCTGTAGAAACCCATAGGTTTTCGTTTTGGTCTTCGAATAGATAGGTGATGAAAAAACTGGGAACCGGCAGTTGTGCCTCTTTGATAAGAGGCTCTGTTCCTCCTAATGTTAATGAGTAAATGCCATGACCGGAAGTACCTATTAATAACTTTCCATTCTTACGCTCCAGGATCGTACTGATATGTGCGCTCATGTTTATTCCTGTTTGGTACAGAATAGGGATTTCTTTAAAGAGGTCTGTTGCAGGGTCGTAAAGTTGTAGCCCGCGTTGTGTGCCTACCAGGAAGTTCCCTTTGCTGTCTTCAAAGAGTATCCGTACATTGTTATCCACTAATGAACTGTCATTTCCTTCTTTATGTTTATACACACTGAACTTGGCGCCGTCGTAACGATTAAGTCCGTCTTCGGTGGCTATCCAGATGACTCCGTCTTTGGCTTGATAGATCTGATTGATATTGCTGTTTGATAATTCACGGTCTACCGTAAATAGTTTCTCTGATTGACTGTATCCGTAGGTTGCAAAGAAAAGGAATAAGATGGATAATAGTGTTTTCATGATTACGTTGGGGTTAGCAATTGTGATACAAAAGTAATTGAAAACAGATATTCTCGCAAACATAATATGGAGGAAAACCCCTTTATAAAAGGGGAATGTAACGTATAGCAAATGATGTGTTACATTTCGTGGGATAACTTGAGAGGGGATGAATAGTATCATAGAAAAAGAGGTTACCAGAATGGCAACCTCTTTCCCTAAAAATACTAAAAAGGATTATTTCTTGAAGTAACGGTTGTACAGACCTTCAAAGCCTTTACCGTGACGAGCTTCATCTTTTGCCATTTCATGAACAGTGTCATGGATAGCATCCAGATTCAGAGCTTTTGCACGAGTGGCAATACGTTTCTTGTCTTCGCAAGCGCCTGACTCAGCGTTCATTCTCTTTTCGAGGTTAGTTTTGGTATCCCATACACAGTCACCCAACAGTTCAGCGAACTTAGAAGCATGTTCTGCTTCTTCCCAAGCATAACGCTTGAAAGCTTCAGCTACTTCGGGATAACCTTCACGGTCAGCCTGACGGCTCATAGCCAAATACATACCTACTTCTGTACATTCACCCATGAAGTGGTTGTTCAGGTCTTTAATCATTTCATCATCACAACCTTTAGCTACACCGATCACGTGTTCGTCAGCAAAAGACAGAGGACCGCCTTCTGTGGTTTCTACAACTTCTACGAACTTGCTGGCAGGAGCTTTACACAACGGGCATTTCTCAGGAGCGGCATCACCTTCATATACGTAACCGCATACAGTACATCTAAATTTTTTCATTTTCTTTTTGATTTAATTGAATTAGTTATTCGTTCGTTTTATAAAAAACGTTAGTCTTCTTTACATTGTTTACAGATTCCTTTGTAATAATAATGGATTTCCTGCACTTCGTGTCCATCCATATCCGTATCTACCACTTTTTTTATTGCATCGTCACACGGTAAGTCATAGATTCTTCCGCAACGCTTGCACAAGAAATGTGAATGTGGAGTGGTGTCGGCATCATAGCATGTGTTACGCTCGTCGATGGTAAGCGTTTGTGCGGCTCCTTGTTCGCTCAAAATCTTCAGCGTGTTGTAGACTGTAGTTTTTGAGAGTGTCGGTATAGTAGGAGATAATGCCGTGTAAATCTCATCTACCGTCGGATGTGTGCGATGCTCCATAAGATATTTCATGATAGCAATACGCTGTACCGAGGGTTTAATGTTATGTCCTTGCAATCGTTCTACTACTACTTCCATATTCGTTTAATTCAAACTTGTAATAATTACATTTTTATTTCGCTTGCAAAGATAAAGACTTATTCGATTTTACCAAAAGATTTCCATTCTTTTTTCCTCCTTTTTATTAAATAGTGTGAATTGGCTGGTAAGGTATTTCTATCCAGAACTCGGAACCTTTACCTATTTCGGAAGAAACTCCGACGGTGGCATGCATCTTTTCGGCAATCATTTGGCAAATGGATAAGCCAAGGCCGGTACCTTGTTTGAAGTTGTCCAGCTTTACAAAACGTTGGAAAATAGCTTTCTGCTTTTCGGGAGAAATTCCGCAACCGGTGTCCCGCACATAGAATCGCATGTTTCCGTCTTTGGGTGGATAGTAGCCGACAGTGATATTTCCCTCTGTGGTGTACTTAATGGCATTGGAGAGATAATTGCCAAGTACTTGACTCAGACGATTCTTTTCTGTATAGATGTAGCATTTTTTTATGCCAAACTCTGCAATACATTCCACATTTGCAGGCATTCTAAAATGGAAAGCATCTTCAAGTTTACGGATACAGCCGTTGATGTCTACTTCGGTATAACAGAAATCCAGCAAACCGGCTTCTATCCTGGACAGGTCGAGTATATCGTTAATGAGTTGTAGCAACAGGCAGTTATTGTCTTCAATGATCCGGATATATTCACGGTTTTCAGGCGTATTAGCCGTTTCGGCAAGGATACTGGAAAAGCCCACGATAGCATTGAGCGGAGTGCGTATCTCATGACTCATATTAGCAAGAAAAGCTGATTTGAGACGGTCGGATTCTTCGGCACGTTCCTTTGCAAGAATCAGCTCCTTTTTATGCTTTTGGGAATGAATATAATAGAAGATATACAGGGTGATGAACAAAGCGATAAATAGGATTGTCATCCAGATATAAGTCTTATACTGCTGGTAGACAGTAGGAGGCTGAAAGAAGTAAATAGCGTCTTTCGGATATAAATCTTCTGATATCTTGCACCATTTCAGGTCGGCGAAGTTCAGATAGGTATGTGCAACTCCGCCATTCTGATAAGGAATGGAAGAGGCTGTTTCTCCCGATAGGATGCGACTGATTGTGGACATTACCGTATCCGTGAAGTCATGGATAGAGATATAATGTCCGCCAGCATAGAGATTTTCTTGCAGGTTTAAGTCAGCTAATGTAAATACAGGAACTTCCAGGAAGCTGGGAAGTATCTTCTTGAGATGGTCCGACAGATAGTAATTCTTGTTATTTCCATATTGCCGGAGCCATGCATAATAGATGACGCCGGTGGTTTTCTTGTAACTGGTAAGTGTATCCAGTAATTCTTCTGTACTTATTTGCTCTGAAGATAAAAGTTCCAGTTTTAGATCAGGAAAATCTTTTTGCATCACCGCACTCACGGCTTGGCGGGTAACTGTGCTGATATAGCGGTTGTCGGAAATAAAAGCAATCCGGTTGACTTCTGGCTGAAGCTGCTTGATGAGTGTCAGAGTTTCCTTGATGTAATAGGGTTGTTTCAGTACGGTGATATTGTAGTTTTTGTTAAATTCTTCGATAGGAATACTGTTTGCTTCTGTCAAAGGAGTTTTTGCTAATAATGTTTGCAGAGTAGAGGGAACCCGTTCGCGTGAATAGCAAAGTATGACAGGGATATTTTTCCAGGGGCCGTCGAAGATGGGCGCACTGACCAACCATCCCGGATCTCCTACGATTATGACAACTTTAGGTGGTGTAGGAAATGTTTGCAGAAGATTATCTTGGGCTTGTTTGACTTCTTCTTCATTGGTAAGCACCGGGACTGCCAGAAAGTATTCACGTAATTCGATATTTCCTTCATAAGGGAAGCGTTTTTGAAGTTCGTTCCGGAAACCATGAATCCATGCTTCTTCTGCATTGACGGAACTGAGGAATAATATATACTCTTTTTCTTTAGCGGAAACTGACAGGCACCCGATTAGAAATATCAGGGAAAGTAACCATTTATGGACTGTATTAGGAGCTCTCATGAGTTTTATATGGCGTGCTTTAAAAATGTTGCTAAAATTACAAATAATCTTGGATATCTGAGGTGAATGAAGTGATTATTTTGTGTTTATGGATAAATAACCGTATTTTTGCCGCCATATTTTTAAATAACATCCTTATGAATTACGGATATGTAAAGGTAGCGGCGGCTGTGCCCCGTGTCAAGGTGGCGGACTGTAAGTTCAATGCCCGTGAGATTGAAAAGGAAATAATCATAGCCGAAGGGAAAGGTGTGCAGATCATTGCTTTTCCTGAGTTGTGTGTGACGGGATATACATGCGGTGATCTGTTTGCCCAGCAATTATTGCTCGAAGAGGCGGAAATGGGATTGATACAGATTGTAAGTAATACAAGGCAGCTGGATATCATAGCCATACTTGGCATGCCGATAGCGATGAACGGAGTATTGCTGAATGCCGCAGTCGTAATTCAAAAAGGAAAGGTGTTGGGAGTAGTGCCCAAGACTTACCTCCCCAACTATAAGGAATTTTATGAGAAACGCTGGTTTACATCTGCTGTGGATGTGAGCGAAAGGAGCGTACGCCTTTGTGGACAGGTGGTTCCAATGGGAACTGACTTATTGTTCGAAACTGCGGATACAACGTTCGGCATTGAAATCTGTGAGGATTTGTGGGCACCTATTCCGCCCAGTTCTTCACTGGCATTGCAAGGTGCGGAAATTCTGTTTAATCTGTCGGCGGATAATGAAGGGATTGGTAAGCACAACTATTTGTGTTCTTTGATCAGCCAGCAGTCGGCTCGTTGCATTGCCGGTTATGTTTTCTGTTCGTGTGGGTTCGGTGAGTCTACTACGGATGTGGTATTTGCAGGGAACGGACTGATTTTCGAAAATGGCAGCCTAATAGCTCGCAGCAAGCGTTTCTCTTTCGAGGGACAGGTGATTATCAGTGAAATAGATGTGGAACATTTGCGCACGGAACGTCGTGTTAATACAACTTTTTCCGCTTGTCGGGCGCATTGCGCGCCGGGAGAGGCGGTACGTGTTTCTACAGAATATGTAAATAGCAAAGAACTGAACCTGACGCGTAGTTTTGACCCTCATCCTTTTGTGCCGCAAGGAGTTGAGTTGAACGAGCGGTGCGAGGAAATATTCTCCATACAAGTTTCCGGTTTAGCTCAGCGTCTGGTACACACTGCTGCCAAGAGTGCGGTAGTCGGCATTTCCGGTGGCTTGGATTCTACATTGGCATTACTGGTGTGTGTCAAAACCTTCGATAAATTGGGATGGTCTCGTAAAGATATTATTGGTGTAACAATGCCGGGGTTTGGAACAACAGACCGCACGCATACGAATGCCGTAGATCTGATGAATTCTTTGGGAATCACTGTTCGTGAAGTCAGCATCAAGGAAGCCTGTATTCAGCATTTCAAAGATATAGACCATGATATCAATGTGCATGATGTAGTTTATGAAAATGCTCAAGCGCGCGAGCGTACGCAGATACTGATGGATATTGCCAACCAGACTTGGGGAATGGTAATTGGTACGGGCGATCTTTCGGAACTGGCATTGGGCTGGGCTACTTATAATGGAGATCATATGTCCATGTATGGTGTGAATGGAAGTGTGCCTAAGACTTTGGTTAAATATCTGGTGAAATGGGTAGCCGAGAATGATATGGACGAAGCTTCACGCATGACGCTGCTGGATATTGTGGATACTCCGATTAGTCCTGAATTGATTCCGGCAGATGAAAACGGCAATATCAAACAGATAACGGAAGATCTGGTAGGTCCTTATGAGCTGCATGATTTCTTCCTGTATTATTTCCTTCGTTGTGGTTTCCGTCCTTCCAAGATATTCTTCCTTGCAGTCCGCACTTTCATGGGTGTGTATGATGAAGAGACTATCAAGAAATGGTTGCAGACATTCTTCCGTCGGTTTTTCAACCAGCAATTTAAGCGTTCCTGTTTGCCCGACGGGCCTAAAGTGGGCAGTATTTCCATCAGTCCGCGAGGTGACTGGCGAATGCCGAGCGATGCATCATCGGAAGCATGGTTAAGGGAAGTGGAGGGCCTGTGATATAAAAGAAATATAAGATAGTAACTTACAAGATACTTGTGCTAGTAACTTGATCTTTAATGTGTTGTATTTACCTGTTTTTATTTGGTGATGTAAAAGCCTTTACCGCCGTATGTAACGACCTTTACCTCATATTGTAACGGCTTTTACCTCGGTATGTAACGACCTTTACCTCGGCATGTAAATGGAGTTACCATTTGGGGTAAATAATGTAACCATGATATGAAACGATTGTGCCCCCGTAGAGTGAACAGTTTTCACTTTACGGGGGCACAGTCATTTTGCAGGATTTGTCTTTAGAACGTAACGTCCATCTTTACGACAAACGTACGCGGGGCACCCAATGCCATGGGACGGTAGCTGTATTCCTTATTAAACAGATTGTTTACCATGAATTGGAAAGCTACTTCTTTGGTGGCTTTCACACCCATACGCAGGTCGACGGTGCAGTAATCCGTATTATGTTTTTTCCAGTAACTTGCCAATGTCTCGCCGTTGCCATATCCGAAGAGGATGGTGCGGATGGTATTCATGAGGTCAAACTCACCCAATTCTTTAGGACGTTCATCCAGCATGATATAGTCCACTGCCAGCATTTTGCTCTTCCAACTGACGTTTCCACCGAGGTTGAAGCGTTTCCACTGGAAGTCCATCGAGGCTTTGAAGGAATGCTTCGGACGATATTTCAGATATTTGGAGTTGTTTGACTTCTCTTTCATCTGCAACGGGTCGGTATAAGCATCTTCAATGGCATTGCGCTTTTTGTAATCCGCATCGCGTGGTTCGGTGTACACATATCCCAAGTTGTAAACCAGCTTGGTGTTCTTGTTGAAGTTGTAGGTTCCGGTAGTGCTGATTTCCGCACCGTAGATTTCCGCTTTGGATACGTTATGGAATTGCGCTCCAATACCGAAACCTTGTCCCATCACCAGCATGAGAAGGGCACTCGGGATGCTGTTAATCATTTGGTTGTTAGCATTGTTGAACAAACCGAACTGGAATTCCACCATATTCTTATACTGGGTGTAGAAACCTGCCACATCGAGAAAACCCTGCAGATTGCCTATCTTATAGCCTTGTTTGATACCCAGTTCGGCATTGAAACCTTTCTCCGGTTGGATGTTATAATTGGGATAGACACCTACACCGCCGATATCTTTACGCAGGAACTTCTCGGTAATGGAAGGGTTGCGATAACCCTGACCGAAGCTGGCACGCAGGAAACTGTAGTCGGCAAGTTGGTAGTTCAGTCCTGCACGGAATACGGGACGGAACGGTACTTTCGCTCCGAATATTTTGGATTCCGCTTCGCGGTAATGCTCGTTGACGCGGTAGTATTCGGCACGTACGCCGGCTGACACGCTCAGGCGGTCCCAAAAACGCTGGTCGTACTGGAAGAAGAGGGCCACGTTATCGCTGTTGTGCGTTTCGCCCATTACGGCGGAGTTGTAGCGAATATGCTCGAAAGTGGTTCCGGCAGTGATCTGTGCGCCGCCGTCCCATTTCTTGTTGAACTGGTAGTCCAGATAGTAGTTGTAGCACTTGTCCTGTTTGGTACGCGCGTTATTCTTGGTGGGGTTCATGGCGTTGGACAGCCAGGGTACTAAATCCGAAGGTATCTTGCCCTCCAGTATGGCACCTATGTCCGAAGGCAAGCCATTTTGCATGACCCAGGAAATCAGGTCGCAATAGTCGGCTGTGGTGGCGTTGGGGAAGACTTTCTCCAGTGCCGTGAATGCACCGTTCACTATATCATTGACGTTGCCTTGCAGAATGCCCTGGTACAGCGGGTCCAGAATGCTCAGGTCGCCGTTCACGATGTTCTGTATCTGCTGGGCATCGGTACCCATGTTCCCCAGAATATCCGTAATGGATGCACCTTGGGTAGGTTCGGCAAGGTTGTCAGAACTGTAATAGAAACGTCCTTTTACTTTATGAGACGTACCGTTATCGGGATTTACATAATTAAAGAAAGGGTCAATGTGTATGTTGTTCGCTTCACGTCCCATGTTGGTGAAAGGGGAGGGCTTGTAGGGTTCGGCAGGCGAACGCCAAATGAAAAAGTCACCATACTTATTACTCAGGAAGTCGATGTTAAATCCATAATTCATAAACTTTGTTCCCATATCCGGCTGATGGTAAGTGAGGTTGCCGCCGGCGCGGAAGCGTTTGTTGTAACTTTGCTCGCGATAGCCCTCGTCAGTAAAGAGGTTCAGTCCGCCGCTTACGTCGAAATTACCGATGCGGCGTGAGTGTGAGAAGTCGAAACCTTCATAAATGGGTTTACGGATGCCGTTGTACAGGCTGTTGCGAAGGATAGGTTCTACGGGATACTTGTCATTCTTCCAGAATGTATTATCGCTGTACGCATAACTTTCATTCTTCGGGTCATCATAAATGCCGACGTATGTACTGACGCGGGTTTGCGGGGTTAATCCCGGGCGGGCGGTACGGATATTGATAATCCCGTTCAGGGCGGACGAACCGTAGAGCACGCTGGATGCCCCTTTGATAACTTCCACCTGTTCTATGTTTTCCAGTGGCACGGTGTTCCAGTTGATTTCTCCGGTTTTCGGGCTTAGTGTGCTCATTCCGTCTACCAGTACCAGGCTGCGGGCGCCTACGCTATACGTCCATCCGCCGCCACCACGTATGGAAGGCTGTTTGTCTACGATGTCCACGCCCGGAAGGGTCTGTAATGTCGATGTGATGTCCGTAGGTGCCTGGCGTGCAATGTCACTTGCTTTCAGCACGTTCATTGAAACGGTCACGTCGGAGAGCTTTTGTTCGAAACGTCCGGCACTGATGACAACATCCTGTAGCAGGTTGGTGCTTTCTTTCATATAGATGTCTTTGGTCATATTCTCACGTCTGCTGATGACGATAGGTACCAGCATGTCGTCATAACCTACGTAGCTGAATATAAGGTCAACCCCACCTTCGGGGAGGCTGATTTCGTACGCACCGTTTATGTCGGAAACGACACCTTGCTTGCCGTGCAGTGTATAGGTCACGGTGGCGCCTGCCAATGGTTCGTTCGTATTGGCGTCGTAGATGTGGCCTTTCAAAGTCTGTGCGGAGACGTATGTGCCCGTCAGCAAAAGGAGGCTTACTATAAGGTATATTTGTTTTTTCATATGGCTACTGATTACATGGTTTTTAAATTATCCTGCATTTTCTACACTAAAATAGAGTGTCAGGCTGAGATCGCTGATCAAGGCAGACAGATCGGCCAATGTGCCTATCGTAGTTTCTCCCAATACAGGGAGTTCTCCAATGCTGATGTCTCTTATGGCATCCGGCAGTACTTTCAGTAATGCAAAGATGGGATCCAATTCTGTCTTGTTGAGGGTAATCGCATAGTTCTCCGTATATGCGAGTTTCAGTCCTGTGGTAGACCACTGGTTCAGTAAAGCGTATACTTTTGGGAGTACGGTAATCAGGTTATCGTTGGCACGTGTCGCTGTTTGGTTAAGCCTTATCTGGCGGATTATCATATCTACGTTTGGGGTGACGTATAGGGTGTTTCCGTCTGTCATATAGAAAGATGCCAGATTGGCGGGAGAGCTTTGCCAGTCGCTTCCCTGCATTCCGGAATAGGAGGCGGTGATATTGCCATCGGCATGGAAACTGACATCTCTGAGTACGGGCTTCAGGAATTCGTCCAGCTTTCCCCCGATTAATCCTCCTATATCACCACCTATGGGAATGCGTAGCACAACTCCGGTTTTCACAAAGTTCAGCTTCTTTAACTGTACTAAAGGGTTAGTTGGTACTTGAGGGCTTTCTATATCGAGTGTCAGCTTGCCTTTTTGCACGGTTCCGCTGTAACTGAAGGTAGTCCCGGTCTGACTGCCCGTGGCATCACCCGAAAATGTATATCCGCCCACTCCATCGGGAGTTAGGGAAATACCTGTCAGCCGGGTTTCGGCTTCGTGGGGCAAGATACATTGCAAGGTAAGTTGGGCTGTCTGTGAATCATTGGTTTCAAGGTTTACACTCTTTCCTATCAGTTCATGTCCACTGTAAGTCAAGGTAAGGTTGGCACGCGTTCCGTCTGATAGTTTATTGCTGTAATGGGCAGTGATTTCATCGGGTGCTGCACCCGGATAATCATCATCGTTGCAAGAAGTGACGAATAGTCCCCCAAGGGATGCAACCATACAGAATAGGTAGAATAAAGGTCTCTTTTTCATCTTCGTTTAGTACTTTAAATGAATAGTCTCTTATAAATGTCCGGTGCAAAGTTCTAAACAATAGGGGAGTCTGACAAATTCTGATGCCTGAAATTGCGTTCCCCCTTTCAGAATAGATGTTCTAAATTTCGGTGAAGCGCTTTGCTAGAGTGAAAAAGAGGTTATTTCTTGTTGGGAGAAGGGTAATATTTACGGTAGATAGATTTAAACTCATCACTGTTCCGAAAAGTTTGGAGCCAGCTGTTGAGGCTGTCCAATAGAACAGGTGATTGTTTGCTGACTCCCCAGGAATAGAACTGGGTAAAACTGATATCGGTATTGATATCTATCTGTGGAAGACTATCCGCTACGGCACGGGCGATGCTTTCATCGCATACGGCATAATCTATATCCCCATGAGCTACAAGTGATATCAGCTGTTCCGAACCGTATTTATCTATTTCCTTAATATATATAGTGTCACCAATTTCGTTTCCCAGATTACGAATACGGAGGATGGAAGGCGATCCTTTCACTACGTGCAGGGTTTTGCCTGCCAGGTCTAACTGACTTTTAACGAATAGAGAGTCAGTGGGAGATATGGCTTTGCGCTGTACGAGAACCTGTTTATTAAGTACAATCGGAGTAGTAAGGAGCAAAGAGTCTTTCAGTTCACTGGTGGCGAGAATACCATAAGCGATAACATCGAACTCGCCTGTTGCAAGTCCTTCCAGCCGTTTGTCAAAACTCATTTCGGGAATGATGGCAGCTTTCCAGCCATGGTCACGGGCAAACGCTTCTATCAGTTCATAATGAAAGCCCGATAGCGTATCTCCGTCAACATAGAAACTGATGGAGTTATATTCTGTGGCAGCACGGATTATTTTCTCGGCTGCAATTTCTGCATAGTCACGCGGATGCCCTTGCTGCTTCTCCTTTTTAAAAAAGAAGGTAGCAATGAAGGCAGCTATTATACCCATAGCAGCGTATTTCAGAATCTTGGCTTTCGGGATCTTCATGTGGAAAGAGTTTTAATCGTAGAAATTCCACGAAACACCTAGCTTAAGCAGGCTCGGGTTGATGGGGTAGTGCGGTACAAGGAAAGAATTACGCGTACCCATGCCTTGATTTACGTGAGAGTACATAGCGAATAGCCGCGTACGCTTCAGTTGCAGGTTTGCATAAATGTTCACTATAGGATAACCACCTATCTCTACCTGGTCATTTCCCGGTTGCAGGTGGAATTGCTGAACGGCAGGCGTATAGGCTGGCGCATTGTATTTGGTGAAATAGCGCACATCGGCTCCCAATTGCACCGTAAGAACTTTCTTTGCCAACTTGGTCAGAATGTATAAGTTGGAGTATAGTGAAAGTTGTGGCAATGGGAGAATTGTTTCATTGCTTGACTTTTGCCAGGTTACTTCGTTATCCAAATGGAAAATACCTGCACGGAAGTTCTGTTTCAGTGTTGCTGAAAGTATTTGTATATTACCGCTATACTGCTCGGGTACAGCTTTCTGGTTGAAATAGGTATAGTTTTTGATGTTTTCTACACCGGCACGAAGATTAGTACCCCAGCGGTCAATGTTTAATTCGCCTTCTACACGGGTACGGAATTCTTTCTCCATATTGTCATTGTCCCAGAAGAAATGGTTGGAGTGATAATGCCGCATATAGAAAGATGGTAGTGTATTCGTCACAAAACCTCGTGCGATAAGGTTTACCGTATCTTTTCCCAATCGGAAATTCAAATCCATATTACCATGTACACGGAATTGCCCCAGCGCTTTGTCCATAATACCTATTTCACCATCTATGGAATAGTGAAGGACTTTACCTTGTCGTTTGGCAAGTTCACCGCCCACAAATATTTCTTGTTCCGTAAAGCGGTCTACCGTCATGGAATCTGCATTCATCAGGTCATAACGGCTGAACTTATGAGAGATATAAGCGGTTAATCCTGCTTTGGCATATTTGTTGAAACCTTCCAACAGGGCTATGCCAAAGATGTTCTTTATGCTGAATGCTGTGGTGGAGTCCCGGCTGACACTTCCGTTTTTATTGAAGTAAGTGTTTTCATACATACCCTCCGGTTCGTTGTATGATTGGAAACGATGGCGTGAGCGCTCCACTTTAAAAGTATGAATGAAACTTGTGACAGGGACGAATTCTTCAACGTAGTTGGTATCTTCTGCCAAGGCGGTGGCGTTGTTAAGGCTATCCAGACTCAGGCTTTTTCTCATTGCAAGCCTTTCTGCTGAAAGGCTGTCGGTGCCTAAACTGTCAGCACCTAAACTATCCATACCTAAGCTGTCTGTAATGGCGGTGTCGGGAATCATGGCAGTAGATGCTGCCGTGGGAGCGAAGTTTTGTTTAACGTTATTGTTTTGGGCTACTTCTTTCAATACTCTCCGCTTGAATCCTAACCGATAGCGTTGCGTAAGGTAAATATAGAAGTCTTTGTTACGGTTTGAAGTCTGTTCCAGCTTCACAGGAATAGTGGTGGATTCGTATTCTTTCTTACCGTCAGCCATTGTATCGGGGCGGGTAATGTAACCGTCATTTGCTATACCGCCGTTTTCATTCATCTTCATGAAGAAGTTGTTGTAGACAGCTTGCAGTTGGTAGCGTTCACCAATATAACTTCCGAATATACCGGCATTGAAGTGCGAAGTAGACTGATTGGAGTAGTATCCACGTCCGTACAGGTAATCGAAATTGAAGCCAAATGCCAACCGTTTGTTTACATTGACAGAAAAATAAGATTTGAATCGCTCTTCACCGTTTATCTTATTACCCGCTTTATAATAAGTCAGATTTGTATAAGGAACATTACTGTTGGTGAAGAATACCTGATCGGGACGAACAAAGAAACTGGAGAATGGCGTCATAAAAATAGTCGGTTCGGTGCTTTCACGATCAAAGAATATACGTGAAAGACGGGGAGAACCGAGATTACCCAGGAAATTGTATTGTCCCGTCATACCGTCTACCAGGTTTGTATTCTGGAAATTCAAGGAAAGAGTGTCGGCAGGAACGATGGTCCGGTTACCCAGAGTCTCGCTTAATTGCCACATATAGAGTTTAGGCGGAATACTTTGAACGTCAGTGCTGGTATCCAGGCTATCTGGTTGTGTTGACGGGTCAACCTGATTCCCATAGCGGTCACGATTATCCAATGTATTGAGTGGCCGCTGTGCCTGTGCTGCCAGCAATCCCAATACGAATAGAAGTATATATGTCAGTAGAATGCGTCTCATAATTAGGCGCAAAGATACAATAAAAAATTATTCGCTTGCGGAATTCA
>ENA-UOJT01001521-UOJT01001521.1-human-gut-metagenome-genome-assembly--contig:-C15-NODE-1521-length-15022-cov-7.098617_pt1 | contig 15022 bp, 4 predicted proteins | sample MGYA00242357_ERZ723904 | MGnify/ENA metagenome assembly ERZ723904 | reverse complement strand
AACGATACTATGGCTATTGCTGTGGAGACAGGAAATCAAGTGCGGAATATTTTGTTTTCTGATAATGAGTCTCTTATTTATACTACAGACACCGAGATAAAACAGATAAATATTAAAACAAAAAAAACATGCATTATTTATAATAGTAAAGTCGGAATAGACATGAATATATCTTCATTATTACACGATAAAAAAAGTAATCGTCTATGGGTAGGAACCTTTTCAAGCGGTTTACATTTTATTGACCTCGAAACGAAAAAGCAACATAAAATAGCTATACCAAACTTCCCCAGACAACCTATATTAGCACTTGAGGCAAATACAGATTCGACTTATTTGGTTGGAATCGATGGTAAAGGTATCTGGGAATTAAACAGGGAAGGCGATGCTGTCTTGAATGTTTATAAGGAAAACATAGATAATCCTTCATCCCTCCAGGGAGATGGAGTGTATGACATCTTATGTGATGAAAATAACCGAGTATGGATATCAACTTATAGTGGAGGCCTGTCATTTTTTGAACAGAAACCTGTTGCTCTACATCATATTACTCATCAGATAAATCAGCTGAATTCACTGGTAAATAACAATGTTAATAGGGTAATTGAAGACAGGGACGATAATATATGGTTTGCAACCAACAACGGAATAAGTCGATGGGACAGGGAGAATAATAAATGGGATACCTTCCTGCATAATAAGCTTGATGATGCGCAAGCTTTTTTATCATTGTGTGAAGATAATGATGGAAATATTTGGGCTGGGACTTACTCGTCCGGAATATATATTCTTAATGGAAAAACAGGTAGACAAATGAATCATTTCAATCCGGAAGATACTTCTTCTGAATCTCCTTGTAAATTTATCTTTGATATTTTTAAGGATAGTCAGGGAGATATATGGATAGGAGGAATAGAGAGCAATGTATTGTGTTACTTAGCCAAAGAAAAACGATTTCGGAGTTATCCTAAACTACCAGTTAATTCTTTCCATGAATTAACATCGGGTAAGGTGTTAGGTACATGTAGTCATGGATTGCTATTGTTTGATAAAAATAGCGGAAAAGTAAAAACAATGCTGGACGGATATATTGTTCTGGATTGTGCTATTTTGAATAATGACATTTGGATTGCAACAGCAGGAGACGGATTATTGAAGTATAATATTGAAACCAATGAGATAAAGCAATATACTACTAAATCAGGAATTCTTTCCAATTATATTAATAGTATTATTTACTCGAACGGTAATTTGATATTAGGTACAGAAAACGGTCTATGCAAGTATAATATAGCTGATAATTCGGTATATACCTACCCCTCGATATTTTCATTTTCCAAGCTTTCTTATAATACATCGGCTCGTTGTGGACTGAAAAGTGGTGAGTTTATATGGGGTACCAATAATGGAGCTATTATTTTTGACCCGAATACCTTTTTCAATACCAAACTTAAAGGTAAGATATACTTTCAAGATATTAATATTTCCGGGCGTTCAATTCGTGAGATTCCTGAAATGATGACAGAACCTATAGATGAACTGGATAGTATTAAGCTAAACTATGACCAAAATGTTTTTTCGCTTGAACTGCTTCCGATCGGTATATCAATCTCCCGGTGTAAATTCTCTTGGAAAATGGAAGGAATTGATTTGGATTGGAGTATTCCGACCAGTCTTCGAACTGTAACGTATACCAATCTCCCGGATGGACAGTTTACATTTAAAGTAAGGATGTATGACAACTCGTTTACACAGATTATAGACGAACGTTTTATTCATATCCATATTGTACCTCCCTTCTGGCGTACATGGTGGTTTCTGCTCATTACAATTGTTGGAATAGTTTTAATCGTCTTAGTGCTAATAAATTTCTACATCAAACATCTGAAGCAGATCCATGCAGAAGACAAAATACGCTTCTTTACCAATATGGCACATGATATACGTACTTCTCTTACCTTAATAAATGCACCAATCGAGGAATTGAATAAAGAAAGAAATCTATCCGAGAGTGGACATTACTATCTAAACCTCGCTACAGAACAATCAGATAGATTAACATTTGTCGCTACCCAATTGCTGGATATACAAAAAGTAGATATTGGAAAGGGGCAGTTATTTCTTACCATGACCGATATTGTGAAACTGATACGTCTACGAATAATGATGTTTGAAACGTCTGCTAGGAAGAATCAGATAGAATTAGTCTTCTCCACAGATCAAGAATCATACTCAACTGCAATCGATGAAATAAAAATGGAAAAGGTGGTGGACAATCTTCTTTCCAATGCAATCAAATATTCATTAAGTGGAGGGAAAGTAGAAGTACGGTTGAACTGCATGGAAAAAGAATGGATTTTATGTGTGAAAGATTATGGATTGGGAATATCGGAAAATGCTCAGAAGAAGCTATTTCGCGAATTCTATCGGGGTGATAATGCTGTCAATTCCAGAATGGTTGGCTCAGGTATAGGGTTGTTGTTAACAAAAAATTATGTTTCAATGCATCAGGGGCAAATCTCCATTGAAAGTAAGGAACATGTAGGATCACTCTTTAAAATTGTGATACCTTATAAAATAGTAGATCAAGCAGATTGTATTATTGCTGATGAGACACCAACTGAGGCACAAGAAATACTTGCTACACCAACAATTGTAGTGGAAGATTCCAACGCAGAAACACGGGATCAACAGAAAAAGAAATGGCACCTTATGTTAGTTGAAGATAATTCCGACCTTCAGGAATTTATGAAACATGCTTTTCAGAAGCAGTATATAATCTCTATTGCTTCTAACGGAAAAGAGGCGTGGGAGATGGTTGAAAAGGAAGCACCTGACTTAGTGATATCGGATATCATGATGCCCGTTATGGATGGTTTCGAATTCTGCCGCTTGATGAAATCTACTTTCACAACCTCTCATATCCCCATCATCTTGTTGACATCTCTCTCTGAAAAAACACATGAGTTAGAAGGCTTAGGATTGGGAGCGGATGATTATATAACCAAACCTTTCGATATGAAGCTATTAGAACAGCGTATCTTATCTATTGTGAGAAATCGTGAGGTTGTTAAAAATAGGATTCTGAAGTTCTCAGGTAAAGCCATTGAAAGCTATGAACCCATACTGACTAATGAACAAAATGATCAATTTGTAAAAAAGGCAATTGAGGTTGTACAGAAAAATATGGATAATTGTGAGTTTGGTAAAGATGACTTTGCCAAAGAAATGTTTGTAAGCACATCCTTGCTTTATAAAAAGTTGAAATCACTTACCGGACAGTCACCTGTTGATTTCATTAGAACCATGCGTATTAACCACGGCATGGAATTGTTAAAAACGGGTAAATACTCAATAACTGAGATTAGTGAAGCCTGTGGATTTTCCAGTGCTACTTATTTTGGTACTGTATTTAAAAAGCATTTTGGCAAGGCACCTAGCGACATATTTGATAAATAACGGCCATATATATCTAAAATAAAGACTCATTTATCTAAAATTGATAATGAGTAAATGAGCAGGAAGCTACTTTTGCACTATTCAATATTAACCAATAAATCAATAATATAATGAATGTGATAAAAGTAATTCTTGTTGTGGTATTCTTTAATCTATGTACATGCTATGGATATGCATCTAGCCGAATAAAGTTAAATTTTGATTTCGACTGGAAATTCTCTCTAACTGATAATCCAGGATATGCTGCCATTGATTATAGCGATGCTAACTGGGAACAAGTGCAATTACCTCATGATTGGAATATAAAACAAAAGTTTGACAAAAAAGGGATAGGCTCAGCTGCATATTTGCCCGAAGGCATCGGGTGGTATCGCAAAACTTTCTTCGTGCCTCAATCCTATAAAGGAAAAGTTGTTTCCATTCTCTTTGATGGAATCTTCCAACAAAGCGATGTTTATATAAATGGAAAGCACCTCGGTCATAGACCTTATGGCTTTTGTAGCATAGAATATGATCTTACACCCTATCTCCAAATAGGGAAAGAAAACATCATAGCAGTTAGAGTCAATACTACCGGAGGGCGTCCACGCTGGTATGCTGGAGCCGGTATTTATCGGCACGCTTGGCTTACAGCTGCAAATCCTGTGCACGTAGCTACCTATGGAACGTATATTACGACGCCAGAAGCAACTGAGGATCATGCTGATGTAAAAATTGTCACCACCGTATCCAACCAGTCTGATAAGGAACAAGCCATAACCGTTACACAACGGTTGATTGACGACTCCGGGAAAGAAGTAGCTCGCGGTAAGAAAGGGCATTTATTGATAAAAGCTGGAAACACAGCTGATGTGGAACAAATTGTACCTGTAGCATCGCCCCGACTTTGGACACTGGAAGATCCTGTTATGTACACTATGGAGACTACGGTGAAAGTGAACAACCGTGTTACCGATGTGTATACCACTCCTATAGGGATTCGCACAATCCATTTTGATAAAGACAAAGGTTTTTTTCTTAATGGCAAGCACCATAAGCTAAAAGGAGTCTGTCTGCATCAAGATGCCGGATGCTTAGGAGTTGCCGTACCGGATCGTTCATACGAACGCCGCCTGGAAATCTTAAAAGAATATGGCTGCAATGCCATTCGTTGCTCTCACAACCAACCTTCCGCTGAGTTTCTGGACATGTGTGACCGCATGGGATTCCTTGTAATAGATGAAGCTTTCGACAAATGGAAAGGTGGATACTACAAGCAACATTTTGATGAATGGTGGCAGAAAGACATGGCAAATATGATATTGCGTGATCGTAACCACCCCAGTATTATATTATGGAGTATCGGTAACGAAGTGGGAGAAGCCGGTAGAAAAGACAATGAGGGAATAGAACGGGCTACGATGTTACGAGATTTTGTTCATAAGCTGGAGCCCTCACGCCTTGTTACCCTGGCTGCCCAAAACAATCATCGAGAAGAATTTGCCAGTGTACCTGATGTTATTGGATATAATTATCTTGAGGCACGCATGTTGTCCGATAAAAAGAAGCTTCCCGAACGTATCTGTCTTGTTTCCGAAGAATTGCCTTATTACCGTGGTGAAGAAGGTAGACTTCGTAGCTACACTCCTTTGAATCCATGGCAGATTGTTGCTGATAACGATTTTGTGGCCGGAGGCTTTATTTGGCCGGGTGTTGATTATCTCGGTGAATCCGGATGGCCCAGTAAAGGATGGCCCAACGGACTATTTGATGTCTGTATGTTCGAAAAACCGCGTGCCGCATATCATCGTGCCATGTGGAATCCAGAACCTATGGTACATATTGCTGTACTAGATCAGGCATTGGACATTAATCATGGCAGAGACCTGTGGCAGTGGCCTCCTATAGCATCGCACTGGAATTTCCCAGATAGGTATAACGGAATGGTGATGGAGATAAGAACAACCACTAACTGTGAGCGTGTCGAGCTTTTCCGTAACGGACAGTCAATGGGAGTACATAAAACTGCCAACTTTACCAACAATACTATTACGTGGTATTTGCCATACGGTGCCGGAAAATTGGAAGCGAAAGCATACAATGGAGATAAAGAAGTGGCAAGCTACCAGTTGGTAACTACCGGAAAAACGGAAGCGGGCGTTGTTACAGCCGACCGGACAGAATTGAAAGCCGACGGACAGGACCTTTCCCATATTGCCATTCATCTGATCGACAAAGACGGGAACCGTGTGCAGACTGATGACAGGAAAGTTACTGTAACGGTAGAAGGGGAAGGAAAATTCCTTGGGATGGATAGTGGTGACTTGCGCCGCGAATCGTTCGTAGGTAATACACTGAAAACCTATTTTGGTAACATGTTGGCCATCGTGCAATCTACTCGGAAAGCAGGCAAAGTCTCAGTGCACATTAAAGTAGAGGGCGTTGATAAAGAATATGTCGTTGATATTAACACATTAAAATAAAGTAAAAATGAAAAGAGCAGCACTATTATTTGTTTTAGGTTTAGGGCTTTTCAATTATACCCATGCGCAGAACCTTCCTATTATTCAAACTAAATATACAGCCGATCCGGCGCCATTGGTTCATAATGATACCGTTTATCTTTATACCAGTCATGATGAAGACAATGCCGGAGGATTCTTGATGAAGGATTGGCTGCTTTATACCTCAACCGATATGGTTAATTGGACCGATCGCGGACCGGTCGCATCCCTTAAAGATTTTAAATGGGCTGGTGATACCAGTGGTGGTTCCGGTGGTTTTGAAAATGGAGCTTGGGCTTCACAGTGTGTTGAGAGAAATGGAAAATTCTATTTTTATACTACTGTCCATAAAACAGGAATTGGTGTTCTTGTTGCCGACACTCCTTATGGCCCTTTCAAAGATCCTATTGGAAAGCCACTTGTAAAAGGCAGGCATATCGATCCCACTGTATTTATCGATGATGATGGACAAGCTTATATGTACTGGGGAAACCCTAACTTATGGTATGTAAAGCTTAATGATGATATGATTTCTGTTGATGGTGAGCCTCGAAGAGATCCCTCGGTAGTAAAAGTTAAAGGTCGCCCCGATCCTTTCCATTATCAGGAAGGTCCTTGGGCATACAAGCGTAATGGAAAATACTATATGGCTTATGCGTCTACTTGCTGTCCCGAAGGTATAGGATATGCCATGAGTGATTCACCTTTAGGTCCTTGGAAATATGCAGGATCGATAATGGATGGAGATGAGAGATCAAGTGGAAACCATCCCGGTATTATAGATTATAAAGGCAAAACCTATTGTTTCGGATTCAATTATACAATTTTGAGACAGACAATGGGTGAAAAATATGAGCGACGTTCTGTATCGGTTGCCGAAATCAAGTTTAATAATGATGGTACTATACAAAAACTACCATTTTGGGAAGATCAAAAAAATGGAGTGGAACAATTGGGTACACTTAATCCGTACCAGCGTGTAGAGGCTGAAACAATGGCTTATAGTGAAGGGGTGAAAGCCACAGGAATGTCTTTATGGAAACGTGATGCAGTGACAAAGAAAAGAAAGAAAACCGGCGAGATTATCTATATTACATCTATTCACAATGGTGACTTCATTAAGGTGCAAGGTGTTGATTTCTCAGAAGGAAGTTCATCTATAGATTTGAGGGTTGCGGTTCTTTCTCCGACAACTATTGAAATCCGGATGGACAAAAAAGATGGCCGTATGATTGGAAAAGTTGACCTTGCCAATTCGGGAGAAGGTGATATCTGGAAAACTGTTACGGCTCCAGTGAAAAACATCAAGGGGGTTCATGACCTTTATTTTGTTTTCAAAGGAGATAAGGAGTTGCTTAATTTCGATTGGTGGAAATTCACTCGCTAATCAAGTTATTTACTGTAAGATGAAAAGGGTATATATGAATAAAATAGCACTATTGACATTCATTTTTGGCCTTTGGGTGACATTCTGCAACGTCAATGCCCAAAGCGATCCTAGATTTTGGCAATTTGCTTCTACACCGCCTTTAGGTTGGAATAGTTGGGATATTTTTGGTACTACTGTCACGGAACAGCAGATAAAAGAGCAGGCTGATGCTATGGCTGTTCATCTTTTGCCCAGTGGATATGAATATTTGACAGTGGATATCCAGTGGTATGATCCGGAATCGAAAGGTCATTATTATAATCCGAAGGCGACTTTGACTATGGATGAATACGGACGTTTGACTCCGGGACTGAAAAAATTTCCGTCAGCAGCCAATGGCAAAGGATTTAAACCATTGGCCGATTATGTGCATTCCAAAGGGCTTAAATTCGGAATCCACATTATGCGTGGTATTCCCAAGCAAGCCGTAGAAAAAAATACGCCTGTATTGGGAACAAATGTAAAAGCACAGGATATTGCAATTAAGAATTCCGTTTGCCGTTGGAATCCGGACATGTATGGAGTGGATGCGACCAAACCGGAAGGGCAGGCTTACTATAATTCCATCATACAAATGTACGCTGATTGGGGAGTGGACTTTATAAAAGTTGATGACATTTCTCGTCCGTATGACAATATACAGCAAGCTGAAATAGAAGCAATTCGTAACGCCATAGATAAAACTGGCCGTCCTATTGTGCTAAGCTTGTCGCCCGGAGCGACTCCTGTTTCCGCAGGAAGTCATGTGACGAAACATGCCAACCAATGGCGTATCACCGATGACTTTTGGGACAGATGGGGGTTATTGTTGGCTATGTTTGAGCGCTTGGATGCTTGGACTCCCTATCGTGGAGCAGGTCATTTCCCTGATGCGGATATGTTGCCCATCGGTATTATAGACTTCAAACGCCCGACTAACTTTACCCAAGATGAACAATACACGCTAATGAGTTTGTGGTCTATAGCACGCTCTCCTCTGATTTTTGGGGGAGACATGACCAGGCTTGATGATTTTACCAAACAGATGCTCACAAATCCTGAGGTTTTAAAAGTCAACCAGCAGAGTGCTAACAATCGTCAAATATCTAACAAAGGGAATTTGATTGTATGGGCGGCTGACATACCCGGAAGCGAAGATAAATATGTGGCACTGTTTAATGCTCAAAGTAAAGGAGCTGATATTGATATTAAGAACGCTGAATACGTAAGCCCTGTCATTACCGGTGTTGGTAGTTCGCAAGACATCAATATTTCTATAAAAGGAGCAAAGAAGCTCATTCTTTTTGTAAAAGATGCAGGAGACGGATTTGCCTATGATCGGGTTGCTTGGGTGAATCCGATACTTCGTGGTTCCAAAGGAGAATTGAAGCTTACTGGGTTGAAATGGAGTAGCGCGACGGCAGGTTCCGGTGAAACACGTCTCAATAAGACCGCCAATAACAGACCGCTTACCATTCATGGGAAAGAAGTGGAAGGGATTGGAACAGCTGCAGAATCTACAATCATCTTTGATTTGCCCGAAGGCTATGAAACGTTTTCAACTACAGGGATGCTGACCGATAATCGCGCTTCAGTTGTATTCGGTGTCATGTCCAGTAGAGATGAATTGGTACTTGCAGACGATGCGACTGTGGGTGTGGATTTGGAAGACATAGGAATCAGCGGAAAAGTGAAAGTACGCAATTTGTGGAGTCATGAAGATATCGGAGTATTTGAAGGGCGATTCACACGGCAAATAAAGCAACATGGAGCTGGATTGTATCGTATCAGCCCTGTAAAATGACATGCATTATGAAAAGAAAAATATCTATATTAACCTTCATCTATTGCTTTTTGGTAACGATTGGCAGTACCTGTGCTCAGACAAAGGATGGAAACGTTCTCTCTCTATCTGGTGAATGGAACTTTCGTTTCGACCCTCAAAATGTTGGTATCAATCAAAGATGGTATAAAACATTGCCTTTTGATGACACCATTATATTACCGGGCACTACTGATGAACAGGCGAAAGGAAATCCCGAACCACCGGAATTAGGGCGTTTCACACGCATACATGCTTATCGAGGAGCTGCATGGTATCAGACTGAAGTTGAAATACCAAAGCATTTCGAAGGAAAGAGACTTGTGCTTTCGATGGAACGCACTAAAGTAACAAAAGTATGGTTTGATGGTGAATTTGTTGGGGAAGATAACTCGCTTATTACCGTGCAACGCTTTGAACTTACATCAGCTGCTACTCCGGGAAAGCACACCATCACGGTAAGAGTACACAACGGAAAGGAAGAGAATCCTCCTATTGGAGGAAATCATCAGGTAAACGATGGCACACAAACCAACTGGAATGGTATTTTAGGCGATATCCAAATAAGTGCTACCGACAAAATTTGGATAGAACAAGTTAAAGTATATCCGGATATAGACAAGAAGAGTGCCAGAGTAAATATCATATTCGGAAATAGTGATAATACAACCTTTTCAGGTAAGGTAACCTTATCTGCACAGAGTTGGAACAGTTCCCATGTACATACGGTAAATCCTCTTGTGTGCAACATAGAAGGAAACGGGATTAATAATATGTTTGAGTTTACTTTACCTATGGGAGATGCTGTGCAGCTATGGAGTGAATTTAATCCAACCTTGTATCGCTTGACAGTCAATTTCGAAGGGAAAAGTAAAAAAGCTAAGATAACCGGAAGAAAAGATGTCAATTTTGGCATGCGTAAGTTTCATACCATTGGGACCAGTTTTGCCATTAACGGACAACGTACTTTCTTGCGAGGGAAACACGATGGTGCCGTATTTCCCCATGCCGGATATCCTCCGATGGATGTAACAGAATGGATTAGAATACTTACTATTATCAAATCATACGGGATCAATCATATCCGTTGCCATAGTTGGTGTCCTCCACAAGCGGCATTTGAAGCTTGTGATATAATGGGCATGTATTTGTTGCCCGAACTCCCTCATTGGGGAGGTGTAGGTAGGCGTCCTAAAGCTGTAGAGGGAGATGTTGAACAAAAAAGGGATGTGTACGACAACACAACAGAATACCTCATAAAAGAAGGATACCGTTTGTTTGACGAATTTGGGAACCATGCGTCTTTTGTTATGTTCGAAATAGGTAACGAACTTTCAGGAGACCGAGATGAGATTGCTAAAATTATTGGAAATTTCCGTAAATATGATCCTCGGCACCTATTTACCGGAGGTGCAAATAATTTTCTGACCAAGCCAAGGCTCACGCCTACTGATGATTTCTGGACCACTACCTTAACCGGTGGTTTATATGGATCAGGAGTCTTTAACGGTACAAGAGGAAAAGAAGTACGTTCTTCATACCCCAGTCACAAAGAGGGACATGTGAATAATATACTTAAAGGAACAGATTATGACTATAGTACCGGAATTGCAGAAGTTCCAGTGCCTGTTGTTAGCCACGAAAACGGACAATATCAAATGTATCCGGACTACCGTGAAATTGAAAAATTTACTGGAGTTACCCGTGCTTATAATTTTGAAACTTATCGCAAACGATTGAAGGATGCCGGAATGCTTGATTTGGCTGACAGTTTTTTCCGTGCTTCTGGGGCTTTGGCAGTTATTTGTTATCGTGAAGATATCGAAAGTGCCATTCGTACACGTGGGTTTGGTGGTTTCCAGCTTCTTGATCTCCAGGACTTCCCAGGACAAGGCACTGCTTTAGTGGGCATACTCGATGCTTTCCTCGATTCCAAAGGCCTTGTTACACCTGAGAAATGGCGGGAGTTTTGTAATGACGTTGTACCTTTGCTCCGTCACAATAGCTTTACATGGACTACCGACCAAATTTTTGTAACCAAAGCGCAGGTTGCAAATTATGGGCCTGCCAATATTAATAAAGCGGCAAAATGGGTAATGAAAGATGCTGAAGGCAAAGATATAGCAAAAGGAGTGCTCCCTTTGGTAGAAATACCCCAAGGAGAGATTACTGATTTGGGAAATATAACAGTTGATATTTCATCAGTACAAGCTCCTCAAAAGCTTGAAATTACACTATCCATTCCAGGAACAGAATACAAAAATTCCTATCCTCTATGGGTATATCCTACAGACCTGGAACTAAATCCAGCATCATCTGTTAGAGTATTTACATCATTAAACCAGGAAGCCAAATCTGCTCTTGATAACGGTGATAAAGTGTTGTTACTACCTACAAAAGAAGTACTTCCTACTAGTATTGACGGAGCCTTCCAAACTGACTTTTGGTGCTATGCCATGTTCAACAAGTACAATCCTCCTGGCACTTTAGGAATCTTTTGTGATCCAAAGCATCCTGCATTAGCTCATTTCCCGACAGAGTTCCATAGCAACTGGCAATGGTGGCGGTTGTTGAAATACGGGCGTCCTATTGACCTGAAAACTCTTCCGATCGATTATCGCCCCATTGTTCATGTAATCGACAATGTCACGCTTAATAGGAAATTAGGTGTGCTTTTAGAAGCGAAAGTAGGGAAAGGACGTTTACTTATTTGTAGCATGGATTTACAAAACCTGCAAGACTATCCTGAAGGTCGGCAAATGTATTACAGTTTACTGAAGTATATGGATTCTTCAGACTTCAATCCAGAACAAGTTATTGATATAACACATATTGAATCTATTGTAACAGGCGCAAAGTAGCCTTTTCTTGATGTATAATCATTAAAAATAAATCATGATGTCAAAAATAAAAATATGCTATTTAATTATAGCTTTACTGTTAATAGATACTTCTGTTTTTTCAAATGTAAGCCAGAAAAACGGATATGATTTTCTTCCACAATATATCCTTAAATCCGGTTCAAAAGAAACGTTTAGTATTGTGGAAAACGGAAAAGCTGCCAAAATATATGTAGACCCATCTGACTGGAAAGGTGTCATTCGAGCCGCTAAAGATTTGGGTGATGACATAAAAAAGGTTACAACTGTTTCTACTTCAGTTGTTGAAGAATCAAATTTTAACCCAAAATCAATCCTTATCGGAACAATCGGGAAAAGTGCGATAATTGATAAATTGATAGCGGAGAAAAAAATAGATGTATCACCTATTTTGAATAAATGGGAATCGTTTATTATTCAAACGGTAGAAGATAATTTGGTTATTGTTGGTAGTGATAAAAGAGCCACTATTTTTGGAATTTATGATATATCGGAAAAGATTGGAGTATCACCTTGGTATTGGTGGGCTGACGTCCCGGTAAAAACCAGTAAAGAACTTTTTGTTAAAAACGGAACGTACCTTCAGGAGTCCCCAAAAGTTAAATATCGTGGAATTTTTATTAATGACGAATGGCCTTCATTTGGAGACTGGACTCATCGTAAATTTGGAGGCTTTAACAGTAAAATGTATGCTCATATGTTTGAGCTGTTGCTGCGCTTAAAAGCTAATTATTTATGGCCAGCTATGTGGAATGCAGCTTTCAATGAGGACGATCCGATGAATCCGGTTCTGGCAGACGAATATGGCATTGTAATGGGAACTTCACATCATGAACCTATGATGCGTGCTCATAAGGAGTATACCAAACGTCGTAAGGAGATAGGCCCTTGGGACTATATCAATAATAAAGAAAATATAAATGAATTCTTCAAAGAAGGGCTGGAACGGAACAAATATTTTGATAACATCATTACTATAGGTATGCGTGGTGACGGTGATTCTCCTATGGGAAAAGGTAATGACGAAGAAAATATAGGTACACTCAAAGATGTTATTAAGGGACAACGAAAAATTATATCGGAGGTTTATGGACGGAATCCTTCTGAGATACCTCAACTTTGGGCCATCTTTACCGAAGTTCAGCGTTATTATGATGCTGGCTTGACAGTACCAGATGATGTAACATTATTATTTTGCGACAATAACTGGGGACAAATCCGGCGTACGGGACCGACAAAGGAGAAAAAACGTAAAGGTGGCTTGGGATTGTACTATCACATTGATATGAATGGAGGACCTGCCAGTGACAGATGGGTAAATACTACAACTATTCCCAAATTACGGGAACAACTTAATCTGGCTTATCAAACAGGGATAGATCAGATTTGGATCATTAATGTAGGTGATTTAAAACCTAAAGAACTTCCAATAGATTTTATTATGCGTTATGCTTGGAATCCGGACGCAATTTCTGCACGGGATGTCAGTAACTATACAGTAGAATGGGCAAAGCAGATTTTTGGAGAGGAGCATGCGGTAGAAATAGCTGATATTGTTTCCAAATATTCAAAATATAATTTAATGCGTAAAGCAGAAGTACAGCACCCGATGGTTTTCAGCCATGTCAATTATCATGAGTCTGATCGCATGCTTCAGTTGTGGCATGATGTTGTGAATAAAGCTGAAATTTTGGAACATAAGATATCTCCTGAAGCTAAAGATGCTTATTATCAGTTAGTACTTTATCCTACCAAAGCATCGGCTGGAGTTGCTGAAATGTACATTGCTGCAGGAAAGAACAATATTTATGCCGAGCAAGGTCGTGTATCGGCTAATGACTTTACAGATAGAGCCGGCGTATTGTTTGAACTTGACAAAAAACTCAGTGATTATTATAACCAATGCATGTCCAAGGGTAAATGGCGCAATATGATGAGTGATAACCATATCGGCTATGTTAGCTGGCCTATCCCTAAAGTAAATCAACTTCCTCCATTTGAAGCTATTACTCCTCTCTCTACCCCTACCATGGGAGTGGCAGTTGAAGGAAGTGAACTTTCTTGGCCTGATGCTGGTTCAGCACTCACCTTGCCAACTTTTGAAGTGCTTGAAAATAATAGTTATTACATAGATGTCTACAACAAAGGTAGAGGACGTTTCGAATTTAGGGCGGTTGCCAATAAACCATGGATTAAGATTAGTCAGAGTGAGGGATATGTAGACAAAGAAATGCGCTTGAATGTCACAGTGGACTGGAATCAACTTTCACAAGGAAGTCACCAAGGTGAGGTGACTGTTTCGGCAGGAAACGATCGGGCGATTATTAAAATAAATGCAAAAAAATATGCTATTCCTTCGGTGAAAGGCCACTATTTTGGTGGGGCTGGAGAATTTTCTATTCCTGCTTATCAATACAATCGTATTAGTGCGGGAAAAAATGCTCAATGGAAATTTGCACCGGATCTTGGTCGCGAGGAAGGTTGCATGCTCATTGAACCTGTTACCGCTCCCAGTGCGAAAATTACTGATGCTCCGTGTTTGGAATATGATATCTATCTGCCGGAAGATGGTGATTTAACGGTAGCACTTGGTATTCTTCCTACACAAGACATTAATCCGGCTCGTGGATTGCGAATGGCAATAGCGGTGGATGATGAGATACCTCATGTCGTGGATATGCGTAAGGGGATGCACAATGAGTTTCGTGAATATACCCCTCAAAATATAGCTCGTTCCAAGTTCCTGAAGCCATTGCCTCCTATTAATAAAAACTTCGCATTAGCTGCGTATGGCAAGAAAAGACGTTCAGATACTTTTGATGGATTACGTTGGGTGGATGAAACAATGGAAAGTCGGAAAGCAGGCATGCATACTATAAAAATATATATGGTGGACCCAGAATTAGTACTCGAAAAAATCGTAGTTAATCCGGATAATAGTCATTATAGCTATATGGGAAAGCCATCTAAA